>Ga0302321_100000440_pt1 | contig 36148 bp, 25 predicted proteins | sample Fen_T0_1_FD_202505 | JGI IMG/M metagenome (GOLD analysis project Ga0302321, IMG submission 202505) | Peat permafrost microbial communities from Stordalen Mire near Abisko, Sweden - Fen_T0_1 | ecosystem: Environmental > Terrestrial > Soil > Wetlands > Permafrost | place: Sweden: Abisko... | reverse complement strand
GATTTCCCATGATCACTTTCTCCTCTCGTTGCGGCTCGGAAAGTCGTCGCGAGCCCAAAACGAGAAGGGGTCGTGCCGTACCGGAACCGTTCGAATGTCAGCGCGACAATACCGCACCCGGCCCCCGCTGCAATCACAATTCGGCATGGATTTCGGCTAGATATTTGCTCGTTCGGGCATTCGCAGGGGCTCTGCAGCGCAGCGGCCGCGCGCTTCAGCTCGAATTTGTGCGCCTTGTCGGGCGGGGGCTCGGGTACACTCGAACCCCGGCTTTCCGCATGGAATTCGAGGAACGAAACCGTCGCGAAGCTTTTACGCCTGGCAGAATCCGTCGTTAGTGAATGGGAGGTTGCTCGGGGGTGGGCGAGGCGCAGCGCTTATTGATGCAGAGCTCGTGCGAATTGCAACAATCAGCGGCTACGGCGCAGGGCTCGTCTTCCTCCGAACAGGCATTGGCCGGTGGCGGTACGCACTGCAGTACGGGACCCTTGTCGTCACGCCCCGTTTGCCGACAGAAGCCATTGCAACACTCGGCCGCTGACTCACAGCTACCGCCGTTGCCGCGGCACGGCTCGAGCGCCGCAAATGCCCGCATATTGCCGGATTCGAGCTCCTGCCCCGGCAGGTAGATCGCCGGATGACTGGGATCGACCTTGGCTTGGTAATTCAGGTCGATCGGCGCCAGCCAGAGCTTCTTTCGCGGGCTCGGTGACTCGTCCTCATTGCCCTGAGGGACGCCCCATTTGTCTTCGCCGCGGGCGACACTGCCGCCGGGTGCGATCGTGTTGCCGTAGGCACGGCGGCTGGTGAACAGCACCCAGTAGTAGCCGCCTACGGGCACGGGCAGCACGCTAGGCTCGTAGTCGAGGTGGCCCTCTTCGGCGTCGCCGTAGGGCAAGTATGAGTTCCCGTTCGAGTCGTAACCGTTGAGCTGCGCGAGCGGCTTGGCTTGCCTACTAGCGACGGTGACCAAACGTAGATCGGCGTAGAGCGCGCCGCCTTGGTACTTGGCAGTGTCGAAGGAGTCACCTTCGTGGCAGACGATTGCCGCCGAATCTGGCAAGAAGCTCGGCCAAGCCAAGACTTTGTCGGGGTTTTCGAGGGCAGTGCGTAGATTGGAAAACGTGGGCGGATCGCTGCTCGAATCGTAATCCACCACCGACAACGTGTGACCCGCGCTCAGGTCACGATTGTTGAACGCAAGGTGCGCGCCGTCAGGCGAAAAATTCGGAGTGAGTGCGTAGGTGACGATGCTGCCGAGGGTCGGCACGTCAATCGCTTTGCCACTCTTCGTGTCGAACAACTGCGACGCGAAAGGGCCCATCAGGCCGCGCGGCACGGGCCCGGTCGTGGGGATGCCGTTGGCCAAGAGCCGGGTGCCGTCGGGCGTCAGCGCGCCGAACGCAAACACGCGACCGTCGTTGACGATGCGTCGAACTTTGCTGCTGCCATCCGCTGCCAGGTCGAACGCCTCGCTGTCGATCGGGTTCTTGTCCCAGTTCACGCCAGTCACCAGCACGTTGCCCTTGGAGCTCACGCTGTGACACACGGTGCAGCCTTTTTGAAGCACTTCCGCGTCCTGCCCGGGCCGGATGCGCATCACCCCCCCCGTGGGCGCGAGCGCGGAGCGGTACGTGTTGTAGTAGATTGCGCCCTTCAGGCTGCCCTGTGCGATCGACCATTGCTGCTCCAGCGGTCCCGTGACGACGCCGGCCGACAACTCGGAGACTTGCACTTTGACCATGCTGGCGGCGCCGGCACTGTTGGTTAGCCCGCGCCATACCGCCTCCGGAATCACGATCCGCATGGGCGCCGACGCGCCCGCGAACGCCGCGTATGAAAAGCCGTCGGTGCTGAGCTTGAGGTAGGTAGCAGTCGCTCCCGCACTGGCAAACTGCAGAGTCGGCGCGGACAGCCCGCGCGGAAATACGGTATTGTCGTATGGATATAAGAATCGGAAGGCAGCGTCTGGGCCGAGGTCTCGAGCGCCGCCGACTCCGTGCGCGGAGAGCGCGGCGCGCTCCGATTCGTTCAAGTGTGCGGGATTTTCGCTGATCTCAACGCTGATCTGTAGTTTGGCAGACGCGCTGACGGTGCCCACCAGTGCGCTGATGATGACCGTACCCGCGCCGTAGCCGTTGGCTTCGAACACTCCGTCGTCGCCAATCGAGCCGAGGCGCGTATTGTCCACACTCCAGAGGACTTTTTGTGGCAGCGAACCGTCGTCGAATTGTGCGTGCGCGACCACCGCCAGCGGAGCGCCTTGAACTGTGACGGAGTCCTGCTCGAGGCTGACTTGCAGCGCGAGATTGGTGATGCCCTCGGGGGCTGGTGCCCCACCTTCACCCAGGTTGTCGACATTCAGGTTGCTGGCGTAACCGCTCGCTCCGGAGTTGTTCAGGCTGCCAGCGTCCCCGGCGTTGCCGTCGAGCCCGCCAGTCGAAGGGCTACCGGCCTCGCCACTCAGCTTGCCGACGGCTGTTGGGTGTGAGCCGCAGCCGCCGAGGGAGGCCGCGATGAGCGCCGAAACGGCCAAGGTCGATAACAAGTAGGAGTTCTGCATCGGGGCGATCGCGACGGACGCGCGGCACTCCGGGAGAACGGCATTTGGGGGCGGCACATAAGCGGAGATTGGGGGTGTGGGCGGGGCATACTCAGGAGGGGGAGTGAGAGAGCGAGAAGGAGAGCGGGGACGGGCACGGGCACGTTCATGTTCAAAGGGGAAGATTTTGCTCTGCAAAGGTGAGGGGTGCGCATCGAGCAGCCCGATCGGACGCGCTCGAGCGAGCTGGTGCGGAGTGCGCGAGCGAGAGCGGGCACCTCCAAGCGCGGGCACGTCCACGGGGGACGCGTTACATCAGGGACGCGAGGATGCCGTCGGCTAGCAGCCAGTGGGCTTTGGGGATTGCGATTTGGGAGCCGGTGACTCTTAGTTTGCCTTGGGCCAGCAGGCGGTCTCTGGCCCGGCTCCGTTCGGGGGTCCAAAGTTCGGTGCCGAGTTCGGCGGCGGCGCGCTCGAGATCGAGACCTTCGGCCAAGCGGAGGCCGAGCATGATGCGCTCGGCGAGGGCAGTTTCTGGCGAGATGAGCTCGTAGCTGGCGACGAGCGGACTTGCTTGGGAGAGGTCGGCTTCGGCGAACAGTGAAGCGGCGGCAAGATAGCGCTCAGGCGAGGGCGTGTTGCGATAGCGGTAGCGCTGATTGCTCTCGTATAGGGTGCCCCAAGCTCCGCAGCCAAGACCCAAGTACGAGCGGCCGATCCAATAGCCGACGTTGTGTCGGGAGCGCGCGCCCTGTCTGGCGTAGTTGCTGACTTCATAGTGTTCGAAGCCCGCGCGCTCCAGGGTTTCTTCGACTGCCAAGAATGAATCGGCGATCGCGGCGTCTTCCAGCAGTGGCAGCTTGCCTTTGCGGGCCAGCGCTCCAAATTGCGTGCCGGGTTCGATCGTCAGCGCATAGGCGCTGAGGTGCGTCGTGCCGAGTTCGCTCATTATTTGAGCTTCGCGTGCGGCTGCGTCCGCCGCTTGCCCGCTAACCCCAAAAATAAAATCCGCGGAGACCCGCGGCATGCCGCTTTCGATGGCCTCGCGCACGGCCGTTAGGCCCGACTCCACGCCGTGGAGCCGGCCGAGGAAACGTAGTCGTTCGGCGTTCAGTCCTTGCACGCCGATGCTCACGCGATTGACCCCCACCGCTTGCAGCGATTGTCCGCGTTCGAGATCGAAGCTCGTTGGGTTGCACTCGACGGTGATCTCCACGTCATCTGCAGCGCGCGGCAGCAGGTCGCGGATGCGTGCAAGCACGCGGCCGAGTTCGCTGGGTTCCCAAAGCGAGGGCGTGCCGCCGCCGAAGAATACACTGACCAAGCGCACATCGCCGAGCGTGCCGACGCGCCGTTCGAGCTCGGCGATCACCGAATCAGCGTAGGCCGCGTGGGGCAAGGCGGGGCGTTCGGCGGCCACGCTCAAGAAATCGCAATAGGGGCACTTCTTGAGGCACCACGGAAAGTGCACGTAGACGCCGAGATCGGTCGCGGTGCTCGGCGCTGGAGCTGGCGTTGCCAGGCGGGTAACAGTCACGGCAGTCAGCCTGACTCGGGTTTCGACCGAAGAAAAGGCAGGATCGAGCGCCCCGTCGCGGCGGGCGCATTGGCGCGCAAATCCGCTAGGTGAAGGGCAAAATCTGAGGCTAAGGTCGGCGCACGCATGGACCGCGTGCAGCTTTTCGAGTTCGAGGATCTGCCCTGGTTCCCGCAAGTCGTGCGCGAGTGCATGACCGATTTCTTGAGCTTCCTCGGCCAGCGCGGGAAAAGCGTGTACGCGGGCTTTGCCGAACGCTTGGCCAAGGCGGTGCAGGCGACGGGCGACGACACGCTGCTCGATTTGTGCTCCGGCGGAGGCGGCCCCACGCTGGCCATCGCTGGGCTCTTGCGCGATCAGTACGCGACGCCGCTACGCGTGCTGCTGACCGACCTATACCCGAATCTACCGCGGCTCGAGCGAGCGCGCGCCGAGGGTCGGGGCAACGTCGAGTTCCGCACCCTGCCCGTGGATGCCACGGCGGTCCCGGACTCGCTGCCCGGTTTTCGTCTGATCTGTAATGCATTTCACCATTTGCCGCCCGGCAGAGCGCGCAAATGCTTGGCGGATGCGGTCAGTCAACGACGTGGAATCGCGCTGGTCGAGATGGTGGATCGCTCTGCCGCCGGCCTATTCGGCGTAACGCTCGGTACCAGTGCAGTACTTGCCGTGACTCCGTTCATCCGGCCCGTACGCTTGTCGCGCTTGCTGCTCACGTATTTATTGCCAGTGGTTCCACTGTGCACGTGGTGGGACGGTATGGTCTCGTGCCTGCGCGCATACAGTCCGGAAGAACTCACGCGCTTGGTCGCTTCGCTGCCGGAAAATGACTACCTATGGGACATCGGTAAGCTGCCAGTGCCCTATTCGCCGACTAGTTTGGTGTATTTGATCGGACGGCCTCGTACCGTCCACTCTTAGGTCCGCGGCCATTACCCGGCTACCGACTGCCAGTGCCCACGTCGCGGCCGAGCGCGTGCGTCAACGCGACGCGCGCGATGCGCACGTCGACGTGGGAGTTCACGACCTCGAGTCGCGCGCGGGTGAGATCGGTTTCCGCATCGGTGACCTCGACGATCGTGGCCTTCCCCGCGCGGTATAGCTCGCGTCGCACGCGGTAATTCTCTTCGGCGGCCGCGAGGCCATCCCGCGACGCATCGAGCCCGAAATCGGCTTCGGCGAGCGCGTTCATGGCTTGGTTCACTTCTAGTCGGAGGCCATTTTTGAGGGCACCCTTCTTGGCGGCGACTTCGTCGGCGTGGGCTTCGGCCGTCTTGGCTTGGGCGGTGGCGCCGAAGATTGCGGTGGGCGTCCACGAGAGGATGATGCTTGCGTCCCAGGTGCCGTGCCAGGTTTCCGAAGCTGGGAAGTAGCGGTTGTTGGGGTTGGCGTAGACCGCATTCCCTTGAGCATCCAAGCGCGGGTAGTTCCCTGCACGCGCGGCGCTGGCTTGCTCGCGGAGTGCGGCTTCACTCTCGCCCAGTTGCCTCATCTCGACGCGGCGCTCCAGCGCTTCCGCGTAGCCTGAGTCGGCATTGGTCGGCAGGGCGTACACCGGCAGTTCGGCGAGGATGTTTTCACCGATCTCGTAGTTGGCCCCGGAGGGTTCGTTCATGATCACGCGTAGCTGCTCTGTTGCGATGGCTACGTTGTTGGCCCAGTGCGCCACGGTCAGCTCGGCGCTCTTCTGTTGGCTCACCGTACGCAGCACGTCAGCCCGGGAAACGAGGCCGGCATCGAAGGCATTTTTCGCATCGAGAGCGTGCCCTCTGGCTGCTTCCAATGCTTGCTGCGCCACGTAGTTTGCGCCCTGCGCGCGGATCCACTGGTAGTAATAAACGCGCGCGTCGCGCGCCACCGCTAGGCGGGTAGCTTGCTCGTCGAGTTTTGCCGCCGATTTGCTGTGATTGGCCGAGGCCATGGTGCTCGAAAGACGAAGCACGTAGTCGGAGAGCGGGATGCTCAACGTTGCTTGCAGATTGTAGTTGTTCAAAATGATCGGCGCGATCGTGGTCGCCGGCAGCAATACTCCGTTGAAGTTGATGTCCGGCGGATGAATGTTGGACAGTCGCGTGTACCTCGCAGACAAATCGAGCTTGGGATAGAACCGCGACTTGGTCTCATCGCGTTCTGCATCTGCGGCATCCACACTCTTCTGCTTAGCCGTCACGTCTACGTTGCTCACCAACGCGCGCTTCGCCGCTTCATCCGCGGTGAGCCCGTTACCAGTTTGCATCGATGCGAGCTTCGCCTCCAAGCTCTCCGTCACTTTGCTAACCGGGGCGTTGGGACCGGTTGCGCCAGCGGGCGCGGGCGGGGGCGCCAGCGTGGTCGGTACGGGGTGTGCGGCGGGTGCGGGGGCCCCAGGGGGCGGTTGCTGAGTTTGAGCGTGTGCGAGCGCGCTCGAGAGGACCAAAGCGAACGGGGCGATGCGGCTGAGCGTACGACGGGACATGCTGCAGAACTCCTTGAGGGACGGACGAGCGGAAGCCGGAAATTTTCTGGCGTGTATGGGGCGGTCGGAGCGAGTGTCGAGCTGGGCTCGACACTTCTACACGGTTTTTGACAAAACTGCGGAGGCAAGGCTGGGCTCGTCTCGTGCCGCCTGGCCCGGTTCGGTCGACAGAACACTTTCGGGAGCGCGGCCACCTCGGCCACGCCGGCCGAGCCAACTCTTGATGTTCTCGATCGTCAGGTAAAATACCGGCACCACGATCAGCGAGAGCAAGGTGGAGCTGATCACCCCGCCGATCACGGCGATCGCCATCGGGGCGCGGAACTCACTGCCGTCCGCGTTGCTGATGGCCGTCGGTAACATGCCCAAGATCATCGCCGCGCTGGTCATCAGGATTGGCCGTAGGCGTTCCGGCCCGGCTTCCAGGATCGCTTGCAACGGCGGTTCGCCGCGCTCGCGCACGCGCACGATCGCGCGATCGACCAGCAAGATCGCGTTCTTGGTCACCAGGCCCATCAAGAGCACCATGCCAATCAGGGCGCCCATGGCCATGGTGTTGTTGGTCAAGAACAGGCCGAGCACGCCGCCCACGATCGCCAGCGGCAAGGTGACCATGATCGTGAGCGGGTGGATGAAGCTCTCGAACTGCGAGGCGAGCACGATGTAGATGAAGACCACACCCAGAAGCATGGCGACGCCCATGTTTTGGTTGTTCTCGTTCATCATCTTGATCTGCCCGTCGTACATGATGGACATTTCCGGCGCTAGCTCGAGCTTCGCGATCTGCGGCTGAAACTCCTTGGCCACGTCACCCAGCGCGCGGCCAATCGGAGCCGCCCAAATGGTGATCTGGCGATTGCGATTCTCGCGCTCGATTACCTGCGGCCCGGCGCTCCGCTCGAAGGCGGCGACGTCCGACAATTTCACGGGCCCGCTGCGGGTGGGAATGGTCAGATTGGCGAGCGCCGCCGGATCACTGCGATAGTCGTGATCCAAGCGTACGCGGATCGGCACTTCGTCCTTGCCCTGGCGCAGATTGCCGCTTTCTTCACCAGCGAATGCGGTGCGTACGGCGAGCGCGACTTCCGCGAGAGACAAGCCGTGATCGGCCGCGCGCTGGCGATCGATGGCGACTACCAGCTCGGGGCGACCCGGCGAGAACCGCACTTGGATATCGCCCACGCCGGGCGTGTCTTTCAGGATTTTTTCGATTCGATGAGCGGTGGCTTCGATGTCTTTGAATTCCGTGCCGCGCACGTTGATCATGATCGGCGCTTCAGTGGCCGCGCCCTCCACGAACGGGGGATCGGTGACGGCGACCTTGACGTCGGGCAGGCCGAGCGCGGCGTTGCGCGCCACGTTCTTGAGATCTTCGAGCGTCGCGGTGCGCTCGCGCTTGGAACTGGTAACCAAACGCCATTTCACCTTGTTCAGCTCTTGGTCCGGGCCGAGCGTGGCGAACACGGTCTTGAATTCCGGATTGGCGAGCATCTTCTGCTCGGCGATTGCCGCGTAGCGCGCGGTTTGCTCGAGTGAGGTTCCCGCCGGAAATTCGGCTTCGACGATGAACTGCCCGCGATCTTCGGCGTTCACGAACTCGGAGCCCAACAGCTTGCCGATGTAGCCCATGAAAAATAGGCTGCCCACCGCTGCCAAACCGACGATCGCCTTGTGGCGCAGGGACCAAGAGAGCATCGCGGCGTAGGTTTGCTCCATCACCGAGAATACCCATTCGAAGGGCCGCTTCAGCCAAGCGAAGCGGTCTCCGCGGTCGTCAATCGACTTGGAGAAGCGCGCTGACAGCATTGGATCGAGCGTGAAGGCGACGAACAAGGAAATCACGACCGCGACCGAGATGGTAATGCCGAATTGGCGAAAGAATTGGCCGACGATGCCCTTCACGAACGCGATCGGCAAAAACACCGCCACGATGGTGAGGGTGGTGGCCATCACGCTCAGGGCCACTTCCTTGGTGCCGTCGAGAGCCGCTTCGCGGGGAGATTTCCCGCGCTCGAGGTGCTTGAAGATATTTTCGCGCACGACCACCGCGTCGTCGATCAAGAGCCCGATGGCCAGCGACAGGCCGAGCAACGTCATCATGTTCAGCGTGTAGCCGAGCCAATACATGACGAAGAACGTGCCCACGACGCTGGTCGGCAGGGCCACGGCGCTGATCAGCGTCGAGCGCAAATCGAGCATGAAGAGCAAGATCACCAGCACGGCCATGCCGCCGCCGAAGACAATGTCGTGCTCGACCTGGTGCACCTGCGGCTCGATGATCGCTGCCTGATCGATGATCAATTCCGAGTGCAGCCCTGGCGGAAAGGCTTTGGCCAGCGCGGCCATCTTCTGCTTCACCGCCTGAGACACTTCGACCGTGTTGCTGCCAGACTGTTTGCGCAGCTCGAGTGTCACGCCCTCTTGGCCATTGACCACCACGCGGGTGCGCGTCTCGGCGAAACCATCGTCCACCCGGGCCACGTCGCGCAGTTTCACGGCCGAGCCGTCACGGGCGGTGGCCACGATCGTGTTGCGCACTTGCTCGGCGTCCTTGAACTCGCCGACGGTGCGCACGCTGACCTCGCGCTTGCCTTCGTCGAAGTGGCCGCCCGGTACGTTCATATTTTCCGCGCGCAGGCGGCTCACGATGCTGGCGGGGCTTTGGCCCAAAGCGTCCAGCCGCGCGCGGTCGAGTTCGACCTTTATTTCGCGGGTGGCGCCGCCATTCACGCTCACCTGAGCCACCCCTTCGACCTGCTCGAGTGCGGGGCGGAGCAGGTCGTCGGCGTACTTGCGGGTGGCCGATAGCGAAGTCGTGCCGCGCAGGGTGTAGGTCAAAATGGGCGATGCGGTGACGTCGAAGCGATTGACGATCGGCTCCTTGGTGTCGGTCGGGAACTTGTAGCGTGCTTGAGAAATTCGCTCGCGCACCTCAGTGGCCGCTTCGGTGATGTCCACGCCCAGGTTGAACATCACGATCATCATCGATGCGCCCTCACGCGAGAAGGTGCGCACGCGGTCGATGCCGTTCAGACTGACCACTGCGTCTTCCAAGGGCTTGGTGACCAGGTTCTCGACTTCCGCCGGGCTCGCGCCCGGGTAGGGAACGGTCACCGCGACGGCAGGGAAGCTCACGTCGGGGAACAAATCCGTTCCCAGTCGGGCAAAGCCGACCGCACCGAGCACCAGCATGGCCACCGTGACCATCACCGTGAACACGGGGCGACGAATGGCGATCGCGGAGATGTTCATTTCGCGGCCCCTTCGACCACCACGCGGTCCCCGTTCTTTGCCTCCGGCCTAGGCGACAGCACCACGCGGTCCGTTGCTTCCAGCCCTTGGCGGACCAAAAGCGAGCCGTCTTTGTCCAGAGCGTAGCTGACGCGCTTCACCGTCAGGACTTCGCCTTGCACCACGAGTACCTCATCTTGGCTGCCCGGGCGCAGCGCCTCGTGGGGCAGCCGCAACACCGGCAACGGCGCGCCGCCTTGAATGCGTGCGCGCACGAACGCCCCAGAGCGGAGGAGCGTGACCTCCTTCTTGTTGTCGAACCAGGCTTCGATCGGTACACGGCGGGTGCTGGGATCGACTGCGCCGACTACGGCCTGCAGCACGCCGGTTGCGCTGCCGTGCTCAGTGCTGATCTCGACCGGTGCACCGACGTGGAGCAAGTTTGCATCGCTCTCGCCGACCGAGCCTTTGAGCTTGAGCGCGCTCAGATCCATCAGCTCGAACAGCACCGAATTGGGGCTGACGACCGCGCCCACGCCTTCCGGGACGCGTGTCACGGTGCCGGAGAAGGGCGCAATCAATGCTTGATTTTGCAGATTCACTTGGCTCAGAGAGAGCCCGGCCTTGGCCGCGTCGAGCTGAGCACTGGCCAAGGAGCGTTGCGAGGCGCTCTGCACGCCCAGATTCTCCGCCAGCGCGCCGGTGCTGACCATGGAGCTTACGCGGCGAGCGTTGTCTTCGGCCAGCGCTAGCTGCGCTTGCGCGGCGCGCAGCTGCGCATCCGCTGAGCGGACTTGCGCCGCCGCCTCCTTGCCGTCGAGCGTTCCGAGCAGCGTGCCCGCCTTGACGACTTGACCGAGCTTGACGGCCACCGTGCTGATCCGACCATTTACTTTGAAGCCGAGCGCCGCGCTTTGCGCGGCCATCAACGAACCCTCGAATTCGACGAGCGGTTGCCATGTCTGGCTTTCGCCGCGCACGACATGCACGCGCTCCGGCGCGGCTGCCTCCTGTATCGCCTTCTGGGCGGCGACGGTTCGCTTCAGGCTGACGTCGGCCTGCGCCTGCGTGGCGGCGCGAATGCGCACGCCAGTCCAGCCCACGAAGCCGACCACGAGCGCCCCCAAAACCACGACGCCAGCCAGCGGAGCCCGTGGCGGCGCGCCCGCGGCGAGTGACGTGGCGGAATCAGATTTCGCATTAGACATGGAATATAGCCCCGAATTCTTGCGCAAAAAGCCGCATGTTGTGTTCCCCCTAACTTGTGGTCGAGCGAATGGCTGGTGATGCCGGGTCGTCCTTTTCGGCCTGCAGCTGGTGAACCCCGCTGATCAGCGCCGGGGTCCCCGTGCCGGCGATCACCATCAATCGAAGTTCGCGCAGGCGCTTCTGCAGATCAGGCTTCTTGGTCTCTCGCACCAGCTGGCGTGCGAATCGGTCATAGCCGCCGGCAATGAAGGCAGCCGCGACTTCGACGTCCAGATCTTTGCGGTACACGCCGCTGGCGACACCTTGGCGCAGCAATACCTCGGTCTCGCTTTGCGCGTTCGAAGCAAAGTGCTCAATCAAGTGCTGGTAGTCGGCTGAGCGCCCGCCCTCGAGCGTGATGCGCATCAGCGCGCGGTTCTTCCAGATGAACTCGAACATATCCAAGTCGCGTGCCAGCCATTGCTCGAATGACTGCTCGAGGCTCTGATCGAGCGAGGGCAGACAAACTGCCCTCACCGCGTCCATGCGCGCCTGCAGGTGCGCGATGACCTCCGACAAGAGCTCCTTGAAAGCGTCCCCCTTGCTGTCGAAGTGGAGGTAGAACGCGCCCTTCGAGAGGCCCGCTTGCGTCGTGATGTCTTCGACCTTGGCGCGATCCAAGCCCTTCTCCGAAAAAACGCGCTCGGCCGCCTCGAGTAGGCGGCTCTTGGCATGGGGATCGCTCGGTCTTGCCATTCTGACTTCCTGGTCAATGACCTGTGAGTCAGTGACTGCGCGGTCAATATTGCGCGACACGACCGATCGTCAAGCGCAGCTTTGCCACATTTGGCTCCTTTGCGAAGCCATTCGAAAGCGCTCGTTATCGCTCGAAGCGCTGCAGCTCTGCTGGAAATCCACCCAAATCGACTAGGTCGTGGCGCGTGACTTTTAGGCCAAGGCGGCGTGCACTGGCCGCCGTACGCTCAGCAAAGGGGGATAGCCAGACCAAGCGCCCGCCGGGGATGAGCGAAGCGGCCGCATTGGCCAGGAATGCGTCGAGCAGGGGGCCCAGGTTGCCGTCCCGGCTTACCCGGCGACCCATCGGCGGATTGCTGATGATGAGCGAGACATGCTTCACGCGGTGCTGACGGGCGTCGCCGAGGTTGAGCTGGATGCTCAGGTTGGCGCGCTCGGCGTTGCTGCGAGCGGCCGTGAGGGCAGTACTTTCCAGATCACTGCCGTGAAGCTCACGGAACGGGCCGAGCAAGCCGCGCTCGATCAGCTCTAGCCCGCTGCCCACGAAAGGGTCCCACACGATGTCTTCCGAGCGCACACCGGCGACCCGCGCCAAGGCGGCAGCCAGTGTCGGATGCGACGCGGCCCGGACGTCTTCGCTGCGGTAGCCGAAGCGTGGATCTTCGAAACGGCGGGGGCACAACTCGAGCGTGCTTCTTCGGGTGTCGATCACGACCTCCCAGAGCGACTCTTGCGTGTCGTTGTGGAACCACGAGATGCGCTCGGTGATGGCCGCGGCCAGCCGCCATGCTTTGTCCCGTTGGTGCCCGCCCTCGGCGAAAACCAAGCGAAAGCGCGCCCGCCCGTCGGTCCAAGCGCGCACCGCGCGCTCCGCGTCCGGGTGCTCGAGCGCGCTCACCACGCGCCCCGCCAGGCCATCTTGGTTCGAGCCAGGGAGCGGGATTTCGACGCCAAAACCGAGCGCGGTGCGTAGCCGCAAGAGCTCGCCGAAGGCGCCGCGGTGACTGAGCCGAATGCGGTCCGGCCCGACTACCGTGGCCGCGCCCAAGGTGCGCGCTTCTTCGGCCAGCACCCAGGATAGTCCCGAGCGGCAATGCGCGATCACCGTTTGGGGAGCACCCAACGCGCGCGTCATCGCGATCGACGAGGGAGCGCCGCGGCCGAGGTCACGTTCGAGCATCAGGCGCGCGCGTTCGATGATTCGCGAAAGTTCCGGATCCGACGCACGCTCGGCGCGCAGGAGTGCGAGCGCGGTCTGATTGCCGCTCTTGCCCAAGGCTTCGGCCAAACTGCGGCGCTCCAAAATGCTGGCTCGGGGCCAACGCTCGAGCAGGCGCTCGGCGGCCTCGGGCACTGCGAGCTTGCCGAGCGAGCTACTTGCCACGCGCCGCACGCGTTCGTCGCTGTCTTCCAGACCTGCCAGCAATGCTTTGCGAAATTCACAGGCTGCGTGATCCCCGGCAGGGGCAGCCGCAACCGAGCCGTTGGCGACTCGCCCGAGCACCGCGTACAAGCGCGCGCGTTCGCGGGCGCCCGCCTGCGCCAGCCGTCCGAGCGCGACGCGCCCGGCGGCTTCGCCTGCGCGACCCAGCGCGCGCTCCAATTTGCGCGCGTCTTCACGCTCGACATCGGCCAACGCCAAGAACAGCTTGGCAAGATGCTTGGCGCCCGGAGTAAATCCCGGATCACTGAGCCAGGCGCTGATATCGCTGGGAAGATCGCTTGCGGTCGACACAGAAGGCACTTAGCACTCCGTGCCACAGCCCATGAGAGATTTCGCACCCCTAGCGGCCTGGCAAGTGCTCAGCGACACGTCGCTCGTTTCGCAACGCTGGCTGGAAGTTCGCGAACAGCGTGTGCGCTTGGCCAACGGCCACGAGATCGACCGTTTTCACCTGATCCAGGGCCCGAACTGGGCCTCGGTGCTGTGCCTGACCCGCGAGCGCGAGGTGGTGTTGGTGCGGCAATACCGCCATGGTCTCGGTGGACCGAGCTTGGAATTGCCGGCGGGCGTGTTGGACGCCAATGAGACGCCGATCGAGGGGGCGCGCCGTGAACTGCGCGAAGAATCGGGATTCGAGGTCGAGAGTCTTGAACCGCTGCTGATGGTCTCGCCCGAGCCGGCGCGCAATGCGACGCGCGCACACTTCTTTTTTGCGCGCGACGCCGTGCGCGTTTCCGAGCTCACCCTGGATAGCAGTGAGGAGCTGGAGGTGCTGCTCGTGCCGGTGCCTGAAGTGCTGGAGCTGATCGATCGCGGGCAAATTGTGCATGCAGCCCACATCGGGGCCATCTTGCTAGCTTGGCGTCGCGGTCTGCTCGCTCAAGCTGGCGAGTGCGGCCTTTAGCTCGCCCGGCAAGGGCGCTTCGCAAGTGACGTGACTGGTAGCGCTGATCAGCGTAACCGCCGAGCAATGCAGGAAGCTGCGGTCCAGACCGTGCCGGTGTTCGAAATAAGTGTTCGAGGCGAGATCTCCGAAACGGGTGTCTCCGAGCACCGGGTGCCCCACTCCGAGTAACAATTGGCGCAGCTGTGCCGCACTCGCCTGTTCGGGCCAGACTGTCAGCAAACTGTGTCCCCCCTGGATGGCGTCGCGCAGGTAGCGAGTGCTCGAGGAAATCACGCGCCCGTCCTCGCGCACCGGTCGGCGAATGCGCCCGCGCTTGTGGGTCACGCCGCGACACAGGGCGACGTAGCTCTGGGTCCCGGCACGAAACGCTTGCTCGAGTGCCGGCAGTGCGGCTTCCGTGCGCGCGAACAGGCACACGCCACTGCTGTCTTGGTCGAGCCGCTGCGCGGAGAGCGGCACGGCTCGACTGGCGCTGGGTAGCTTCCGCACGCGATCGAGCAGGCTGCGCGGGAAGCCGGCCTCCGGACTGACCGGTTCGTAGCCGGATTTCAGCACGGCCAAGCAGTGCTCGTCTTCGTACAGCAGCTTCGGTGGCGGGGCCGCGTGCCGACGAAGGGCGACCAGGCTCTCCACCGCGGCACTGTGCGGGATCATGTCGAACGGCCAGAGCTGCTCTGCAACGTAGCCGAGCTCGCTCAAGTGAGCCAGATCGCGGGCAAGCGTCGCCGGATCGCAGGACATGTACAAAATCGAACTCGGTTCGAGCGCGCTCGCTCGGCGCCGCACTTCGGAGGAGAGACCTCGGCGGGGAGGATTGACTATTAGGGCTTGGAAATGCCCAGCGTGCGCGTTCAATTCACGTAGCGCGCGTTCGGCTTGGCCATTGACGGCTTGAAGCTCGAGATTTTGTTCGCGCGCAGCGCGTTTGACGTGGGACAGCGCGGGGCCGAACGCTTCGACGGCGGTGACGGCGAAGCCCGCCGCGGCGAGGCGCAACGCGAGCGCGCCCGAGCCCGCGTACAATTCGAGCACGCTTGTCGCCCCGAGCTCCTTCAGCGCTTGCTCGATGCGAGCATGAGCGGCGTTGGCCTGAGCGATGTGCGCTTGGGTGAACGCGCCGTGAGCGGCCAAATGGTACGGCCCCGCTTCGAGCAGGTGATGTGCCGAGACTTCGTCCCCGATCAGTAGTACGTGCCCCGTGCCGAGCACCGTGGCCGCGCCCGCTTCACGGAAGCTGGCGGCAACCGCGCGCACATCGCTCGATTCTGCCCGTAGTGCTTGCGCCAAACGCTGCAGCCCTGGGATCGGCGTTCCGTGTGCTGCGATCAGCGTCACCAGTACTCCGTCATCCACGAGCCGTACGTCGAGGCCATCGAGCGCGGGCGTGGCATGCGACAAAGCGCGCCGCGCGGCCGCGACCACCCGCAGCAACACGGGAGACAGCACACGGCACTCTGGGATATCGACCACGGTGTGTGAATCACGCTCGAACAGCCCGAGCGCGCCGTCTTTGCCGAATACGAGCTTGGCGCGCGCGCGGTACGCACTCGTGGGAAGGGCGCCCGCGACGGGGGCGAGCGTCAATTTCGCGAGTTGCGGGTAACGCGCCATGCCGCGCTGCACGAACGAGTGCTTGCGCGTCAGCTGCTCCGAATAGGGCACGCCCAGAAACGCACAGCCGCCACAGTGGGCGCCATGCGGGCATTCCAGGATCTCGCTCTCGGTCATTGGGCGTGCACAGGATTGTCGCTCTGCCCGCGCCGCGCTAGTCCTTCTGCGTGCGAACCATCCTTCTGTTGATTGGCAGCAACTTATTCATGACGGCCGCATGGTACGGCCATCTCAAGTACCGCGGCGTCGCCCTGTGGAAGGTGATCCTGATCAGTTGGGGGATAGCCTTTTTCGAATATTGCCTGCAAGTACCGGCAAACCGCCTGGGTTATGGGGAGTTCAGCGCTTTCCAGCTGAAAATCATCCAAGAAGTGATCACGCTGGTGGTGTTCTTGGGCTTTGCCACCTTTTGGCTGGGCGAACGCCTGCGCTGGAACTACGGCATCGCTCTCGCCCTGATTCTGGCGGCAGTGTACTTCGCATTTCTTCCCGGTGGCGCGGCGGGTTAGGCTGCCATTCGGAAGTGAGCACCCAGCCCAGCAAGCCGCCCGCGATTTTGCGCACTCCGAGTCCATTCGGTGTGGCGGGCAACCGCTTCGAAATCAGGAACCTCGACCAGCGCTGGTACACGGATGTGTACCACTACATGCTTGCCATCACCTGGCGGCGCTTGTTGGGTCTATTCTTTCTGATTTACATCGGGACCAACGCGCTTTTCGGCTTTCTTTTTTGGTTGGGTGGGAACGACATTTCCAACGCCCGACCTGGCTCCTACGCCGACGCTTTCTGGTTCAGCGTGCAAACCTACGCCACGATCGGCTACGGCGCGATGGCGCCCGTCACCGCCTATGCGCACGTGCTCGTCACGCTCGAGGCATTCGCCGGCATGATGGCGCTTGCGCTCAGCACGGGCATCGTGTTCGCCAAATTCTCGCGGCCCACCGCGCGCATTGCGTTCAGCAGCAACATCGTCGCCCATGTGCGCAATGGTCGGCCAGTCCTGGAATTTCGCTTGGCTAACCAGCGTCGTAGTTCGCTCAGCGACGCGACCATGAAGTTCAGCGTGCTGCGCGACGAGATGACCGCTGAAGGGCAACCAATGCGGCGCGGCTATCCGCTCGAGCTCGAACGCGCGAACATGCCCGTGCTCAGCTTGGCGTGGAACTGCATCCACGTCCTCGACGAGCACAGCCCGCTGCGCGGCTTGTGCCCGGGCGATCCGATGGAGAGTGTAATGGGCTTCATCGCCATCCTCACCGCTCACGACGACACCATGGGCGATACGGTGTATGCGCGCCAATTCTGGACCCGTGACGACGTGCGCCACAATGTGCGTTTCGTGGATATGATCGACGCTAAGTCGGTGCCCGGCGTAGTCAGTATCGATCATGCGCGTTTGAATGATTTGGGGCCGATACCGGGCTTTGGGGTGGGGCTTGCGCCGGTGGCGTCAGATGCGGATTCGGAGGGTGGGGGTGCAGGGCCGCCGATAATTGGGGATTGAGGGTTGGCGCGGGATTGGGGAGGGGAAGTGCCGCTTCGGAAAACGTCCACGACGCCCGGAACCCGCGGGGCGACCCGAGCCGGTCCGAGGCTTTCGGCAGGTCGGGCCGCCTCACAGCTGGTCTTTGCAAACCATCGTTAGTCGGTCGAGCTGGCGTTCGCACTTCGACTCGGCATCGACACACACCAGGTTGGCTTCGCCGAGGCAATCTGCGAACTCGCCGAAGGCGACTCGGCAATCGTCACTGGCCGCGTCATGCTGATCCAGACGCGTTTCGGGCGCCGGAGGCAAGACGCATGGCGTCGCCCTGAAGCCACCGAGTGCGCACGTCGGCTGCCGTGGCTGCTTGGCCGCCACGGTGTTGGGTGCTAGCGCGGTGGCATGAAGCTGTTTCGGTTCGGTCCAGTCGGCGCGGAAAGGCCCGGGTTGGTGATTGATGGCGGGGCGCGCGTCGATGTCTCGGCGTTCGGTGAGGATTATGGCGAGGCGTTTTTCGGTTCTGACGGGCCGGGCCGCCTGGCGCGGTTCGTGAGCGAGCAGCCGGGGAGATGCCCCCGGGTCGCTGCAGATGCGCGGATCGGGCCGGCGATCGCGCGGCCCAGCAAGATTGTCTGTGTTGGCTTGAACTATCGAGACCACGCGCTGGAAACAGGCGCTCAGATCCCGGACGAGCCGGTGTTGTTCATGAAGGCCAGCTCGGCGGTGTGCGGGCCCTACGACGACCTGCTGCTGCCGCGCGGCTCGCTGAAGACCGACTGGGAGGTGGAACTCGGGGTCGTGATTGGCAAGACGGCTCGCTACGTCCCTGAGGCGGCGGCACTGGAGCACGCGGCAGGTTTCGTGTTGTTGAACGACTACTCCGAGCGCGCCTTCCAGAAAGAGCGCGGCGGGCAGTTCACCAAGGGCAAGAGCGCCGATACCTTCGCGCCAATCGGTCCATTCGTAGTCACGACGGACGCCATTGACGCCGCCGACCTGCGGCTTTGGCTGACCGTGAACGGCGAGGCCTGCCAAGACAGTCGTACCAGCGCACTGCTCTTCTCGGTGCCGCAACTGATCGCATACATCAGTTCGTTCATGACCCTCTTGCCGGGGGACGTGCTGAGCACTGGGACGCCCGCAGGCGTGGGAGCAGGGCGCAAACCGCCGAGCTTCCTCAAGGCGGGGGACATCGTGGAGTTCGGCATCGACGGGCTCGGTGAAGCACGCCAAGTCGTGATTGCGGCCGGCTGAGCGTGCTAAAGAGCCCCACCAATGAAGTTCGTGCACGCAGCGGATTTGCATTTGGACAGCCCGCTAGCCGGGCTCTCCAAATACGAGGGTGCGCCGGTCGAGCAAATCCGTGGCGCCACTCGGCGTGCGCTCGAGAACTTGGTCAAGCTGTGTCTGAACGAGCAGGTGCAGCTCCTGTTGATCGCGGGCGACCTGTACGATGGCGATTGGCGGGACTATTCGACCGGCTTGTTTTTCGCCAAGCAGATGGCCGCGCTGCGCGCGGGGAACGTGCGAGTAGTCTGGATCCGCGGCAACCACGACGCCGCCAGCAAGCTCACCGCACACTTGAACTTGCCCGACAATGTGCGCGAGCTTTCGCACAAGAAGCCGGACTCGTTGATGCTCGAAGATTTGGGCGTCGCCGTGCACGGGCAAGGCTTCGATACCCGGGAAGTGACGGCTGACCTCAGCCTGCGTTATCCAGAACCGAAGCGGGGGCTGCTCAACATCGGTCTCTTGCACACCGCGCTGGAAGGCAGAGCGGGCCACGCGCCGTACGCACCGTGTCGTCTGTCAGCCCTGGTCGATCGCGGCTATGATTACTTTGCGCTCGGGCATGTGCACACGCGTGAAGTGCTGAGCGAGCGGCCGTGGATCGTCTTTCCCGGCAATTTGCAGGGTCGTCATGCGCGCGAGACGGGCCCGAAGGGCGCCAGCCTGGTCTCGGTCGAGGGAGATCAGGTGCGCGCGGTGGAGCATCGAGCGTTGGACGCGGTGCGCTGGTACGTAGCCGAAGCCGAAGTCAGCGGAGAGCGCTCACTCGACGGCGTGCTCGAGCGCGTGCGGGCAGCGCTGACCGCTGCCGTCGCGCAGAGCGACGGGCGGTTGTCCGCGGTGCGCGTCCGTATTCATGGCGCGAGCGCTGCGCATGAACAGCTCGCCGCACGCTTCGAACGCTTGACCGAAGAGGTGCGCGCTTTGACCCTGGACTTGGCGACCGAGGCTTGGCTCGAGAAGGTCGAGCTCGCCACGCGTCCGCTCACCGAGCGCGTCGATCTGCGCGAGCGTGAAGACGCGATCGGTGAGCTCTTGCGCGGCCTGGGCAATCTCGCGCATGACGATGCCGCGCTGCTCGAGCTCGCTACGGAGCTGGTCGAGTTGAAGCGCAAATTGCCCCCGGAGCTGCGTGAGGGGCCGGATGCCATCGACTTGGAGAGTCCCGAGGCCCTGCGGCGCTTGCTGACCGAGGTCGAGCAAACACTAGTGCCTGCCGTGCGCGGCTCGGAGGATCTCGCCCCTTGAGGTTTCAGCGTCTCGATTTTAGCGCGTTCGGCCCATTCACTGGGCTTTCACTGGACCTCTCGGGCGGCGCGCCGGGTGGCTTTCACATCGTGTTCGGTCCCAACGAGGCTGGCAAGAGCAGCGCACTCCGCGGCGTGCATGACCTGCTGTTCGGTTTCCCCGAGCGCACGCCCGATGCGCACGTGCACCCGAATGCGGAATTACGCATTTCGGCCGCGCTGGCTTCCGACGCCGGACAAGTGGTCGAGCTACGGCGGCTCAAGCGTCGCAAAGACGCGTTACGCAACGCTGCGGATGCGCCGATTGACGAAGGGGTGATGAGCTCGCTCTTGGGCGGCGTGGACGCGCAACTCTTCGAGCGCTTGTTCGGGCTCGATCACGAGCGCCTGCGCCGGGCGGGCGAAGCGCTGCTCGAAGATCAGGGCGACGTCGGGGAAAGTTTGTTCGATGCCGGTTCTGGCGGACGGGGTATTCGCAGCGTGCTCTCGTCGCTCGAGCAAAGCGCGGACGAAATTTTCAAGCCGCGCTCCAGCAAAGCCAGTCTCAATCTGCTGCTGGAGGCATACAAGGAAGCCAAATCGTCCACTCGCGACGCACTGGTTTCGCCTGAAAAATGGTTGGCTCAAGCCGAGCAGCTGGAGGCCGCGCGGGCACGCTTGGAAGAGCTGGGCGAACGCCGCAAGAAGCTACGTGAAGAGTCCAACGCGCAGAGCCGATTGGACGCCGTGCTCGGACCGATCGCACAACGCAACGCGCTGCGCGACAAGTTGGACGCGCTGGGCGTCTTACCGCGCTTGGCGGCAGATGCCGGCGAGCGCCGCGTGCGCGCGGAGCGCACGCTCGACGAGGCGCAGCACGAACGTGCCCGGCTCGAGCGCGAGATCAAGAAGAAGCAAGAGCGCTTGGCCGAACTCGTCGTGCCGGCAAATCTGCTCGGCGTCAGCGCGGAGGCGATCGAGAAGCTCCGCGACCGCGTAGGAAAGTTCCGAGCCGCGGAAGAGGATCTACCTCGGCGCCGTGAAGATGCGCGTCGCCACGAGGCGGAGCTTTCACGCTTGGTGAGCATGCTCTATCCGGGGCAACCACTGGACAGCTTGGAGTCGCTGCGTCCGAGCCAGACGGAGCTTTCCCGCGTGCGGAAGCTGCCACAACGTCAAGCGGCGTTGCTCGAACGCGTGGCCAACGCGATCAAGTCGTTGCGCAGCTTGAGCGTGCAGCGCGCGCAGGCGGCGGCCACTTTGGCTGACTTGCCGGCGCCGCGAGAGCTCGGCGTCCAGCGCCGCCTGCTTGCCTCGGCGCGCGCCGCCGGTGATGTCGAGCGCCGGGCGCGAGAGGCGCTTGCCCAGAGTGAGAAGCTCGAGCTTTCGGTCACGTCCAAGCTTTCGGCCCTGGGATTTTGGCGGGGAAAGTGGCAGGCTTTGCCTGCTTTGGAGCTGCCGTCGGAAGCGACCGTCGATCGCTTTCAGCGTGAGCTTGCCGAGCGAGCACAACGCTTGGCCGAGCTGGAACGAGATCGCGCGTCGCTTTCGCAACGGCTCGCCCACACCGCGCAGAAAATCAAGGCTATCGAAGGCTCGGGCAGCGTGCCGAGTGAGGCCGCACTCGAGTCCGCGCGCACCCGCCGAGACGATGGTTTGCGACGCGTACTCGATGCCTGGTCTCGTGGCGACGCGGCCAACTTGATCGACCGCGAGTACTGCGCGGAGTTGCCGCTCGCGGACGGGCTCGAGCGAGCCGTGAAGGCCGCCGACGAGCACGCTGACCGCTTGCGCCGGGAAGCCGAGCGCGTGTCGGGCTTGGCGGCGTTGGCAGCCGAACGCGAGCAGCTCAGTGCCGAGCTTTCCGCGCTAGAATTGCGGAGGCAGAGCCTCGACGAGCAGTTGGCAGTCAGCGAGCGAGCGTGGCTTTCTGCCTGGCACGTGGCCCGTATCGAGCCGGCGTCGCCGCCCGAGATGCGCGCCTGGCTGGTACGGCAGGGCTTGCTCTCGGATCTCGCGCAACGCGCGCAGGAGGCGCGTCTCGAGGCCGCGAGCGCGAGCCGCGAACGCGACGCGCTCACGGCCGAATTGAGTAGCGCGCTGGGTCTGCAAGGGACACCGGGCCATTCACTCGCGTCGATGCTGGCCGCTTGTGAAGAGACGGTCGAAGCGGGCACGCGCGCGGCAGACCGGCGACTCGAGTTGCTCGAGGTGCTGCGAGACATCGACCGCCAGCAAGCCGAGCGTGAGCAGGAGCTTTCGGCCGAGCGCGAGGCACTCGAGGCTTGGCAAAGCGAGTGGCGCGCTGCGACGGCGAAGCTGGGCTTTGCCGGCGAGCTTTCACCGGATGAGGTCGTCACCCGTCTCGATTCTTTGTCGGGGTTGTTCGACGGCCTGGTGCAGCTCTCTGATCAACGGCGGCGTGCCACGCGCATCGAGGAAGATCGCGCCAAGTTCCAAGCGCACGTCTCGGAGTGGATCCAAACTTATGCGCCGGATCTCACTCCGCGCGCGCCGGACGTGGCGGCCGAGGAGCTCGTGCGGCGCTTCCAGGCGGCAGAGCACCAACGCGCGGAAAGCGAGCAGATCCAGGCTGATTTGGCGGAGGTGACGCGGGCGCTGTCGGCCCTTTCGGCACGCGCCGCGCAAGCAGACAGCGAGCTGGAAAGTCTACGCGCGGCCGCGCGCGCGCCCGATCTCGCGGCGTTGCCCGGGATCGAAGCGAGGGTCGCAGAAGGCCACGGCCTTCAACGCCAATTGGATGCCGTTGAAGGCTCGCTGCTGAAGGACGAAGGCGTGCCGCTGGAAGCCTTGGTGGCGGCCGCGCGCGGAGTGGATCGCGCGGCGCTGCAAGTTCGCTTGCGTGAACTCGAAGAGGAGCTCGAACGCCTAGACGATGAGCACCAAAACCTAAGTGCCCAAGTGCGTGACCTGGAGCACGGCCTGCAGCGCTATGCCGAGACGGACGCTGCCGACTACGCCCAAGGGCTGAGCGTGCAAGCCGCCGAGATTCGCGAGCACGCTCTACGCTACGCGCGGCTCAAGCTGTCTTCCGTCGTGCTCCGACGCGAGGTTGAACGCTACCGCGAGCAGAATCAAGGTCCGGTGCTGAAGCGCGCTTCGGCGCTATTTCCGAGGCTCACTCTGGGCAGCTTCCGGGGCCTGCGTGTGGGCGTCGAGGAACGGCAACTCGTTGCCCTGCGCGAGGATGGCAAGGAAGTGTCGGTCGACGGTCTGAGCGAAGGCACGCGCTACCAACTGTATCTGGCTCTGCGCATCGCCAGCCTCGAGCGCTACCTCGAGCGCAACCCACCCTTGCCCCTGGTGTTGGACGACATATTGATTCATTTCGACGATCAGCGGGCCGCGGCGGCCTTGGGCGTTTTGGGCGAGCTGTCCGAGCGCGTTCAGATCCTCTTCTTCACCCACCACGCACGCGACTTGACCCTGGCTGACGGCGCGATTCCCGCGCGCAGCCTGTTCCGTCACGGGTTGTCTGGGCCGATACCGAAAAGCGGGTGAGCGGGGTCACGAGCCGTGTCCCGAGCGCTGCCGGACCCGAATCCGAAACCGAGAGGGTTTCGTGACATCCCAACAATTGAACCCGTCCCCACTGCCGGGCCGGCGTGGCCGCAGCAACGAAAACGGCCGGTCGTGTAGGTCACCCTGTCGAACGCTACGGCCAGCGCGCACTTTTCAATGTGGCCCCAAAACCCAAAACCAAACAGCTCTCCCCCTGCGAATTTGATGCAGCCGCCCCCGCCCCCCGACACCCAACCCGCCGCTCCCACTGCCCCGCTGCTACTTTCCTCTCGATCGGCGGCCTCTTTACCAAATCAAGACCGACACTGGCCCCGCCCCCGCGCCGCACGAGTAAACCGTCGCCCGCTTGCCGCTCGGTAAGCCGGCGGAGTATCCTCTTGGGCTAACTTGCCCTAGGTCCGGTTTGCCTCGATGACGACGACTCCCGCGGTGTTCGGTTCATGAGCCCAGACTGGGGACCGGGATCGGTCATCCTCGGGCGCTACCGCCTGGACTCGATCCTGGGCCGCGGCGGCATGGGTTCGGTTTGGCGCGCGGAGCACTTACAATTGCGCTCGCCCGTCGCGATCAAGTTGCTCGACGCCGCGATCTCGGACAATCCGCAGGCGCTCGCGCGATTCATGCGCGAAGCGCAGGCCGCGGCGTTGCTGCGCAGCCCGCACGTGGTTCAAATTTTCGACTTCGGCGTCGAGGGCCGCACTGCCTTCATTGCCATGGAGTTGCTCCACGGTGAATCATTGGCGGAGCGCATCGTTCGCTTGAAGCAACTGCCGGCCGAAGAGGTGATTCTGTTTCTGACCCATGTGTTGCGCGCGATCGGCAAGGCGCACGACGCGGGCATCGTTCATCGCGATCTCAAGCCGGCCAACATTTTCATCTGCGCGGACGAACCGGAGTTTGCGAAAGTCCTGGATTTCGGGGTGGCCAAGGTCACTGCTGGCGAACTGGTGGCGGCCGGAGCAGGCACACAACCGGGCGTGATGATCGGCACGCCGTACTACATGGGTCCCGAGCAGATGCGTGCCAGAGACGTCGATGCCCGCGCTGATCTGTGGAGTATTGCGGTGATTGCTTACGAGTGCATCGTCGGCGTTCGGCCCTTCACCGGGGACGAACTCGGTGAGCTGGTGATCGCGATCTGCACGGGGCCCGTGCCCGTGCCGTCACAGAACGCGGGCGTGCCGCAGGGTTTCGATGAGTGGTTCGTCAAGGCCACGCACCGCGATCGCGATCAGCGCTTCGGTTCCGCGCGTGAAATGGCGGAGGAGCTGATCAAGCTCAGTTCCGCTGTTGGCCCGTCGCGCCCACAGTACGCGACGGTGCGAAATCTCGCATCGATCCCGATCACGATCCCGACGCCGCGGCCGAAATCTCCGTCGTCGCAGGCTCCCGTCGCGGACAACTTGGAACTCACGACGGGTCAGCGCGCCGCCACGTCCAAAGCTCTCGATCAGGCGCGCAAGCCGCTGAGTGCGGCAGCGTACGTGCTGATCGGTGCTGCGACGCTGATCGTGGCCGGCGTCGGCGCGTTCGTCGCTTCCGGGGGCGCTTCGGCGTTCAAGGGCGTACCGCTCCGGGGATCGCGAAGCGCGTCCGTCCGCCCGGAATCCGCGGCGGCATCGCTAACGGCCGCGATGCCGGTGCTCGCGGCTGCGAGCCAAGTGCAGGCCGCGCCTGCGCCATCCGCGGCGCCGGGGCCATCGGCTTCCGCGACCCGTGCCACTGCAGCTATCTTGTCCGCTTCGGCGCGCAGCGGCTCTCCCGCCAAGTCCAAAAGCCCGCCGCCCCCGCCGAAGAATGATTTTTCCGAGCTTGGACTCAGGCGCTGACGAGCTCGATTTGCCCGGATAGGATCACGGCCAGCAGCACGTCCTGATCAGCGTTCATCTGTAGCGAGTGCTGGCTGTCCTCGCTCATGTCGTGGAAATCACCCGGGCCGTACCAGCGCTGCTCGTGGTCGAAATAGCCGCCATCCAGGATCAACACGCGTTCGTTGCCCAAATGCCGATGCGGCGGAAAGGGCATGCCTTTTTTCAAACGTACTAGGCCCGTGTCCAGGCCGGCGACGGCCGGACCGCCCTGGAAGTGAAACAGCGACACCCAGGGCAGGGGACCCTGCTCCCAGTCGGCTTGGTTGGCTGCGCGCGCGAAGATCGCGCGCAGCGCGTCCGCGCTCAGATCAAAGAACCGAGTCAGTTTCCCGAGCAGCGGTGCGAAGCGCTCATCGCTCTTGGAGATCGCGGCCAAGAGGCGGGTCCGGCCCTGCGTCAAGCCTGATTGGTCGGGCTCGGGCAACGCACCGAGCCGGGCGAACAACTCGGCGAGCTCCCGGCATTCGGAGTCACTGGTCGCGTGCTCGGCTGCGAAGTCCGGCAAGAGCGAACTGGCACTGAGTGGGTTCATCGGCCGTCTCCCTGCAGATCGCTCAGCGCCAGGCGCAACGCGCTGAGCGCGGCTGCCACGCGTGACTTCACCGTGCCGATCGGGATGCCGATCCGGATTGCGATCTCGCTCGAGCTGAGCCCCTCGAAGTAGCCAAGGTACAAGACCTCGCGCTGCTCATCGTTCAGCGCCGTGAGCAGTTGCCGAAGGCGAGCGCGATCGGGTGCTTCGGAGCCATCCGCGCGTGGATCGGCCAAGGCCGCCAGCCAATCCCCGTCGCCCGTGGGTACCGTGCGCGCGACGCCTGCTGACTTGCGAAAGTCGATCGCGCGGCTGCGGGTTCGTAGCAAGAGCCAAGCTTTGACACTGCCGCGATTTTCATCGTAGTCCGCCACGCGGCGCCAGGCTTCTACGAACACGTCGTGCACGATGTCCTCTGCCTCAGCTTTGCCGAGGACGATGCGCCGCGCCAGCCCGAGCATGAGCGGCGCGTGCCGATCGTAGAGCGTTGCGAGCGCGCGCGTGTCCGCGTTGGCGATGGCGCGCACCAGGGCTTCGTCGCTTTCGGGCGCCGTTGCGCTTCTTTCGTCGTCACCGCTCACGAGCGCAGAACCGTACCAGCGCCCCTCCTGGCGATCCAGCCGAGGTGGCGCCGCCTCGCGCACAGAAACTCATGGATCGCTGAAACTTGTTACACCCTTTTACGTACGCGCCAGCGCCGGCTTCGGATCGCTGTTCGGGCTGTCTTTCGTCCAGGGCTTGACAGCCGCTGGGGTACAGCGAAAAAGGTCCCTGGTTTGGCGGACTTGCCCGAAGAAATCACACTGGAGCTGGGTCTCGACGAGCCCCAGGACGAGGCCCACCTGCGGCAGCTGGTCGCGGCCAAACTTTCCGTCTCGGTCGCGGAGCTGCCAGGCGTCACGGTCGAGAAGCGTTCAATCGATGCGCGCCGCGGTCGGGTGCGCTTTCACCTGCAGGTTGCGCTGTCCGACCCCGAGAAGCGTCCGCCGCTTGGCGGAGCGCCCGTGCGTGAAGTGCGGGCTCAGCCGAAAGTGATTGTCGTTGGCGATGGTCCCGCGGGACTTTTTTGCGCCTACGAACTCGCGCGCCACGGCATCTTTGCGCACGTGCTCGATCGCGGCAAACCCGTGCAGCCGCGTCGTCACGATCTGAAAGCCTTGAACGCGCGTGGTGTGGTGGACGCGGACAGCAACTATTGCTTCGGCGAGGGCGGCGCCGGCACCTACAGCGACGGCAAGCTGTACACGCGCTCGCACAAGCGCGGCAACGTGCGTGACGTGATCGAGCTATTGTCGCTGCACGGCGCCCCCGACGCAATCTTGACCGACGCGCGCCCGCACATCGGCAGTAATCGCTTGCCCAAAGTCGTCACTCTGCTGCGCGAGCGCCTGGAGGCGGTGGGTCAGCGCTTCGAGTTCGGTGCGCGGGTGATCGGGCTCGCGATCGAGCGGCGCGGCGCCCACAAGCGCGTGCTCGGCGTGCGCCTAGCTGATGGCCGAGAAATTGCGGGCGACGCCGTGGTGCTCGCGACCGGCCATTCTGCCCGCGATGTGTTCGAATGGCTGGTCGAGGCCGGCGTGAGTCTCGAATCCAAACCATTCGCACTCGGCGTGCGCATCGAGCACCCGCAGCCGCTGATCAATCGCCTGCAATACGGGAGCGCCGCCGAGCACCCCTTGCTGCCGAACGCCGCTTACCGCATTGCAGAAACGATCGAGGGGCGCGGCGTTTTCTCCTTCTGCATGTGTCCTGGCGGCTGGGTGGTGCCGGCGTCGACCGCGCCAGGTGAGTTGGTGGTCAATGGCATGAGCCTTTCGCGCCGCGATTCGCCGTACGCGAATTCGGGGCTAGTGGTCGGGATCGAGCCGGCGGATTGGGCCAAGGCGGGCTACTCGGGGCCGTTGGCTGGGGTTCAGCTGCAGCGACATCTGGAACGCGCGGCATTCACCGCGGGCGGCGGCGCGCTGGTTGCCCCCGCCACGCGCGCCACGGATTTCCTGGCTCGCCGCGCGTCGTCCACACTGCCGGAATCGAGCTACATCCCTGGCCTACTCGCCAGCGACATCGGCGGGGTGCTCGACAGCGCGGGCGTCGATCTGACGGGCCGCTTGCGCGCTGCGCTCGCTCGCTTTGCCCGTTCGATGCCCGGTTACGTCAGCGACGAGGCTGTATTGATCGGCGTCGAATCGCGCACGAGTTCTCCCGTGCGCGTCCCGCGGGACGCGCACAGCTTGGCTTCGCCGGAGATCGACGGCTTGTACCCGGCGGGTGAGGGCGGGGGCTACGCAGGCGGTATCGTCAGCGCCGCGCTCGACGGCATGCGCATCGCCGAGGCAATCGCGAAGAAATTCGCCTGAGCGCCGAGCGTTGGTGCTTGGACTTGCTGGCGCTGTGTTCTCGGCGCTTGCGTGCCTTCGCGGTAGTCATGCCACGACCCCTGATCCGGGACCTCCACGCAGAAATCAGCCTGCCCGCGTGGCTGCGAAATCGAGCTAGCGGGCCGCGGCGAAAGCGACCGCGGGCAGCGACGAAGCGCACGGAGCACGCACCGTGTCCGGGGCGTCGCTGCTAGCGGGCGGCAGGATGGAATGGAAGCGCGGTGGGCAATGATCGGTGTCGTTGCTCGAGCTCGACGCCGCTTGCTCGGGGTCGACTTCCTCTTTGCCCGGATTGCCCGGCAGCGAACTCAAGCGCTGCAGAGTTCGGTCGAGGGTATCGAGCGCTTCGCTCTCCGAAGCCCCCGCAGCCTCGATCGAGCCCGAGAAAGCGCGGTACACGCCCGACCCTTCGCGCTCCGTTGGCGGAGCCGCGTCTTCATCCTGATATACGCAAGCGAGTGGCCCGCTCTGTAGGCGAATTAGCTTCACGTGGGGAAGGAACGGTCCGTCCGCCCCGGCGATTAAGAGCGCGTCGTCGTCGGTCGTGCGTTTTCGAGCCCGCGGAAGCGTCAGAAGCTTGACGCAAGACGAAGGCCGGTGGGCAGTAATCGGTATCGTTGCTCGTGCCTTCCACGCCCTAGTGCCCGACCCACCTGGAGCGTGGCGCACGCTCAGATGCGCGCGCGACGGTGGCGCGTGCACGGACCTGTCGCCAATGCGGTGCTTGCGCCGACTGTGTCGCTAATGCGGTGCTTGCGCGGACTGTGTCGCTAATGCGGTGCTTGCGCGGACTGTGTCGCTAATGCGGTGCTTGCGCGGACTGTGTCGCTAATGCGGTGCTTGCGCGGACTGTGCCGCTTATGTTCACGCCGAGCGCAGGGTCAGCTCCGCAATCTCCGACGGCGCGCCGAGGCGCATGGGAGGCCCCCAATAACCCGTGCCGCGACTCACGTACACGAGTGAATTGCCGAAGCGCGCGAGCCCAGCGACGACTGGTTGCTGCAAGCGCACGAGATACGTCCACGGCCACAGCTGTCCGCCGTGCGTGTGCCCGGAGAGTTGCAATCCGACGCCGTGATCCTGAGCCTCGAAAATGGTTCGCGGCTGGTGCGCTAGCAACACCAATTCGCGACTCAGATCTCTGCCGTGCAGCGCCTTCGGCAGATCTTCCCCATGCCCGCCGCCGAAGCGCTTGGCCGAGTGGTCATCGACCCCCGCTAGGTCGAAGCTCGCGACCTCGCTGCCGATGCTCACCCGTTCATTGCGCAGCACGCGCAAGCCCAGGCGTTCGAGCTCGCTGCACCAGTCCGCCGCGCCGGAATAATATTCGTGATTGCCCGTGACGAAGAAGACGCCATATTTCGCGCGCAAGCCGGCGAGCGGTGCGACGTGCTCGCGCAGCTCTTCGACCGTGCCGTCCACCAAGTCACCGGTGATCACCACTAGGTCCGGCGCGAGCGCATTGCATTGCGCGACGATGGTTTCGATGAAGCTGCGATGAATGGTGGGTCCGACGTGCACGTCCGAAAGCTGCACGATGCGCGTCCCGCTGAGCGCGGCCGGTAAGCGCGCCAAGGACACTTCGACGCGCTTGATGGTGACGCGCGCGAGGCCGGAGCGCAGCGACCAGAGTCCGAGCGAGCCCGCGACCAAGGCCGCGCTTCCGGCGAGCAGGCGCGCAATCGCCTGCCGCCGCTCCGGCAGCAGTGGCTCGGGGTCGCTCCATGCCCGACTGACCTGCCAGAGCCCGCGTACGAGATCGGCGACGCCGACTGCGAGCGTTAGAAACAAAAGTAGCCCGAGCCAGATCATGGCCAGCCAAACCAGACCGGTGGCCGTCCCGCCGAACGCGCTACGGCGCAGAAACAAACTGGCCGGAATCGCCACGAACAGGACAATTAGCGCGTAGCTGAGCGCCCGCGTGACCGAGGCGGGCAGGCCCGGGTCGCGGACGAGCCGAGACCAGACGTAATAATGTGCCGAGCCAGTGAGCGTTATCATGATTGAGAGAAACAGTGCGAACGTGAGCAGGCGGGGCATTTATTTCGTAAAATATGGGTTGGTTTGCCCGCCCTGCCAAGGGTCTCAAAATACCCGTCCTGAGGGTTGAAGAACCGCCACGACCGGCCTACGTATTCGGGGGTGCACTTCGTTCGGCGACCGCCGGGCGCAGCCACCACGGTTTAACCTTCCCAGCCAGTCGTTTGGGGTCTGACCCCCAGAGCAGGAGCTCCCTTGGACAGCTACAGGCCCGAATCAGACAAAGACCCCGTCGAGACGCGGGAGTGGCTCGATTCGCTCAAGTCCGTGGTCGAGCACGAGGGCAGGGAGCGCGCGCGTTTCTTGCTCGAGCGCACGATCGAGGATGGTCGCCGCCAAGGTGTGGCGCCTGTGCTGCCGCTCAACACGGACTACGTGAACACGGTGCGGGTCGAAGATCAGCCGGAATTTCCGGGGGATGAAGTGCTCGAGCGCCGCATTCGCCGCATCATTCGTTGGAACGCCGCGGCCATGGTGCACCGCGCGAACAAGAAGTACGACGGTCTGGGCGGCCACATCTCGACCTACGCTTCGAGCGCCTCGCTGTACGAGATCGGATTCAACCACTTCTTCCGTGGCAAAGATGGCGACGGCTTGGGTGACCAAGTGTACTACCAGGGCCACGCCTCGCCCGGAATGTACTCCCGCTCGTTCCTCGAGGGTCGCATCAGCATCGACCAAATGGACCACTTTCGTCGTGAGACAGAGCGCGGACGGGGCCTATCGTCCTACCCGCATCCGCGCCTGATGCCGAACTACTGGGAGTTTCCCACAGTCAGCATGGGCCTCGGTCCAATCGGTGCCATCTATCAAGCGCGCTTCAACCGCTACATGGAAAACCGCGGCTTGGCGGACACCTCCAAGTCACACGTGTGGTGCTTCGTCGGCGACGGCGAGACCGATGAACCGGAAACACTTGGCGCGTTGCGCATCGCTGCTGGTGAAAAACTCGATAACCTGACGTTCATCGTCAACTGCAACCTGCAGCGCCTGGACGGCCCAGTGCGCGGCAACGGCAAGATCATCCAAGATTTGGAAGCAGTCTTTCGCGGCTCCGGCTGGGACGTCACCAAGGTCATCTGGGGGGACAACTGGGACGAGCTGTTCGCCCGCGACACCGAAGGCGTGCTGCGTGAACACCTGAATGCCGTCGTCGACGGTGAGTGGCAGCGCTTGACCACGGCCTCCGGTGAAACCGTGCGCAAGGCCTTCTTTGCCCGCGATCCGCGCATGCTCGAACTCGTCAGCCACCTCACGGACGAGCAAGTCGGTGCGCTGCGCCGGGGCGGTCACAGCAACCGCAAGGTGTACGCCGGCTACAAGCGGGCCTTGGAGACCAAGGGCCGCCCGTCGGTAATTTTGGCCCACACGGTCAAAGGTTGGCGGCTCGGCGAGGCTTTCGAAGGCAGTTATGTCACGCACTCGAAGAAGAAGATGAAAGAGACGGAGCTGAAAGCGTTCCGTGACGTGCTCCAGCTGCCCATTGCCGACGACAAGCTGGAAGATTTCCCGTTCTACCACCCGGGCGTGGACAGCCCGGAGGTGCAGTACCTGACCGAGCGCCGCCGTGTGCTCGGCGGTTCTCTGCCCAAGCGCCGCACTTCGGTCGACGTGCAGCTCGAAACCCCGAAGTCGGAGTTGTTCGGGGAATTCTACCAAGGCATGGCCAAGGGCGTAGCCTCCACGACCATGGTCTTCTCGCGCATGCTGGCCAAGCTTTTGCGCGACAAGAAGGTCGGCAAGCGCGTGGTGCCAATCGTACCCGACGAAGCGCGCACCTTCGGCATGGACGCGCTCTTCGGCCAGGTCGGCATCTACGCTGCCCACGGCCAACTGTACGAGCCGATGGACAAGGGCAAATTGCTCTACTACCGCGAGAGCAAAGACGGCCAAGTGCTGGAAGAGGGCATTACCGAGGCAGGGTCGATGGCCTCGTTCATCTCGGCGGCGACTTCCTACTCGGTGCTCGCCCAGCCGATGATCCCGTTTTACATCTTCTACTCGATGTTCGGCTTCCAGCGCACGGGTGACCAGCTGTGGGCCGCCGGCGATTCGATGGCGCGCGGCTTCGTGCTCGGTGCCACCGCCGGCCGCACCACGCTCAACGGTGAAGGTCTGCAACACGAAGACGGCCACAGCCACATGGCCGCGATGAGCGTGCCCAACGTGGTCGCTTACGATGTCGCGTTCGCCTTCGAACTCGCTGCCGTAATCGAAGACGGACTGTCGCGGATGTACGAAAAGAACGAAAATATCTACTACTACATCACGCTGCAGAACGAAGATTACCCAATGCCGCCCATGCCGGAAGGCGCGCGCGACGGCGTGCTGCGCGGCATCTACAAGTTCAGGAACGCCGAGAAGAAGCTGAACAACCACGTGCAGCTGTTCGGCAGCGGCTCGATCATGCCGCAGGTTTTGCAGGCGCAAACGCTGCTGGCCGAGAAGTTCGACGTCTCCGCTGACGTGTGGGGCGTCACCAGCTATCAGCAGCTGCGCAACGACGGCATGTCCTGTGAGCGTTTCAATCGCCTCAACCCCGAAGCGACGCCGCGCGTCCCTTACATCACGCAGGTGCTCACGGGGGTCGAGGGCCCGTTCATCGCCGCCTCCGACTACATCAAGGCCACGGCGGACGTCGTGGCCCGGTTCATTCCCGGTCGCTTCGTACCGCTCGGCACCGACGGCTTCGGCATGAGTGATACGCGTGAGGCCCTGCGCCGACACTTCGAGGTCGACGCCGAAAGCATCGCGCTTGGCGCTCTCGACGGCCTGCGGCAAGATGGCAAGCTGAGTGGCAAAGATCTCGCCGCCGCGATTCAGCAGCTCGGCGTGGACACGGGCAAAGTCGAACCGATGACGGTCTGAGTCGAGTCTCGGGGCTCGCACTAGCCGGGCAGCAAGCGCTCGGCGATCTGGCGATGCGCATTGGGCATCGCCAGATCGCGCAATTCATCAGGCCGTCTCCACGCGCATTCGCTGACAGTGAGCGCTTTTGCAACGCCTCCCGACACGCTCGTTCGATACGCGTCGAGCGTGATTCGAAAGCGGGTGACGGTGTGCCGCACGACGCACACGAGTCCGGACGCCTCCCCGCGCAGGCCGACCGCGGAGAACAACGCGCGTGCAACGGCGGTCTCGGGCGTTTCGGTTGAGCCAACCTCCGCGGTCGGGAACAGCCACATGCCGGCCCAACGCGGCGCATCCGGACGCAATCTCGTCACTAACACGCGCCCGGCGCGCGTGGCGATCGCGGAAACCACGTGTATGGGCGTGGCCTTTGGGCGCGCCGGGAGCTCCGGTAAAACCTCGACCAAGCCTGCTGCTCGCGCTTGGCAATGGTCCGCTACCGGGCAGTCCTCACAGCGAGGGCTTCGCGGCGTACAGACGGTCGCGCCCAATTCCATCAGGGATTGGTTGAAATCCCCCGCGGCATCTTTCGGGATGAGCGCGCGAGCGTATGCCCAGAGTTCGGCCTTGAGCGGTGCCTTGTTGGGGTCGCCGCGCAGCGCGAACAGCCGCGCGAGCACACGGATCACGTTGCCGTCGACCAAGGGCTCGGCGTGGCCGTAAGCAATGCTGGCAATCGCACCCGCCGAATACGGCCCAATTCCGGGCAGCGCCACGAGCTCGCTGACCCGCTCCGGCACCCGGCCATCGTGAACCCGTAACATCTCTTGCGCCGCGCGCCGCAAATTGCGCGCACGTGAATAGTAACCGAGCCCCTGCCAGGCATGCAGTACGTCACTCTCGGCGGCGTTCGCCAGTGCCGCCACATCGGGGAAGCGTTTCATCCAGCTTTGGAAGTAGGGAATGACGGTGCGGACCTGGGTTTGCTGCAGCATCATCTCGCTCACCCAGACAGCGTACGGGTCCTGCGATTTCCGCCAGGGAAGCTAGCGCCGGTGCTTCGCATACCAAGCCAGGAGTGCCCGGCCAATTGCCCGGGCACTTTTCTTCTCCACTGCCTTTTTCAACACGGGTGAGTCCGCCGCGCGCAACATGCGGCACATGCTACGCGGCCACCTGGGGACGTGCACATGGCGACGTGATAGAGATGTAGGTATTGTAGGTCTGCCGAGCGTTCCCCGGCAAAACATCAGCACCCCGGGTTTGACTTGTTTGATCCGCCGGTTCCGTGAGAAAAAGAAGATTCGGATTTCATGGCGGAGCCACTCCTCGTCTCGCTCGAGTCCATACGCACCGACGGTTGGTTCGAGCGCATCGGTGAGGGCATCGGCAGTTTCCAAGCCCTGTGTGACATCGTAGGTCCACGGTTCTTCGGCTTTGCCATGATCACCGGCGCTCGGATCACCTCGCTGACCGTCGATCGCCGCACTCCCGACAACACTCTGGTTGACTTCGTGGTCGGCCCTGAGGACGCCGAGGTGGTCGAGAGCGACACTCAGCGGCTCACCCTGGGTGATTTTCGGCGTCGCTTGGTCAGCGCCTTGGTCACGGAAGAGCCACTTGGCTCGGCCCCACGCCGCGCCACCGATCTAGAAGCAGTGCAGCTGCACATAGGCGTACGTTACCTGCTGCTAGCTCCGCTTTACGGATACACCCTGCGTGAGCTTTCGGTCGATCGCGAGGGCTCGCAGCTCCGCCTGCTCCACGACGGCATCGAGGAAAGCTACTCGGTGGGCGCGTTTCGGGCGCGCCTTCGTACGCATGTCCGTGAGGAGCTCGATCGTTTGGCTCGGCCGGCTGCCCGCGGCGCGATCGAGCTGAGCCGGGTCGCCGAGGCCGAGGCAGCCGCTGCCCGCGGGGATCAGGTGCGGATTTTAGAGCTGCTCGGTGCCTGGCCGGCGCCGCTGGCCATTTTCCTGCGCACCCCTGACGGCCAAATGCTCAACCCGGAAACGCGCGCTTTGATCGCCAAGGCTCTCGGCCTGCTCGGGAGCGCGTGCATCTCCCTGGGGGAGATGGGCAAGGGGGAAGAAGTGCTCCGGCTCGGCGTCCAGTACGCGGGGGATGGCAGCGCCGCTTCGGATATCTATTTCCGTCTCGGTGAAGCGATGCTGGGGGATTCCCGGCCCGGCGAGTCGATCGGTCCACTGCGTCGCGCGGCCAACTTGGGCGCTCCCGGCGAACGCGTCTGGCCTCTCTTAGCCCAGGCTTTTTTTGCCCGCTCGCGCTTCGTTGCGGCCTACTCCGCGATTATCGAGGCGCAGATCGCGGGAGCCCAGCCCGTGGCCCTGTCCGGCCTGCTTCAGCGGGTCGAAGCGGCCCTCGGGCCGCCATTCGTTGCCTGGCGAAAGGCCGTGGAAAATCCGCTGCCTCCGTCGGCTTGAGTGGTCCTTTGGGGGGCCCCCGGGCCCCGTGATCGTTGCGGCGGCGCGCTTGCATTGACAGCCCGCGGATGCCAGCACTACATAGCGCCCAGACGTAGCGTAATTTCCAGAGGTTGCGCGGTGATCGCGCCCGGCCTGGCCTTTTCGGAGCCAGTTCTCGGGGTGAACGCCCGCCGCGCGAGTCTCGACGTCCTCGTCAGCAGCACTTTGCCGCGCTGCACCACCAAGCTAGCCCCGCACCGAGCCCCGCATGCTTCTAACCTATCTGCCGATGTTCGTGATGTTCGCCATCGTGTTGGTGATCTCATCCGTGATGTTCTTGGGCGGCCAGTTCATCGGCCCAAAGAATCCGAACCCCGAAAAGCTCAGCCCCTTCGAGTGCGGTAACGACACCGAAGGCGCCAAGAACACCAAGCTGAGCGTCAAGTTCTATTTAACCGCGATCCTCTTCGTCGTCTTCGACATCGAGGTCGTCTTCATGTACCCGTGGGCGGCCTTGTTCAAAGGCCTCGGCTGGAACGGCTTCGCAACGATGTTCAGCTTCATCGTCGCGTTGATCGTCGGCCTCGCCTACTGCTGGAAAAAGGGAGCTCTCGAATGGGAGAACTGAAGCAGTCCTCGACACAGATCCTCGAGCCGGGAGCCGCGGGCGGCGCCGGTTACGCCACCACGCGTTTGGAGGCCGTTTTGGCTTGGGCGCAGAAGTACTCGCTGTTCATGTATCCGTTCGTGACAGCCTGTTGCGGCATGGAGTTCATGTCGGTCTCGAGCCCGCGCTACGATTTTTCGCGCTTCGGTTCGGAAGCGCCGCGCTTCTCGC
>Ga0302321_100000438_pt1 | contig 36219 bp, 34 predicted proteins | sample Fen_T0_1_FD_202505 | JGI IMG/M metagenome (GOLD analysis project Ga0302321, IMG submission 202505) | Peat permafrost microbial communities from Stordalen Mire near Abisko, Sweden - Fen_T0_1 | ecosystem: Environmental > Terrestrial > Soil > Wetlands > Permafrost | place: Sweden: Abisko... | reverse complement strand
ACACGCTGATCACCCTGGCCGTCGCGGGCATCATCACTGCTATCTTTCTCCGCTCGTATTTGAAGAGCCTGAAGGATCGAGACAAGCGCGCACGCGAGGCTGCGGAAAAAGGCAAGCTATTCTCTGAGGGACCGAAGTCCCAGCACCCTCACATCGACACAACCCAATGTATTGGATGTGCCACCTGCACAACGGTGTGCCCCGAGGGTGACGTGCTCGCCATGATTGGGGCCAAAGCAGCCATCGTGAATGGGTACAAGTGCATTGGGCACGGATTGTGCGCGGAAGCTTGCCCGGTCGGCGCGATCACCATGGTCATGGCCAGTCCGAGCATGGGCGCTAACATGCCCTACCTGTCGCCTGAATTCGAGACCAGTATCCCGAATCTGTTCATTATTGGCGAGCTTGGCGGCCTCGCGCTGATCAAGAACGCGGTCAATCAGGGCCGCAGTTGCGTCGACACGATCGCGGCCAGAAAGCTCCCACAGGTTCATCTCGCCGGTACGGAAATTTACGACGTGCTTATCGTCGGCGCGGGCCCCGCGGGCATCAGCGCTTCACTGCGCGCCATAGAACAAAAGCTCACCCACATCACTCTCGAGCAGGAAGAAGTGGGTGGTACCGTGGCTAAGTATCCGCGGCAAAAGCTCGTCATGACGAGTCCGGTCGAGTTCCCGATGTATGGCAAGTTCAAGAAGACCGAACTCTCCAAAGAAAATCTTCTCGCGTTCTGGGACATGGTTCTGAATCGCGCGGACTTCAATGTTCGTACCGGAGAGAAAGTCGAAAACATCGCCAAACTAGAAGACGGGTTGTTCAAGATCACGACCGCCACGAATGAATATCATGCGCGCGCCGTAATTTTGGCGTTAGGCCGCACTGGAACGCCGCGCAAGCTGGGCGTCAAAGGTGAGGACTTGGGCAAAGTGATGTACCGCCTGATCGAGGCGGACCACTACGTTAATAAACAAGTCCTCGTAATCGGTGGCGGCGACAGTGCCGTGGAAGCGGCGATGGGTTTGGCCAGCCAGCGCGGCAACAAAGTCACGCTCTCATATCGCGGCGACCAGTTCAGCCGCATCAAGGAGCGCAATTCCAAGCGCATTGAAGAGTTCTCTCGCTCCGGCAAAGTCAATGTGTTGCTGAAATCGAATCCCGTGGAATTCAAGCCGGAGTCGGTCGTGATCGAAGTTAACGGCCAAACGCAGGAGATCCCGAACGACTATGTCTGGATATTTGCCGGCGGCGTTCCACCTTACGATTTCCTCAAAAAAATCGGAGTGGGATTCGGAATGCGCGATATGACGGCCGAAGCGGGCAATGAAGCCAAAGCCCTTACCGCCGCCGCTTCTGTCTAGTCTCCGGCGGGCGTAATCATCGTTCAACGCGCGCAGGTTGTTGCAGGATCCAATCCACAACCGCATCCACGATGCCCGGTGCGGTCTTCCACCAGAAGAACGCCTCTCCCGGTTGCGGGTGAATGGTCAGGTTGTGCTCTGCGGCAGGCGCGATCAATGCTGTAACCGGCACATCGTTTTTCTCAAGCTCGGCTTCAATCTTCGCAATGCTCTCGCCCACCGGGACCAGCGCGTCTCGTTCACCAAACACTAGTAAGGTGGGTGACCTTACTTCTCTCCAGTTCTCTAACGTATTCACGTTTCCAGTCTTGGCATACCAAGACCATAGCCATGAATCGCGCGGCGGAATGCCGAGCCACTCAAACCACGGCTCCTTCGAAGCTGCCGCACTCGCGGAAGCAAGATCCTCATACGGTCGCTTCCCCAGGGCCACTTCAATAAACAGCGAATAGAGGTGCATTGCGGCCTCGGCTTCCGCGGGCTTGAAGTTCTTCGCTAACGCGTTTCGGACTCGATAAATATCCTGCTCCCAAACCGGGCCAGCAACTGTATCTTCGGCCACAATGAACGCGATGCTCTTAGGAGAAAGCTTCGCTACTTCGGACGCAATGATCCCGCCCTGGCTGTGACCGTGTAATCCGATGCGATAGGGATCCACACTCGCCTCATTTCGCAGGAGAGCTACTCCGCTCAATGCATCGAGGGCCAGGTCTTTATAGTCCGCTGTTTTCCAATCGCCGCCCGATGCGCCCGAGCCGCGTTTGTCATAGATCAGAGCAACCACTCCCGCGCGGGCTAAGCGGTCCGCAATAAAGCGATTTGTTCCCCAACGCACTTCTGGTCCACTGCCCTGCAGCAGCACAACCGCCGGATGGCGGCCTGGCGTTCGCGGGGACATTAACGTTCCGGCTAGTTTCACGTCCCCATTTGAGAAAGTAACCTCCCTGAGCAGATACGGAAGAGGTTTCTCGGCCGCACGATGCAAAGAGAAAGTACCGGACTGGTCCGAGTCTTTGAACGTGCCGGTGATCGCATCGGCTTGTAAGTCACCATCAAAGACCATGTCGTCGCCCAGAGCGAAATGCAAAGTGCGGCCATTCACCGTGACCGAGGCCAGAGGGTAGTCCATCGCCCTCTGCGTCTCCGATGTGAAGAGGCCAGAGGTAGTGGTCGCGGTCTGCACGAAATCAAGGCTGACTCCCAGGCGGACGCCCTGGGCGACCACAAAGCCTTCCCAGTGCCCAGTCAAATCCAGGGGTGAGGGCTTGGCTGAAGTCCCTGGAGTTTGGGCTAGTCCCCAGCTAAGTGTCACAAAAACAAGCAGTACCGCGCGGCGAAGCAGCATGGATCAGAGATACGGGCGGACTGCTATGTAAGTTCAACCCGACTTTTTCAGCCCCTAGGCGTGGGCAACCTTTTTTCGGGACGCCAGCAACTAATCATTTAGTTACGTTTCACGAGTATGTCCGTCTAAGGGCAGCAGGAGGAAGCCGCAGTGCCACCGAAACAGTCGGGAGTCTTGACGGAAGCTGAGCTGCGGGTCATGAAGGTCCTCTGGGTCAAAGGCTCGGCCACGGTCCAGCAAGTGCTTGATTCCATTGAAGAAACTCCTGTGTTGGCCTACAACTCCATCCTGACGACAATCCGCATTCTGGAGCGCAAAGGGTACCTGGAGCACGCCAAAGATGGCCGGGCTCACGTTTACACGCCCATTGTCAGGCAGGAAGACGCCACCCGTTCCGAGATTCGCCATCTGGTCACCCGCTTTTTCAAGAATTCTCATCAGGACCTGGTCCTGAACATCCTGGAAGATCAAGGCATCCAACCAGAAGAACTGGTTCGTTTACGCACCATGCTGGAAGAGCGCAAGACGGATGACCGGAAGGCTGAAGGAAGTTCCAAGCAAGATGGGAGTGGCGCGCAATGATCCTGCCGCAGATCGAACCCGGCGCACAGGTCGCGATTGAGAAATTGCTCAATTCGCTTCCGGAAGGATTGTTGATCGCGCTATTCGCGTGGCTCACGCTTCGCCTTCTGCCCCGGCAGAACTCGCGCACAAGATTCGCTGTATGGTTTCTCGCCCTACTTGCGGTTGCAACCTTACCATGGCTTAACGGACTAACAGGTTTGGGCGTTGCTACTCCCACAACTCTTCCTTCGTGGATGCCATCGGCAATCAGCCTCCCCTCACACTGGGCGACAGTTATCGTCTCGATATGGGCCGTCATAAGTTCGGTGATGCTGATCCGCCTTGGCTTGGGCCTTTGGAACCTTCACCAACTTCGGCAAACCTGCACTCCGATTCCGGCGTCCGACTTGGATCCTTCGCTGGCAGCGGTCATCTTCGAATTGAACCAGGCAGACGCGCCAGCCTCGCGACAGGTAGTCATCGCGACGTCCGATGAGCTTCAGGTTCCCGCAGCTCTCGGCTTGTGGAGTCCGATGATCGTTCTACCGTCATCGTTACTGCGCGAACTACCGCTATCGGATCTCAACATCATCCTGCGGCACGAGTTCGCGCATCTTGAGCGCTGGGATGACTGGACCAATCTCGTACAGAAGTTCGTAAGGGCCGTGTTCTTTTTTCATCCCGCTGTCTGGTGGATTGAGAATCGCCTCTCCATTGAGCGCGAGATGGCTTGTGACGATGTCGTGGTTGCCCAAACTGACAACCCGATGGGATATGCAGCTTGCCTGATATCCCTCCTGGAAAGAAGTCTCGCGCAGCGCGGTTGGAGCATGGCGCAAGCCCTGGTTCACCGCGCGCGTGAGGCTTCGATACGCCTCGCCGAAATCCTCGACAAGAATCGCCCTCGCACCACGCAAACTTCGAAGCCCGCCCTTAGCCTCATCGGCGCCTTCGCTTTGCTTTGCGTCGTTGCCTTGCCCTACACGCCGCAAGTCGTCGCCTTCGAGCAAGCGCCGCAATCAGGCGCTTCGAACTCCGAATACTCTGCGAAGTTAGCAAAGCCCGGGGTGATGGATTCCTCGTTCGCTCAACCGATCGTCCAGCGCGCTTCTTACATTGCGTCAGCCAGCAAGCACGAACTCACGTTCCACCGCAACAAAGCGGCGATTCGGACCAACCCGATCTCGAAGTCCCCAGTGGAGAACCTGATGGCCTCCGCGCAATCACCGAATGAGGCGTTGCAGGGTCCGTCGATCCAGAAGTCGAGTGAAAACTCCATCGCGACTGAAGAACGAACGCTGTCCCCGACGAATGTTGTCGCCAACGATCAAATGCAGTTTTTGCATCCGACTTTGGTCTTTTTTCAGGCGCAATATGTGGAGTCCGATGCAGATACAAATTCCAATTCGCAGCCTCACTACACGATCTGGCGCGTTCAAGTTTGGCGTTTGACCGTATTTACTCCGACGTGGAAGAACGCATCGCAAGTTCCAGTGGCGCACTCCACTTAAAAAAATTTTGCAGCAATCAACTAATTACTTAGTTGTACAAGGAGAAAGAAATGAAGATGTGGGCAGCAAACTTGAAATCAGCAACAACCCGGCGTCTGGCCGCCGCTATTCTTGCGGTGACAGTTGTGGGTGCAGTAGCAACGTTCAACTTCTCGAAGTCGGCACACGCGGCAGCCGCAGCGAAACCAACTCCAGCGGCAGCTGCGCTTGATGACAACAGCGTTGCGGCGCTCCTCACCCTCGATCGAGCGATGGAAACTCTGGCCGCTCGCGTAACTCCCGCAGTCGTCAACGTGACTGTTGCGTCGAAGGGACACGGCCAAGGCCAAGCCAACACGGATGAAGAAGGTGGCGGCCCGGATATGGAGCAGTTCTTTGGTCCTGGAGGTCCGTTTCAGCAGTTTGGAAATCCGTTCGGCGGCGGGCAGCAACGCCGTCAATTCCGTCAGTTCAACACGCCCCAGAACCGTGTCGAGCATGGATTGGGCAGCGGCGTCATCATTTCGCCTGACGGTTACATCGTCACCAACAATCACGTCATTGAAGGAGCGGTCGATATCCGCGTCACGATGAGCAACAAGGAAGTCATGTCGGCGAAACTCATCGGCGCTGATCCGCTGACTGACCTCGCGGTAATCAAGGTGGAAGGCAAGAATCTCCCCAGCGTTCCTTGGGGCAACTCGGCGAATCTACATCCCGGACAAACCGTACTTGCTTTTGGCAATCCCTACGGATTCCAGTTCACGGTTACGCGCGGTATCATCAGCGCACTCAACCGTCCGAATCCTGATGTCAGCGATCGCCGCAAGCCCGGTGAGTTTATCCAGACTGATGCAGCCATCAATCCCGGCAATTCTGGCGGCGCGCTCGTCAATGCCCGCGGAGAACTGATTGGCATCAACACGTTCCTCGTTTCGGGTTCTGGATCGTTTGCGGGCATGGGTTTTGCGATTCCCGCACAGATCGTTGAGCCGACTGTGAACACGCTGATCCGCGACGGCAAGATCACGCACGGCTTCATCGGGATCCAGATCGCCGACGTGACTCCCGACAACGCGAAGTTCTTCCACCTCGACAAGGCAGCAGGCGCGTTGGTCAGTGACGTGACGGCGGATTCACCGGGCGCGAAAGGTGGCTTGCGCAGCGGAGACGTCATCACGCAACTCGATGGCAAGTCCGTGGCGGATGCTGGCGAACTGCAAGCGCTGGTCGCGGGAAAACGTCCGGGCGACACGATTCATCTCGAAATCATGCGTGACGACAAGCCGATCAGCGTTCCCGTGACGCTCGAAGAACTCGGCGGCAAGAGCGGCTCGGATTCAGCGACCAATGAACGGGGCGGAAAGGGTCGTTGGGGATTGAGTCTCGGTGACATGACTCCGGACCTCCGCGACCAGTTGCAGGCAACAAGTTCCGTTCACGGCGCGCTGGTAAATGACGTAGTGCCCGGAAGCCCTGCCGACAATGCAGGCATCGCTCGCGGCGACGTGATCATGGAAGTGAATCGCCAGTCGATGAAGTCCGCGTCCGATGTGGCGAGCGCGTTGCGCAACGTAGCGCAAGGAAAAGACGCGCTTGTGCTCGTCTGGTCGAATGGTGGAAGCACGTTCCGCGTCCTGCACTCGTCGCAAGACGCAGACAAGAACTAGCGTATTGCAAAGAGTAGCCCATCCTAACGTCGCGTCGTTTGCGACGTTAGGGTGGGGATTTTCTCAAGTCTGAATTCACGCTTCACTCTGCACGCACAAACTTCAGACACACGGGAGAAGCCACCTGCAGCGTCTGTCCCGTTGGGGTCAGCTTTCCGGTCTTTGCATCAATCCGAAAAACAACAATGTTCCCACTCTCCTCATTGGCTACAAACAACCGTGTTCCGGTGGGATCAATCTCGAAATGCCGCGGAATTTTGCCCAGCGTCGGAGAGTCCTCTACAAGTTCCAGCTTGCCGGTCTTCGCATCAACTGCGAACAACGCGATGCTGTTGTGCCCGCGATTCGACGTATACAAGTACTTCCCACTCGGATGCATCGCAATCTCGGCCGCATCGTTCGGGCTGCTGAACCCCGCAGGCAACGCTGAGAGATGCTGTACCTGCTCAAACCGTTTGCCTTCGCGGCGCTCAAACACTGTCACGGACGAATCCACTTCGCCGAGCACATACAGCCGATTGCCATTGTCAGAAATAACGGCATGCCGCGGACCGCTCCCCGGTACGCCGACTGCCGCATCTTTCTCCGGCGCAAGTTTCCCTGTGCTCGCATCAAGGCGATAACTCAACACACGGTCCAGTCCTAGATCCGCAACGTATGCCGAGTGATTATCACCGGAGGCTTCGATCCAATGCGCGTGCGGCCCTTCCTGTCGTTCTCGATTCGGACCCAACGCGCCCTTGTCCAGCAGCACCGAGCTAGCTTCGCCAAGCCCGCCATCAGGAAAAATCGGGAACGCCGCAACTGTGCCGCCCGTGTAGTTCGCTACCAGGAGGAACTTCCCCGTCTTATCGAACGACAAGTAGCAAGGATCCGCGCCGCCGGAAGCAACTTCATTCACCAACGTCAACTTTCCGGTGTGGCGATCCAAACGGAACGCGCGAACGGCGCCGGTCACGGCGCCTTTATACTTGCCTGTTTCGTTGACCGCGTAAACGAATTCGCCCTTCTTGTCGATGGCAAGAAATGACGGATTCTCGGTTTCTGCGGCCAAACCCGTGGCCGTCAATTCTCCGGATTTTGCATCGTAACGAAACGAGTAGATTCCTTGGCTTCCCTTGCCTGTGTAGGTTCCTACAAACAGTAAGTACTTCCCTTTTGCTGAATTGTCGCTGGCGGCTGAGGTCAGTGCGGAAAAGAGGAGGATCGCGAACAACCAGCAGGAGCGAGAGAGAGTCTTCTTCATGTTCGGCATCAGAGAGTCATTCATGCAGTGTCTCGTCATAACCAAATGATTATAGGGTGGACTGAGACCAGACGTTTCCATTTTGGAAAATCTGAGACGGCTTTGGAATCACGACTTCAACGTAAGTTTGTGGCGATGACCCCGGGGTTCGGGGTCAGCCCATCGCTTCGAGATTCTTGTAGCTAATGCGCAGACTCTCCATGGCAGGATGGTCGCCGGAATCCCGCTCTACGAAGACGTGCGTTACTCCGTTCTTGTTGGCTGCGTCGAGGATTGGCTTCCAGGCGATGGTTCCGGAACCGACCTCGGTGAAATGTTCCGCGGTCTTGTCCATGACTTGCGACGGGGCAAATCCGGGCTTGCGATCCTTGAGGTGTAGAAGCTGGATGCGGCTGCCTAGGCGTTCGAACATCTTGAGCGGATCTTCTCCGGCTTGCGTGATCCAGTAGCAATCCATCTCCAGACAAACTAGCTTCGGATCACAGCGCGACATGAGCGTGTCGAAACCTGTGGTGTTGCCAAAACGTTGGAACTCGTAGTTGTGGTTGTGAAAGCCGAACTGCATGCCGAGTTGATGAACCTTCTCGCCCCACACATTGAATCGCTCTGCGGCGCGCTTGAAGTCGTCGAGGTGGTTCCAGTGATGCTCGGGCAACATCGGGCAGATTACGTAATCCACGCCGAGGGTTTTCGCGTAGTCGAGCTTGGATTCTAGACCGTCAAAGTTGAAGTGGCCGCTGGGCGCAGTGAGTCCGTGATCGGTGATCATGCGGCGGAGTTCGGCGGCAGGGTGGTTGTAGATGTCCCAGTAGGTCTCAACCTGCTGGTAGCCGATCTTGTGGATGGCTTCGAGGACGGAAGGGAGATCGCGCTCAGCCTCTTTGCGGACGGTGTAGAGCTGCACTCCTAGCGGGCGAGAGGCGGCGAAGGCATGGGTCGGAGAAGCGAGATTCGCGGCGGTTAGTCCGGCGGCTGCGGCTAGAGAGGACTGGAGAAATTGGCGACGGTTGGGCATGCTTCGGCTCCTGCACGACATTGTAGGGGAGATTGGCGCTCGGAGTGAGTTCGGGAGGTCAAGGCGGCGACGTTATTCGAAGTCAGAAGTGAGAAGTCAGAATGCAGAAGTAAATCCCTCGACATCGGCGGCAGTCCCTGGCGTTATTGTCTTGAACCCCAGCAGCAGCTTGACTCTCCCAGGTCTGACGGCAATGATCGTTGTATGGCGGAAGGCGGCATGACTGGGCATCGGCGAGTGTTGGCGCTGGATGTTGGTACTCGGAGGATCGGAGTCGCGGTTTCCGACGCGCTTGGGATTACGGCGCAGGGGCACGACACGATTCAGCGGCAGAATAAGCGTCGCGACTATGAAGCGTTGGGCGCGGTTTTGAAGCAGTATGACGTTTGCGAGATCGTCGTGGGACTGCCGTTGCGGCTTAGTGGTGCTGAGGGGACGCAGTCGGAAAAGATGCGGGTGTTCGCCGAGGAGCTTAAAGCTAAATTCGGATTGCCAGTGCATTTGTGGGATGAGCGGTGGACTTCTACGGAAGCGAACCGGTTGCTGCGGGAGACGAATCTCTCAATCCAAAAGCGCGGAAAGGCCGTGGATCGGATGGCGGCGGTACTGATTCTGCAGTCCTGGCTCGCGGCTCGCGGGCAGGGTGAGAGTTCGGAGTAGACGGCGGCAAAAGTCTTTCACCGCAGAGGACGCAGAGATCGCAGAGAGGACTTTGGGCTTTCTGGACCGGTGCTTGGACGGAGGGTTGGTTCCGAGGTAGACGCGGGCTAGGCGTTTTCACCACCAAGGACACTAGGGGCACTAAGGAAACACGTCAACGACCGCGGATTGGCTACGAGGCTAGTTCGCTGATCTCCGGGAAGCGGAGATTGCACTTGATCAAGGCCTTGGTGAGCGCCTCTTCGATCGCAGCTTCGTCAACGTTCCTGGAAACAGCGATTTCGCTGACCAGCAGGTAACGGGCTCGCTCCAGCATCTTTTTCTCGCGGAAGGACAGTGACTTACCCTGCCCGAGAACCAGGAGGCTTTTCAGCACCATGGCCACGTCGGTAAGGGAGCCGCTGCGCATGCGGTCGGAGTTCTCGCGGAAGCGGTCCTTCCAGTCGGCGGCGTTGATGCACTCGCCGGAGGAGAGATAGTCCACAATCTTCTGGACTTCGCCATTCCGCACAATGGGACGAACGCCGACGCTGCCCACATTGTGGAATGGAATCATCACTTTAAGGCTGCTGGCTGCGATCTTGAGGAGGTAGAACTTCTCGACAACCGACCCGTTGGTCCGGCTGCTGATCTGTTCGATGACACCTACGCCGTGATTCGGGTAAACGACCCGATCGCCGATGTGGAAAACACAGTCACTACTCATGGGAGGGAGCCCTCGCCTAGGGCATCGAACTGACTCTCAGTCTAGCCTAGAGTCGGGACGTAGGCAATCGCGAAAAAGGACAGGTATGAGCAGTAGAGCGCTTGTCGGACGGGCAATCCACGAAAATTCCGGCTAAAGCTATGATTCCAAGAAGGCATCCGAGGCGTTCCCTACCTTGATACCGAGATTGCCTAATCATCCTTTTTCGGAGGTAAGATGAGGCTAGTCCTGGTGTTACTGCCTCCTGTGAGCCCGCCGACGCGAGAATGGCTAACGGCCAACAGGGCGCTATAATGATGAACGCACCTTTCTGAAGAATTCATGACAGAGCAAATCAAGAAAAAACTTCGAGACGAGCTGAACCTGCTCGAACACGAACTCGCGCATGACATTCCACGTGAGCTTAAGAAAGCCGTCGCGCTGGGCGATCTCAGCGAAAACGCCGAATATCACACAGCGAAACAGCGGCAGGAGTATCTGAAGGCGCGCCTCCGTCAACTGGGCAAACGGCTGGCCGACTTGTCGTTGATCAACATGAACAACATCCCCAAGGACAAAGTGGGGCTGGGTTCGACAGTTCGCGTCTATGACAACGACAAGAATGAGGAAAGGGAATATCAGCTCGTCATGAGCGAGGAGTCGGACGTGGCGGCGGGCAAAATCTCGACCACGTCGCCGATCGGGCGGGCGCTGCTGAACAAGAAGGTGGGCGACACGGCTACGATCGTTACACCCGGCGGCAGCCGCGAGATGGAAATTCTGAAACTCTCCACCATGCACGAACTGGCGGAAGCCAAGCTGGAAGCGGACTTGGCCGCCGAGCCGAAAACAGAAACAGGAACGGAATAAGCGAGTACCAGCGCAGGAGTCGCAGAGTGCTCGCTGGAACAATGGCCAGAATATGAGTTGGACAAGTGGAGTCGGTCGCGCGTGTGGTGTTCTGCTGGACGCCATCGTCCGCCTGTTGGCGCTTTCACGCATCAATCCCAACGCACTGACGGTGATGGGGCTGTTGGTGAATACGTATGCCGCATTTTTATTTGGCTACGCTAATGGCGACAACCAGCGACGAATGTTCTTCTACGCCGGCTTGGTGATTATCGGCAGCGGATTTTTTGATCTGGTGGATGGGCGCGTGGCACGGGCGTCCAACCAGGTAACGCGGTTTGGTGGATTCTTCGATTCGATCGTGGACCGATATAGCGATGCTTCGCTCTTCCTCGGAATGCTGGTGTTCTACGGCCGCGGGAACCGGTTCTTCTACGTAGTGTTGGCAGCGCTGGCAATGATCAGCGCCATCATGGTGAGTTATGCGCGTGCCCGCGCGGAGTCGCTGATTGGAACTTGCCGCGTTGGATTTATGGAGCGCCCGGAACGGTTGGTGCTGCTGATCATCGGCGCGCTATTCAACGTGATGGCGCCAGCGCTATGGGTGATCGCCGTGCTTTCGACCATCACCGTCATTCACCGCATTCTCTACACCTGGCAACGGACGCGGGAGATGGACGCGCCAGTGAACGGGCGCGCCGCATAGCAGCTGTGAACGCGAATTCCTGTGAAGCAACTAATACCGAAGCTATTGCTAGGGGCGTATTTGCGGAAATCGCAGGGCGTTTTCCAGCCTTGAAATTGGTTGAGAACGTCGACGAGCATGTGGAGATCAGCATTACGATTCCCGTTCAGCCAGGACTCTCGCACGACGTCGGGCTTGGGCTTCAGAATCAAGACGAACTGCATCTTTACATCGGTCACTTGTGGGTGGAGTGGTTCCCATGTACGAAGCGCGATCGCGTGGAAGAATACTTAGAGGCCGTTACAGGTTTCTTGTCGGGCAGCTACCGAGTTCTTGAGCACTATCGAGGCACGAAGTGCTACAAGGCGCAGTTGCAGAAACCTGCAAATGGAGGGTGGCGCACAATCGCAACCTGGGCGACCATTTGGACTTCGTGGCCTTGGAAGAAAACACTTAGAGAGATACGCAACCAGTGAGGCGGGAGCTTCATCCACTAAAGTCCAGTCCTTGAGCTACCATCCTAAACATCTGCAACACTGATTGTGGGAGGACTTTTGCCAATCAATCCAATTCTCGTTGTACACGGCGGCGCCTGGGCGATTCCCGACGATATGGTCGAAGCGCATCTGAACGGGGTGCGCAATGCCGCAGCAGCAGGATGGGGCGCGCTGGAGCGTGGCGGCTCGGCGCTGGATGCGGTGGAAGCAGCTGTCGTCTCGCTCGAAGATGACGAGACTTTTGATGCGGGGCGCGGCAGCTTTCTGAATCGCGATGGCAAGGTGCAACTGGATGCGTTCATTATGGATGGCGCCACCTTGCGCGGCGGCGGCGTGGGATGCGTGGAGCGGTTGCGCAATCCAGTGCGGGCCGCACGCAAGATTCTGAGCGATAGTCCGCATGTATATTTTGTCGCGGAAGGGGCGGAGCGATTCGCCGCCGAGCATGGCATTGAACTGTGCCGCAATGAAGACCTGATCCTTCCTCGCGAAGTCGAGCGGTTGCGCGAGTACCAGGCACAAGGGTCGACCCACGGAAACGATCTTTTCGCGCCGGAGATTTCGCATGACACCGTTGGCGCGGCGGCGCTGGATCGTGACGGGAATATCGCAGCTTCGACTTCAACGGGCGGAATCCTGAATAAAGATCCGGGACGGCTGGGAGATTCGTCGCTGATCGGCTGCGGTTGCTATGCCGACAATGAGAGCGCGGCGGCTTCGACGACGGGCTGGGGCGAGCCGATCATGAAGCTGGTGCTGGCGAAGTGGGCGACGGATCGAGTCGCTTCGGGAAGCATGCCGCAATGGGTGGCGCAGGAAGCCATGAACTATCTGAAGCAGCGGCTCGATGGACACGGTGGAATTATCCTGCTCGACGCACAGGGGCGGATCGGGATCGCGCACAATACACCGCGGATGGCTTGGGCGATCCGGACGACGGAGAAACTTGATGCGGGCACCGAGCGATAGGAAGTCAGGAGTGCGATTGCAGATTGCAGAAGTCAGATTGCAGAAGTAAAACCCTAAATCGGCCCCTCGTTCTACCCGAAAGCTGAGAGCCCAAAGCCTAGAGCCTGAAGCCCAGAGCCTAAAACTCCAGATGCAGCCTGAATGACGGCACGAGCACTGGCCCACGATCCCGGTTATATCCCGGGTTATTGATGTGCTGTAGGCCGGGGGCTACGTAGATGCCGCGCCACACGTGCGCTGTGTAGTAGGTTTCGACAATCGTCTCGCGGCCGTAAGTTAGGTTGCCATCTCCCAGCAAGAACCCTAGGCCTCCCAGGCGCAAGTATTCCTGATGGTCTTTGCAGATTCCATTGGTAACCACGGCAAGGCCGGCGCGGTCGTAGCGGCGATGCCACCATCTGCCGCGCGCGCCTAGTCCGGCGGCAAACGTCTGATCGACTTCCGTATAGGCGAACGATTCGGTCTTGCCGTTGTTCCAGCCGAAGCGAGCGAAGGCAGTCAGATTCGGTGCGAGTTCCTGTTCGATGTTCGCGCCGAAACCATATTTCCGCGTGATGTGCCATGGATGGTTCGTGATGTCTGGGACTTCGACTTCGCCTTTTTCGAACTGGGCAACCGCGTCGCGATAGATACCCATGTTGGCGTAGTTGGTGTAAGCGAGGAGGCGGATTACACCGGACTTCTTCGGGATAAATCCGCGGCGCAGCTCGAATTCGTAGTTTTCGGCATGGACCTGCCAGGGGCGCCATACAAGATCGATTCCGTTGGCGACTTTCGGCATGAGGGCTTCTCCGAAGCGAAACCCCCAGTTGCGGTCTTCGTAGTCGGCGGTGAGGCCGACGGTGTACCCGCGCGTGTCGGCGGCATAGTCCCACGCGCCGTTGTTGTCGGTGGTCCAGTTGAGGAATTGGAAATGCGTGTCAGAGCCGACCGAGTTGAGGTCGAAGAAGTCGGGCATGCTGAACTTGCCGAAGCGGAGTTCGAGTCGGCGGCGCGGGAGTTCGTCGAACAGCGAGAAAGCGTTGCGCTCATTTTCGATTTTGTCGCTGCTCAAAGCGAATACTTTGTGGATCATGCCGCGGCCGAGATAAGGCTGCTTGCTGAGTAGCGGGTTGCGGACAATGTCGAGGTTCGCGTCGCCAGCCAGGCCGAAACCGAGGCTGAGCGCGGAACCGCCCGCCTCTTCGATATCCACCAGCAACTCGGTCGAGGTATTGAGGCGGATGCCGGTGTAGAGCGTCAGCAGTCGCGACGTGCCTTTTTCGTAATTGGGGCTCAGGCTGTGCGGACCGCTGTAGGGCGCGCGAAATTCTGGGTGCGTTTCAAAGACAAAATTCATCTGGCCAGAGAGCCAGAAGCGAGAGTTCTTAAAGTGAGGAAACATCGCCGGCGTGGAGTCGGACGGCGGGAGATCCGAGACTGCGGCCGTCGACGCGTCGGAAGACTGCATCTGAGAGGACACTAAGGAATCGTCGGTCGCGACCGAGAAAGCGGCTTTTGACTCCGACCATGCGAGCGGCGAGCAGGCAAGCAGCGTGGCTGCGTAAGCAAGGCGCCAGAGAACGATCGTCGAAATATTGAAAGGTAGCTTCATTCGCGCACTCAACAGCCTATCCTAGGTGCCCACAGTTAAAAGAGCGTTACAGGTGGCTCTTTCGTCAAGTACCCGGAGCATCCGCATATTGAAACTTTGTTTGCGTCGGTGGCTAAGACCCAGTCAAGCGGAACATCTCGGCAGCATTTTGAGGGAAGTCCCTCAATGCGTGTGCCCAATACCTCTGGCCAGGTCGATGACGTGATAGAGCACAAGCAGCATCATGATGGCCAAGTAGCCACGCAATGCCATCAGGGAGAGCCTTACGCTCGTTGTCATGGGCATCCGTCCAAGAGAAGCAGCATTCACCTTTTCTTCGATAACATCGTCCAGAGGATGAATCACCACAAAATGGTTCTCCGGGATCTCATGGATCTCTTTCAGTCTGAGTAGATTCATTAGGCTCATTGCACACCTTCCTTTCTTGTCTAGACGCCAGGGAATAGCCTTGGAGCCACTACTTGTACCGCGAGGACTAGCGAGAGGAGGAAAAGGACGGCGATGATCGTCCAGTTCACCCAGTTGTTCCAGCGCTTGTTGACGAACTTTTCGCCGAGCATCTGCCTGTCGTTGAGCAGCAGTTGCAGAAAAATGATGGCCGACGGAAGCATGATTCCAGCAAGCACCTGGACGCCGAGAATGATCAACTGCAGGGGCGCACCGGGAATCAGTACGATTGCTGCCGCGAGGGCAACACACACAACGTAGGTCAGATAGAAACCTGGCGCCTTGCGTATCGGCATGTCCAAGCTGTGCGGCCATCCCTTCACTTCGCCATAGGCCCACGCGCTAGAGAGCGAGATTGCGGTCGTGCCGAGAACGGCTGCGTTGATCATCATCAGGAGAATCAGACTCCGAACTGCCTCGCCGGAGAATAGGTGCAGATCATTCGCCATTTGGGCCGGATCGGAAAATGTAAGGCCATGCACCTTGGCGGCGTTGCCCGCGATCATCATGCAGGCTGCGACCGTGATCGTGAACACAGCACCCAACAGCGTGTCGAGTTGTGCCCACCTCACGTCCGCAAAGCGAAGGCGCTTATCTGCAATACAGCTTTGTTGGAAGAACAATTGCCAGGGCGCAATCGTCGTACCGACGATGGCGATGATCAGAAACACGAGATTAGACGAGAGCCCGCCTGCAGGAATGCCAGGCACGAACGTGTTGTGCGCGATCTCCCCGAAGGAAGGCCGGAGTTTGAGCGCAAGAAAGACCCATGCCAGATCCAGCAGGCATAGAAACATGGCGATGCGCTCCCAGCGCCGGTAACTGCCAGTGAGCGCCATCAACGTCAACGCGACGGCCGCGATTGGTACCCCAATCTGAGGCGCGATGCGCATATGACTGAGAGCAAGTGAAATTGCGGCAAACTCAGTGACCAGCGTGAGGAAGTTCACGAGTTGCAGATCTACCAGCGAGAACAGTCCCCACCAACGGCCGAAGCGCTCGTAGATCATGGACGCATGGCCTTTGCCTGTCGCGATGCCCAGACGGACGACCATTTCCTGGATGAAGTACGTCACAGGCAACAACAACAATAAAACCCAAAGCAGGCGTGTACCGTACTGTGCCCCGGCCTGCACATAGGTTGAGACCGCTCCTGCGTCGTTGTCGGCTTCCATAACGATCAGGCCGGGACCAGATACAACGAGAAAAGTCAGAATGCGATAAACCCACTTATTGCGAACCAAGCGACCGCGAATTGGCTGGGCGACATCTTCTCCTGCGATTGAAACTGTAAGCACTTTTTCCTGCATGTCTCACCTCCTGTTTGCACGCCCCTGCAACAGCAATCGCGAGACGCGGAGAGCCAGCGTCGTTGCACAGCCGGATGTAGACCATGGCATGGCAGACGACTGAGGGATTCGCTCGGTCGCACGTAAGGCCGGACGTTTGGACGTTCGTAGTTTCAGTTTTCTTGATTTGGCGCGGAAGAGGCGGGAGTGAGGCGACAGGCAGGAAAAGAGCTTATCGGGACACCAAACGTTTCTTCTACACCGGGACGCCGCCGCCCGCTGGCGGAGGCTCGTACCCGTCGCTGCTTTTCATAGATCCTTTCTTCGTTTTGGCGGGCATTGTTTTCCTTGCCAAGTTTCTTATATCATACCCCCCTAGGGTATGTGTCAAGCAAAAAAGGGTGGAAGAAGAACTTTCTTATGAGAAACAAGAAATCGGAAGTCTCGATTGAGAAGCAAAAACTCTTATCGCGCATCAAGCGCCTGGGCGGGCAGCTTGACGCCGTGGAACGCTCGGTAACCGACGGCGACGAATGTCCCGACATCCTGATGCTGCTGGCGGCGATCCGGGGAGGCGTTAACAGCCTGATGGCCGAGATTCTGGAGGACCACATTCGCCTACATATCGGTCATCCCAGCCGCGGCCCGGGATCGCGGGAGGAATTGACCGAGGATCTCATCGGGCTGGTGCGTGCCTATTTGAAATGAACCGCGGCACTTTCCAGCGTTATCATCGTCTGATGCCGGACGTAGATTGGATTCGCGAGCTTTGCTTGTCGCTGCCTGACTCGACCGAAAACATGCAATGGGGCGATGACCTCTGCTTCAAAATCAGGGGCAAGATTTTTACCACCGTCGTGCTTTCCGATGGGCGCTTTCCGCGGATTTGTTTCAAGTGCACTCCCGAGAAATTCAACGAGTTGCTGGAAGTGGAAGGCATAACTCCGGCGCCGTATGTTGGCCGATACAAGTGGGTGTTGCTGGCGAACTCAAAAGTGCTAGCGGCAGATGAACTCGAGTCGCTGATTCGGAAATCGTACGACATGGTGTCGGCTGGGGTGCCGAAGAAGAAAAGCACGAAGAAGCCTGCCCAAAAAACACCCGGCAAAAAGCGCGGCGGCAAAACAGCGAAGCGTTAGGTGCTCCGTTTGACTGGCTCCACCGCGCTGGGCTAGCCTCGTAGTTCGGCTCTTTCTTGATGCGCTCTCACCCCAAACTCCTGTTGCTCGCGTTGTTGGCGGCTGTCCTTGCCCAGAGTGTCGTTGGGGCCCCACTGCGTCCTGCTCATGCTCAACACGCGATGGTAGCGAGCGTTCACGAACTTGCGTCGCGGGCGGGGGTCGAGATGATGCAGGCCGGGGGCAATGCCGTGGACGCGGCTGTGGCCGTTGGATTTACGCTTGCCGTTGTGCACCCGCAGGCGGGGAACCTTGGTGGCGGCGGATTTCTGCTTCTGCGCACGGCTGGCGGTGAAACGCACTTCATTGATTTCCGCGAGAAGGCTCCGGCGGCGGCTTCCGAGAATATGTATCTCGACGCAAAGGGGAATGTGATTCCGGACCTGAGCACGGTCGGGTACAAATCTATCGGCGTGCCTGGTTCGGTTGCAGGCCTGGTTTACGCGGAAAAGAAGTATGGCAAGCTCTCGCTGGAAAAAGTGATTGCACCAGCGATTCGGATTGCGCGCGATGGATATGCGCTCGCGTACGAAGACGCGCAAGATCTTCGTGATGAGGACCTGGCCAAGTTCCCGGCGTCACGTCGAATTTTCCAGCGCGATGGCAAGTTCTATCAGTCCGGCGAGGTGCTGAAGCAGCCGGAACTAGCTCGCACGCTGGAAAGAATCGCCAAGAATCCGGATGACTTTTATCATGGGGCGCTGGCTCGCGAGCTGGCGGCGGTCATTCAAAAAGGTGGAGGCTTGGTCACGGCTGCCGATCTGGCGGCCTACGAGGTCAAGGAGCGGGAACCAATTCGCGGAACGTATCGCGGATACGACATTCTCAGTGCGCCGCCGCCTTCGTCCGGAGGAGTGGCGCTAGTTGAATCGCTCAACATTCTTGAAGGGTTCGACCTGGCAAAGATGGACGACCGGTCTGGGGCGGCCATTCACCTGGCCGTCGAGGCTTTCCGGCGGGCCTTTTACGATCGCGCCGATTTCATGGGCGACCCCGATTTTTCGAAGATTCCGGTGCCGCAACTTCTGGACAAGAAATATGCGGAGGCTTGGCGCGCAACCATTGATGTCAATCACGCCAGCGTGAGCAAAGACCTCAAGCGCCCGCCATTCGCCGAGTTAGAGAGGGTCGCTGGCGCACAAGCAATTTCCGTGCGCGAACCGGAGAACACGACGCACTTCTCCGTTGTCGATCCGGAGGGCAACGCGGTCGCTGTGACCACCACGCTCAATGACACATTAGGATCACGGGTCACCGCCGAGGGTCTCGGCTTCCTGCTCAACGATGAAATGGATGATTTTGCCTCGAAGCAGGGCGAACCGAATGCCTACGGTTTGATCCAGGGGCCGGCAAACGCCATCGGGCCGGGCAAGCGTCCGTTATCGGCGATGACACCGACGATTGTGGTGAAAGACGGCAAGCTATTTCTGGTGCTAGGCTCACCGGGCGGCCCTACCATCATTACTACGGTGGCCAACATCCTCATGGATATTGTGGATTTTGGGCTCGACATCCAGACGGCGATGAATGCACCGAGGTTTCATCATCAGTGGCTCCCAGACGGAATTCTCGTCGAGGATCACCTGTCTCCCGATACAATGAATGTTCTACGTTCGAAGGGGCATACGCTGGGAATTCGGCAGTTTTGGGGCGATGGCGAGTGCATCATGATTGACCCCAAAACGGGCGAACGCCTGGGCGCCAGCGACGGACGCAACAACGGGAAGGCGGTAGGCTACTGATGCTGAAGGCGGTCTCCACATATATTTATGTGAAAGAACGGCTGCACCCGGGCTTGCTGGATGAGTTAGTACGTGCTGGAGCGCAGGCCATTGAAATCTTTGCGGCTCGCCAGCATTTCGACTACGCCAACCGCAAGCAGCATGTCCGAGAGATTGCAGACTGGTTCAAGTCTACGGGCATTCCGCTGAATTCGGTGCACGCGCCTTTGTACGCGGACTACGAGTGGGGACGGACCGGTTCGCCGCCCGTGAACATTGCTTCGACCGACCGCGGTGGGCGCATCGAAGCGATGGACGAGATCAAGCGCGCGCTGGAAGTGGCTGAGCACATTCCATTTCGCTTCCTGGTGCAGCATATCGGCAACCCCGACGAAGCGTACGACGAGAAGAAGTTCGAAGCCGCGATGACTTCGGTCGAGCATCTCAGGGCGTTCGCTAAGCCGCTCGGCGTGCGGATTCTGATCGAGAATATTCCGAATGAACTTTCGGCGCCGGACAGGCTTGTCGAGTTCATCAAGACGATGCACTTCGACGATATCGGGGTGTGTTTCGATTGCGGGCATGCGCACATGATGGGCGGGATTCCCGAGTCGTTTGCGATTTTGAAGAACCATATCTGCTCGACCCACATACACGACAACAAGAAGGACAAAGACTCGCACTTGTGGCCGGGAAACGGTTCGATCAATTGGAAAGAAACGATGGAACTGCTTCGCACCGCGCCGCAAACGCCGCCACTGCTGCTGGAAATCGAAGGCGAAGAGAAGAAAAGTCCTGGCGACGAAGTGGGGGCGACGTTCCGGAAACTAGAAAGTTCATAGGATCTACCGCCGAGACGCCGAGGGCTCCGAGAAATGCAAGGAGTAGCCTCGGGACTCTTGCATCAACAAATATGGATTTGCTTTTCTCGGCGCCTCGGCGATGAAATGATTGCAGTATGCAGGAAATCGACAGGCTCGATCAGATCTCACGCAGCATCATCGGTGCTGCTATTGAGGTCCATCGGCGTCTGGGGCCTGGCCTTCTGGAATCTGCATATCAAGCGTGTCTGGCTTATGAACTGAAGCAACGCGAACTTCGAATCGAAGAGCAGAAACCTCTGCCGGTCCTGTACAAAGATGTGAAGCTTGATTGCGGGTATCGGCTGGACATCCTCGTCGAAGATGAGATCATTGTAGAGATCAAGGCAGTCGAAACATTACTGCCCATTCACGACGCACAGCTCTTGTCGTATTTGCGGTTGTCGCACAAGAGGGTTGGCCTCGTGATAAATTTCCACGTGCCAGTCCTGACAAAGGGTCTCAAACGCATAGTGAACGAATTCCCCGACGCAGGTGCAAGCAAAGCGTCCTAAGCCGGCAAGAAACAAGCAGAAATGATTTAAGCTTTTCTCGGCGCCCTCGGCGTCTCGGCGGTGAAAGGGTTTATGTCAGAAATCAGCACCATTGCAGAAATTGGCAAGCATGACGGGCAATCGGTCACGATTCGCGGATGGCTGTATAACCTGCGCGAGAGCGGGAAACTCCTGTTTCCGCAGTTCCGCGACGGCAGCGGCATTATTCAGGGCGTTGTGCCGAAGAACGCGGTTGCCCCCGAAGTTTTTGACGCGATCAAGGGCCTGACGCAAGAGTCGAGCGTAATCGTCGAAGGCAAGGTTCGCGCCGACAAGCGCGCTCCGGGCGGCTACGAAATGGATGTTTCGAACGTGCAGGTAGTGCAGCGCGTGTCGGAAACAGATCCGTATCCGATCACGCCGAAAGAGCACGGCACTGACTTTCTGATGGAGCATCGGCATCTATGGGTGCGATCGCAGCGGCAGGCGGCGATTTTGCGGGTGCGCGCGGAGATTATCAAGGCGGCTCGCGATTACTTTGACTCCAACGGCTTCACGCTCACCGATCCGCCAATCATTACTCCGGCAGCTTGCGAAGGCACGACTACGCTTTTCCCTGTCGAATACTTCGAGGAGCAGGCGTATCTGACGCAGTCGGGACAGCTCTATATCGAAGCGACGGCGATGGCGCTGGGAAAGGTGTATTCGTTTGGGCCAACATTCCGGGCGGAGAAATCAAAAACGCGCCGGCATCTCACCGAGTTCTGGATGGTTGAGCCCGAGATCGCTTACGGCACACTCGACGATCTGATGAATCTGGCCGAAGGCTTCCTGACGTTCATCGTCAAGCGCTGCCTGGAACACAGGCGCGTGGATTTGCAGACGATTGGGCGCGACGTGACGAAGCTGGAAAAGATCGAAGCGCCGTTCCCACGCATTTCCTATGACGATGCGGTGAAAGCCCTGCAGGAAGGCCATTCGCAAGGCGCACTGGAACATAAATTTGAGTACGGCGGAGACCTGGGCTCGCCCGATGAAACGTATCTTTCGTCGCAGTACGACAGGCCGGTGATGGTGCATCGCTATCCTGCGAGAGTGAAAGCGTTCTATATGGAGCCTGATCCGCAACATCCGGAACTGGCGCTCTGCGTGGATGTACTGGCGCCCGAAGGCTACGGCGAGATTATCGGCGGCTCGCAACGCATGGCTTCGCACGATTTACTGTTGCAGCGCATCAAGGAACACAACCTGCCGGAAGAAGCGTTCAAGTGGTATCTTGACCTGCGCAAATACGGAAGCGTTCCGCACTCAGGTTTCGGCATGGGCGTGGAGCGGGCGGTAGCGTGGATCTGCGGGTTGGAGCATGTGCGGGAGACGATTCCCTTCCCGCGGATGTTGTATCGGCTCTATCCTTAAACCTTTTTCACCGCCGAGACGCGGAGAGCGCCGAGAAATGCAAGAAAATGACAGGCTCGATGAGATTTCGCGCCGCACCATTGGCGCGGCGATTGAGGTGCATCGTCACTTGGGACCGGGGTTGCTGGAGTCAGCTTATGAGGTTTGCCTGGTCTTCGAACTGAAGCGTTTGGGTCTGAACGTCGAAGAACAGAAGGCACTTCCAGTTGTTTATAAGGACGTGAGACTCGATTGTGGATATCGCCTGGACTTGGTCGTGCAAGACGAGGTCATCGTGGAGATCAAGGCGGTCGAAAAGCTACTTCCGATTCACGAGGCACAACTTCTGTCTTATCTGAGACTCGCCGGCAAGCACTTGGGGCTTCTGATGAATTTCCATGTGCCGGTGTTGAAAGATGGCTTGAAGCGAATCGTGAATGAGTTCCCAGACCGACGTCATGGTGGCATATATCCGGTTACTTCGAACGAGCCCTAAGTGAATCAGCCTATCTCGGCGATCTCTGCGTCTCGGCGGTGATAATTTTCTATGGCACATCCAAACAGATCGTTCAGCAGCATTACTCCTCGTCAGATTCGTGTGATTGGCGTTCCTCTTGACCTTGGGCAGTCGCGACGCGGCGTTGATATGGGGCCTTCTGCCGTTCGTGTGGCCGGACTCGAGGCGAGATTGGAAGCGATCGGGCACATCGTGGAAGATGCTGGCAATATTGTCGCTGCCATCCCGGAGCAGAAAAAAGAAGGCGATGCCACCGCGAAATATCTGAAAGAAATTACCGCGACCTGCACCAAGAGTGCGGATCTCGTGCTCAAGACGCTTGAGGCGGGGAAGGTTCCGCTCGTTCTCGGCGGAGATCATTCGGTTGCGGCAGGGACTGTTTCGGGCGTGGCTGAGTTTTTTCGGCGGCAGGGGCAGAAGATCGGATTGATCTGGATTGATGCGCACACTGATATGAACACGCCGGAATCATCACCGAGCGGCAACGTGCACGGCATGCCATTGGCTGCGTTGATGGGACTCCCTCCGCATGAGTTGGGAAAGATTTACGATTTCTCGCCGAAGGTGGCTCCGGAAAATTGCGTACTGGTCGGCATTCGCGATGTGGATAACTTCGAGAAAGAAAATATTCGCAAGGCGGGCGTCGAAGTTTTCACGATGCGCGATATTGACGAACGCGGCATGCGAGCCGTGATGGAAGAGGCGCTGCGCATGGCGGGCCGCGGAACGGCTGGCTATCACGTTTCACTCGACATGGATTGGATTGATCCAGAAGACGCGCCAGGCGTGGGGACTCCAGTGTGGGGCGGCGCGACTTATCGCGAAGCGCACCTGGCGATGGAAATTATTTCTGACCACGGGCGCATGATGAGCTTTGAAATTGTTGAAGTGAATCCGGTAATTGACGAGCGCAATCAGACCGCGGACCTGGCGGTGGAGTTGGCGCTGTCGGCGTTCGGGAAGAAAATTTTGTAGCTTCGGGTTTGTGACGACAAGCCGTAACCCTAAAATAAATCCCTGCTATCGAAATGAGGCGCATCGGCGGAGCGGCCCTCAGCGGCTAAAGCCGCGTGTTTAGCGGGTTTTTTCGGCACGGCTGAAGCCGTGCCCTTTCAAAGCCACTTGGACGATCACTTAATCAGAGGTTCCTAAAGGGGCGACTGATTTGGATTTCGTCTGAGCGTGATCGCGCAATGCCCCAAGTAATCCCCACGCGAATCCAATGAGCGGGGAATACTCTTTCTTTGGCAACGTTTCGAGGAAAGCGTGTGTCTGGTTCGCGATGTCCGTTAGCCAAAGTCGCTCGTCGCGCGCCTTTTTCTCACTTTCGGCGCGCTCCAGTTCGAGTTGGGCTTTGAGGGCAGCCTCCCGTTCGGCGGCTTCGGAGTTTTGCGCGCCGTTCTCGGGGCTATCGTCGTTGGGGGCGGAATCATCGTCCTGTTCGGAATCGTCGTCGGCGTTATCACAATCGTTACTATCGTCGTAATCGTCGTCTTCGTCGAGGTCGGAGCCGGCTTGCGCGTCTTCCTCGTTCAGTTCTTCGTCGTCCTCGGGATCGTGGCCTTGTCCGGTGGCGGACCATGGAGTCATGCCGAGGGGCGTCTCGCCCGCCTTTTCGGGATCTACGACTACGTGGGTCGGCTTGGCTTTTTCCGCCTGCATGGTCTTGAGGTTGCCAGACGCGATCTGGAGGGCGTAGAGGAGAAGGCCTGCATCTTTGCGCTCGATTCTTCGCGACAACATCAGTTGGACGACGGTGCGGATGACGGTTTGAATGGAATGCGCGTCTTCGAATACGGGCAACATGATCTGGCCGTCGGAATAGCGCTCGCCGTCGAAGTAGAGTTCGACTTCGCGGGGCTGGTTTTTCTCGTGATAGAAACAGAACTCCTTGGCCTTCAGGGCAGGAGAGCCGCACTGCGTGCCGTTGGTGTGAACGTGGGTGCAACGCCGAATTTCAATGGGATAAGTTGCCATGATTTCTGTCCTTAAATGAAAACGCGGCCCGGGGGCCGCGCTTGTTTTGCGTATGAAGTTGGAGTCCAGGAGCCCGGCCGCTAAAGGGACCGTTCGCAGCTGGAAGGCCGCTCAGTTTTTTCTTTACTCCCTATATTTATTATTTCAAATGGAGAGGGGTCGACCGCCAAATTCGAGGGAAATATATCTGGAGTGGATGGAGCGAGTTAGGGGGAAAAGCTGGATTTTGGGGGCTTGACAAGGATTTGAAGGGTTCTTTGGAGTCATGAGACCCCCGTGATCGCGGTCTTTTGGAATCATGGACTTGGGAGCGTAGCGCGCCAGGTCCTTGAAAGGAAAGGGGTTGTTGGTAAAGTATTTATTTTTGAAGGAGTTAGGGGGAGGGCGCGAGGGGGTTTGTACGTGCAAATACTGTTAACAGCAATGGAAAAAGCAGGTCTATAATCTCAACCCTTGTCAAGGTAACGACGCACACTTAAGGAATTCCGAATGGTAAGACACCCCCGATCGCTCGCTAGCATTCTGTTGCTCGTCTCTATTTCTGTTTTCATTTTTCAAGAGCCCAGCATGGGCGGCGATCAGTCCAACTCTGCGCGAGTTGTCTCAGTGCCAATCACGGTGGTGAACAAAGACGGAGATTACGTTACCGGCCTCAATTCAGCTAGCTTCTCTTTCTCCGAAGGGGGTCACAATCGTCCCGTTGAATCCGTCCAAGAATTCGGGCCGCTTCTCGTTGGCAGAAGTAAGGTCAAAGTGCCGTTTCTCGTCTTGGACGCACTGGGCAGTCCAGATCAGAGCGAAGCAAGAAAGGACTGCTTAGAGCTATTGGCGAATTCCGCTGCCAAGGGCTTGCCCATTTCGCTTTCTGAGATAGACCACGATGGCCTACATGAGATCCACTCAGTTGCTACTCCCAATTCGGCATTGGCCTCAGCGCTTTTGCAACTGGATGGCGAAAGCCATTTCCTGAACCAACGCGACGAGTTGCAGTCGATTGTGAATACATCTGAGGACAAGGCGCTAGTGGCAGCCGAGGCAGAAAGGTTACGGCGCTTTCGTCGTGGGAGCGTCGAGAGTGCCAATATGATGAATACCTTGTTGGCGCAACTCGGCGCGCTTCAGCAGATGGCGCTAGCGTTGCAGCGCGTCCGTGGGCGAAAAACCGTCATCTGGCTGACCGGTTATTTCCCTGCCGACGTAAATGAAGCAGACGATAGACTGAAGAATTTTCCTGTCCATTCTGTCTCAATTGATTACCAGAAGACGATCGACCTGCTGAATGAGTCGCAAATCAGCCTTTTTCCTGTGGAAATGAAATGGCGCGCGGAAACTTCCAATTGGGCGGTAACGGGCTATGCTAAGCCATTTCCCGAGACAACACTCGGAGATAGCACGACCATCGGACTTCGCCGAATTGCACGGAGTACTGGTGGAGAGTTGATGGCCCCTTCCGATACCCTCCGAAACGTGGTTCAACATGCAGAAGATCAGTCGACTGGCTACTACTTGCTGAAGTTTCAGCCGGAACTCATTAAGGGCGATCTTCTGTGGAAAAGCTTAAAGGTTGAGCTTCAAGACAAGTCGCTAAAGGCTAAATCACCCGACGGACTATTCTTGTTTAATTCAAAGTGAACACCGTTCTTGGACGGCGAGTTCTCAGGGAAATCCCCACCCTAGCGCAAAGTACGCGCTAGGATGGGGCACCGTTTGATTTCAGGAATGGGCACCTTGCGATTCCGGGGATAGAGACGGCCGCCTGCTCAGTGTCCCAGGAAGTGCTCGAGCGCCTCGACATCGCTCTTGGCCAAGTCCGCATATCGCTTGGCTCTTTGGGCGTCGCCGTGCTCGACTGCGGCTTGTGCCTTTGCCAGGTTGTTTTTCATGCTTGCCTGTTTAGCGGCCATGTCGCCGCGCAGGCCGTAACCTGCAGCACTCTGCTGCTGTTGCAGACGGTCGAGGCTGGCATCCACGGCGGCGGCTCGATTGGAAAGCTGATCGACGTCGTGCTCTAACTCATCCAGGTTGGCGGACTCGTTCGCGGCGTTGCTTGCCACGCTGGCTGCTTTGTTCCCGGATGGGATGCTGTTGTCAGCCTCCCGCAGTGCCGCGGAGACTACCGGCCCGGTGCTGCCGTTCTTGGCGGGCTTCTTCGGAAAAGCTTCTTGCGACGGGATGGGCGTCGCATTGGTTTGGGCTGCATTCGCGCTTTCGGCAGCCGGGGACATCGCAGACGCGGCGGTCTGCTGTGACGACGAATTCGCATTCGCAGCGCCGGCCATTGGAACAGCAGGCGGCGTTGGCTGGGCGGTATCCTGCGAGCCCGCACTCATGCTCTGGGCCGAACTGGTCTGAACAGGAGTGGTTTGCGGCTGGGACTGAACAGTCTTAGCTTGAGTCTTGCTCATGCGCGGGATGTAAATACCCGCGCCCACCAACCCGACCAGGACGATTACCGCTCCCAACGTCATGTATAAGCCACGATGACTGGCCGGTTGCGGCGGCGGGACAGGAATGGACGGTGTGGCTGGAACAGAGGCTACTTTGGCAGCTTGCGCCTGAGCTGGCAAGGAAGCCGCCGTCACTGGAAATTGCGACACCGCAATAGAATCCATGGTGGCAGCCTCGGAACGGCTCTGCACAGCGGCTTGCGATGCGGAGATAGACATGGAGACACTGTTCAACGCGTTGCTGAAAGCGTCCGCTGTTTGAAAGCGTTGGGCCGGGTCTTTGGCGATGGCCATGAGAATGATTTCATTCAGCCCTGCTGGGAGGTCTGCCTTCAGGTCCGCCGGCGGCTTCGGCGCTTCTTTGACGTGAGCCGCCATGATGGAATAGTCGCTGGTGGCCTGGAACGGCGGGTGGCCGGTGACCATTTCATAGAGCGACACGCCAACGGAATACAAGTCGGAGCGAGCATCGGTCGCTTCGCCCTTCACTTGCTCGGGCGACATATAGCCCAACGATCCCAAGGTGGTGCCGGTCATGGTCAGGCTGCGCTCGTCCCCGGCGCGCGCAATTCCAAAATCCATGAGCTTGACCACGCCCTGAGGGGTCAACATCATGTTGGAAGGCTTGATGTCGCGGTGGATCACATGCTGCTGGTGCGCGTAACTGAGGGCGCTCAGCGCCTGGACGATGTAGTTCACAGCGTCGGGGGCGGGGATCGGTCCTTGGAGCAGGCGTTCGGCGAGGTTGGTGCCTTCGACGTACTCCATGATCATGACCAACTGGTTATCCGCAGTGAAAGCAGTTCTCAGGGCAGCAATATTGGGGTGATTGAGGCTGGCCATGAGCTTGATCTCGCGCAGAAAGCGAGCGGCCAATTCCTGGCGCCCGGCGAGGTCGGGAAGCAGAACCTTCATGGCATCGATGCGATCGGAAATGACGTTTCGCACCCGGTAAACCCTGCCCATGCCGCCGCTGCCCAACTCGTTGAGAATCTGGTAGTCACCAATCCGCTTACCCGTTTCTTCGGTCATTCCTGTGGCTCCTTATTTGTCTGGGGGAAGTCAGGCTTGCGATTGCAGTGAGGACAACCGTCCTCAAGAGGGCAATTATGGCTTCGAATGCGGCTAGGGTCAAGGTTTTCGACGGATTTTTCCCCCAGCAGAATTCGCCTGCGAGGGAGTTGAAATCGCGTAATCCGTACATTCTGAACGAGTTTGCTGGCTATTCGGTCGTGGTTTCTAATCGCGTCCGGGCTACGCTCAACTTGTATTTGGCAATATTGAGATTCTTGGTGGCTTTGTCCTGCATTTCTTTCCAGCCTTGCGTTTGGGCGGGGTTGCGGGTCCGGAGAATGTTGAGATTGGTTTCGGCCTCGCCGGCATAGAGTGAGGCCGCTCCCATATTTTCGGCAACGATGGGATCGATGGCATTGGCACGGTGGGTCGCGATCGTGAAGTCCGCCGGGAGAATCTTGATTTCGTCTGGCAGTTGCGGACACGATTCGGAATCGATGCGCTTAAGCCAATCCTCTACGGTATGGAGCGCAACCTTCAACTGCAGGGTCACTGTGGCCAGGTCGGCTGTGCGCTGCTGGTCCGTCTGCTTGCGCAAAATCGCAAGGGTGTCTGCGGCGATCTCCGCCTGGCGGGTTGAGGCGGATACTTGCTCCCGACTTGCGTCGGCCTGACGCTTCGCGTGCCAGGCGTAATAAATGTTGATTGCGGTAAGAACCAGAACCAGCAGAACGTTGGCGACGGCGGTGTACGCCATCACTTGATCCACGCTCAGTCCGAATACCTGCCCCGACATAGCAACCCCTCAACGAACGTAAAGTATAGACTGCCGGGTTTGATCGGCGCGCGAGAAAGCGCAGGGTCGAGACGCACAATGAAAACGGCGGGACTCGGACCGTCCCGCCGATAGTTCTGGCGAATCTTGCTGAAACGCAGATGGCTACTGCGTCTTGGTTTTGACGGCGTCGCCGGTTTTGAAGCCGCTGCCGGAACTGACGGAGCAGACCGCGGAAACTTCGTCCACGTCGGTGACTTTGACGATGCCGACGGGAGTGCTCATGCGGCGGAGCACCTGTCCGGTGGCGGGGTCTTTGATTTCTTTCGTGACACGCTCGACGGATAACTCATCGCCGACTTTCACGCCAGCCTTTGAGCCTACGTTGAGAACGACTTGTCCGCCATCAACAGCCGCGACCAAGCCTTGAACCACGATGGTTCTGGTCTGGAGTTTGTCCTTGCCGGTTATCACCTCGGTCGTTAGCGCATCGGTCGCTTTCTTTGTCGCCTCGCCGATGATGGTGCTCTGGAAATCGCTGCTGCCCATGTTGATGCCGCCACCGCCGCCAGAGTGCCAGTTCCCGCCGCCACCCCCGAGCATCAGGCCGCCACGGCTCGACTCGCCTTTGCCCTCGGCCACGGCCAGGATCTCTCCCGTATCGATATCAACCAGGCGTGCACTCAGGCCGACGATGGCCTTGGAGTTCTTTTTACCGAGTCCGCCCAGCCCAAAACCGCCGAGCCCACCGCCCGCTCCGCCCAATCCCAGGTTCTTGGTCTCGTTACCGAACTGGGTGATGCTGCCAACAAGAATGGCGTCCACACCTAGCAATTTTCCGATCTTGGCCGCCGATGTGGGATTGGCACGGTCGCTGTTGGAGAAATTCTGCTCAGACAAAATCTTGTCGAGCGCCTTGCGCTCAATGACCGAATAGGAACCGTCTTTGACCAGATTGGTGACCAGCAGATCGGCAATGCCTTTACCGATGTCCATGTCCTGACCAAAGATCTGGGAGACGCCGGCGTGAACCGTGGCGTAGTCGAAGTCCATGATCGCGATCCGTTTCTTGCGGGGAGCAGCCTGCCCCCAGGCAGTCGAGACAACCGCAAGTAGTAGGAGTGACGCCAACACGGCTAAGCGAGTTTTCTTCATATCTAATCCGCCTTTTCTTTTGATTCTGGAATCGAGCTTGCCATGCGCCTCCGTGGGAAGTCGGAAAACGCGACCTCCGACATTGTAGTAATAAACAGGGCACATGAGAAGGCCCGAAACGGGTAACGGCAGGGTTTCATCGGCCACGAACGTTCGATTGGAGGTTGTACCAAGGCAGAGATTGACGGCAAGGGCGTGTGCCGCCAGACTGAATAGTTATGGCAAAGCTACGGGTAGGCATTCTTTTTGGCGGACGCAGCGGTGAGCATGAAGTGTCGCTGCTGTCGGCGGCGTCTGTCTTGAACGCAATTGATAAGACGAAGTATGAAGTAGTTCCAATCGGGATCACGAAAGACGGCCGCTGGCTTACGGCAGAGCATGCGGAACGGTTGCTTAAGGGAGACGCGGACAAGAGTGTCCGCGCTACATCGACAGCACAGACTGCGCATTTGCGAGCGGGCGATCCGGAGGCAACTCCGGGGGCGGCGGTGCTGGCGGCGGGAGCGTCGGTGGTGGTACCTCCGGAACCGGCGCGGCGAGATGCGGGACTGGCGCCATTTCAGACGGACGCTGCGGATGCGCAATTGCGCCGAGCGGCGGATCGCGCAATCAATGTGGATGTGATCTTCCCTGTTTTGCACGGAACGTTTGGCGAAGATGGAACGATCCAGGGATTGCTGGAACTGGCGGACATCGCCTATGTCGGAGCGGGCGTGCTCGGGTCGGCCGCGGGCATGGATAAAGACGTAATGAAGTCGCTGTTTCGCACGGCAGGATTGCCGATTGTGAAACATGTGACCGTGTTGCGTTCGGCTTGGGAGAACTCGCCGAAGAAGGTCGAAAAGCTGGTCGAAAGCAAGCTGAAGTATCCGGTGTTTGTGAAGCCCGCGAATCTCGGTTCGTCCGTGGGAATTTCGAAAGCGCACGACCGCAAGGAACTTGGTCCGGCGATTGAGGAAGCGGCGAAGTTCGACCGCAAGATCGTGATCGAAGAAGGCGTCGGCGGAAAGAAGAACAAGGCGCGCGAAATCGAATGCGCGGTGCTCGGGAATGATGATCCGAAAGCATCGGTGGCCGGCGAGATTGTGCCTTGCAAAGAGTTCTACGACTATGACGCGAAGTATCTGGCGGAAGGCTCGGAGCTGGTCATTCCGGCGAAGCTAACGAAAGCCGAAGCGAAGAAAGTGCAGACGCTGGCGGTCGCGGCGTTTCAGGCGGTCGATTGTTCGGGCCTGGCGCGGGTGGATTTCCTGATGGAGCCGAAGTCGCGGAAGATGTACGTGAACGAGATCAATACCATGCCGGGTTTTACGGCAATCAGCATGTATCCGAAGCTGTGGGGGGCAACCGGAGTGGCCTATCCGGAGCTGATTCATCGGCTGATTCAGCTAGGGATGGAGCGGCATCGGGATAAGAAGCGGAATCTGTACAGTCGGTAAGGGCTGGGCGCAGGTTCGATTCTCCAAGTACAATAGACAGGCACGGCGGTTGATGGCTGCGGGTGCGTGAATTTCGGGGTGGCGTCCCCAAACCGCCGATGGGAGAGAATATGGCTCAGAATCATTACGTTACGAAGACCAAGCGACGCCAGAAGAACAGCAAGCGGAAGGACTACTCGGAAGGCACGATGGCCAAGATCCGCCAGTTGGAAGCAGCCGACAAGAAGAAATAGCGACTCCCCCGAACAGCGGCAGGGTATCTACAGGCTTGTCTCCTACAGGCTAAACCCCTTGACAGACCGCTCGGTCGGCACTAGTATCTATTCCCAAGTTTGCTCTTTTTGAGCGAACTTAGAATTTCATGCAGAGTGGCTGAGGGACGAGCCCTAGGACGCCACGGCAACCGAAACGGGATCATCTATCCCGCTTGACAGGTGCCAACTCTCGCCCGGTAACGGGGACCATGAGATTCGGGTACGCGAAAATCTATTCGCATTTCCCGAGCCTCTTTTCCCATTTGGAAAAGGGGTTTTGTGTTAACTGGGGAATCTATTTCCCGGCTCGTCCCGCAGTCACAGAAAGAAGTAGCAGGATGAGCACGTATGAACTCCGCTGCCGCGAATGCGGCAAGACTTTCGGGAACCAGCCAAAATCCATCTGCGAGGAATGCTTCTCGCCTCTCGAAGTCACCTACGATTACGACGCCATCAAAAAACAGGTTTCGCGCGAATTGTTCGCGTCCCGTGCGCCCAACATTTGGCGCTATCGCGAACTGCTGCCGCTGCCAGCGGGGTATCAGCCCTCCCTCCCAGTCGGATTTACTCCGCTGGTCAGCGCGCCGCGGTTAGGCGACAAGATCGGATCTCGACGTCTCTGTATCAAGAACGATGCGGTGTGCCTGCCCACCTTGAGTTTCAAGGATCGCGTGGTCGCGGTCGCTCTAGCGAATGCTCGCGCGTTCGGATTCGACACGGTGGCGTGCTCTTCGACCGGCAACCTAGCGAACTCTGTGGCTGCGCAGGCCGCGCGCGATGGCTTCAAAGCCTGGATCTTCATTCCCTCGGACCTCGAGCCGGCGAAGATTCTGGGCACGCAGGTGTTCGGCGCCGAGTTAGTGCGCATCAACGGCAGCTACGACCACGTGAACCGGCTGTGCTCGCAGATTGCGGACGAGCATCGCTGGGGATTCGTGAACGTGAACCTGCGGCCTTATTACGCCGAGGGCTCGAAGACTGTGGGCTACGAAATCGCTGAGCAGCTCGGCTGGCGACTGCCGGATAACGTGGTGGTGCCGATGGCGGGCGGCTCGCTGATCACGAAAATCAAGAAGGCGTTCGACGAACTCGTGCAACTTGGGCTTGTGGATCCGAAGCCGGTCCGATTCTTCGGTGCGCAAGCTTCTGGCTGCTCGCCGATTTCGACGGCGGTGAAGCAGTACTCAACCGAGATCGAGCCGCAGCGTCCGAAGACAATTGCGCGATCGCTCGCGATTGGCAATCCGGCCGATGGACACTACGCAATCAAGGCCATTACGAAGAGCGGCGGCTGGTCGGAAGATGTTTCGGATCAGGAAGTGGTCAGCGGAATCCAGTTGCTTGCGGAAACCGAAGGCATCTTCACCGAGACGGCCGGCGGAGTGACCGTGAGTTCGACGCGCAAATTGATCCAGCAGGATCGCATTCTGCCGGATGAGACGACTGTACTTTGCATCACCGGCAACGGCCTGAAGACGACCGATGTGCTGGCCGACAAGTATCAGGTGGAACGTCCGATCGCACCGAAGCTCGCCGAATTTGAGACGTATCTGGCGGCGAAGCTCGGGGATCTCCCGGCCACCATACCGCTAAGCGCGCCAGCCGCAGATGCGGCGCGGGTTTAAAACTGTCGTTGGTCGATGGTCGTTCGTCGTTAGGAAACACGCGGCGGACCGCAAAGTAAATCGGGTTGCGAACGACCTCCGACTAACGACTTATTTGGGCCTTTGCCCTGGAGGACTTATGAGTATTACCGTACAAATTCCGACGCCGTTGCGACGCCTAACTGGCGGCACGCCGAGTGTGGCTTGTGAAGCTGCGAATCTCGCCGAGCTCTTTACCGCTCTGGATCAGAAGTTTCCGGATCTGCGTCCGCATCTGCGTGACGAGTCGGGAGAGGTGCGGCGCTTCCTGAATATTTATGTGAATGAGGAAGACATTCGTTTTCTTGGCGGCGCGGCGTATGCGTTCCAGGAAGGCGACGAGGTGCTGCTCGTACCGTCTATCGCGGGTGGATCGAACTAACCTCATTTGATGGCGAGTCTGCGCTACGCTCTTTGCCCCTGCATGGCTAGCATGAACATTCGGATCGGTAGGGGCAGATCGCTGGGCAGGACCAGACAGATTCCGCGTTTCCTCGAGCCTCCAATGTGCTGGCTGATGCCGATCGGGCCGTCGTTGCGTGAGTATTCGAATCTCGGCGTCATGTGCAGACCTTTAGGAGGTCTGCTTTCGATCACTCCGTTGTTTTCCGTTTCGAAATGAAAGGTGCCGCCCGAGAGCCTGCTAAATGTGCAGAGAGTCGGCGAACCTTCTTCGGCCCGGCGCAGCAAAACGCTCTGTTTCATCGCTGGCAACACATCGCACGAGAAGGTAGCATCATTCGTTTTGATCGTAATCCAGTTCTGCCTTGCCGCAGTTTTGAAGACGATCGTGCCAACCTGCTGATCCTGCGGATTCTTCACTATCATTCCCAGTTGCGTCGCCGAAAAATCTTGCCAGACCCCGAATAAGAGATCCGCAAAGTTCCACTGCGGGTCCGAAAGCTCCTGCCAAACTTCCTGCGCGTTGATGGCCAAGCTGGCTGCCAACTGCTTTTTGCGAGATTTCAATCCGAAGTAGATGACTAGAGCGAAGAAAGCGACGACACCCAGCGCAAACCAGAGCAAGCCGAGTTGGCTGTGGATCATTGCGTGTTCCTTCTGGCGAGAGAGCAATCTCTAACGACAAAACAAGAATGCGACTACGAGAAGCGGTTCATGATGGCAAAGGCAGTAGCGGCCATGAGCGCGGCAGCTGGGATCGTGAACAGCCACGCCCAGAGAATTCGACCGGCGATTCCCCAGCGGACAGCGGAAAGACGATGCACCGCGCCGACTCCGACGATAGCCCCGGTGATGGTGTGCGTGGTGCTCACCGGGATACCGGCGACAGCGGTTGCAAATAGCGTAATCGCGCCGGCCGTTTCCGCGCAAAAGCCACCGACGGGCTTGAGTTTGGTGATGCGCTGGCCCATGGTTTTGACGATGCGCCAGCCACCCAGATACGTTCCGAGCGCGATGGCGGCATGCGCCGACAGAATAATCGGCCAGTGCAGGTGCCCCCAGCCGCCGGTCATGTCGGATTTGGACATGAACCCACCGGTGTAGAGAGCGCCCGCGATGATTCCCATTGTTTTCTGCGCGTCGTTGGCACCGTGGCCAAGACTGTAAGCAGCAGCAGAGAAGAGTTGAAGTTTCCGAAATAGGCTGTCGACGGGTTGGGGAGCGGATCGGCGGAAGATCCAATACACCGCGAGCATGAAGATGAAACCCAATACCAACCCAATGACCGGCGCGATCACAATAAAGATGAGCGTCTTGTACCAACCCTGCGGGATGATGACGGAAAGAACAGACACGCCACGATGATTGAGAGCGGCGTTAGCCATGGCTGCGCCAGCATAGCCGCCGATCAGCGCGTGGGAGGAAGACGTCGGCAGGCCCCACCACCAGGTGAGGAGATCCCAAACGATAGCGCCAAACAGAGCTGCGAGCACGACGTACTGCGTGACGAATTCGAGGTGGATCATGCCGCTGCCAATCGTCTTGGCGACGGCGGTTCCGAGGAAGAAAGCAGCGAGAAAATTGAAAGTAGCAGCCCAGGCTACGGCGAAACGCGGCGACAGGACACGCGTAGAAACGACGGTTGCAATCGAGTTCGCGGAATCATGGAAGCCGTTTACAAAATCAAAGATGAGCGCGACCAGGATCGTGATGAGAACAAGCAGAACGTCGGTATGCACCGGGAGTGGGGCCTCCAAAATGTCTTAAGTATGGGTCGTGAAACCTAGGCGCTCTTGAGCATGATCGCTTCGATCACGTTGGCGGCGTCTTCGGCCTTATCAGTTGCGACTTCCAGAACCTCGTAGAGTTCCTTGAGCTTAATGAGTTTGATCGGGTCTTTTTCGGTCTCAAACAGACGAGCAATGGCACGTCTGCTCAGATGGTCCGCTTCGTCTTCAAGCCGGTTGACCTCTTCGCAGTGCTTCATGACCGAGCCGTTTTTTTCCAGCAAGGAGACGGCACGGGTCAGTTCTTCGCTTTGCAGGACGATGAGGCCGGCGAGTTCAGCGGCATCAGGCGGCGGTTCGCTGATCTTATACATAAGGAGGCGTGTGGCGGCGGCGTTCGTGAAGTCGAGAACGTCGTCGAGCGAAGACGCCAGCTTGTGAATATCTTCCCGATCAAAAGGCGTAATGAAACTCTGATTCAGCTTGGTAATGATGGCGTGCGTGGCGCGATCGCCTTTGTGTTCGACAGCTTGGATCTGTTCGACGCGAAGATCGAGATCGCGTGGGTCTTCGAGCGTAGCCCGGAGCAACTTGGCACCTTCCGTAAGGTAGCCGGAGAGTTCGGCAAAAAGTTCGAAGAACTTCACATCGTGGGGGATCAGACGCACCAGGACCTCCTCAGTCAGTCACGCAAAAAACATCAGGGACACGGGAACGAGAGAGTATATCTCAGGGGAAGGGGCGGGCGCAGTGTGGGATGGCCGCCAGTGTAGATGCTCCAAGATAATGTCGCCCCATAACTGCAACGAGACTTTGTCACCCTCAAAGGATGGTGACGATGAGTCAGAAAGAGTTCCA
>Ga0302321_100000437_pt1 | contig 36275 bp, 29 predicted proteins | sample Fen_T0_1_FD_202505 | JGI IMG/M metagenome (GOLD analysis project Ga0302321, IMG submission 202505) | Peat permafrost microbial communities from Stordalen Mire near Abisko, Sweden - Fen_T0_1 | ecosystem: Environmental > Terrestrial > Soil > Wetlands > Permafrost | place: Sweden: Abisko... | reverse complement strand
GAGTCAGATGAAGCGTCTTCTGTTCGCGCTCGGCGTTTTCGGACTAGCGGCGAACCTCGCCGCTGAGGCAGTAAAGGTCGATCCTGCCATCCCCGGTTACCAGAAGGTCAGCGGGGTTTCCGGCTCTATCGGAAGCGTTGGTTCGGACACGATGAACAACCTTATGACCTTCTGGGGAGAATCGTTCCAGAAGCTCTATCCCAACGTCCGCATCCAGATCGAGGGCAAGGGCTCCTCGACAGCGCCGCCGGCGCTGATCGCGGGCACGTCGCAGTTCGGGCCCATGTCGCGCGCCATGAAGTCCACCGAGATTGACCAGTTCGAGCACAAGTACGGCTACCGTCCGACGCAGATGCGCACCTCGTACGACGCCCTGGCGGTCTACGTCAACAAAGACAATCCGCTGGAGAAGCTCACCCTAACGCAGGCCGACTCGGTCTTCTCCAAGACGCGCAAGCGCGCCGGCAAGAACGTGGCGACCTGGGGCGACCTGGGCTTGAAGGGCGACTGGGCCAACCGACCGATCAGCCTCTACGGCCGCAACTCGGCGTCCGGCACGTACGGCTTCTTCAAAGAGCACGTGATGGAGAATGGCGACTACCGCGACACGGTCAAGGAGCAGCCTGGTTCTGCGTCCGTGGTGCAGGGCGTCACAGAGGATCGTTTCGGCATGGGGTACAGCGGGATCGGTTACCGCACCTCGGGTGTCAAAAACCTCGCCTTGGCGGTCAAGGAGGGCGGCGCCTTCTCGAACGGCAGCTATGAGGACGTCACCAGTGGCCGCTACCCGCTGGCACGCTTCCTATACCTCTACGTCAACCGTGCGCCGAACAAGCCGCTCGATCCGCTGGTGCGCGAGTTCGTGAAGTTCATCCTCAGTCGTGAAGGTCAGGAGATCGTGATCAAGGACGGCTACCTGCCGTTGTCAGCCGCCATCGTCAAAGAGGAGCTTGCGAAGCTGCAGTAGGGGCGACCGGCCGGTCGCCCTCCAACAGCATCAACCGTAGGGGCACGGCATGCCGTGCCCCTACGAACACCGCAAAAGGGACATGTCGACTCCGATCACAGTCCGAGAACGTGTCGCAGCCGCGAGCCGCCGCATCGGACGGCTGAAGCGCCTCGATCGTGCAGCCACTGGCACGATCGTCCTGGGCGGCATCGGGATCGTGGCCAGTGTGTTCGGCATCCTGTTCTTCATTCTGGTAGAGGCTTGGCCGCTCTTCCGTCCGGCGCACGCGGAGCGTCTGGGTGTCGTCGGATCGCCGGAGACAGCGGGCGCGACTGAACCCACGGCGCTGGCCTTCGGAGCCGACGAGTACCAGCGCTACTACTACGAAGCTCTCGGCAGCGCGCAAATCGTCGTTCGCCACCTGGCCGACGGCCATCTGGCGCGCACATTCTCGCCGGCAGGCCTGGCAGGCACCCTGGTGACCGCCGCCTCGCGCAGCACACAAGGAGACTTCTTCGCTCTGGGCACGGCCGACGGCCGAGTCGCCCTGGCGCAGCTCCGCTTCACGCCGCGCTACGAGGGTCAAACCCTCGTCGACCTCGACATCGAGCTCCGCGAGCGCGGGCTGATCACCGTGGACCCGGCTGGTCGCGCCGTCAGAGCGGTGAGCTACCGCGAGAGCGAAGACACGCAGGTCGTGGCCGCGCTCGTCGCAGAGGCCGAGATTCGGATCTGCCGCAGGGCAAACGAGGGCGAAGCGCGCTGCGACACGCTGATGCCGGCCAGCGGCGAGCGCTTCACGCGCCTGAGCCTCGGTGGCACGCGCGGCCTGATCGCCGGCACAGACAAAGGCAAGGTGCTGCACTGGGAGCTTGATCCAGATCCGCGGCTGACGGACGTTTCGCCGATCGGTGACGCGCCCATCACGGCGCTCGGCTGGGTCATTGGCGACGTGTCTTGGGTGGCCGCAGATGGACGCGGCGCCATCACCGGCTGGTTCCCGACGCGCCTGCACGAAGACGACACGGAGCGGGCCATGGTGCGGGCGCACGTTTTTGCGCCGCAGCAGAGCCCGGTGCTGGCGATCACACCCTCAGCTCGCGATCGCAGCTTCCTGACGCTCAGCGCTGACGGCTCCTTGGTCTACCGCTTCTTCACCAACGAGCGCACCTTGCTCACCCTGCCCGCTGGCACGGACGACGTCGTCGCTGCCTTGGTCACGCCGAAAAACGACGGGATCCTGGCGCTGCGCCGCGGCGGCGGTGTCGTGCGCTACGCGCTCAGCAGCCCGCATCCGGAAATCACCTGGGCCACGCTCTTCGGCCGACTGTGGTACGAGGGCTACCCGCACCCGACGTACGTCTGGCAGTCCACCGGCGCGACCAACGACTTCGAAAGCAAGCTCAGTCTCGTGCCGCTGATCTTCGGCACGATCAAGGGCACGCTCTATGCGCTGATCTTCGCCATCCCTCTTGGCGTCATGGGCGCGCTCTACGCTTCTCAGTTCGTGCACCCGCGGGTCAAAGCCAAGATCAAGCCCACGGTCGAGATCATGGCCGCATTGCCGTCGGTCGTTATCGGCTTTATCGCAGGCCTGTGGCTGGCGGGGCTCGTGGAGCGTCACACGACGGCCGTGTTCCTGATGGCCGTGTTCGTGCCCGCCGCCGGCACCTCTGGCGTGCTGGTCTGGAGTGCGCTGCCGCGTGGGCTCAAGCAGCGGCTACGGACCGGGACCGAGGTGTTGCTGATCCTGCCCCTGCTTGTGCTGGGCGGCTGGATTGCGACCGTGGTCGCGCCGGCCGTCGAAGCAACTCTCTTCCACGGGGACCTGCGTCTTTGGCTGGCGCACAACCTGGGCCTGACGTACGACCAGCGCAACTGTCTAGTCGTCGGCATCGCCATGGGCTTTGCCGTGATCCCGATCATCTTCACGATCTCGGAGGACGCCTTCTCCAGCGTTCCTTCGAGCCTCAGCGCTGCATCGCTGGCCCTGGGCGCGAGTCGCTGGCAGACGGCCGTGCGCGTCGTGCTGCCCACGGCTAGCCCGGGCGTGTTCTCGGCGATCATGATCGGCTTCGGGCGTGCGGTCGGCGAGACCATGATCGTGCTCATGGCCACAGGCAACACGCCCGTCCTCGATTGGTCGATCTTCAACGGCATGCGCACACTCTCGGCGAACATCGCGGTCGAAATGCCTGAGGCACCCTACGGCGGCACCCTCTACCGAGTCCTGTTCCTGGCGGCCGGCGTGCTCTTTGCCATGACCTTCATCGCCAACACCCTGGCAGAGATCATTCGCCAGCGGCTGCGCGAAAGGTACCGCGCGCTATGACGGGCCAGCGTGCGACACCGCGCGTAGGCGCGACGCATGCGTCGCCCCTACGACGGCTGCTGCAGCGTGGCGATCCGTTCGTCTGGCTGACAGGCAGCGCACTAGGAATCTGTCTGTTGATGATCGCCGGGCTGGTTGCCATCGTTCTGACCAAGGGCCTGGGATTCTTCTGGCCAGGCCAGCTGCTGCAGGTTGCGCTCACGGACGGCCGCGTCTTTCTCGGCGAAGTCGTGACGCGCGAGACGATCCCTGATCCCGATCGACCGGACCGGCGGCCGCGGCATCGCATCCAACTACATGTTGGAAACCGCGATCTCTACGGCGCTGACTTCAAATGGATCGACGAGGACGACATTGCCAGGAGCGGCTATCCCCTGGACGCGCTCTACGTTGAACGCCGCGAGTACGGTCCGCTACTGGCCACGCCGCAGCTCGTCAAGCGGGGCGAACAGACGCTTGCGCAGGGCGCCGGAGCTGCGACCCAGATGCTGGATGGGCTCGTCCGGCAAGCGGCCCGCGACCGGCAGGCGATATCTCAGATAGAGAAAGGCGAGATCGGTGCGATCAACTACGAGATCGAGCGCCTGCGCCTGCGCACGCGCCGTCTGGAGTTGCTCGCCGCCCGCGAGCCGGGCCGCGACGTCTCCGCGGCGCGAGCGGTGATCGACCAGGCCGCGACGACGGCGCAGCGGCGCTACCAGGGCAAGCAGCAGGAGCTCGAGGGTGTCGTGGCGGCCGCGAGCTCAACCTACGTCACATTTGTCACGGCCGAGGGTGCGCACAAGGAGTTGCGCGCGCTGGATCTCTTCCGCGCCTACGCGGCGAATCGTCTTTCGTGGTGGGCGCGCGCCCGCATCTACTTCGCGCGCTTGTGGGAATTCCTATCAGGCGAGCCGCGCGAGTCGAATACAGAAGGCGGCGTGTTTCCGGCCATCTTCGGCACGGTGATGATGGTCATCCTGATGAGCCTGATGGCCGTGCCCTTTGGCGTGGTGGCGGCGCTGTACCTGCGCGAGTACGCGCGTCAGGGCCTGCTGGTGCGCCTGGTGCGCATCGCGGTCAACAACCTGGCGGGTGTGCCGTCGATCGTGTTCGGCGTGTTCGGCCTGGGCTTCTTCATCTACACGGTGGGCGGCAGCATCGATCGCTGGTTCTTCTCCGAAAGCCTACCGACGCCGACCTTCGGCACCGGCGGCATCCTCTGGGCGTCGCTGACGCTGGCGCTGCTCACGGTGCCGGTCGTGATCGTTGCTGCCGAGGAGGCCCTGGCCGCAGTGCCGCGTTCCATGCGCGAGGCGTCCTACGCCACCGGCGCCACCAAGTTCCAGACCATCCTGCGGGTGGTGCTGCCGGCAGCAGCGCCAGGCATATTGACCGGATTGATCCTGGCAATGGCGCGCGGCGCCGGCGAGGTGGCCCCGCTGATGATCACCGGTGTCGTCAAGCTCGCGCCGGAGCTTCCCCTGGACGCGCACTTCCCGTTCTTCCATCTCGATCGCAAGTTCATGCACCTCGGGTTTCACATCTACGACGTCGGCTTCCAGAGTCCGAACGTCGAGGCCGCCAAACCGATGGTCTACGCCACGACTCTGCTCCTGTTGCTGATCGTCGTGCTCCTCAATCTCACGGCGATCCTCGTGCGTAACAGGCTCAGGAAGAAGTTCCAGACGTCCGCCTTCTGAAGGATGAGCGCCATGCCACCGCACGCACCTGCCCTCGCCGCGCCGCCCGACAGCAAAGACGTCCGCATTCACACGGCGGTGCGGCCGCGCGACACGCCGCGCGAGGCCGCCTTGAACGCCATCGAGCTGCGTGAGGTGAACCTGAGCTACGGCGAGAACCACGTGCTGCACGACATCACGATGGACATCGGTGAGAAACAGGTGACGGCCTTCATCGGGCCTTCGGGCTGTGGCAAGTCGACGCTGCTGCGCTGCCTGAACCGCATGAACGACTTGATCGACGGCGTGCGCGTGAGTGGCGGGGTCAAAGTCAAAGGCCAGGATCTCTACGCGCCAGACACCGACGTCATCGAGGTGCGACGCCGGGTGGGGATGGTGTTCCAGAAATCTAACCCCTTCCCGAAGTCGATCTACGAAAACGTCGTCTACGGTCTGCGCATTGCCGGCATTCGCGACAGGAGCACACTCGACGAGGCCTGCGAGCGCAGCCTGCGCGCCGCAGCCCTGTGGGATGAGGTCAAAGACCGCCTGGACGAGAGCGGCCTGTCGCTCTCCGGCGGCCAGCAACAGCGGCTGTGCATCGCGCGCGCCATCGCTGTCGAGCCTGAGATCGTGTTGATGGACGAGCCCTGCTCCGCGCTGGATCCGATCGCCACGCTCAAGATCGAGGAGCTGATCTACAGCCTCAAGGAGCGCTACACGATCGTGACCGTGACACACAACCTGCAGCAAGCGGCGCGTGTGTCCGACATGACGGCCTTCTTCTGGCTCGGCAAGCTCATCGAGTACGGCAAGACTCCAGAGGTCTTCACGCGGCCAGGGGAGAAGCTGACCGAAGACTACATCACGGGGAGGTTTGGCTAATGGAACGCCATCATTTCGAGGAGGAACTGCAGGCGCTCAAGAGCCGGCTGCTCAGCATGGCCGCGCTGGTGGAGGAGCGCGTCCACCGCGCGATCCAGGGTTTGATCGAGCGCCGGGCGGAAGTAGTGCAGGAGGTGGCCGTCGGCGACAAGGAAGTCAACGAGCTGCAGATCGATATCGACGACCGCTGCCTGAAGCTGCTGGCCCTGCAGAACCCGATGGCATCCGATCTGCGCCTGATCACGGCGGCCATGAAGATCAACGCCGACCTCGAGCGCATCGGAGACCAGGCGGTGAACATCGCCGAGCATGCCCTGCGGCTCATCCGCTTGCCGCTTTTGAAGCCGCTGATTGACATCCCGCGCATGGCAGAGATGGCCGAGCGCATGACGCGCGACAGCCTGGACGCCTTCGTGCGCAAGGACGCGGCCATTGCTCGATCCGTGCTCACTCGTGACGACGAGGTCGACGAGCTGAAGGACCAGCTCTTCCGCGAGCTTCTGACTTACATGATGGCAGATCCAGGAACCATCGAACGCGCGCTGGCCCTGATTCTAGTCAGCCGCAGCCTGGAGCGCATTGCCGATCACGCCACGAACATCGCCGAGGACGCGATCTTCATCATCGAGGCCAAAGACGTGCGTCACCATCACGAGGAGACGCTCGCCGCCGGCAGCGGTGGATGATGACGTCGCTGGGACGGAGGGGCACACTGACGCGGAGGACTCACTTGCAGATAACTGGAAGACCGGACGAGACCAAGGTCGAGCAGCCGCGCGCTGCGCGGCGCGCTACGGCAGCCGAGCCTGCGCCACGGCCCGACACGCGCCGTCGCGTGCTGCTGATTGAGGATGACCGCGACATCGCCGAGGCCATGAGCTACCAGCTCGAAAAGGCCGGGCTGTCTGTGCGGCTGGCTCACACTGGCGAGGAGGGTCTCGACCTGGCGCGCCGCGGAGTGGACCTGGTGCTGCTCGATCTCAACCTGCCGGGCATGGACGGTCTCGAGGTCTGTCGCATGATTCGGCGCCAGACCGCGACCGCACACACACCCATCATCATCGTTTCCGCTCGCGCGGAAGAGGTCGATCGTGTGCTGGGTCTCGAGATGGGCGCCGACGACTACATGGTCAAGCCCTTCAGTCTGAAGGAGCTGGCTGCCCGCTGCCGCGCCGCGCTCAGGCGCGTCGAAGAGGCCACCGAGCCGGTGCAGGCATACCGCGACGAGAACTTCGAGATCGAGTTCGACGCCTACCTGGTGCGCTATCGCGGCGAGGAGGTGCGCCTGACTCACAAGGAGTTCGACATCCTGCGCTACCTCATCGAGCGCCCGGCGCGCATCATCACCCGCGAGCGTCTACTGGAAGCCATCTGGGGCTATGAGGCCGAGATCGACGCGCGCTCGATCGACGCGCACATCCGACGGCTGCGCCTAAAGCTCGGCCCGGCGCGTGACCACATCGAGACCGTTGTCGGACTTGGCTACCGTTTCGTGAGGTAGGGCGCGACCCAGCTTGCCGGACGACCGCGCGGGTCTAGCCATAGCGGCCGGAGACATAGTCCTCTGTGCGCTTGTCCTTTGGCGAGGTGAAGATGGCGCGCGTGGGGCTGAACTCGACCAGTTCGCCCAGCAACATGAAGCCGCAGTCCTCTGAAACGCGCGCAGCCTGCTGCATGTTGTGCGTGACGATGACGATGGTGTAGTTGCGCTTGAGGTCCTGCATCAGCTCTTCGACGCGCGCAGTCGCGATCGGGTCGAGGGCCGAGCACGGCTCGTCCATCAGCAGCACGTCCGGCCGCACCGCTAGCACGCGCGCGATGCACAACCGCTGCTGCTGCTCGCCCGAGAGCGCCAGCGCGTTCTCATGCAGGCGATCCTTGAGCGTCTCCCAAAGGCCGACCGCATCGAGGCTCGATTCGACCGTGGCGTCGATCTGTGGCGCATCCCCGATGGCGTGGACCCTGAGGCCGAAGGCGATGTTTTCGAAGATGCTCAGCGGGAACGGATTGGGGCGCTGGAAGACCATGCCTACAGCCTTACGCAGGGCGCGGATGTCTTGCTGAAAGATCGATCGGCCGTGCAGCTCGACCTCGCCAGTCACGCGCACGCCGGGGATGAGATCGTTCATGCGGTTGAACACCCGCAGAAGCGTGGACTTGCCGCAGCCGGAGGGACCGATGATGGCCACGATCTTTCGTGGAGCGACGGAGATGTTGACGCCCTTGATGGCGTGGACGTCGCCATAGAAGAGGTTCAGATCTCTACTGACAATGGCGTGCATGGCTTGCCCTTGGGCGCTCTCGGGCGTCGGCATCAGCCAAACCTGCCCGTGACATAGTCCTCCGTCCGGCGATCGGCAGGCCCCGTGAAGATCTTGGCCGTCCGATCCACTTCGACCAGCTCGCCCATCAGCAGGAAGGCGGTGCGATCACCCACGCGGGCGGCTTGCTTGGTGTTGTTCGTCACGAGCACGAGCGTGCGCGCACGCTTCAGCTCCACCATCGCCTCTTCCACCTTCCCGGTGGAGATCGGATCGAGTCCGGAGCAAGGCTCGTCGAACAGGATCACCTCCGGCTCGACGGCCAGCGTGCGCGCGATGCACAGGCGCTGCTGCTGGCCCCCGGAGAGGCGCATGGCCGAAGAGCCCAGCCGGTCCTTCACCTCGTCCCAGAGAAATGCGGCCCTGAGAGACGACTCGACCAGTCGCTCCGCGTCGTCCTTGGCGACGCGGTGGGTGAGCTGCGGGCCGAACAGGATGTTCTCGCGAATACTCATTGGGAGCGGGATCGGCAAGGCATAGACCATCCCGACGCGTCGGCGCAGATCCTGGACGTCCTGGATAGAGGCGACGTCCGCGCCGTCGAGCAGGATGTGGCCTTCGACCGAGGCCTGCGGGACTCGGTCCAGCATACGGTTGAGCGCCAGCAGCAGGCTCGACTTCCCCGAGTTGGACGGTCCGATGACCGCCAGGATCTCGTTGGTCATCACCTGGAGCGAAACGTCCTTCAGGGCGACGTGCGTGCCGAAGCGGACCGTGAGGTGCGAGATGTCGATTTTGTGTGCCACAGTCTGGGAACTCAGGGGTCCCTCGCCAGGCGCCTACGAGGCGCGCTTGCCGCGCATCATACGGTTCATGACGACGTACGCGGTGGTGTTGATGACCAGGATCGTGCAGATCAGAACCGCCGCCGTGGCGTAGGCTTTCTCGTTGGAGATGCCTTCCCGGGCCAGAAGGTAGAAGTGCACCGACATCGTGCGGGCGGAATCGAAGAGCGAATGGGGCATCTGCACCGCCGAGCCCGCCGTGAAAATGACCACGGCCGTCTCCTCGATCGAGCGGCCGATCCCCAGGATGATCCCCGTCAGGATCCCTGGCAGGGCATAGGGCAGCACGGAGCGCGTGACGACCTGCCAGCGGCTGGCACCAAGCGACGCTGCCACGTCGCGGTACTCCCGCGGCACGGAACGCAGGGCCTCCTCCGCGGTGCGGATGATGGTCGGCAGGATCATCGCTGCCAGCGAAAGCCCGCCGGACAGGATCGACCAGCCGAACCCGAGCATGACGACGAACAGGATGAAACCGAACAGCCCGAATATGATCGAGGGCACGCCGGCCAGGCAGTTGATGCCGAAGCGGATGGTCTGCGTGACGCGGCCTTCAATGGTGTACTCCGCGAGGTAGATCGCACTGGCAACGCCCAGCGGTCCCGCGATTCCCACCGCGACGAAGACCATCATCAGCGTGCCCACGATGGCGGGCAGGATGCCACCCTCGCGGCCCATATCGAGGATCGGCTGCGAGAGGAAGGCCCACGACAGGTTGCGAAACCCGCCTGCGAGCACGAATCCGATGACGAAGACCAGCGCCGCCAGTGCCGCGGCGCACGACAGCATCAGCGCCGTCTTGGCGATTCTCTCGGTGACGACAGGCGAGATGCGCATCTTCAGAACCGGCGCCGCGCCACGCGCAGGGCGATCGTGTTTAGGATCATGATGAAGAAGAACAGCACGACGCCCGTCGCGAAAAGGGCCTGCCGGTGCGCCCCCACGGCGTAGCCCATCTCGATCGCGATGTTGGCAGTCAGAGTGCGTGCGGAGTCCAAGAGAGAGTCGGGGATCTGCGTCGCGTTTCCCGAGACCATGATGACCGCCATCGTCTCACCCACCGCGCGCCCCATGCCCAGGATCACGCCTGCCAGGATGCCGGAGCGCGCCGCAGGCCACTGGACGCGCCACAGCGCCTGCCAGTCCGTCGCACCCAGCGCCAGCGCGCCTTCCTTGTAACGTCGCGAGATGGCCTGGATCGAGTCAACGGAGACGCCCACGATCGTCGGCAGGATCATGATGGCCAGCACGCACGACGCCGCGAGGATCGACAGCCCAGGCCCTCCCAAATGGTTACGGATGAGCGGGGCGAGCCACATCACCCCCATGAATCCGTAGACCACCGATGGGATCCCGGCGAGTAGCTCGATGGCCGGCTTGAGAACGCCGACCCACTGCCGTGGCGCGAACTCGGCCAGATAGAAGGCACACGCAACGCCCAGGGGCACACCCAGCGCGAGCGCGCCGGCCGTCACTGCGAGCGAACCGACGATGAAGGGTAGGATCCCGAATTGTCCGTCGAGCGGCGCCCACGTAGTCCCGAAGAGAAAATGCCCTAGGCCGCTGCGCGCCATGATCGGCACGCCCTCTTTGAAGATGAAGAGAGCGATCGCCGCCAGCACGGCGGTCGACGAGCACGCCGCGAGGAAGAGCAGCCTGGAGATCCAGCGGTCCATCGATCACTTCGCCGGGATGAGGCCCTCTTGCGCCAAGATGCCTTGGGCCTCGGGAGACAGGACGTAGTCGATGAACTCTTGCACTTGCGCCGCGGGCACGCCACGAGTGAGAAAGAAGATCGGCCGCGCCAGCGGGTAGGTCCCGTTCACGACGTTGGCATTGGTCGGGACGACGTCGTTGTACCGCAGCGCCTTGACCTTGCCGTTCACGAGGCCGATGGAGACGTAGCCCACGGCCGCGGGATCGCTCGCCACTGCCTCGCGCACGGTGCCGTTCGAGTTCTGGAAGAGCGCCCCGGCGGCGAGCGCCTCGCCTGCGAGCACGAGCTTGTCGAACGAGCGCCGCGTGCCACTGCCCTCCTCGCGCGAGATGACGCGGATGGCGGCATCCGGCCCACCCAGGACCTTCCAGTTCGCCGTCTTGCCCGAGAAGACGGCGCGCGCCTGGTCGGCGCTCAGGACCGCGACAGGATTCTGTGGATGAACGACGATCGCAATGCCGTCGCGTGCCACCACGGTGGCCTTGAGGGCTTTGGCCTCGTCAGGCAGCTGGAGCAGGTCGGCCATGCCAATCTCCGCGGCGCCGGACAGCGCGGACTGGATGCCCACGGCCGAGCCGCCGCCCTGCACGTTGACTCGCGTCCCAGGACGCGTGGCCGCGTAGCGCTCCGCGAGTTTCTCGGCGAACGGCTGGAATGCCGTCGACCCCGCGAGCGTGACCGAACGGCCCGGCGAGCGCGAGCAGCCGCTGCTGGCCAGCAGCCCGACAAGCGCCAAAGACGTCCAGACCGACGTGCCCTTGACTCGTGTTTGCATCTTCTCCTCCAGGCCACCCCCGGTGCGAGGCATAAGCATACCTCGTCCGCGTCTGGTCGATTCATGCCGTGTCCGCCGCAACGCATCGTGAAGGGCCGCGCTGCCGCTTGACGCGCTTCGGTGGCGGGCTGTATTGTCGCGTCATCGGAGAACTGCATGGAACGCCCACACCTCGACGACGAGCTCCAAGCGCTCAAGAACCGCCTGCTCAACATGGCCGCCTTGGTCGAGGAACGCACGCACCACGCGATCCAGGCGCTCGTCGAGCGCCGGCCCGAACAAGCCGAGAAGGTCGTGACGGGCGATAGGGATGTCAACGAGCTGCAGATCGAGATCGACGATCGTTGCTTGAAGCTGCTGGCGCTTCAGAATCCCATGGCCTCCGACCTGCGCCTGATCACTGCCGCCATGAAGATCAACGCCGACCTCGAGCGTATCGGCGACCAGGCCGTCAACATCGCCGAGAAGGCGCTGGATCTCATTCGGCTCCCGCTGCTGAAGCCGCTCATCGACCTGCCGCGCATGGCCGAGCTCGCCGAGCGCATGACCCGCGACAGCCTGGATGCATTTGTCCGCAGGGACCCAGGCCTGGCGCGCAGCGTCCTCGAACGTGACGACGAGGTCGACAGCCTCAAGGACCAGATCTTCCGCGAGCTCCTGACCTACATGATGGCCGACCCGACGACCATCGAACGCGCCCTGGCGCTGATCCTCGTGAGTCGCAGCCTCGAGCGCATCGCCGACCACGCGACCAACGTGGCTGAGGACGTCATCTTCATGATCGAGGCCAAGGACGTGCGCCACCACCACGAGGAACAGTGAACATCGGACACGTGAGAGGAAGCGTCCCTCGCCAAGGCGCGCGTCGTGCTTGGATCGCGAGCGGCGGCTAGCCCGAGACCTTGGCCCATGCGGCGCGCTCTCGTCGTCGAAGACGATCCGGACATCGTCGAGCTGCTCAGGCACTACCTCAAGCGCGAGGCGTTCCATGTCGAGGCCCTCAGCGACGGCAGGCAGGCTGTCGAGCGCGTGCGCAGCCAGCGCTGGGATTTGCTGCTGCTCGATCTGCAGCTACCCGGCTTGGACGGCCTGGCCGTCTGTCGTGAGCTCAGGCACGATCCCGCGACGCGCCAGGTTCCGATCATTATCATCACCGCGCGCGGCGACGAGACCGACCGCGTCGTCGGCCTTGAGATGGGCGCCGACGACTACGTCGTCAAGCCGTTCAGCCCCAAGGAGCTCATGGCACGCGTGCGCGCAGTGCTGCGCCGCGCCGAGCAGCCCACAGAGGCTGCGCCGATCGCGGAGATCGGCGAGCTCGCCGTCGATCGCGCGCGCCATACGGTGCGCTGGCAGGGGCAGGTCGTTCATCTCACGGCCAAGGAGTTCGCCCTGCTGCTTGCGCTGATCGATGCGCACGGCCGCGTTCTCTCGCGCCAGCAACTGCTGGAGAGCGTCTGGGGTTACTCTTATGCGGAGGGGACGCGTACGGTGGATGTCCACATCCGGCGCCTGCGCGAGAAACTCCCGGGGATCTCCGCGTCTATCGTGACGGTCAAGGGCCTCGGATATCGCCTGGTGCAGGAGGAGGAAACGTGAGCCTGCGGGGGAATATGCGCCTGCGCACACGCATGATCGTCACGGCCGTGGCGGCCTCGGCGGCAGCGTTGGTGGCACTGCTCGTCCTTATCGGTCCGACCCTGCGTTCTCGCGCGCTGGAGAGAGAGAGAGAGACGTTGCTCGCCGAAGCTCGGCTGATGGCCCGCGTCGTCGCCGAACACCTTGCGCGGGCGGGCACGTTCGCCGACCTGGATCCCATCGTGGATGCCGCCGCCAGCGAGGTGCGCGCGCGCGTGACGATCATCGATCTCGACGGCCGCGTCGTCGCCGACTCCACCGTTTCGGGACCCGAGCTAGCGGCGCTCGAGAATCATGGCCAACGACCGGAAGTGCTGGCCGCGCTGGCCTCCGGCGCAGGTAGCAGCGTGCGCCATAGTGCCACGCTCGGCGTAGACCTGATGTATGCGGCAGTGCCGGTGCGCGTCGGCCGCGATGTGCGCGGCGTGTCGCGCGTGGCTCACTCTCTCACTGAGATCGACGGGCAGGTGGCTGCCCTGCGCCGCAGTGTCGGCCTGGCCTTGCTGTTGGCCTTCGTCATCACGGTGCCGCTGGCGACATTGCTGTCGAACTCCCTGGTCGGACCTCTGCGCGAGATCATGCAGGCTGCGCGGCAGTTCGCGGCCGGCGACCTGGACTCGCGCATCCGCGTCGAGCGTCGTGACGAGCTGGGCGAGCTGGGCCGCATCCTCAATCAGGCGGTTGTGCAGCTCCAGCAGCGCCTGGGCGAGCTGGGTCGCGACCGCGCGCGCACGACGGCCATCCTCTCGGCCATGGAAGAAGGCGTGCTCGCTGTGGATCACAAGGGCGTCGTCTTGGTGGCCAGTGACGCACTGCGCCAGCACTTCGACCTGAGCGAGCCGCTCGGTCGCCACTATCTGGAGGTGGTGCGCCAGCGCGAGGTCGGCGAGATCCTCGAGGGTGTGCTGCGCGACGGGGAGCGGCGCACGAGCGAGATCGAAGTGCCGCGCCTGCACCTCGTGTTTGCGGTCACGGGCGTGTCCTTCCCCGGTTCGGACGGCTCGCCACACGGAGCGATCCTGACCTTCCACAACGTCACCGAGCGGCGACGTCTGGAGCGCGTGCGACGCGATTTTGTCGCCAACGCCTCGCACGAGCTGCGCACGCCTTTGACTTCGATTCGGGGCTTCGTCGAGGCACTTGAAGACGGCGCGACCGCGGACCCTGCGCTGGCCACGCGCTTCCTGGGGAAGATCCACCTGCAGGCCGACCGAATGGCCGCGCTGGCCGACGATCTGCTCGAGCTCTCTCGCCTCGAGTCTGAAGAGCGGCCGCCGGCATGGATGACCGTACGACCGGCCGCTGTGGCCGCCGAGGTCGCTGCTTCGCTGGCGGCATTCGCCAGCGAGAGGAGCATCGCGCTGGCGCATCACGACGCGGGCGCGCCAGAGGTCGTCAGCGATGAGGAGTGTCTGCACCGCATCCTCGAGAACATCGTTGACAACGCGCTCAAGTACACCCAAGAAGGCGGACATGTCGAGGTGATCACGAGCAGCGCAGCGGACGGTGGCGCGGTAGTTGAGGTGCGCGACGACGGGCCGGGCATCGCGGCCGAGCATCTGCCGCGCATCTTCGAGCGCTTCTACCGCGTGGACAAGGCACGCAGTCGCGAGCTGGGCGGCACCGGGCTCGGTTTGGCCATCGTCAAACACCTCGCCGAGAGCGTGGGAGCACGAGTCGCAGTGACCAGCGAACCTGGCAAAGGTTCGCGGTTCAGCGTCCATCTGCCCTTGGACCCGCCATCCGACAAGCACCGAACCGGCGTGATGTCCGCGTGACCAAACCCCGCCCGCGTCGACGCGTAAGGCGCTAGCGGAGTAGCCCGCGCGCTCCGCTCGGGCCCCGGTCGGCCGTCCGCCCGCCGCCGGTGTCCGACACCGCCAGCAGAGGCCGCGCTGGCGTTTCTTTACGAAATCCTTATGCCTGCGGCCTCGGTCTTGGCACCGTTCTGACGTCGCTGCTCCTATCCTCCTACGTAGTAGTGGTGACATGGGACATGAGCCAATCGGCGAGGGAAGGAGGCGGCCGTGACGAACGCTGCGACTGCACTACCGGATTGGGCCGGAGCACTGATCTCCCTCGGCGCCGCGGTGGCCTTGCTGGCGCTGCGAGCGTGGATCGTGAGCCCCTGGCGCGCCAGCCAAGGGTCGAAGGCTCCGGAGCGTCGGCAGTCGCTTAGCCAGCCCACGACGATGCCGAGCATCGAACCTGTCCCAGCGCGGGTTGCGGTGGTCCGAGTGAGTACAGGCGCGACGAGCCGCCGCCAAACTCGTGTCCAACTGCGGTCGCTGGAGAGAACACAGTCGGCGCCCTCCACGGGCGGAGACAAAGCAGCGGCGCACGGCCCGCTGAGGAGCCAGCACTCATGAAAGACATCCTGTTCGTGGCGATCACGGTGATCTTCTTCCTGCTCTCATGGCTCTACGTACGGGGCTGCGAGCATGTCTGATCGGAGACGAACATGAATCCAGAGTACGCGGTCGGCGTCGTCTTGTCCGTCCTACTGCTCGTCTATCTGGGCTACGCGCTCTTGAAGCCTGAGCGCTTCTGAAGGAGGACGCACCTTGACTGCCAACGGTTGGTTCCAGATTCTCTTCTTCTTCGTCGCCATCCTGCTGGTGACCGTCCCGCTCGGTGCGTTCATGTACCGGGTGCTCGAGGGCCACAGCCATTTCCTGGGCCGGCCGCTGGGCTGGCTGGAGCGGCTGGTCTACCGGGTCTGCGGCGTGGAGGGACGCGAGCAGACCTGGCAGGCATACACGGGAGGGTTGCTGGCCTTCAGCGCCTTTACGTTGCTGGTGACGTACGCCCTGCAGCGCGTCCAGCAACTGCTGCCCTTCAACCCACAGAAGCTGGGCGCGGTCGAGGCGGGCTCCGCGTTCAACACCGCTGCCAGCTTCACGACCAACACCAACTGGCAGGGTTACGTGGGCGAGGCCACGATGAGCTATCTCACGCAGATGGCCGGCCTGGCCTGGCACAACTTCATCTCGGCGGCGGCGGGCATCGCGGTCGCCGTCGCTCTTGCGCGCGGGCTCACGCGACGCGGCGAGGGCAAAGGACCTGGCACGATCGGCAATGTCTGGGTCGACATCACGCGCGCGACGGTCTACATCCTGCTGCCGCTCAGCTTCGTCTTCGCGCTCGTGTTCGTCTCCCAGGGCATGATCCAGAACCTGGCCCCGTATCAGGAAGTCACGACACTCGAGGGTGGCAAACAGGTCATCGCCGTGGGGCCGTACGCGTCCCAGGAGGCGGTCAAGCAGCTCGGGACGAACGGCGGTGGCCCGCTCAACGCCAATGCCGCGCACCCCTTCGAGAATCCGAACCCGCTCACCAACTTTCTCTCGATGTTCCTGATCTTCGCGATCTCAGCCGGGCTCACCTACACGTTCGGTCGCATGGCCGGGAACCAACGTCAGGGTTGGGCGCTGTTCGGCGCGATGGCATTCCTGTTCTTCGCGGGCGTGACGGTCGCCTACTGGGCGGAGGCGCGCGGCAACCCGATCGTCAACGCCCAGGGCTTGGCGCCCGGCCTCGGCAATATGGAGGGTAAGGAGGTGCGTTTCGGAGTGGCGAACTCCGCGCTCTACGCCACCGCGACGACGGACGCCTCGTGCGGGGCGGTCAACTCCATGCACGACAGCTTTACCCCGCTCGGCGGGCTGGTGCCGCTCTTCAATATCCAGCTCAGCGAGGTCGTCTTCGGCGGCGTGGGGGCGGGTCTCTACGGCATCGTCATGGCCATCCTGTCCGTCTTCATCGCCGGGCTGATGGTGGGCCGTACGCCGGAGTATCTCGGCAAGAAGATCGAGACACGCGAGGTGAAGCTGGCCATGCTCTACGTGCTGGTGTTCCCGCTCGTGATCCTGCTCTTTGCCGCATGGTCCGCGGTGGCGCCCTACGGGTTGTCGTCGCTCGCCAACGCCGGACCGCACGGCCTCACCGAGATCCTTTACGCCTTCACGAGCGCGGCAGGCAACAACGGCTCGGCCTTCGCCGGGCTCAATGCCAACACGCCCTGGTACAACGTCGCACTCGGCCTGACCATGCTGATCGGGCGCTTCTGGATGATGGTCCCCGCGCTCGCGATCGCCGGCGTCCTGGCCGGCAAGAAGACGGCACCGCCCGGGGCTGGCACGCTTCCTACGAACGGGCCGCTCTTCGCCGCGCTCGTGGTGGGAGTCATCGTCATCGTGGGTGCCTTGACCTTCTTCCCGGCGCTCAGTCTGAGCCCGATCGTCGAGCATTTCCTGGCGCTCAACGGAAAGGTGTTCTGAAAGCCATGGCAACCAAGAACGTGCGAGCCGTCTCCGCGTGGGAAGGGACTATCCTCCTTGCGGCCCTCAAGGACAGCGTGCGCAAGCTCGATCCGCGGGTGATGGTTAGAAACCCGGTCATGTTCGTGGTCGAGATCGGCAGCGTGCTCACGACCCTGCTCTGGCTACGCGACCTCGCCGTACCGACGTCCACCGCTCAGCCGGCCTGGTTCACGGCCAGCGTCTCCGGCTGGCTGTGGCTCACGGTGCTCTTCGCCAACTTCGCGGAGGCGCTCTCGGAAGGCCGGGGCAAGGCGCAAGCCGCTGCCCTGCGCGGCCTGCGGCAGGAAACGCAGGCGCGCAAACGCGTCAACGGCCGCGAGGAGCGCGTCGTGGCCTCGTCGCTGCGCCACGGCGACGTGGTCATCGTCGAGGCCGGGGACGTGATTCCCGGCGATGGCGAGGTGATTGAGGGCATCGCCTCGGTGGATGAGTCTGCCGTCACTGGCGAGTCTGCCCCGGTCATTCGCGAGAGCGGCGGCGACCGCTCGGCGGTGACCGGGGGCACCAAGGTGCTCTCCGACCGCATCGTCGTGCGCATCTCAGCCGATCCAGGCCAGTCGTTCCTGGACCGGATGATCAGCCTGGTCGAAGGCGCGAAGCGCCAGAAGACGCCCAACGAGATCGCGCTGCACGTCCTGCTCTCCGGCATGACCATCATCTTCTTGATCGCTTGCGTGACCCTTGTCCCGTTCGGCCTCTACTCCGGGCTGAACTTCTCGGTGACCGTGATCGTGGCGCTGCTCGTGTGCCTGATCCCGACCACCATCGGCGGCCTGCTCTCCGCCATCGGCATCGCCGGCATGGATCGGCTGATCCGCCACAACGTCGTGCCGATGAGTGGCCGCGCCGTGGAGGCGGCCGGAGACGTGGACATCATGCTCCTCGACAAGACCGGGACGATCACGCTCGGCAACCGCATGGCGACCGAGTTCCTGCCGGCGCCTGGCGTTCGCGTCGAGGACCTCGCTGACGCGGCTCAGCTGGCGAGCTTGGCGGACGAGACGCCTGAAGGCCGCTCGATCGTGGTGCTCGCCAAGGAGCGCCACGGGCTGCGCGGCCGCGAGCTCGCCAGCGCCAGCGCGACCTTTGTGCCGTTCTCCGCGCAGACGCGCATGAGCGGCTGCGACCTGCACGGCCGCGTCGTGCGCAAGGGCGCCGCGGACGCGCTGGCCAAGCACGTGGCGGCTCTCGGAGGCCATGTCCCGGAGCAGGTGGAGCAGACCGTCGCGGCTGTCGCCAAGTCGGGCGGCACTCCGCTGGTCGTGTCAGACGGCGGCCGGGTGCTCGGCGTCGTTCATCTCAAGGACATCGTGAAGGGCGGTCTCAAGGAGCGCTTCGTTCAGTTCCGCGCCATGGGTCTGCGCACGGTCATGGTCACCGGCGACAACCCTCTCACGGCCGCCTCCATCGCTGCCGAGGCCGGCGTCGACGGCTTTCTGGCCGAGGCCACGCCGGAGATGAAGCTCAAGCTGATCCGCGACGAGCAGGCCAAGGGCAAGCTCGTGGCCATGACCGGCGACGGCACCAACGACGCCCCGGCCCTGGCCCAGGCAGACGTCGCTATCGCCATGAACACCGGTACCCAAGCGGCGCGCGAGGCTGGCAACATGGTGGATCTCGACAGCAACCCGACCAAGCTCTTGGAGGTCGTGGAGGTCGGCAAGCAGCTCTTGATGACGCGCGGTTGCCTCACGACCTTCTCCATCGCCAACGACGTGGCCAAGTACTTCGCGATCCTGCCGGCCATGTTCATGGTGGTCTTCCCCGAGATCGCGCCGCTCAACGTTATGCGGCTGGCCTCGCCCTTGAGCGCGATCCTGTCGGCGGTGATCTTCAATGCCCTGATCATCATCCTGCTGGTACCGCTGGCGCTGCGCGGCGTGCGCTACCGGCCGCTGGGCGCGGCGGCCCTGCTGCGACGATCGCTCTTGATCTATGGCTTGGGCGGCGTCGTCGCGCCATTCATCGGTATCAAGGCCATCGACATCTGCCTGGCCTTCGTCGGCCTCACGTAGGGAGCGACTGTCATGAGACACGAACTAAACGTCGCACTCCGGATGACGTTGGTGACTCTGGTCCTGACCGGGCTGCTCTATCCCTTGGCCGTCACAGCCGTAGCGCAGGTGCTCTGGCCTCGGCAGGCCAACGGCAGCCTCGTCGTTTCCGACGGCCATGTCATCGGTTCCGAGCTGATCGGCCAAGCGTTCAAGAGCGCGGCGTATTTCCAAGGACGACCGTCCGCGGCGGGAACAGACGGTTACGACGCGAGCGCTTCGTCGGGATCGAACCTGGGACCCACCTCCAAAGCGCTGCGCGATCGCGTGGTGGCTGACATCCAGCGACTCACGGTCGAGAACCCGCAGCGCCCGGGGCCCGTGCCGGCGGAGTTGGTGACCGCCTCGGGGAGCGGGCTCGACCCGCACATCAGCCCCGAAGCTGCGCGCTGGCAGGTCCCGCGCGTGGCCGCGGCGCGAGGCGTCCTCGCTGCCGACGTTGCCGCGCTGGTCGAGAGGCGCACTGAGGCGCGCACATTCGGTTTCCTCGGCGAGCCGCGCGTGAATGTGCTGCTGCTCAACCTCGACCTCAACCAGCGCTTTGGTCGTCCCGGGCCGGCGCAAGGCGCCAGCTAGAGCGCGATCGTGACCAACGGCGAACCGGCGCGACCTGACCCAGACGAGCTGCTGCGACGCTGCCAGTCCGAGGAGTTTCGGGCCGGACGCGGTCGACTGAAGGTCTTTCTCGGCTACGCCTCGGGGGTCGGGAAGTCCTATCGCATGCTGGACGAAGGCCGCCGACGCCACGAGCGCGGCGAGGACGTGGTCGTCGCGGCCATTCAGCCGGAACGCAGAACCGACGTGCGCGAGCTGCTGGGCCACCTGGAGGTCATTCCACTCGTCGAGGTCGACGGCCAGCGCGCCATCGATCGTGCCGCGATCCTCCGTCGGCGGCCCAGAGTCTGCCTCGTTGACGGGCTCGCCTACGACAATCCGCCCGCCTGGATCACCGCGAAGCGCTGGCAAGACGTGGAATGGCTGCTGCAGCAGGGCATCGACGTCGTGACGTCGCTCAACGTACAGCACATCGAAGAACGCGCCGATGAAGTGGCGCGTATCCGCGGTCGCCGCTCGACGTCCACGGTGCCGGTGGCGTTCCTGCGGCGCGCGGACGAGATCGCAATCGTGGATGCGCCGGAAGAGTACTGCATCGAGCGCGCCCGACGCGAAGGAATCGGGAACGGAGACGTGGCGGCGCTGGAGCATCAGCTCTCGCAACTGCGCGAGCTAGCGTTGCTGCTCGCGGCCGACGTCGTCGACTACCAGCTCACGGCGTACCTGAAGGAGCACGGTGGTGCCCAGCCGTACGCGACTCTGGAGCGGATTCTGGTGTGCGTGACGCCCAGGGCGGACGGAGAGACCATGCTGCGCCGTGGCCGGCGTCAAGCGGATCGTTTTCACGGCGAGCTGCATGCCGTCTACGTCAACCAGCCGGATCTGAGCGCGGCGGATGCGACCCGCATCGAGACGTACCTGGCGCTGGCGCGCGATCTCGGAGCCAGCGTGCACCTGCTGGAGGCGGCTGACCCGATCGCCACGATCGTCGAGCTGGCACGTTCGCAGGGCATCACCCAGATCTTCATCGGCCACAGTCGTGCACCGCGTCGCTGGGCGATCTGGCGCAGCAATCCCGTCGAAAAGCTGATCCGCGGTGCAGAGGGCATCGACGTTCGCATCTTCCCCAACTGAGCGCCACGATGACTGATGGCCCTGTCGAAGGACGCCCGGGACAGCTCAAGGTGTTTCTCGGTTACGCCGCCGGAGTGGGCAAGACGTACCAGATGCTCGATGAGGGTCGGACGCGCGCGCAAGCAGGCATCGACGTGGCTGTCGGCTACTTTGAGCCACACGGCCGCCGCGACACGATCGCACGCGCGGAGGGGCTGGAGCTGATTCCACGCCGACGCGTTGAGTATCGTGGCACCACGTTCGAGGAGATGGACGTCGATGCCATCCTCGCGCGCCGGCCTGCGTTGTGTCTCGTGGACGAGCTGGCCCACACGAACGTGCCCGGCTCGGCGCTGGAGAAGCGCTGGGAGGACGTGCAGTTGCTGTTACGCGCCGGCCTCGACGTCTACACCACGATGAACATCCAACACATCGAGAGCCTGAACGACCAAGTGTACCAGTTCACCGGCGTGCGGGTGCGCGAGACGGTGCCTGATTGGGTCATCCGCCAAGCCAGCGAGGTGGTGATGATCGACCTCACACCCGGCGCGCTGCGCAACCGCTTGGCGCGAGGTGTGGTCTACGCCCCGGAGAAGGCGTCGCAGGCGTTGGAGCAGTTCTTCCAGGAGCCGACGCTCGCAGCGCTGCGCGAGCTGGCGCTGCGCCAGACGGCGCACGAGGTCGATGCGAGACAGAGCGAGCCCGCCGTTCCGCCATCGGGTCGAGCACCTGCGGAGGGGCCCGCGACCGCAGCAGAGAAGGTGCTGATCCTCGTGACTGACGATCCGGCGACAGCCGCGGTCATTCGCCGTGGCCGACGCGTGGCGGACTACCTCAAGGCCGAGTGCTTCGCCGTTGTCGTCTGTCCGGCGGGCGACCTGGGCCGCTTGCCCGCCAGCGCGCGCGAGGCGGTCGAGCACCATCTGACCTTCGCACGCAACCTGCGCGTGGACACGCGCGTGCTCGCCGGCAAGGACCCTGTGGACGCCGTCATCGAGTTCGCGCACCGCCAGGGCATCTCCCAGATCCTCGTCGCGCGCCCACAGGCAACACACCCGCACCACGGTGCGTTCCGGAGCGACCTGGTCTTCCGGCTGATTGAGCGAGCCAAGGACTTCCAGGTAGCGGTTGTCGCCAGACGCGAGCCGCGCCAGCCTTGAACGCCCTGCACGCTGTTGCGGCATCGCCTAGACTAGCCCTATGACTCCGGCGCGACAGGACCCCGACGCGCTGATCCAGCGTCTCCAGAGTGAGCAGCGTCGCGCGCGACCAGGCAAGCTCAAGGTCTTCTTCGGCGCGGCCCCCGGCGTCGGCAAGACCTACTCGATGCTCGAGGCTGCCCAGCACATGCGCTCCGGCGGCGCGGACGTGGTCGTCGGCTGGGTCGACACCCACGGCCGCCCTGAGACCGCGGCGCTGCTGGCGGGGCTGGAACTATTGCCGCGCCGTCAAGCCAAGTACCGCGGCGTCGCGCTCGAGGAGCTCGACGTGGACGCGGCCCTCCTGCGTCGGCCCGCGCTGCTGCTGGTGGACGAATTGGCTCACACCAACTCCGAGGGCTCGCGCCACCGTAAGCGCTGGCAGGACGTGATGGAGCTGCTCGACGCCGGCATCGACGTCTGGACCACGGTGAACGTGCAGCACATCGAGAGCCTCAACGATGTCGTCGCACAGATCACCAGCATCCGCGTGCGCGAGACCATCCCGGACTCGGTGCTTGAGCAGGCGGACGAGATCGAGTTGGTGGACCTTCCGCCGGAGGCGCTGATCGAGCGGCTGCGGCAGGGCAAGGTCTATCTGCCCGAGCAGGCACAACGCGCCGTGGCGCACTTCTTCCGCAAGGGCAACTTGCTCGCACTGCGCGAGCTGGCGCTCAGAAGCACCGCAGAGCGCGTCGATGCCGACGTACGCGCCTACCGCCGCGAGCACGGGATCACGGATACCTGGCCTGCGGCGGAGAGGATCCTCGTGTGCGTTGGTCCAGGACCGCATGCGGCGCGACTGGTACGCGCCGCGCGGCGCATGGCCGCCGGGCTCCGTGCCGACTGGACCGCCATCTACGTCGAGATCCCTTCCCACGCTCGGCTACCGCAGGAGGACCGCGACTGGGTGACGCAGCACCTGCGCTTGGCGGAATCGCTGGGCGGCCGCGTGGCGACGCTCAGCGGTGAGAGCGCGGGCGAGACGCTGCTCGCGTACGCTCGCGAGCACAACGCCACCAAGATACTCCTGGGCAAGCCCACGCACTCGCGCTGGCGCGACTTCTTCGGCGGCTCGCTGCTTGATCAGGTCATTCGCGGCAGCGGGGATATCGAGGTGCACGTGAGCAGCGGCGACCCGGTGGAGGGTGCGTCGCGTCGCCCGCCGGCCATCTTGAATCTGCACTCACGTCCAGCCAGCTACCTTGGCAGTCTGGCAGCCGTGGCCCTGGCCACGGCCGTCGCCTTTGTGATGAACGGCCACTTCCAGACCACGGACCTCGTGCTCGTCTTCCTGCTGGCCACGACGTACGTGGCCGTGCGCTTCGGCCGCGGACCGTCGATGGTGGCTGCCACGCTGGGCGTGGCGGCCTTCGACTTCCTGTTCGTGCCACCGAGGTTCACGTTCACCGTCGCCGACGTCATCTACCTGCCGACCTTCGGAGTCATGCTCGTCGTCGGCCTGATCGTGAGCACGCTGGCCGCGCGCGTCCGCGAGCGCGCCGAGGCAGCCCGCGCGCAAGCCCAGTGGTCCGCCACGCTACACGCCTTTGCACGCGAGCTGGCGCATGCGCGGGATGTGGACACCATCGCCGCGGCCACGGTCGGTCAGATCGAGGTCGCCTTGGGCGGGCCGTCCACGGTGCTGGTCGCCAGGAATGAGGGCGCTTTGACTATGATCCCGGCCGCGTCCGGCTTTGCCGTGGATGAGAACGAGGCAGCGGTCGCGCGCTGGGCGTACGAACATGCTCGGCAGGCCGGCCAGGGGACGGATACCCTTCCGGGTGCAGTCGCGCTGTATCTCCCGCTGCAGAGCGGTGCACGCACCTTAGGTGTCGTGGGCTTTCGTTCGGCCGACGGTCGGCCACTGACCGAAGCAAATCGTCGTCAGATGCTCGAGGCCCTAGCGCAGCAGGCCGCGGGCGCGCTGGAACGGGCACTGCTTGCGGAGGAGGCTGAACAGATCGCGCTGCGCGCGCGCACGGAGGAGCTGCGCAACACGCTGCTCAGCTCTGTGTCCCACGACCTGCGCACACCCCTGGCGGCCATCGTCGGTTCAGCCACGGCACTTCTCACGCCCGACGGCGCCCTGACGGCGCCTCAGCGCACCGACCTCGTGCGCACCATCCAGGACGAGGCAGAGCACCTGAGTCGCCTGGTCGCGAATCTGCTCGCCATGACGCGGCTGGAAGCGGGTCAGCTCGCCATCGCGCGAGAGTGGGTGCCGATCGAGGAAATCGTCGGATCGGCGCTCGTGCACTTCGGGTCGCGCCTAGACACACGACGCGTGGACGTGCGCATCGCGGGCGAGATCGCGATGGCGCATGTCGATCCCGTGCTCGTGGAGCAAGCCCTGGTGAACCTGATCGAGAATGCGGTTCAGCACACTCCGGCCGGCACGCCGATCGAGATCGTCGCGACACAAGACGACGCCTGGCTCGAGGTCGAGGTGTTGGACCGCGGCCCGGGACTGCCGGCAGGCAGCGAGGCGCGCGTCTTCGACAAGTTCTTTCGGGGGCCGGGCGCACGAGCCGGCGGAAGCGGCCTGGGTCTCGCCATCTGCCGTGGGGTGATCGTCGCGCACGGCGGCACGATCGAGGCCTCGAACAGGGCCGGCGGCGGCACTGTCGTCCGGCTGCGGCTGCCGGTCGGCGGCAAGCCGCCAGCCATCCCTGCGGAGACCGATGGCGGCCTTACCGGTGAAGAGTCAGAATGACACCGTGAGCACGCCCGCGCCGACCGTTCTCATCATCGAGGACGAACCTCAGATGCGACGTTTTCTGCGGCCCGCCCTGGAGGGTCAGGGCTACCGCGTGCTCGAGGCCGCGACAGCGGCCGACGGCCTAGTGCAGGCCTCGAGCCACAATCCCGAGCTGGTGCTCTTGGACCTTGGATTGCCCGACGGCGACGGCCTCGACGTCACCCGTCGGCTGCGCGAGTGGTCGACTGCGCCCATCGTGGTCGTGTCGGCCCGCGGTCAGGAGGCGGACAAAGTGGCCGCGCTGGACGCGGGGGCAGACGACTACCTCACCAAGCCCTTCGGCATGCCCGAGCTGCTCGCCCGGTTGCGGGTGGCGGAGCGCCATGCTGCGCAGGTGCGCGCGGACGTCGTTGATCCGGTCTTCGAGGCCTCTGGCCTGCGCGTCGATCTCGCCACGCGGCGTGTCATGCGCGACGGCCAGGAGCTGCATCTGACGCGTCTCGAGTACAAGCTTTTGGCCACCCTCGTGCGCTACGCGGGCCGCGTCGTCACGCACCGTCAATTGCTGAAGGAAGTCTGGGGCCCGTCGGCGGTCAACGAGAGCCAGTACTTGCGCGTCTACATGACGCAACTTCGGCACAAGATCGAGAAGGATCCAGCGCGGCCGAGTCTCCTCACCACTGAGATCGGAGTGGGCTATCGACTGTGCGCGGAGTCTGTCGCTCTAGCGCCGGATTGACTGGACGTTGCTCGCCACGCGCTAGCGAGGTCTCCCCGCGCTAGCCGCGAAGCGCTACGGCGCGATTTCGCGCTATCATTTTGCGCTGGACCGCTGGTGCAGCTCGCGGTGGGTTGAGGAGGCACGATGATGGAATCTGCGGCGTTCCTTTTGTTGGCGGCTCTCGCAGCCGGACCGGCCGCTGCTCCTGCCACAGCTCCGCCGGCTGTGGGCACGCCTCAGGTCGAGTTTCTCAAGCCCGGGAATACCGTCACGGCATTCGACGCCACCGGCATCGACGGCGTCACGCGCCGCGTCGACTACCCCAAGAAGACCGTGACGATCCTGGCGTTCTTCTCCAGCGGCTGTCCGCACTGCCACCGCATGATTCCGCTGTGGAACGAGCGCTACCGGCGGCGGCCGGGGAACGTGGCTATGATCGGCATCATCGTCGACAAGGAGCCGCCCGGCTTCTTCGAGCAAATGCCGATCCTGTTCCCAGTCCTGCGCTCCCCGGGCCACGACCTGCTGGCGGACTTCAAGGTGGCGCAGGTGCCGCTGACTCTGCGCATTGCTCCCGGCGGCCTGGTCGAGGAGGTGGGGGTCGGCGAGCTCGATCTGATCCGCCTGGGCCAGATCTTCCGGCCGTAGTCGCGGTGTGAGCGCGCGGTAGGCGATGGACCCTGACGTTGTTGCGGCCGTCGAGCATCTTCACCGTGGGCGACTGTTGCCCGATCAGACCGCCGCGCGCCTGTCGCGAATCGCTCGCGGCGACCTCGTTTCTGCCCACACTGAGCTGCGCGTCGCGCTCTACGCTGGCGTGCTCCTGCTGACAAGCGGCGTTGGCCTACTGCTCAAGGACAATCTCGCACGGCTCGGCCCGCTGACGATCGCCAGCGCGGTCGGTTTGGCCGCAGCCGCCTGCTTTGCCTGGGTCGCGCGTCACGCGCCTCGGTTCGCCTGGGGCGAAACCCCTGTCGATCACCTGGCCTTTGACTACCTACTGCTCCTCGGAGTGCTCCTAGGCTCGGCCGACCTCGCGTACGTGGAGGCGCGGTTCACTCCACTCGGATCGAACTGGCCGTGGCACCTCTTGATCGTTGCTTTGGTCATGGCGCCGATTGCCGCGCGTTGCGACTCGCGCGTCGTGTTCTCGCTGAGCCTTTCCACGTTCGCTGCCTGGCGCGGCGTGTCGACGTCGCTCGTCGAGACCAGCCTATGGCGCTTTGCGCATGTCACGGGCGCGTTGCGCGCCAATGCCATCGGTTGCGGTGTGCTCTTTCTGCTGCTGGGATTCCTCATGAAGCAGGGGGAGCGCAAGGCGCATTTCGAGCCGGTCGCGACGTACATGGGCTGGATTGCCGTGCTGGCCGCGCTGGTCTCCGGCATCGGCACGACCACGAGCGAGGAGCTGCTCTTCACGTTCGCGACGATGGCGACGGGCGTCGGCGTGGCCGTCTATGCTGCCTGCTCGCGGCGGTTCGGGCTTCTCGCGATCGGCCTCATGGCCACGTACATCGCGATCTGCGCGCTCTTCCATCGCGCGCAGCCCCAGGACGCGCTGGCAGCGCTGTGGTACACGGTCACCTCGCTGGCGCTGCTGGCGGGGTTGTTCGTCGCCCACCACAGGCTGAAGGAACCGGAATGAACGCCTCCGTCGTGCGCGCAGAGCGACACGCGACGGTGCGCCGTTGGGCACGTGGTTGCAGACGGGAGCGCCTGATGGACGACGTCGCGCTCGTGACCATCGAGAGTGCCCATCCCGACGACCGACGACGCCTCGGACCGGTCTTTCGCAGCCTGGCGTTCTTCTTCGCCGCGTTCGCGATCACTGCGGCGTTCGCGTTGGTCATGCTCGTTGTGAAGCCTCCCGACTCAGGCGCCGCGGTTCTGGCGCTAATCCTCGGTGCCGGCCTGTGGGCAGCGACCGAGGGTCTCAAGGGTCCGCTGCGTATGGCTGATACGGGAATCGAGGCGGTCACGGCATTGGCCGGCGCGGCCTTCATGGCAGGCGGCAGCGCATACATGATCAGCGAAGTGCTCAAGGTCAGAGACCCTGCCGGAGCGCGCCTCTTCGCGCTGAGCGTGGTGGTTCTATTCGCACTGACGGCGCTGCGCTGGGGGTCGACCGCTGGGGCGCTGGCCTCGACTCTGTGGCTCGGGCTGCTGCTTGGGCAATTTCCGCAGACGCGCGCGACCTGGGTCGCTGCCGGGCTCATTCTCGCGCCGCTCGCTCTACGCGGCAGCGAATCCGCGCGCCTGGCGCCTTCGCATCGGCGTGCGTGTGGCGCTGTGCTGATCATGGCATTGGCGGGCCTCTACGTAGCGCTTCACATCGGCTCGTGGGACGGCCGGATCCTCGAGCAGGGCTCGTCCTGGCTATTCAGAGCGGGCAGGTCGGCGGCGCTCCCTGTGCCGCGTGCGTTCTTCAAAGTGGCCACGGCAGTCGTTCCGCTGGCGTTACTCGCGTACGCCATCGTCACGCGACGCCGCCTGCTGCTGGCCATCGGCCTAGCGCTTGGCGTGGTCTCGCTGATCACCCTGCGCTTCTACGTCCATATCGCTGATCTGTGGATCGTGCTGAGCGCGGCAGGCAGCGGGCTCATCGTCCTGGCGCTCTGCCTCAGGCGCTGGCTCGACGCTAGCGCGGAACACGAGCGGGCCGGCTGGACGGCGCGCCGGCTTTCCGGAGACCGAGCCCTCATACAAGCCGCCGAAGCGGTTGTGACGGTCGTGGCCGCCACGCCGAGGGCCACAGCGCCCGAAGCGCCGCGTTTTGAGGGCAGCGGCGGTCGCTCGGGCGGCGGCGGGGTCACCAGCGAGTTCTGACTCACCTCTCAGCGCGCGAAGACGTCGTCGACCGGCACGATCGTTACGGCCTGTGGCTTGAGGCCGAGCTGCAACCCTCCGATGATCTTGTCCTCGTCCAGTAGCTCCGCCGGTTTGTCGCCCTCGTAGTGGATCGGCGAGAAGCTGTCGGCCAGCAGCGCGTCGCGCAGTCCCTGTGCGTCTTTGGCGATCATCACCACCGAGAGGTTACGCGCCGAGAGGTGCTTGTGAATAGCTTGGTTGACCTCGTCGCGCGTCAGGCGCGCCAGGCGGTCGCGCATGTAGGTCGTGTACTCTCCCGTGCCGTACCACTTTGAGTCGAGTGCGTAGCCCAGGGCCTGATCTTGCCTTGCAGTCAGCAGGTAGACATTCTTCATCAGATAAGTACGTGTGGCTTCGAACTCGTCCTGGCTGAGGCCGTTGTCGATGAGCTTGGCCAGCTCGTAGAGCGCGATGCGTAGGGCCATCTGCGCGTTCTCGGGCAGCACTGGGCGGACCCAGATCTCGAAGAGCTGCGCGCGGCGCCCCACGTTCGCCTCGGGGAAGAACTGGAACATACCGCGCGGAAAGGCCTCGATGTACGCGTAGTCGCCGTAGTTCATGCCGCGTATCTCGCGGATGCGCTGGAATAGCTGTGACATCGACGAGCGGTGCTCGCCGAACCACGCTCGCGCGACGCTCAAGGCGACGAAGTCCGGGTGGGCGCGCGTGACCTCGATCGGGTGGCCTAGTGAGATGGCCGTGGCGCGTGTGTCCTTCTGGATGATCTCGATCTCGAGGCCTTGAGGCCGACGCGCTACGACTGGCGCCGACGTGGCCAAGGCCGGTCCAGGGCTGAGCCGGCCCAGCTCGCGTTCGAGCTGTGTCTCGATTATCGGGGTGGTGCCGGAGACACCGACCGTCAGGGCAGCACGCGTGTAGGCCTTGCGTACGAAGTCCTTGACGTCATCCAGCGTGATCGCGCCGATCCCCGCCACCGTGCCCAGAACCGGGTGACCGTAGGGCGTGCCCGCGAACAGCCGGGCGGCCAGGCGCTCCTTACCCAGCTCTTCCTCGTTCTCCGAGCGCAGGTCCTGCGTGAGTGCGTTGAGCTGCTGGTCCTTGAGGCGCCGGAAATCCTCTTCGCGGAATCCAGGTTCTACGAGCATGGGCAGTGCGATATCGGCGAAACGGGCCCAGTTGTCGCGGTGCACGCGCGCGGTGAACGTCGTCATCTCCTTGTCGACTTGATTGTCGAAGCTCGCGGCCATCGGGAAGAAGGCGCGGCGGATCTCGTCGATGGTTTGGGCCTGCGAACCCGCGTCGGCAACCATCGTAGCGGCCAATGCGGCCAGGCCCTCCTTGCCCTTGGGATCGTGGGCCGAGCCGATGGAGAAGAGCAGCTTGATGTCGACCTGCGGCAGCGGCGAGTCGAAGCGTACGAAGCGCAGAGCCTCAGCGGCGCCCTCGGTTGGCGCGAGCTGCGCGAGCTGCGGCGGACGAGCCATGGCCTCGGGCAAGGCGTCGCTCGAGAGCGTGGTGACGACCAGTCCGGCGTCGTCGACGTATTTCTTCGCGGCGCTCAGGAGATCGGCGGGCGTCAGCGCGTCGTACACCCGAAAGAGGCGGTTGAGTGTGCCGTAGTCGCGCTGGAAGCGCACAAAGCGCGCCAACGCCGCAGCGATGGCCTCGGTGTTGTCGAGCGTGCGCGCCAGCCCGTAGCGTGCGTTGGATTGAGCGTCGGCCAGGCGCTTGGCTCCGACTTGTTGCGAGCGTGCGCGCGCAAAGGCCTTCAGGATCTCGTCACGCACGTAGAGCGCGTCGGCGGTCGACTTGACGCGCGCAGCCACGGTCATCAGGCTTGGGTCGGCGCTGGCTGGGAAGTAGGGCCAGAGCTGGTCGACCTTCTGTTCCTGTTCGACGAGGCGCTTGTACAGGTCGGACGTCGGTCCGAACGTCAGATCCATCAGCAGATCGGTCGCGGCGTACTCCTTTGCCGTGTCCGAGAACGCGGGGCCGTGGAAGGCGACGGTCACCCAGGTGAGCGTGGGCGTCGGCCAGGGCACGTGCGCGATCACCGGCCCTTTGGCCGCCGGCTCCTGTGGAACTGTGATCCGATAGGAGCCGCGTTTCCAGCTGCCCCAGTACTTCTGCACCAGGCGCAGCACCTCCGCGGGATCGACGTCACCGGCGACGATTACGGTCGCGTACTCAGGCCGATACCACCGGCTGAAGAACTCGCGCGAGTAGCTGTACTGGTTGGGCATGTCCTCGATGTCGCGCAGGAAGCCCATCGTCGTGTGCTTGTAGGTGTGCGTGGTGAAGGCGTGATCGCGTTGGACTTCGATCAGCTTCTGGGTAGGATCAGCGCTGTTCTTGTTGTATTCGCCGAGCACCGCGCGCGACTCGGTGCGGAAGGCCGTCTCCGGGTACTCGAGATGCTGGAAGCGATCGGCCTCGATACGCAGCATCGTCTCGAGATCTTCCTTGGCAAAGGTCGTGTGGTAGTTGGTGTAGTCGTCGGTCGTGTACGCGTTCTGACGCGCGCCGGCCTGCGTGAGGATCGCCTGATACTGTCCCGGCGGATAGGCCTTGGTGCCGCGGAACATCATGTGCTCGAAGAAATGCGCGAACCCCGACTTGCCGGGCTCGACCTCGTTGCGCGAGCCGGTCTGCACGGGGATCTGCAGGGAGACGATGTTCGGAAAGCCCGTCGGCACCACGATCACCTTGAGGCCGTTGGCGAGCGTTCTCTCTAAGGCTCTGAAGGGCAGGATGTCGCGGGGCGTCGCGGCCGCAGCACTGGTTCGCACGGCGGCAGCCGAGCGCCTTGGCCGCGGCGGGGTCGTCTGTGCGGCGGTGTGTCGTGCCATGAGTGCACCTGTGAGGGCGACAAGGGCGGTGAGGCGATGAGTGCGCGTCACGTCTCCTCCTCGCGTGAAGGGCCGCCATGAAAGCGGCCGCGTCCGTTGATACTACGCGCAATCCGCCCCGGAGGTGCGCCGGCCACGCTAGGCGAGGCGAAGCCGCCGCCTGCCAGGACCGATCCCCTGGGAGGGGCCTTGACGCAGGCCCTGACAGCGCTACGATAGATGTTAGGGACGGGGCCAAAAAGAGATCGTACGTTCGCAGGGAGTATTGCCAGGTCGCCGTGGTGATTCCGTCCCGACGGCGGCAGTGTGCGAGGGAGAGAGCCATGGGGGAGGAAGAAGGCTGGAAAGAAGGACGTAGCTCATGGCACGCAGGGCCCCCTCCTGAAGCGACAAGCGACGGGTGGCTGGCGCTCGACGACGACGATCTCCTATTGCGTTTGCAGTCCATCGACGGCGACCACACCCTTGACCCCGTCCTCATTGACGTGGTGCGTAGCAGCAGGCACTTCTTCGTGCGCCAAGAGGCGGCCAAGCGGATCCGCGACCGCGACTTGCTGCTGGCTCACGCTGGCGATCGGCACATCGGCCAGATCCTGGCGCGCCGCATGAACCGGCGCGAAGACGTGCTCTATCTGGAGAAACTGGTCGCAGAGAGCCGACATCTCGAGGTGCGCAAAGCCGCCGAGGCGCAGCTCCTCTCTCTGTTGCAGGTTCACAGCGACGCCTGACGCACGCCAGAAAGGGCTCCACGCCGGACGTGCTCAGTGATAGCGTGGCTCGTCGTCCCGTGGCACGACTCTGAGATGCGCCCCACGGCGGCGCAGCTCGCGCTCGTACAAGGCGAGACGCACACGTAACCAGAGCCAGCGAACGATCCGCAGTCGATCGAGATAGACTCCCATCAACGCCTGAGCGATGAAGTGCGGGACGAACGATTGCCAACCCTGGAACACCGCGAACAGCGCGGTGAGCCCGACGGTCAGCAGGATCAGTGTGCGACCCTGGGCCGGAACGACAAGGAAGACGAAGATGCGGCGGTTGGGGAAGAGCGTGGCCCACGCGATGATCAGTGCATCGACGATCGCCCACGGCGATGCATAGAAGCCTTCCGCCGGGCGCAGGGCTGGCAGGGTCCAAGCGAGCAGGCTCGTCAGGCCGCCGGTCAGAACGGCGCACGAGAGATAGAGAGCGACGAAGCGCCGCGCGCCCCATGTCCGACAGAGGTCGGCGCCGAGTAGTGCGATCAGCCAGCACCCGAAGACGAGCGAGATCGGCTCGGCCTCGAAGAACCCCCACGTCAGCAGGCGCCAGACCTGGCCGGCCCAGACCGCCACAGGCACGAGCGCGCCCGCAACATAGAGCGGTGGCCACAACGCACCGAGGATGGAGAGCGCCGCCGTCATTCCGGCCAGCCACACGACGGGCATCGGCAGCCACTGCCCCAGAATCATGACGCCGCTACGCGAGAAGGATCGACCCATCAGTCAGGCACTCCACTCTCATCCTAGCTGCTCTGACGATGGCAGTGCCAGCGCCTGGCTCAGTCGGTGCTCTAGGACCTGGTCTGGGCGCACGCCCTCGATTTCGGCTGTGCGTCCGGTAGCGTCTCTCAGCGCAGCCTCTGGAACGAGCCCGACGATCTCGCAGCCGAGAACACGGGTGCTGTGCCGGGCCGCTTCCTCGCGCACGCGGCCGAGCACGAGGGGAATCGGCGCTGCTTCGACGTCGACGAGGTTCATGCTCACCTGCGCGCGCTTCCCGCTGTCGATCGCAAAGCCGAGCGCACGAACTCCCTTGAGCCCGCCGTCGCGCTCGCGGACCGCCTTGGCCACGGCCCTGGCCACGCGCACGTCGCTCGTGTCGAGGTCGACGTTGAAGGCCACGAGCAATGGCCGTGCACCCAGCGCGGTCGCGCCGGCACTTGGGTGAATGCGCGTGGGCCCGAAGTCGGGATGCCAGGCCTTGTCGCTGCCCATGCGCTCGCGCAGGCCTTCGAATCCTCCGCGCCTCACGTCGGCCAGGCGCGCGCGTTCGGGGAGGCTGGCCGCTGCCTCGTAGAGGAAGACCGGTATGCCCAACTCGTCGCCGACTCGCTGACCGAGATGCCGCGCCATCTCGGCACAGTCTTCGAGCGTGACGCCAGCGAGCGGGACCAGAGGGACGACGTCAGCGGCGCCCATGCGCGGGTGCTCGCCCTGATGCTGGTTGAGATCGATCAGCTCAGAAGCGCACGCGACCAGGCGAAACGCGGCTTCCGCCACTGGCGTGGGCTCGCCCACGAACGTGAGCACGCAGCGATTGTGGTCCGCGTCCATGTGGCGATCGAGAAAAAGCGCGCCTGGGGTCGAAGCCACCACCTTGACCAGAGCATCGACCACCTCGCGACGCCGTCCTTCGGAGAAGTTGGGCACGCACTCCACGAGCCGCGCTGGACCGGCATCGGAAGCCGTCGACGACCGCAACGCCTGCGCCATGGCCGGCACAGTACTCCGCGTCTGTCGATTCCGTCAAACGTGTGGCCGAGGCGCCCAGCGCGATTGACAAGGCTGCGGCGGGTGGACAAGATGCGGCCGGGTCCTCTCTCATTTGGGAAGACGTAAGAAGGAGGAAGGGCAATGGATGCTGCGCGTCGGTTCTTTCGCGTGTTCGACGACGGGATCGTCTTCAAGTGGCTGGTCGTGTGCCTCTTTGTCATTGAGGCGCTGATCGTCGTCGTCGCCAGCCTGACGTCATCGTACCGGCTGCTTCGCCTGCTCCGCGACCTCAGGTTCCTGGAAGGTCTGGCGGACGTGATCCTCGTGGGCGCCTTTCTGCTCGGCGCGCTGCTGATGGTCGTCATCTTGGCACTGCGCGGCGTCTTCGAGGTGGTGGGGTGGCAGGCGTCGACGTACTCGCCGTTGTCACTGTGCGCCAAGGTGCTGCGCGTGAACGGTGAGGCCAGCCTCTTTTGCCTGCTCGTGCTCGCGCCTGCGGGTTGCCTCGCGGCATGGCTCAGTGGCCCTGACTTGATCGGAGCCCTGCCGTTTTCCCTGGCATACTCGACCACAGGAACGTTTCTGCTCGGCGTCGCTGTACTGCTGAGCGGGTGGCTCTACGCCCTACTGACCTTCTTTGTGGCCTACCTGCTGGCGGAGATGCTCGACTGGCTCCCAGCGGTGGCTGCCAACGTGGCCGCGATCCTTAACGCCAAGTCCGTACGGGGCTAGTCCCAGAGCACGCTGTCGCGTGGCGGCTCAGGCGCGCCTGAGCTGGAGAACGAACACCGGGCGGTGCTCAGCATCGCGGTTGTGGGTGAGCGCACCGTCGTGCAGCGCGGCGATCGTCTGAACGACGCTCAGTTCCGCGTCGGACAGGTGATGGCCCGGATCCCCAGCTGCGAGCACTGAAGACCGGCCGACGGCGCTCACGGTGACGCGCACGGCCGAGCCGTCGACAGCGGCGCGAACGGTGATCTCGGGCGTTTGACCGCGCTCGAGCGAGTCGGTCTCGCACAAGTGCACCAGTGTGGCGAGCGTGAAGCGCAGTAACGGCGCGTCAGCGGCAACCGCGATCGCTTCGGTCGGAGCTGCGACGAACACGCCCGGAACTCGCAGCGGCGCCAGCACGTCGGCGAGGTTCAGGGACTGGCGCCGCACCGCCTCTGGCGGGAGGCGCGTCAGAAGCGAGGCCACTCCGGCCGCCGCTGCCTGAGAGAGGACGCGCAGGCGACCCGCCGCAGCCGTGGCTTCGCGCGCCGCCGAGGCCTCGAGCGGGCCAGCGAGCTCGCGCGCCAGGTAGCCGAGGTGCACCTGTGTGTCTCGCGAAGGCAGCGCGGCATGGACGTCGTAGTAGAGCAGAGCCAGGCCCAGCAAACGCTCGGCTGAACGCAGCGGAACGAGGACGACCGCTTCGAACGACGGTTCAGAGGCGCGCAACGCATCGGTGAGCTGGGGCGATTCAACCGCTTCCTCGACCAGCGGCTCAGGCAGGTCGCCCAGCTCGTCGAGATGCCTTTGGCCCCAAGTCGTGCGCGACAACGGATCTGAGACCAGGGGCGGGAGCGTGACGCTTCGCGCTGTCTCGGTGGTGGCCAATCGCAACGCTGCTGCGGACGCGCCGCCGGCAGCCACCAAGACCTGCAGAATGCGTCGCACGCGCGCCTCGACGTCGGCCGATCCAGTGGGCTCGGTCGCGAGCTCCAGCGCGCGCCGCATCTCGTCGAGTCGCAGGAGCGCTGCGGTCAGCTCTTCGCGCAGGTCGTTGACCACGAAGCCGAGCTCGGCCGAGGCTTCGGCGTACGACGCGGCCAGCGCCTCAGAGGGATGCGCTTCGGCCGCTGGCGCCTGCGCCGGGCGAGGCGCAGCAGTGGCCGGGGCAGGCGCGGCCGGGACGTCTTGCGGCGTGGTCACACGCACGCGGCGATAGCCCGTAGACGCAACGGCCATCGAAGTGCCGTCAGGCAGCTCGATCTCGACCGGCGGTTCCTCAACCTCCTGCGCCGGCGCGTCGGCCGGCAGCACGTCGAACTGCTCGCGGCCGAATATGCCCTTGACTGCTTGCTTGACCCAGGCCTCTATGGTCTGGCCTGGCGGCAGCTCCATCGTCCGATAACGCCGGCAGAGTTCCTGGAGCGTCACCGACAGGATGGCTGCGAAGGTCTCGAGTACACCCGAGCCCTCCGTGGCCACCGCGGGGAAGGACGGAACATGCCGCACGTTGAGCTCGCGGCCGAGCGCAGGCAGGTCGATCACCTGCGGTAGATCGCGCTTGTTGTACTGGATCACGAACGGGATCGTGTTCGGATCGACCTGATGCGCGACCAGGTTCGCGCTCATTTCCTTGAGGCTCTGCGTGTTCTCGTACCAGCGGTCCGAGGCCGAGTTGGCCACG
>Ga0302321_100000436_pt1 | contig 36358 bp, 45 predicted proteins | sample Fen_T0_1_FD_202505 | JGI IMG/M metagenome (GOLD analysis project Ga0302321, IMG submission 202505) | Peat permafrost microbial communities from Stordalen Mire near Abisko, Sweden - Fen_T0_1 | ecosystem: Environmental > Terrestrial > Soil > Wetlands > Permafrost | place: Sweden: Abisko... | reverse complement strand
CGCGTGCTGCGGCGGCAGGGACTCGTTGGCGAGACCCATTCGCGCCAGCATCTCGGCGTAGAACTTGGGTTCGATGGCGGCGAGGGCGACGAACTTGCGGTCGAGCGTCTCGTAAACGTCGTACCACGGCGCGCCGGTGTCGAGGATGTTCGCGCCGCGTTCGTCGCTCCACTTGCCGCCCGCACGCAGCCCCCAGAACATCGTCGACAGCAGCGACGCGCCTTCCACCATCGCAGCGTCGACCACCTGCCCACGCCCCGAACGTTGCGCTTCGGAGTATGCACAGGCGACGCCGAAGGCGAGCAGCATGCCGCCGCCGCCGAAGTCGCCGACCAGGTTGAGCGGCGGCACCGGCGCGCCGCCCGCGCGGCCAATCGCATGCAGGATGCCGGACATCGCGATGTAGTTGAGGTCGTGCCCGGCGCGTGACGCCAGCGGACCGTCCTGCCCCCAGCCAGTCATGCGGCCGACGATGAGCTTCGGGTTGCCCGCGAGAAGGATGTCCGGACCCAGCCCCAGGCGCTCCATCACGCCCGGACGAAAGCCTTCGAGCACGACGTCGGCCCTGCGCGCCAGTTCCAGCGCCACGGCAACACCCTTTGTCGATTTCAGATCGAGCGTGACGGAACGGCGTCCGCGCAACATGACGTCGTACCAGCGCCCCATGTCCAACCCGAGCCCGGACTCGATCGCGCGGTCCACCAGCAGTACGTCGGCGCCCATGTCCGCGAGCATCATCCCGCAGAACGGCACGGGGCCGATCGCTTCGAACTCCAGCACCTTGACGCCGGTCAGCGGTCCCATCATCGCACTCCTGCCGGTGGACTCGGGGGCCGCCGAACGCGGCCGCTCACGTCCCGATTCTTTCCAGCGCTTCGGCCAGTTCCAGCCACTCGGTCTCGAGCCGGGCCAGCTGCCAGTTGACCTCGCCCTGCCTCGCGACCTTGGACTTGAGTTCGTCCTTCGTCGCTTCGGCATAGGCGTCGGGCGTGGCGAGCCACGCATCGAGTTTCCCCTTTTCAAGATTGTAGCGGGCCATTTCCTTCTCGATGGCGGCTTGCCGCACGGCGATCGGGCGGCGCGCATCGGCCAGGCGCTGCCGTGCCGCGGCCTCCTCACGCTTCTGCGCCTTGCGATCGACGGGTGTGGCCGTGCCGCTGCCTTCCGGCTCGACGCGATCTCGTTTGCGCAAGCCCAACACCCAGTCGCGATAGTCGTCGAGGTCGCCGTCGAACTGCGCGATCTTGCCATCCGCGACGAGCCACAGCGCGTCGGTGGTCGCACGCAGCAGATGGCGGTCGTGCGCGACGACGACCAGCGCGCCGCCGTAGTCCTGCAGCGCCTCGGTCAGCGCCTCGCGCATCTCGATGTCGAGGTGATTGGTCGGCTCGTCCAGCAGCAGCAGGTCCGGCTTCTGCCGGACGATCAATGCAAGAGTGAGCCGCGCCTTCTCCCCGCCGGAAAAGCGGCCGATGGCGGAGCTCGCCATGTCGCCGCGAAAATCGAAGCCGCCAAGGAAATCGCGTAGCTCCTGCTCGCGTGCGTCGGGCTCGATCTGCCGCAGGTGCCACAGCGGCGAATACTCCTCGCGCAGTTGCTCGACCTGGTGCTGCGCGAAGTAGCCGAGCTTCAGGTTCTGCGCCGTCGAGCGCGTCCCGGCGCGCGGCGCCAGCGTGCCTGCGATCGCCTTCAGCAGCGTCGACTTGCCGGCGCCGTTGGGCCCCAGCAGCCCAATGCGGTCGCCTGAGAGGATGCCCCAGTCGACGTTGGCGAGCACCGGCGGCTTGCCGTCGTAGCCCAACGTCGCGTGTTCGAGCAGGATGAGCTGCCGCGCGGCGGCGTCAACCGACGGAAACGTGAACTCGAACGGACTGTCGACATGCGCGGCCGCGATCAATTCCATCCGTTCCAGCGCCTTGATCCGGCTCTGCGCCTGCTTGGCCTTCGTGGCTTTCGCCCGGAAGCGGTCGATGAACGAATGCAGGTGCGCGACCTGCCGCTGCTGCTTGACGTAGGACGCCTGCTGCAGCGCCAGCTGTTGCGCACGCGCGGTTTCAAACTGCGCGTAGTTGCCCGTGTAGGAGGCGAGCTTGCGCGCGTATACGTGGACGATCACGTCGACGACGCCGTCCAGGAAATCGCGATCGTGCGTGATCAGCAGCAGCGTCCCCGGATACTTTGCGAGCCACTCTTCGAGCCACAGGACGGCGTCGAGGTCGAGATGGTTGGTCGGCTCGTCCAGAAGCAAGAGGTCCGAGCGGCACATCAGCGCCTGCGCGAGATTGAGGCGCATGCGCCAGCCACCGGAGAAACTTGGCACGGGATCCGTGTGTCTGGATTCGGGGAAGCCCAGCCCCGCCAACAACGTGGCTGCGCGCGCGCGCGAGCTGTATCCGCCGATTTCATCGAAGCGGTGATGCAGGTTGGCAAGTGCTTCGCCGTCCTGCGCGTGGTCGCGTTCCGCAGCGGCCAGCGCATCTTCGATCTCGCGCAGTTCGCGATCCCCGTCCAGCACGTAGTCGATGGCCGGCATGTCCACCGCGGGCGTTTCCTGCGCAACGTGCGCGATCGTCCAAGAGGGCGGCAGCGCGATGGAACCCGCGTCGGGCAGCAGTTCGAGCCTTATGGCGGCGAACAGGCTTGATTTGCCACAGCCGTTGGATCCGACGAGGCCGATCTTGTGGCCGGTGTGAATCGTCAGGTTGGCGCCTTCGAGCAGGCGCTTGGACCCGCGGGCGAGCGTGAGATTGGTGATGCGCAGCATGGGCTAGCGCAGCTCGTAGTCGTAGTCGATGATCAGCGGTGCGTGGTCCGAAAACCGCCGGTTCTTGTAGATCGCCGCGGCGTGCGCCTTGGCCGCAATGCCCGGTGTCGCGATCTGGTAATCGAGCCGCCAGCCGACGTTCTTGGCCCACGCTTCGCCGCGGTTGGACCACCATGTGTATTGCTCCGGTCGCGGGTCGACCTTGCGGAACACGTCGACGAAACCCAGTTCGTCGAAGAGGTGCGACAGCCACGCGCGTTCCTCCGGCAGGAAGCCGGAATTCTTCTGGTTGCTGCGCCAGTTCTTGAGGTCGATCGGCTGGTGCGCAATGTTCCAGTCACCGCACAGGATGATTTCCCGCTTCATCGCCCGGAGCACGGCGAGATGCGGCAGGAACGCGTCGAGAAAGCGGAACTTGGACGCCTGCCGGTGCGGGCCCGCGGAACCCGAAGGAAGGTACAGGCTGATCACCGACAGTTCCTTGAAATCGGCCTGCAGGTAGCGTCCCTCGCCATCGAATTCGCTGTTGCCGAATCCCCTGACGAATGTCGCGCCGGACTTGGCGTACACACCGACCCCCGCATATCCCTTGCGCTGCGCCGCGTGGAATGCCGCCGTGCACTTGCGCGGCGCACGCAGCGAACGCGGCACGTCGGCTTCCTCCGCACGCACCTCCTGCAGACAGATCACGTCCCAGGGCTCGATGCGCGCAAGCCAGCGGGCGAGCCCGCGGCGCTCGGCGGAGCGGATGCCATTGACGTTCAGAGTGATGATGCGCATGCGGGATGGGGGGCTTGGGAAGCCGGCGAGTTTACCTTGCCGCGCCTCTCATGCCGACGTTTGATCCACACGGGTCGACTTCAGTCCAAATATTCACGATTGGCGACCCAGGGCCGCGCGCTATACTCGATCCTAACTCGCTGAATCCATTCCACATGACCGACTTTCGACAGGATTTTCTGGCCTTTGCATTGGCACGCGACGTGCTTCGATTTGGTGAATTCATCACCAAGGCGGGACGCAAGAGTCCCTATTTCTTCAACGCGGGGTTGTTCAACGATGGCGAAAGCCTGCGGCGGCTCGGGCGCTACTACGCGGAAGCGCTGCTCGCTTCGGGAATCGCCTTCGACCAACTGTTCGGACCGGCCTACAAGGGCATCACCCTGGCGGCCGCGACCGGTATTGCCCTTGCCGAAAAAGGGCACAATTTGCCGTTCAGCTTCAACCGCAAGGAAGCGAAGGACCATGGCGAAGGCGGTGTAATCGTTGGCGCACCGCTCAAGGGCCGGGTCATGATCGTCGACGACGTGATCACCGCCGGCACCTCGGTGCGGGAGTCCGTAAAGTTGATTCGTGAACAGGGTGCCAACCCCGCCGGCGTCCTGATCGCGTTGGACAGGATGGAGCGTGGCTCGGGGCCACGTTCCGCGGTGGAGGAAGTGCGCGAGATGTTCGACATTCCGGTGGTGGCCATTGCTACGCTGGACGACCTGATGACGTTCATCGGGAGCCGACCGGAATTGGCAGTCAGGTTCGGTGCGGTGACGGATTACCGGCGGCAATACGGCGCCGTGCAAGTGCTGCAACCCTAGGTCAGGGAAACGTATAGCCAACGATGATGCCATTGCCGATGAAATTGGACGTGCAGCGCAGTGCAAGCCTTCCGCGCGACGGCGCTGGGTCGGGGCCGGTGGCCCGTCCTGAATCCGCATGGGTGTTCGCGGCATCGACGCTTGCCGGACTTGCGCTTGCCGCGCTGATCCTCTCGGTGCCCGCCGCCCGCGCCGCCACATACAAGTGGGTCGACGACCAGGGTGTCGTCCATTACACCGACAAGATGCCGCCCGAGGCGATCAACAAGGGCAGCGTCGAGCTCAACAAGCAGGGTGTGCAGATCAAGAAGAACGACCCGGCGTTGACGCCCGAGCAACGGCGCGCCAAGGCAGCGGAGGACGAGAGCGCACGCCAGGCTGCCAAGGTTCGCGAAGAAATTGCGCGAAAGGACCGCGCGCTGCTGCAATCCTATACGACCGAAAGCGAGATCGAACTCTCGAAGAAGCGTGCGCTGGGTACGATAGACGCGCAGATACAATCGGCGCAGGCCTACGTCACGACGCTGAACAACCGAAAGGACGAAATCCAGGGCCGCGTGACTGCGCTCAACGGCAAGCCGCCGCCGCCCAGCATCGAGCGCGAAGTCGCGAACGTCAACGATGAACTCGAAAAGCAGGCGGACCTGATCGCGACCAAGCGCAAGGAGATTGCCGTCGTGACCGCGCGCTACGATGCCGACAAGCAGCGTTGGCGCGAACTGCGGCAGATCGCCGAAGCCGAGGCCGAGGCCGCCAGCGCAGCGGCCGGCAAGGGGACACCGCCGCCGAGCGCGAATCCGGCGACCGTTTCGACCCGCACGAAGAAATAGCATTCGCCCTGCATTTGTACGGGACCCAGGCGAATGCAGGGCGGCGCCGGCGCTGGCCTGCGATAATCGCGTCCTTCCGCATACGAACAGCAAGGCAGCGATGGCCCAATACGTTTATACGATGAACCGCGTGGGGAAGGTCGTTCCCCCAAAACGCGTCATCCTCAAGGACATTTCCCTTTCGTTCTTCCCTGGCGCCAAGATCGGCGTGCTGGGCATGAACGGCTCCGGCAAGTCGAGCCTGCTGCGCATCATGGCCGGCGAGGACAAGGAGTTTGAAGGCGAAGCGGTGCCGATGCCGAATATGCGCATCGGCTTCCTGCCGCAGGAACCGCTTCTCGATGCAGGCAAGTCCGTGCGCGAGACGGTCGAGGAGGGGCTGGGCGACATCCTCGAGGCCAAGAAGAGGCTCGAGGAGATCTATGCCGCTTATGCGGAACCCGACGCCGACTTCGACAAGCTATCCGCGGATCAGGCGAAATACGAGGCCGTGATCAGCGCGGCGGGTGCCGACTCCGACTTGCAAATGGAGATCGCCGCCGACGCGTTGCGCCTTCCACCGTGGGACGCGAAGATCGAACACCTGTCCGGCGGCGAAAAGCGCCGCGTCGCGTTGTGCCGCCTGCTGCTGTCGAAGCCGGACATGCTGCTGCTTGATGAGCCTACGAACCACCTCGATGCCGAAAGCGTGGACTGGCTCGAGCAGTTCCTGCAGAAATTTCCCGGAACGGTTATCGCGGTCACGCACGACCGCTACTTCCTCGACAATGCGGCCGAGTGGATCCTCGAGCTCGACCGTGGCTACGGTATTCCGTGGAAAGGCAACTACAGTTCGTGGCTGGAGCAGAAGGAGGCACGCCTCAAGACCGAGGCCAAGCAGGAAGGCGCGCGGATCAAGGCGATGCAGACGGAACTGGAATGGGTGCGCTCCAACCCGAAGGCGCGGCAGGCCAAGAGCAAGGCACGCATCCAGCGTTTTGAGGAGCTTTCGTCGCACGAACATCAGAAGCGCAACGAGACACAGGAAATCTTCATTCCCGTGGCAGAGCGCCTCGGCAACAACGTGATCGAATTCAAGAACGTGCGCAAAGGCTATGGGGACCGCCTGCTGATCGACGACTTGAGCTTCCAGATTCCGCCCGGCGCAATCGTCGGCGTGATCGGGCCCAACGGCGCGGGCAAGTCGACGCTGTTCCGGATGATCGCGGGCAAGGAAAAGCCGGACGCGGGCGAGATCGTCATCGGCTCGACCGTGCAGCTCGCGATCGTCGACCAGACGCGCGAATCGCTGCCCGACGACAAGACTGTGTTCGACGCGATCTCCGGCGGACAGGACATCCTCACCGTCGGCAGGTTCGAGATGCCGTCGCGCGCGTACCTCGGCCGCTTCAACTTCAAAGGCGGCGACCAGCAAAAGATCGTCGGGCAACTTTCGGGCGGCGAGCGCGGGCGGCTGCATCTCGCAGCCACGCTGTTGCGCGGCGGCAACGTGCTGCTGTTAGACGAGCCATCGAACGACCTGGACGTCGAGACACTGCGTGCGCTGGAGGATGCGCTGCTCGAATTCGCGGGCAGTGCCCTGGTCATTTCACATGACCGCTGGTTCCTGGACCGGATCGCCACGCACATCATGGCGTTCGAGGGCGACTCTAAGGTCGTATTCTTCGAGGGCAACTACCAGGAGTTCGAGGCCGACAAGAAGAAGCGGCTGGGCGAGGACGCGGCGCGGCCGCGGCGGATCAGGTACAAGGCGCTGATGGCGTAGCAAGCGCCACGTCGACCCGCGCGTCGAACGTCGCCTGCCCGGCGGAGAAGGCGAACAGGTCGACTGCCGCATCGGGAAGCACCGCCGCGCCTTCGGTCAGGCGGTTCAAGCCGGGCCAGCCGTCGCGCATCCAAACGGTACCGGCAGGAATCTTGTCGGTGACGCGCGCCTGCGCGGCCAGTTCGCCGCGCGCGTTGAAGATGCGAATCGCCGCGCCATCGGCGACGTTGCGCGACGCGGCATCCTCCGGCGACAGCCACAACGCCGGTTCGGATTCGCGACTGGCGAGCGCGGGCAGTTCCCGCCCGTTGTTGTAGAAGCTGTGGAAGTGCGCCAGCGTGCGTCCCTGTGTCAGCGCAAGAGGATAGGCGTCGGTTTCCGGCGCCGCCGCGGCGAAAGAAGGCAGCGGAGGCAGGCCGAGCCGCGCCGCTTGCTCCGAGTAAAGCTCGATCTTCCCGGACGGCGTGTCGAATTCGAGCGTCGGGTTCGCGACGTGCGAAATGTCGAGGGCGCGCATGCCATCCTGCGCCCGCAACGCCGCCACGGTGGCGTGCCCGGTGCAGGGATGGTCGAGGATCGCGTCGACCATCGCTTCCTCCGTTGGCCACGGATGGAAGTCGTCGAGGCCGAGCCGTTCCGCCAGTTCGCACAGGACGCGATGCAGCGAGCGCGTTTCGGCGGGGGGTTCCAGCGCGCGCTCCATCAGGTAGAGGTGCGTGTGGGTCATCTTCGCCCCGATCTCCTCCAGCCACGCCGTCGCAGGCAGCACGACATCGGCGCAACGCCGCGCCGTGTCGTTGAGGAAGAGGTCGTGGCTGACGACGAGCCGGGTCCGCGCCAGGCCCTCTTCGATGGCGGCGGCGTCCGCGAACGACGAGAGCATGTTGGTGCCGGGCAGCAGCAGCGTGTCGATGCGCCCGTCGCGCAACGCCTGCGCGACCGAGGCCATCTGGTTGGGGATCACCGTTTGCGGCGCGCGCCGGTCGTCGCCCGCGATGCTGGACAGGCCGCGGCCGTACGCGGCGCTGCCGTGGCGCGGGCCGAAGCCACCGCCCTGAATGCCGACGTTGCCCGTCAGCGCCGGCAGGCACGCGATCGCGCGTCCCGCCTGCCAGCCGTTGTCGCCCTTGTGCATCGAGCTGCCGCCCAGCACGATCATCGCCGGCCGCGTGCCGGCGTAGCGACGCGCGAGCGCAACGATGCGCTCGGCGGGGATGCCGGTGATCGGCGCCGCCCACGATGGAGAGAATGCCGCTACGTGCGCCGCGAGCGCGTCGAAGCCCAGCGTGTGGCTGGCGACGAAGCCAGCATCCTGCCGCTGCTCGGTGCAGATGACATGCAGCATCGCCAGCGCCAGCGCCGTGTCGGTGCCCGGCCGGATGAGCAGCACGTCGTCCGACTTGGCGGCGGCTTCCGTCCTGCGCACGTCGATCGTCACGATGTGCGCGCCGCGGCGCTTCGCGGCGAGCAGGTGGCGCGCGGTGTTCGGCTGGCTGGCGAGGTTGGCGGCCCAGAGCAGGATCATTTGCGAGTGCTCGCCCATGTCCTCCTTGGTGTTCGTCTCGAGCAGGCCGGTGAGTCCCAGGCCGAAGGCACCCAGGCCCCAGCAGATCATCGAAGGGCTCCAGAACTGGCAACCGTGCATGTATGCGAATCGTGTCAGCAGCTGCGCACTGATACGCGTGCCATAGTTGGTCGTGAACACACCATGGCCGGGCCAGATGCCGGTAGCATGCGGCGGCGATTGCACGATCGACGCGTTGATACGCGCATATGCCTCGTCCCAGGTCGCGCGCCGGAATTCGTCCTGGCGCCGGTCGCGGACCAGCGGGTGCAGCAGTCGCGCAGGGTTGTCGATGATCTCGCGCGCAGCCAGTCCCCGGACGCACAGGAACCCACGGCTGTCCGGGTTCGCGTCATCGCCTCGAACACCCACGAGCCTGCCGTCGGCGACGTCGGCCAGCATCCCGCACAACGTCGGATGGCAATTCATCGGACACATCGTGCGAACGGTCTGCGGGGGCGTCGCGGCCACGATGGTTCCTTTTGCGTACGACTACGAGAGCTTCGTCTTGAGTATCGCGTTGACCTGCGCCGGGTTCGCCTTGCCCTTCGACGCGGCCATCACCTTGCCGACCAGCGAATTGAAAGCCCTTTCCTTGCCCGCCTTCACTTCGGCGACGATGGCCGGGTTGGCCGCAAGCACATCGTCGACGATCTTCCCGATTGCGCCGCTGTCGGAGATCTGCGTCAGTCCCCTGGTGGCGATGATTGTGTCGGCCGCATTCTCGCCGTGCGCTTCCCCAGCCCACATGGCATCGAAAACGTCTTTGGCGATCTTGCCGGAGATCGTGCCGTCGGCGACGCGCTTCAGCAGGCCCGCGAGCTGCGCCGCCGAGACGGGCGCGTGGGCAACGTCGAGTTCGACCTTGTGGAGCGCTGCTGAAAACTCACCGAGCACCCAGTTGGCGACCAGCTTGTTCGACTGTGCATCGCCCGCCTGCAGCGCCTTCACCGCCTGCCCATAGTAGTCGACGAGGGCGCGGTTGGCGGTGAGCAACGTCGCGTCGTACTCGGTGAGGCCGTGCTGAGAGACGAGCCGGCGTTTCATGGCCTCCGGCAATTCGGGCATCGATTCGCGAACACGCGTGATCCAGTTGTTGTCGATCACCAGCGGCGGCAAGTCCGGATCGGGAAAGTACCGGTAATCCTGCGCATCTTCCTTGCTGCGCATCGACCGCGTCTCATGCTTGTCCGGATCGTAGAGGCGGGTTTCCTGCACGACGCGGGCGCCGTCCTCGAGCAGCGCGATCTGCCGGCGTACCTCGAACTCGATCGCCTCCTGCATGAAGCGAAAGCTGTTGAGGTTCTTGATCTCGCAGCGCGTGCCCAGCGGCTCGCCTTCGCGGCGGACGGAGACGTTGGCGTCGCAGCGAAAGCTTCCCTCCTGCATGTTGCCGTCGCAGATGCCGACCCATTGCACGAGCGCATGCAGCTGCCTGGCGTAGGCGACCGCCTCGTCCGAGCTGCGCATCTCCGGTTCGGTGACGATCTCGAGCAGCGGCGTGCCGGCGCGATTCAGGTCGATACCGGTCATGCCGTGAAAGTCCTCATGAAGCGACTTGCCGGCGTCCTCCTCGAGGTGCGCGCGGGTGAGGGCGATGCGGATGGGGCCGCGCGTCGGCGACACGATGGCAACAAAGCCGCCCGAGACGACCGGGATCTCGAACTGCGAAATCTGGTAGCCCTTGGGCAGGTCCGGGTAGAAGTAATTCTTGCGCGCGAACACGCTGCGCTCGTTGATCGTCGCGCCGACGGCCAGCCCGAAACGGATCGCGCGCTCGACGGCGCCGCGGTTCAATACCGGCAGCACGCCCGGCAGCGCGATGTCGACGGCGGCGGCCTGCGTGTTGGGCGCCGCGCCGAACGCAGTGGACGCACCGGAAAAGATCTTCGCCGCGGTCGACAGCTGCGCGTGCGTCTCCAGGCCGATGACGACTTCCCATTGGCCGGCCATCACGCGGTTCCCCTCGGCGCCCGCTGGTGCCAGTCGGTGGCCTGCTGGTAGCGATGCGCGACATTGAGGATCTTCGCCTCGGTGAAATAGTTGCCCTGGACCTGCAGGCCGATCGGCAACCCCACTCGGTCGAATCCACACGGAATCGACATCGCCGGCGCACCCGTCAGGTTGCCCGCGACGGTGAAGATATCGTTCAGGTACATCTGCACCGGGTCGTCGGTCTTGGCGCCGATCTTGAACGCCGGGGAGGGCGCCGTCGGTCCCATGATGACGTCGCACTTTTCGTAGGCGCGCTGGAAGTCGCCGGCAATCAGCCGCCTTACCTGCTGTGCCTTGAGGTAGTACGCGTCGTAGTAGCCGTGCGACAGCACGTAGGTGCCTACGAGGATGCGCCGCTTGACCTCGGCGCCGAAGCCCTCCGCGCGCGACTTCTTGTACATATCCATCAGGTCAGTGTACTTCTCCGCACGATGGCCATAGCGGACGCCGTCAAACCGCGACAGGTTCGAGGAGGCCTCCGCTGGCGCGATCACGTAGTAGACGGGCACCGAGAGGTTCACGTTCGGCAGCGCGATGTCGACGGTGGTCGCGCCCAGCCTGCGGAATTCGGCGAGCGCCGCTTCGACGGCCGCGGCGACGTCGGGATCGATGCCGCTGCCGAAATATTCGGCGGGCAGGCCGATGCGCAGGCCGTCGAGCGAAACCGTCAGGTCGCGCGTGTAGTCCTCGCGCGCCCGGTCCAGCGACGTGGAATCACGCTCGTCGTGGCCCGCCATCGCGTTGAGCATCAGCCCGCAGTCTTCCGCGGTGCGCGCGAACATCCCGGGCGTGTCGAGGCTCGACGCGAAGGCGATCAGGCCGTAGCGCGAGCACACGCCGTAGGTGGGCTTCAACCCGCAGATGCCGGAGAGCGACGCCGGCTGCCGGATCGACCCGCCGGTGTCGGTGCCGGTGGCGCCCGGGACCAGACGCGCAGACACCGCGGCGGCCGAGCCACCGGAGCTGCCGCCCGGGACGTACTCGGTGTTCCAGGGGTTCCTGACGGCGCCGAAGTACGATGTTTCGTTGGACGAACCCATCGCGAATTCGTCCATGTTCGTCTTGCCGATCAGGACCGTGCCGGCGTTCTTCAGGCCCTCGGCCACGAACGCGTCGTAGGGCGCCGTGAAGTTGGACAGCATGCGCGAGCCGCAGGTTGTCTTGAGGCCCGCGGTCATGATCACGTCCTTGTGCGCGATCGGCACACCGGCGAGAGGGGGCGCGTTGCCCCTGGCCAACGCCGTGTCGGCCGCGCGCGCCTGCGCCAGCGCGCCCTCGGCATCGACGGTGACGAACGCGTTGAGCGCGCCCTGCGCTGCGTCGACACGGGCCAGCACCGTGCGCGTCAGCTCGACGCTCGAGAGTTGCTTTGCGCGCAGTGCCGCGGCAACCTGTGCCAGCGTGCCGGTGACGACATCGCTCATTCGACCACCCTTGGCACCAGATAGAGGCCATCCTCGACAGCCGGTGCCACGCTCTGGAACAGTTCGCGCTGATCGGCGGCCGTGACCACATCTTCGCGCAGCGGCAGCATCACGTCCTGCGCATGGGACATGGGTTCGATACCGGTCGTGTCGACCGCCTGGAGTGTGTTGATCATGGCGAAGATCGCCTCGAGCTTGCCGTGCACCTCGCGGGCCGCGGCGGCGTCGATCTCGATGCGCGCGAGGTGGGCGATGCGGTGTACGTCGTCGAGGGTCAGGGCCATGGTGGGGTGCGCCGGCGGGTGCGGCGAAACTCGATTCGTGTCGAGGTGAACGTTACGGGAATTCCGGGGTCTACGGCCCCCGGGTCGGAGACCGGGGTTCAGGGCGTTCCAGGGGCGCGTCCCGAGGGCAACTTATTGGCAACTTATTGGCAACTTATTGGCAACTAAGCTCGGCAAATCAACGCAGAAGACAAGCTTGGGATGCTATCATAATCGACATTCTTTAGTGCAGTCCAAGGTCTCTCCGATCCGCGGGGACAACTGCCTTGCTGCCGGTTCTTCAGGCTTCGCGTACATGTTCGATTTCTTCAAGGGTTATTTCGGCAGCGACCTGGCGATCGACCTCGGCACGGCCAACACGCTGATCTATGTGCGTGGCAAAGGTATCGTGCTGAACGAACCGTCGGTCGTGGCTATTCGGCAGGAAGGCGGTCCCAACGGCAAGAAGGTGATTCAGGAGGTCGGGCTCGCCGCCAAGCAGATGCTCGGTCGCACGCCGGGCAACATCACCGCGATCCGTCCGATGAAGGACGGCGTCATCGCCGACTTCACGGTGACCGAGCAGATGCTGAAGCAGTTCATCAAGAAGGTGCTCGATTCGCGCCTCTTTTCGCCGTCCCCCCGCATCATCATCTGCGTGCCCTGCGGTTCCACGCAGGTCGAGCGCCGCGCCATTCGTGAGTCCGCGCTGGGCGCTGGCGCGTCGAAGGTATACCTGATCGAGGAGCCGATGGCCGCGGCGATCGGCGCCGATCTTCCTGTCGGCGAGGCCACGGGCTCGATGGTCGTCGACATCGGCGGCGGCACGACAGAGGTCGGCGTCATCTCGCTGGGCGGCATGGTCTACGCCGGCAGCGTGCGCGTCGGCGGCGACAAGTTCGACGAGGCCATCGTCAACTACATCCGCCGCAACTACGGCATGCTGATCGGCGAGACGACGGCCGAAACAATCAAAAAGACCATTGGCTCCGCGTTCCCGGGCTCCGAGGTCAAGGAGATGGAAGTCAAGGGCCGCAACCTGGCCGAAGGCATTCCGCGCAGTTTCACGGTGTCGTCCAATGAAATCCTCGAGGCACTCACCGATCCGCTCAACAGCATCGTGTCCGCGGTGAAAAGCGCGCTCGAGCGCACGCCGCCGGAACTGGGCGCCGACATCGCCGAGCGCGGCATGGTGCTGACAGGCGGCGGCGCGCTGCTGCGCGACGTCGACCGCCTGCTGATGGAGGAAACGGGCCTGCCGGTAATCGTCGCCGACGACCCTCTCACCTGCGTCGTCCGCGGCTGCGGCAAGGCGCTCGAGAACATGGACAAGCTTTCCACGATCTTCACATCCGACTGATCTCGAAGGCCTTCGCACGGTGTCATACCGAGTACCGCGAGGGACTTCGCCCATGGCCCGCCTCGCGTAGGCCAGCGTAGATGCGCCACGTATCCGTAGAGCCGCCGCCGTTCTTCCATCGCGGGCCGTCGCCGCTCACCCGGCTTGCGTTTTTCGGCGTCCTCTCGCTCGTCCTGCTGTTCGCCGACACGCGCTTTCGGTATCTCGAAGGCATTCGTTCGGTCGCGGCGGTAGTGCTCTATCCGCTGCACCGCGCGGTGCAGATACCGGGCGAAGCCGTGGCGTGGATCGGCAGCTATTTCGTCGCCAAGCAGGCGCTCACCGACGAGAACGCTGCGCTCCGCCAGGATCTGCTGGCGCGTGCACCGGCCGCGCAAGGCTTTGCGCACCTGCAGGACGAGAACACGCGGCTGAAAGCGTTGCTGGCCATCGAGACGCGCTATAGCGGCGTGGCCACCGCAGTCGAAGTCCTGTACACCGGGCGCGACCCATTCACGCAGAAGCTCTTCGTCAATCGCGGATCTTCGTCGGGCATCAAGCCGGGCGAGGCGGTCATCGACGAGGTCGGCGTCGTGGGGCAGGTTACACGCGTGTTCCCCAACATGGCCGAAGTGACGCTGATCACGGACAAGGACCACGCGGTGCCGGTGCGGGTCGAGCGCAGTGGCGTACGCAGCGTGTTCTTCGGCGCGGGCGCGGGCCGCGCGCCGGAACTTCGCTTCATGGCGCCTACGGCGGACATCCGTCCCGGGGACAAGCTCTACACGTCCGGCATGGACGGCACCTATCCGGCCGGGTTGGCGGTGGCGCAGGTGGACACGGTCGAGCGGGATACGGGGCAGATGTTCGCGCGCATCACGTGCTCGCCACTGTCCGGTGTCGACCGCAGCCAGTTCCTGCTGGTATTGGGGCAGGCCGCAGCGCTTCCGCAGCGGCCGGAGGAGCCCGGCGACGCGGATGTCGCCAAGAAGGGCGGACGAGGCAAAGGGAGGCGCGGCGGATGAGAGTCTTGGCCAAGCCCGCCGCATTCACCCCGGCGGCGCCGGAAGAAATCCTGCGGCCTGTGAAGCCGTGGGTGATCGCGGTCACGTTCCTGCTGGGGTTCCTGGCCAACATCGCGCCCGCATCGGGCGTCCTGCTGGCGCTGAAGCCGGATTTCCTCGCGCTGGTCATCCTGTACTGGTGCATCCAGGAGCCCCGCTACGTAGGCGTCGGCGTGGCATGGACGCTGGGCTTGGTGATGGACGTCGGCGACGCAACGCTGTTCGGACAACATGCGTTGGCGTATGCCGTGCTCGCCTATTCCGCCGAATACTTCCGGCGCCGCGTGTTGCGCTTTCCGCTGTGGCAGCAAGCGCCGCAGGTGGCGGTGCTGCTGATGGTTTGCGCTCTACTGGTGCTGCTGGTCCGCGTCGTCGGCAACGCGCCGCTCCCGCGCTGGACGTACGCTGTGCCGCCGATCGTCGGCGCGCTGCTGTGGCCGTTCCTGTCCGTCTTGCTGCAATGGTCGCAACGGCCGGCGCGGTCGTCCTCCGAACGCTGACACGGGGAACGGATGGCAAGGCGCAGACTCTTCTCTTCGCGCGGTAACGGCTATGACGGCGGCCGCGCGTTGGGCTCGCAAGAGATGCGCAATCCGGAGCGCGAGCTCTTCCTGTTCCAGCGCCGGCTGGCGGTGGCCGGCGTGCTGGTGCTGCTGGCGTTCGTCGGCCTCTTCGCCCGCTTCGTCTACCTGCAGGTCTTCCAGCACAGCCACTTCAGCACGCTTGCGGAATCGAACCGCATCGCGATCGTGCCGATCGTCCCCAATCGCGGCGTGATCACGGATCGCAACGGCGTCGTCCTGGCGCAGAGTTTCTCCGCCTACACGCTGGAGTTGACGCCTTCGAAGATTGCCAATCTCGAGACGACGATCGACGAGCTGGCCGAAATCGTCGACGTGCAGCCGCGCGACCGCAAGCGGTTCCGCAAGTTGCTCGAGGAATCGAAGAACTTCGAAAGCCTGCCGCTGCGCACGCGCCTCTCGGACGAGGAGGTGGCGCGGTTTGCAGTCAACCGCTACCGCTTTCCCGGCGTGGACATCAAGGCGCGGTTGTTCCGCCAGTATCCGTTCGGCGAGATCGCCGCGCATGTCGTCGGCTACATCGGCCGCATCAATGACCACGACGTCGAGCGCATCGCGAAATGGGACGATGCCGCCAACTACAAGGGCTCCGACTACATGGGCAAGGTCGGTGTCGAGCTGTCGTACGAGCGCGAGCTGCATGGCACCACGGGCTGGGAGCAGGTCGAAGTCGACGCCGGCGGACGAGCCGTGCGGACGTTGTCGCGCACGCCGCCGTCGTCCGGCAACAACCTGCGGCTATCGATCGACATCAAGCTCCAGCAAGTTGCGGAGGCCGCGTTCGGCGACCGGCGCGGCGCGCTGGTGGCCATCGATCCGGCGACCGGCGACATCCTGGCCTTCGTCTCGCGGCCGGCGTTCGACCCGAATCTCTTCGTCGAGGGCATCGATTCCGCCAACTGGGCGGCGCTGAACGAATCGCCCGACAAGCCGATGCTCAATCGCCCGCTGCGCGGCGCGTATCCGCCGGGCTCGACGATCAAACCGTACCTGGCACTGGGCGCGCTGACGTCCGGCAAGCGCACGCCGCAGCAGTCGATCTTCGATCCGGGGTATTACCAATTACCTGGCAGTTCCTATCGCTTCCGCGACGACAAGCCGGGTGGCCACGGCTCGGTCGACATGTACAAGTCGATTGTCGTGTCCTGCGACACCTACTACTACACACTGGCCGGTGAAACCGACATCGACGATACCGCGCGCTTCATGTCGCAACTGGGATTCGGTCATGAGACGGGCGTGGATATCGAGGGCGAATTGACGGGCACGCTGCCGTCTCGCGAATGGAAGCGCGCGCGCTTCGCCGGCAAGAACTACCGCGACGAACACCGCAAGTGGTACCTCGGTGATTCGATCTCGGCAGGCATCGGCCAGGGCTACAACGCGTTCACGCCGATGCAGCAGGCGCAGGCGATCGCGACCATCGCCAACAACGGCGTCGCGTTCACGCCGCACCTGGTGAAGAGCGTCATCAACCTGAAGACCGGCGAAGAGCGCGCGATTGCCGCGCAGCCGTCGCACACGATCACCGCCAAGCCGGAGAGCATCGCCATCATTCGTAATGCGCTGGTCGGCGTGAACAAGGAAGGCACGGGCGCCACCGCCTTCGCGGGCGCCAAGTACGTGTCCGGCGGCAAGACCGGCACGGCGCAGGTCTATTCGCTGAAGGGCGAGAAGTACAGCGCCGCCAAGGTCGACGAGCGTCTGCGCGACCACGCGTGGTTCATCGCCTATGCGCCGGCGGAGCAACCAAAGATCGCGCTTGCGGTGCTGGTCGAGAACGGCGGGTTCGGCGCTGCGGCCGCGGCGCCCATCGCGCGCAAAGTGTTCGACTATTTCCTGCTCGGCGCCGCCGAGGTGGGCCCGGCGGTGGTCCCGGCCGCCAAGGAACCCGAGGACGAAAGCGACTGATGGTCGATTTCCTGAATCGCGTATGGGAAGCGTTGACGCGCCGCATCGACAATTTCCTGTTCGGCTGCGCACTGGTGCTGGTCGGCGTGGGGCTCGTCACGCTCTTCTCCGCCACTGACCAGAGCGTGGCTCGCGTGACGACACAGCTGTTCTCGTTCGGGTTCGCGCTGGTGCTGATGTGGCTCGTCGCGAACATCCCGCCGCAGACGCTGGCGCGTTCGGCGGTCCCGCTGTACGTGCTGGGCGTCCTGCTGCTGCTCGGCGTCGCGTTCTTCGGCGTCGTGGTCAACGGCTCGCGGCGCTGGCTCAACATCGGCGTCGCGCGCATCCAGCCATCCGAACTGATGAAGATCGCGCTGCCGCTGATGCTGGCGTGGTACTTCCAGAAGTTCGAGGGCCGGATCAACTGGAAGGACTTTGCCGTCGCGGCCGTCCTGATCGTGGTTCCCGTCTATCTGATCAAGCGCCAGCCCGATCTCGGCACCGCGCTGCTGATCGCCGCGTCGGGCTGCTACGTGCTGTACCTGGCGGGCCTGTCGTGGAAGATCATGGTCGGGCTGGTGGCGCTGGGAGGCGCAGCGGGACCGTATGTGTGGGCGCATTTGCACGACTACCAGCGCGAGCGCATCCTGACGTTCATCGACCCGACGCGGGACCCGCTCGGCACCGGCTACCACTCGACGCAGGCGTCGATCGCCATCGGCTCCGGCGGCGTCATCGGCAAGGGCTGGCTGAACGGCACGCAAACACACCTCGATTTCCTGCCCGAGCGCCACACCGACTTCATCTTCGCGGTGTTCGGCGAGGAATTCGGGCTGATCGGCAACGGACTGCTGCTGGTGCTCTACATGCTGCTGATCGGCCGCGCGATGATGATCACGGCCAATGCGTCGACGTTGTTCGCGCGGCTCATGGCGGGCGCGGTCACGCTGATGTTTTTCACCTATGCGTTCGTGAACATGGGCATGGTGAGCGGCCTGCTGCCCGTCGTGGGCGTCCCGCTGCCCCTCGTCTCGTACGGCGGGACGGCACTGGTGTCGCTGTTTATCGGGCTCGGCATCCTGATGAGCGTGCAGGCTCACCGGAAGCTCGTCACGACCTGACGCCGTTCAGGCAGGAGCGGCAGCCACCGGCGCCGCCAGACCTTTCGCCGAACGGCCGTCCGGATCGCGGCGGCTCATGTAATCGCGGGCCATCTGCAACGCCGACCGCTCGCACGGGGGAAGCTGCGCGTCGCTCGTGTCGATGGGCGTCACGCGGTCACCCCAGCGGATCACGTGTGAGCAAAACGTCAGCCCGCCGCCGAAAGCGGGTGTGAGCAGCAACTTGCCCGGCTGGACGCGCCCGCCCTCCAGCGCCTCGACCAGTGCGACGGGAACGGTGGCGGACGACATGTTGCCGTATTTCTGCACGGTGACGAACACGCGGTCCATCGGAATCCCGGTGCGCTTGGCCACGAACTCGATGATGCGCAGGTTGGCCTGGTGCGGTACGACGAGATCGATGTCCTCCGCCGTCTTGCCGCACCGGTGCAGCGCTTCGGCCGAGGCCTCGCACATGCCGCCGATCGCGCGCTTGAAGATTTCCTGTCCGTCGAAATCCCAAACGGTGTCGCCGAAGGTGACGTCGCCGTGCATCGCGTACATGAAGCCCGCCCCGCGCACGCGAAGGATCGCCCGCGCGTCGGCGTAGCAGCCCAGTTTTTCGGCCAGCACGCCGGTCGGCTCGTCGCTGGCCTGCAGCACCACGGCCGCGGCGCCGTCGCCGAAAAGCACCGCGACGTTGCGGTTGCGCCAGTCGAGGAAGGGACTGATCACTTCGACCCCGACGACCAGCGCAGTTTTGACCACGCCGGTGCGGATCATCGCCGTGGCGGTGGAAAGTCCGTAGAGAAAGCTCGTGCAGGCGGTATTGATGTCCATCGCCGCGGCGTTGCCCGCGCCCAGGACAAGCGATAGCCCGGAAGCGGTATTGGGGATCTGCTCGTCGTTGGAGCAACTGCCGTAGACGATCAGGTCGACGTCGCTGCTCTTCAACCCCGCGCAGGCCAGCGCGCGCAACGCGGCGATGCGGGAGAGTTCGAGGCCGGACACATGCGAGACGCGACGCTCGTGAATGCCGGTGCGCTGCATGATCCATTCGTCGGTGGTGTCGACGAACGACGCCAGGTCCGCGTTGGACAACACGGCCGGGGGCATGCACTTGCCCCAGCCGGTGATGGCCGCATACGTCATGAAAGCCCTCCCGTGGCCTTAGGAATGTGCCGCGCCGTGCCGGGGAGAAATGTCCCGCCGAGCGGTCGTTTGGAAGGGATTCTAACAGTCTGTCCGGCGCGGGTCCGACAGCGAGGGTGCGCCCTGCTACTTCTTCTTCGCGGCCTTCTTAGGGCTTGCGGCGGACTTGGAATTCTTCTCGTCGGGCTTGTAGTCGCCGATGACGGACTTGACGGGACAAATGCCGAACACGGGGCATTTCTTGCAACCGACGGCGATGGCTACGGGGCAGAGGACCATGGAAAATACTCCGGTGAAACGTGAAGGGAAATGCCCATCATGGACGCAGTCCGCGCCGAAAGCCAGACATACCGGCCGGCAATCGCACCGGGTTCGCCTAGGCGATTCCCCCCGCCCGCAGGCGCTTTACCATCCGTACGACGGGGAGCACGAGGCCCCCCGCAAGCGGAATTTCAAAGCGTTCCACCGCGTCGTAGGAGAACGCGGCATACAGCGGCTCGCCGGCCAGCGTGGCCACGAGTTCGATCGACCGGAATTGCGCCTCCGCTATCGCCTGTTCGCAAGCATTCATGATACGGCGGCCGATGCCGCGCCTCGCGCAGTCCGGGTGCACGAAGAAGGCGCGGATCCGCGCGGGTTCGCGCGCGGGATCCAGCAGTCCGGCCTCGGTGGCGTCCCGTCCGGCGTCGCCGCCATACAACGTACGCCGTCGGCTCCAGCCGCCACAACCGGCCATCTCCCGGCCGTGCTCGACGACGAAGTACGTTCCATCGCGGATCAATTCGCGGTCGACGCCGAACACGGGTCCCAGCGCGGCGTCCATCTGCGAGGTTGAATAGTGGTCGGCTTGCAGCGACCGGACCGAAAGCGGGATGAGGGCCGAGAGGGCGGGAATGTCCTGCTCCCCGGCCAGGCGCAGCGCGAATGTCACGCCGACGGCGACGTACCGGTGCCGGCCAACGCGTGCCGGATGCGCCGGGATGGAGCCGCCATCACCCGCGCTCCTCCTTCAGTGCCAGCGGGTTGCCGTCCGGGTAATACACGCAGCAGGTGAAACCGGAAGTTGGGGGCGGGTGTCCGCCCTCAGCGTTGTCCCGGGGACCGTTATCCCGGGGACTTTTCGTCGGCGGGTGCGGGCGGCGGTTCTTCGCCCGCCGGAACCTCGTTGGCTAGCGTCTTGCGCAACTTTTTTTCTTCTTTTTTCTGCTTCTTGGCGAGTTCCTTCTGACGCTTCTGAAACTCGTAGTTGGGCTTGGCCAATTGGCGATCCTTTTCGTTGTGGGTAGGGGCGGCTCCAGCGAGAGTATGCCATTTCGTGCCGCGCAGTCCAAAGGCCTGCCGATGGCTCGGACTCCGCCGGCCAAGACCCTACATCGACCCCGGGGAGGGCCCTTGCCGGCGTGCTTCCCTGATCTCGCGCAATGGCTTTCCCGTCAGCCGTTCGATCAGGATGCGCTCGCAGGCCTTGAAGAGTACGTAGAACACGATGCTGAGGTAGCTCGAGCCGATGACTTCGACGAATTGCTGCAGCGCGCCATCTTCGATAACCATCGCACCGTACTCGAGGAAGAGCTCGACGTTGGCCTTGAGGACGACGAACAGGTTGACCGACGTGAATCCGAACATCAGGAAGAACGCGCCCATCAGCAGGAACGTTACTTTCGGATGCCAGTACAGGAACTCGACCCAGCGCCGCGGCATGGGGGGCACGACAAGCGCCCGGTTGAGCCTTAGGACGTGCGTCGACAGGGATTTTCGCGGCAAGGGAAACTCCTTTCGAGGGATTTCCGGTCAACTCGCCGGTGGCTTCGGGCGCAGCATGCCTGCGTAGATTCCGGGCGTCGAGCCCGGAATCGGAATGGCCCCGACACACTTGGCGTAGAAGTCCGCGGGCCCCACGCCGCCAATGATCCCGTACGCATAGCCCTGCTCGCGCTGTGCATACAAGGTGGCAAGCAGCAGCGCCCGACCTATTCCGCGTCCGCGCTCACCTGCGGCGACCGCTTCGGGTCCAAAGAAATTCCGGGCCGTCGTGTCGTGACACGCGAAACCCTGAATCTGCCCGTCACGCACGGCAATGAAGCATGAGATCGGCAAGCGGCTGCATGCAATTCCGACTTCGGCCGCCGATGTGGGGAAATTCGTGCGTACCCAGTCGATCACGACCGGCGTCTCCGGCGCGAGCACCCTGCGCACCGCAAGACCCTGCGCGGACATCGCGTCCAGCGCGTCCATCAGGCTCGGGAGTTCGTAGAGCTTGACCAGCATGTCGTGCATGTGGGCGCCGTCCTGAAGCGGACCGTCCGCGGACGCGTCAGAAATCGCCGCCGGAGGGAAACATCTCCGCGCAGGCGTTGGCAATGGTGATTGCGTTGACGACCGGAACCAGCGGATCCTTCAGGAGTACCTCGATCTGCAGCGGGTTCATGAAAAAGATGCGCTTGACTTCCGCCTCGCGCCAGAACTGCGCCGCCTTGGACCCTTCACCGCCGGAAATAGCGACGCAGATGAGGTCGATCTTGTCGTGGCCCGGTGTGTCGACCCATTTCATGAAATTGTCGATTCCGGGATCCGAGTTCGCGTATTCCCTGATCTGATATTGCCCGCCAAACGGCATCGCCGCCTGGAAGTTCGACGCGGTGGCGATCCAGATCGCAAGTACCAACGTGGCGCTCATGTGCTTCCCTCGACGTGACGCTTCTTTTGTCAGGGCATTGTAGCGCCAACGGTCCTTCGCACGGGAATCCCGGCCGGGTCGAAGTCATGCAGACAGTGGACGTTGATACCGAGATGATCGGGTGTCACGCGTTTGCGATGAAACGGATAGATGCCGCACGTCCTGCAGAAGTAATGGCGTGCGGTCATCGTATGGAACCGGTACTCCGTGAGCGAGTCCTCGCCGGCCAGCAGCCGGAACTGGCTTTCGTGGACCTTGACCATCAGCGCATTCTTGCGCCGGCAGATCGAACAGTCGCAGGTCGTGAGTTCCGCGAAGTCCGTCTCGATCTCGAAGACGACGGCGCCGCAGTGGCAGCTTCCGCGGATTTTCCGCAGCGCGCTCATGACGTGCGTGGATGCGGACCCAACCGGTCGACGCGGAGCGTCAGGCGGGTTGCGGTCCGTCGTATCCTTCGATGATGACCAGGTCGGCGGTCGACACCGGCTGCCGCAAAGCTATCGCATGCTGGTACTCCGGCGATTTCCAGCAATCCAGCGCAGCCTGGTAGCTGGGAAACTCGATCACGGCGTTGCGCGAGCGGCTGCCGCCTTCCGGGTTCTCAAAGGCGCCACCGCGCACGAGGAAACGCGCACCGAATTTCTTCAATGGCGCCGCGTTGGCGGCGACATACGTCTTGTATTGCTCCATGTCGGTGATGTCGACGCGAACGATCCAGTAACCCTTTGCCATGCGATTCTCCGTTTGCTGGTCATGCAAGGTCATGCATTGTCATAGGCGCGCTGAAGCGTGGCAATGTCGAGCTTCTTCATGCCGAGCATCACGGCAATGGCTCGCTGCGAAGCTGCGGTGTCCGCCTCGCTCAGCATTTCCATCAACGCCACCGGCACCACCCGCCACGATACGCCGTACTTGTCCGTGAGCCACCCGCATTGCACCTCTTTCCCGTCATCGCAGAGTCTCTGCCACAGGCGATCAACCTCTTCCTGCGTCGCGCAGTTCGCGACCAGCGATACAGCCGGCGAAAACGGATATTTCGTTCCGCCATTCAGCGCTACGAATTCGACGCCGTCGAGGACGAACTCGACCGTCATCACGGATCCCGTCGGCCCGGGCGTGCCCTCGAGATGGCGGGTCACACCGGCGATCCGCGAGTTCGGAAAGACGGATACGTAGAACGTGGCCGCCTCCGGCGCCTGGTCATCGAACCATAGGCAGGTTCTTATCTTCTGCATCGAGTCTTCCTCCTGTCACCGAAAAAACCTGTCCAGCCCACGGTCCGTCGGATTCGCGTGAATTCCGCGTCAGGCGTGCCGTATCGGCGAAGGTTCGATGCGTTCCATTTGATGCCTTCGGCGACGCCAGGGTCCGCGCCGTGGACGACCTGCCGGACGGCTTCGATTACTGGCCTGTGCGGATGCTCGAGCTGCGCCATGAAGGTGGCGACCTCGGCGCCAGGCCGGATTTTGAGCCGGGCGCCTGCGCGTGCCATGATGTCTCTCCGGAGTAGAGTGTCGCACGGGCGTTCGACGGGTTCGCGCGACGGGAAATTATGCACGCTGTCGCAAATGCGAGCCAGCCCGGGTTGCCGGGCGTCGATGGTTCGCCCTATATTGTGCGCAATGCAAGTACCAAGACGCATGGGTTGGGTCGATGGTTCTAGGATTGGCACATTCACCAGGAGGATTCGATGTTGCGCACCATGTCACTGTTGCTGGCACTTCCGCTGGTCTTCGGCGTTTCGGGGGCCCTGGCGCAGACCAAGAAACCTGCGCAGCCGGCCCGCGTGCCGACCGCCAAGGACAATTCGATCGTCGTCAGCGTCTACATGAAGGACGCCAACAAGAACGAGCTGCTGCTCGGCACGCGCATCTGGCCCGATTACCCGGACTACAACGCCCTCGCGCTGCAGCGGTACTTTGCGTTGATGAAGGCGCTCGAGCCCACCTACAAGCAGGACGACGAGGTGGCCTACACGTGGGGTGCCAAGGGGAAAGTGACCAAGTGCAGCATCTACCTCGAGGCGGCGGAAGCGGGCGCCAAGAACGGATTCGGCGCGGTCGTGGGGTGTGAGGCTAACGGCGTGAGCAGCCTCGCCGCGACTTCGGTCGCCGATCCCAAGCACCCGGTCAGCGTTTCCTCAGATCCCAAGCATCAGGCCGACGTGCTGGAGCTGTTCAAGAAGCAGTCGGAGCGAGCGAAGACGACCCTGAACAAGTAGCGCGCGGCGCCGACCCGTCGGAGCGGTGAACTCGGCCACGACCTCCAGTCATTTTCCGGGGGTCGGCGTGAACGTCCACGTCCAGCCGCCTTTCTGCTGGACCATCGATTTCCGGTCGGCGGAAATCCGCAGGTTGTCCGAGTCCGGCAGCGACATACCCAGCATCACGGGCGACGGCACGACCATTTCCTCCGGATGCGCCTTGCTGCTCGCCGGGATGGTCTTGCGGGCGCCGGTGCAGAACTGCGCGACTTCCACGACCGGATAGGTGGTCTTCACCTGCAATTCCAGCGCGCCGCCCAGGCCTTGCCTGATCTCCTGCAGTTCGTAGTGCTCGTACTCGCCCTTGATCACCGGCGGCGAGCACTTCGATTCCGGGTTGCGCGGATTCGTCACGGTGGATGTCGAGTTCTGAAAGGTCGGGGTTCCCAAAAGCACGGATTCGGCAAGCTTCCACTTGAGGTCGATCGTCACGGTGTCGGTCACGTCCGCGTAGGCGATCCAGTTGCTGTCGCCGGAGACGTTGGTCCGGCCCTGGTAGACGCCGATGATGTGATAGTCGACGATTCCATTCTTGCCTCCGGTCCAGGGGCGCGCCGCCGTATTGCTCTTGGCTGCGTCCTTCGCCGCGCCGGGGTCGACGCCCACGGACTTCATCATGTTCCTGTAGATCGCCTCGTCCTCGGCGCTCATCTTGTTCTGGGCAACGACACGATCGGCATGCGGCAGGAATGCCAACAACAGGCAAAGCGCAAACGGCACGGATTTGGGACCGGCGCATCTCATCATCGTGGGCTTTTAGTCAAGGTAATTCGGGTGTTGGTTAACGATCGATCCGGCGACCGCGAGCCGGTCGAATGATCATGTCACGCACGATGCTGCCGGGCGGCTGCGCACGCCTCGCGCGCCAGTTCAAGCAGGCGCGCGACATCCTCGGCCGTGTGGAATTCGAGTTCGAGCCACTCGGACCTGCCCTTGCGGAAGCGCACCCTGGGGTCGGCGCGGAGTCCGGCCTGGATTGCGCGGGGAAGGCGCAGGTCGAGCAGATCGTCGGCGTGCAGATGCGCGAACTCGCGGCCTGCGATGGACCACGCCGGATTTTCCCGCGCGCCGAAGCGCGTAGCGGATTGCGTGACGTCCGGCAGTCCACCCAGGCCGGCGCGCAATTGTTCGACGGGGCTCAAGATGACGCGCGCGCTAGACGTCGGCGCGCACGAGTGGAACGAGAAACGTCTGGACGAAGGCCATCGACAGGACGCCTGCAAGCACAGCCGCGCCGCCTTGCACGAACGACGCGGACCTCACCGCCACGAGGCCCCCGACGAACGCGGGAATGGCCGCGAACACGGCCATTGAATGCGTGGTGACGGGCTTCCCGCATGATTGGCAATTGACGATTCGACCCGGCCCGAGGCCGGACTTTCGCACCAGGCTCATCGCGGGGCGGCTGCACCAGGGGCATTTCACCATTTTCGTCGCTCAGCGTTTGATGAAGCGGGCAAGGAAGATTTCGAATGCCGACCGTCGCTTCGGCAGCGGACCGGGCATCGGGTCGAAGTAACGGCGATCGACGTAGCACCATCCCCAGGTCTCGCCGCGTTCGAGCGAGGCGATCATCGGATGGCCTGTCGACTTGAAGTGCGCGAGGGCATGAGCGTATGCAGAGTCCTCGCAACATCCAACGTGACCGCACACAAGGCAAACGCGAAGTTCATTCCATGCCGAGCCCTGCGCCAGGCATTCCTCGCAGCCGTCGGTGCGGGGTTCCACTTCCTGGATCGTGTCGAAATGCTCGCAGCGATCGTCCATGGGGAATCGTCAGGCGTCGTGTCGGGCGCCGGGCGTGGGAAGCCGCTTCTGCATGTTGATTCCTGTAACTCGATAGCCCAACGAACTATATAACGACTGCGCGCCTGGTGCGTGGCCGAAGACGTGCAAACCGATGCTCGAAAGTCCCATTGCGGTACAGAGCGACTCCATCGCCTCGAACGCCGCCCGGGCGTGGCCCCGACGCCGGAATTCCGAGTGGACCTCGAGCTGGTAGACATACGCGGCCTTCGTGTTTCCCCGGGAAACGGTTGCGAACCAGAGAAAGCCGACCGTCGTGCCGCCGCTTTCGTTCCGAATCTCGTACAGGTGGTTGTCCGGCGTCGCGAGACCTTGCGGCAGCAGCCGCGCAAACTCCGCGCGCGACAGGTCCAGCGCTTCGTCGGCCGTCCACCGGCCCGCCGCGACGTTGTCTTCGGCATAGCCCGCCACGGAAGTCTCGACGAACGCAGCGAAACCTTCCTCTCCCATGGGAACGAGCGTGGTCATCGGTCAGGCGCCGCGCGTAATGGGCGCCCGGCTCCAGCCTCTCGCGTACCGCTCGTAGGGATCGCCCTGGTTCCAGGAATCGCCGGGACGCATGTCTGTCGGCTAGTGGACCGTGTTGCCGCCCGAGCTGGCTTCGGGTAAAGGCGGCGGGTGCGCCGCGGGCGTGGGCGCCAGGGACATCGAAAGGGACTGCCGCAGGAACACGCTCAGAAGGTTGGCCCGTTCATGGGGAGGAAGAATGACCGTCACCCAGCCCAGACCGAGGTGGCGAAGCTGCAGGATCGTGTTCGCGCCGTGCACGAGCGAACGCCATGCCGGATCGATCGTCGCCTCGCTGGTCTGCGGCGGCTCCAGCGCTACCGGCGGTTGCAGGGCCTGGCGCAGCTTCGCGGCGCTCGCGATCAGTTCGTCCAACTCAGGCGCGGTGAAATTCGAGATATCGAAGTCGGGCATGGAATCCGCCTTGTGTCAGAGATCGAGGACCGAGTCGAGACCACGATGGACGCCGACCAGCGTCGATACCTTGCGAATGGCGAGCAACGCGCCGTCGACGTAGGGTCGGGCACTGCCTCCGGAGTCATGGCGGATCGTCAATCGCTGGTCCGGCATGCCGAAGACGACTTCGGCACTGATCACGTAGCCGGGCAGGCGGAGGGAATGCACCTGCGTGCCCGACAGCGTGGCGCCGCGGGCCTCGCGCGGACCTACCGTCCTGTCCAGCGGGATCGTGGGCTCGGGGTGGCGCACCTTGGCCAGCCGGGCAGCGAGTTCGCGCGCGGTTCCGCTCGGCGCGTCGATCTTGTCGTCGTGCGCGTAGTCGATGATTTCCCACTGCGGAATGAGCCTCGCGGCCGCTTCGGCAAATTTCTGCAGCAGCACGACCGTCAGCGCAAAGTTGCCGCAGGCGAGAACGCCGCGCTGCTGGCTGCGGGCGACCGCGTCGATCTCCGCGAAATCGCCGTCGGCGAGCCCCGACGTGCCGACCACGACGTGCGCGCCGCGTTCTAGCGCCGCCAGGATGTTGGCCTTGGCGCTGACCGGCTTCGTGTACTCGACGAACACGTCGCAGGGTTGGGCGAGCGCCTCCGCGGACATAGCGTAGACAGGACACGTGAGACGCGGCTCGCCCAGCACATCGCCGAGGCGCTGTCCCGCGTGCTTGCGCGAGACGGCCGCGACGAGCGTCATGCCCGGCGCCGTCGCCATGGCTCGCGCCAGCGCGGACCCCGCCCAGCCCGTCGCGCCCGCCAGACAAACGTTGATCGTCATGAATCAGGCTCCAACGCGCCACGGCGGATTGAGGCGATTCGATCCCGCGTGGTAGAGACAAATGACATTGCCCGAAGGGTCCGCGAGGCGCGCCTCCCGCCACAGCCACGGCTCATCGCGCGGCTCCTGCGTGAAGCGCAGTCCTTTGACCTTCAATTCCGCGACGGTCCGGTCGAGCGCGGCGCACTCGAAATACACGATGGTCTTCGACGGCTCGGCAATGAAATCTTCCTTGTGGATCGAGAACGTCGCGTCGCCCACCGTCGACCTGAAGCGGGCGTAGTGGGGCGCATCGACGATGAGTGTGAATCCCATTCTTCGATAGAACGCCACCGATGCTGCCACGTCGATCGCGGGGAGGGTGACTTGATTGAGTTCCACGGCACATAGATTACCAAAGCCGCAGCTGCAATGAGCCACGACGAGCCGACCATATTCGGCAAGTTCGAACGCGGCAGGAATGGTAATCGACTGGGCCGGAGGTCATTCCCCCGCCTTGGAAATGCGAACATCGGCAATCCAGTTGCGGCTCCTGCGCGCAAGGCGCGAATCGATGTCTTCCCCGTCGAAATGGCTGGCGGTCGGGCGCAAACGCGTCGTGTCGACATTCTCCAGTGCGTTGACGTTGACGACGGCATAGCGATGTCCTGCGACTTCGCTGGTGACGAGCGGAACGGCACCGCAGATCGTGCAGACGTGAAACGTGGCGGTCCGGGTCCCGAACTCGTACTTCGATACATGCGCGGCGTCGCGAATGGTGACGTTGAGTCGAGATTCCGGATTGGACGTCCAGACGCCGCCGTGCTTGACGCAGAACGAACAATCGCAGGCACGCGCGGGAATGTCCGGCGATCCCCGCGGCCAATCGAGTTCGAAGGCGATGTTGCCGCAGTGACACTTGCCGTTGAGCAGCATGCGATATCCAGTCAGAAAGGAATTTTGCCTGTGAGCGTGTCCCACCAAAGGCGCCAATCTCCGATGAGGCTAAGCATTGGGTACCGAAACGTGGCCGGCTTGTTGTGTTCGAAGAAGAAGTGTCCGATCCAGGCAAACGCGTAGCCCTGCACCAACGCGACACCGATGAGCCACCACACTTGTGTGATCACTGCCGCGACCAACAATGCGGCTGCGATGCTCGTGCCCGTGACGTGAAGCTGGCGCGACGTGCGATTCGCATGCTCGCTCAGGTAGAACGTGTAGAACTCGCGGAAATTCCGATAGTTCCCGGATTCGCTCATTGTCGAATTCCCCGCTTGCGATTCGAACCGCGAGCCGAGTTCCACAGTCCCGCGAGCGATAGCGCCAGCAGCAGTGGGTATATCAGCAGCAGGTCGACGCGGATATTGCATTCTCCGGAGCACAGCACGCGGAAATGCATCAGGTACTCGTAAACGCCATAAAGCACCCAAAGGAATCCTGCCACCGCCGCACTGCGCGCGCGACGCCACAGCCACGCGCCGAAGAAGGCGCCACCCGCGACGAAAGCCAGTAACGGATACGCGATGAACGTGACCATGTTTGGGAATTGCCGGCGCGGACGTCAATCCGGGTGGCGCCGCTGCGTCTCAGCAACGGAACGCTCGACGAGGGACTTAAGCGTCTCGAGGTCGATGTCGGCAAGACGCTTGACGTAGAGACAGACCTTTTCCGTCTTGTATTTGCCCAGCTTGGCGAGCAACGGCGCCTGGCCGTCGAAGCCCGCCGTCACGTAGATGCTGATGTCGCCCTTGCGCGGCGCGAAGCCGGCGAGGCAGGAGTCGCCTTCGTGGCCGCTGGCATATCGGTAGTGGTAGCTGCCGAAGCCCACGATGCTCGGCCCGCACATCACGGGCGGCTCTTTCGTGACGCCGGTCATCAGCTCCACGAGCGCACGGCAGTCGTCGCGCCGCTGCTCGTCGCCGATCGCGGCGAGGTATTTGTCGACGCTTGCGCGGGTTGCTTTGGTCATTGGCTCGGCCATGATCTGTTTGGGGACCCGACTTCAGCGTCGTTCGAATGCCAGCCGCACGCCCAAACCGACCAGAATGGCACCCGACGCACGAAAAATCCACGTGAGCACGCCGGGACGCGAGCGCAACCAGGCGGACAGTTTTCCGGCGAAGAAGCCCACCGGCGCCTTGATCAGGAACGTCAGGCCCGCGAATGCGAGCCCGAGGACGAATACCGTCACTGTCGGTTGTTGCGCAGAGGGCGCGACGAATTGCGGCAGGAACGCGAAGTAGAAGATCGCAATCTTGGGATTGGAAAGGTTGGAAACCGCGCCGTCGATGAAAAGCCTGTCCAGCGTGCGCGTCGCTTGCGCGCCGATCGGCAGAGCGCTTTGCCGGGTTCGCAACAATCCGACGCCAAGATAGATGAGATAGGCCGCTCCGACGAACTTCAGCGCCACGAACAGCCACTCGGAGGTCCGGAGTATCGCTCCCAGCCCGAGCGTGGCTAGCACCGTATGGCCGACCAGACCGACGCTGACGCCGGCCGCGGTGACTACGCCGGCCGCCGCACCCTGGGCGACCGATCGCGACATGACGAGGATCATGTCCTGACCCGGCGTGGCGATGAGGACCAGCGATGCGATCATGAACACGAGCCAGGCTGCGTCGATCATGAATCGCTCCTGCGAATATCCGTCATCATGGTTCAGGTGGGCGTCGAAAGTTTCAACCCGACGATGCCGGCGACGATGAGAGCCAAGCTGAACAGGCGACCCGCATTGGCGGACTCGCCGAGAAGCGCGATGCCGAGGATCGCGGTGCCCACAGCGCCAACGCCTACCCAGACCGCATACGAGGTGCCCACCGGCAAAGACCTCATTGCGACGCCCAGCAACGCGAGGCTGATGACCATCGCCGCGACGGTGCCGACTGTGGGCCACAGGCGGGTGAAGCCTTCGGTGTGCTTGAGACCGATCGCCCAGGCAACTTCAAAAAGTCCGGCAACGATCAGAATAATCCATGCCATGCTACCCCCGACTCGTTGCTTAAATGAGATGGAATTGTAGGCGACGTTCGGCCCGAGGATGTCCATCCCGCGCAACGTCGCGCCGTCACTTCGGCGCTCGTTGCTGCATTTGCAACGCGAGCATGCACCATTGACCTTGTCGCTTCACATAGGTGGACGTATAGCGCAGGTTCTGTATGGCGTCATCCTTGCCGGGATCTGCGAATCGCAGTTCAGCTGTTCCGAAGATCAGAGCAACATCGCCCTCGATGAGGACGGAACGCTCGCGAACCGACTGGCCGACCATGGCCAGCTTGAGTACGCTCTCGATGAAATCCGTTTTGCCGGTGGTCGCGCCCGTGCTGGAATTGAACGCGAATTGGTCGTCGACCAGTCGCCGAAGTGTTGGCTCGTCGCGCGCAACTTCGGCTGCGATGTATTCATCCTCGGCGGCCAGAACGCGTTGCTCTTCGATTTGTTGTGGCATGGAGGTGTTCGTCAACTGAGCATGGCCCGTTGCCTGTGACCAGACGGCTTGCCACTGACCGCCTCGCAATTCATACGAATCCGTGTGCCAGCACGTTACCGCATTCCCGGATGGAAATTCCAGCCGGGCCTGATAGCGGACGATGGCAATCGCGGGCGAGCGCCGTACGTCAATGGTGCCGATATCCCACTTGGCATAGAAGGGGCCGGCGGCGATTGCGGCCAGATAATCCTCGCGATTGAAGACCTTGCCTGAGGGCGTGATCAGTTGATAATCGCTGGCGTGAAGCCTTTCGGCAGTGTCCATGTCCTGCGCAACGAGCGCCTGGGTTCGCTCCCTCTCCAGCGCCCGGAAGAAGTCGGCCGCCGGGACGGATGGATCAACGGGGTTCGCCGTGTCGTTCATGTTTCCAGTGAACCAATCAGGGGCCGAATGCGCCTGGCAGAACCAGGAAGTCAGAAACGGGCGTGAGCAACACCTCCGGCAACGATTCGGCGATGGCTGCCCGCATTTGGGCACCCGCTTTAGGGTCGAGTGATTGCGCAAAGGCGCGCTGTCTCGCCGTGTCGTCGGGCCATTGTGCATAACCATACCAAAGCCCATCACTTCCGCGATGGAGCCGGGAGCCGAGCGAGCCCGCATCGCGGCGCAAGGACAGAGTGATGCGCGACCATGCTTCGGTGAACGAAGCCTCCGACCCCGGATTGAGTCGCCAGCGGTACAACACGACAAGGCCCGGACCGGAATCGTTCACGCGATCCCCATTGAGACCGGCCGACGGGCTCGTTCGAAGACTGTGTCCGCGCGCAAACGAGCGGCACTGCGTCCGTTCATTCGACACTCCCGTAGGGACGTATAGGAATCATCAGGCTACCTCATTTTCGAGCGCAGCTTGATCGTCTCTCCTGCGACCATGAAGCTGCCGTACCCACGGTGGTGAATGGTCCGCGGTTGTCTTGTCCTGGGATCGACCCAGGCCTTCAGGACCTCGAGAACGAAGAAGGCGTATTGCGACACCATGCTCGTATCGACGACGCGACATTCAAGGCTGGCCCAACACTCTTCGATCAAGGGAACGTGGACAACCGCAGCGGGGCCGGGCGTCAGTCCGAACTTCTTGAATTTGTCCGTCGTAGCACCGGTGGTATTCCCGCAACCGACCACTTTGTCGGCAATGTCGGCGGTCGGAATGTTGATGACGCACTCCCTGGACTTCTTGAGAAGGGTGTACGAATGGCTGCGATTGCTGACGACGCATCCGATCAATGGCGGCTCGAATTCGAGCATGGAGTGCCAGGACATGGCCATGACATTCGACTTTTCGGAAGCTGCAGTCGTCAACAGGACGACCGGACCTGGTTCAATCAACGTGTAGACCTTAGAGAGGGGAAGCGACTTCTTTGGCATTGTCGTCGCTTAGAACTCGACGGCCTCGGCGATGGCCTCGATGCCGGCTGCTGCGCAACCGTCATCGGCTTCGCCGCCTGGGCCACCCGATACGCCAATGGCGCCCAGCACGCTTCCGCCGGCTTCGATCACCCGACCTCCACCTGCTGCGAGAAACCTGGGAAGGCTTCGCAATCCGCTCATCGGACGTCCGGGTTGGGTTTCGGCCGCAAGGGCCAGCGTCGAAGTGCGAAAGCTCGCCGCAGTCCAGGCCTTGTTTGCGGCGACATCGACGGTATGGGGTCCGGCAAATCTATCGCGGAGCAGCACCTGCGTTATGCCTGCTCTGTCGGTGATCGCCACCGCAACCTGAAATCCCTGCTTTCGGCAGGCATCGAGTGCGGCACGTGCAGCGGTGAGGGCGGTTTCCGGCGTCAACGATTTGGACTGGAATGTTCCGTCCTGCGCATTTGCGGACATCGCGGCGGCAAGCAGCGCAGGTGCCAGCCATTGGGCGGTTAGCATGAGCAATTTCCTCGGTGGCTCGATTCCCGGCTAAACAGTTTAACCGGCGGGATGCGTCGGTGGTGACCGAACCGAAGTCAGTCTGGGCGGGCGCCTGTGTGCGCCTGCCCCTCGCTCGGGAGTCTTCCGAACCAGGCCATGAGCGCGCATACCGCGCCAAGGGTCACGAACGAGCTCCCCGCCATGGCGAGCCCTGATGGCGGGGGAGGCGCGAGCGTCATGCCCGCGACGGTGAACGCGAGGATGAGGATGCTCAGTGCCGCGATGGCGATGTATCTGCCGCGGGGGAGTCCACAGCGCGGGATGAACAGGAACAAGCCGAGCATGACGATTGAGCCCTCGGTTACGAGCGCGACGGGCACGCTGTTCCACAACCCGAGGCCCATCAGGGTCGACGTGGCGCCCGCCAATGGCAATTCGGGACGATGCACGAGCACGTCGAGAAGCCAATGCGAGAAGACAGCCGCCGCAATCAGCAGCGCGAAACGAATCCGCGCTGTGCCGAGGCGCGCGAACGCGGCCCACGCTGCGCCTGCAGCAAGTGCCGACCACACCACGCCGGCAGCAAGACTGTGCGAGTAGGGGAACACAAATTCGGCCTGGTGCGTGCGGGTAAAGTCGTAAGGTATGACAACGGACTCGCAGCCCACGAGCACTAAGAGCCAGAGCGCAATGTCCAGCAATGAAGCCGCTGCAACGAACAGGCCGACGTTCACTCGGCGCTCGGCGCTTCCGATGGCCAGGCCGGCGCCAATGTGGCCCGCGAACATAAGTTTCCTCTTAGTTGCCGGCAGCCACTAGGGCAGCCATACCACCGCCGGGCGCTGGGGAGTAGCTGCCTCGTGAAAGATGTCGTCGATGAGCATCCGCTTGCCGAATAGGTCGAGCCTGACGGAAGGGGACATGATCGTCCTTGGGAAAACTGTGCCTGCCTACCTGAAAGTGCGAGTCATGAACACGCTGTTCGGGTCTGCCGTGTAATCCGCAAACGGTCCGCAGTACGTGAATCCGAAGCTTTCATACAGCCGCCTCGCGGGCGCGAACGCGTCCATCGAGCCGGTCTCCAGACTGAGGCGTGCATATGAGCGCGTGCGCGCTATCGCGATGATGTGCTCCAGCATTGCGCGGCCAACACCCGTGCGCCGGCTCGGCAACGACGTTCGCATGGACTTGACCTCACCATGCGCGGAATCGAGAGCCTTCAGCGCGCCGCAACCCAGAAGCGTGCCCTCGGACCAGGCGGTCCAGAAGGTGATCTCTGGCTTTCTCAGCGCACCGAGGTCGAGCGCGTGCACGCTTTCGGGTGGAGACAGATCGTGCATGTTCCGAAGATGCTCCTCCAGCAGGGCGCGTACCTCCGGACCTGAAAGATCGTCGACTTGGATGAGCATGGCGTTCGTGGTTGCGCCGTCGCTCAAGTGAGCCCAATGATTATGTCTGACCATTGCGTGCCAAAGGGCGCCCCAAGTGCGCCGGCTTAGCCGGCATTCTGGTCGCTGGCATGGGCTTTGTACATGACCAGCTCGTCGGACTCGTGTTCGATGGGGGTCAGGCCGACTGGCGGCTCCACAGCGAACCCGAGGTGGCGCAGAAAGGCCATGGATCTGACGTTCCGTGACTTGAGGACTGCGACGAACGTGTTCACGCGATAGCTCGTACCGAGCTCGGCAAGCACGGCGTCGACTGCAGTGCTGCCGATCCGCTGGCGCCAGAACTTGCTCGCGAGTTCGTAGGCGATGTACGCGATTGATTCCCTGGTAACGGTGGCCTGGACATACCCGGCCAATGCGCCCGAAGGAAGGCGGATTACCCAGTTCAGCCATTGTTCGTGTCCGTCTGCTGAACGTCGAGACTCGAGTCTTGCAAAGCGCTGCTCCAGCCGGGCCTGGGACTCGGGCGGTGCGTTTTCGAACTCGTAGATCGCCGTGTCACTTAGGACCTGAAACATAGCCGCCGCATGTCCAGCGATCTGTGGTTCAAGTACCAAGTGGCCGGCAACGAGAGTTTTCAAGACGTCTCGACGAATTTGGCTAACCGGTTGCCCGCAGCGCAGGCGCAAGCCGCATGCGAGAAATTCGCCGTATCGACAGGTTAGACCGCATTCAGAACCTTGATGTACTGAAGCGCCGGATTGTGCGGGTCCCAAAGTGTGGGGAAGATCTCGATCGGCGTGAATCCTCGGCGGTTGTAGAACTCGCGTGTTTCAGCGTACTCCTTGCTGGGGGAGGTTGCCGCGACAGTCTTGACCTGCAGGAACCGAACGTCGCGGCTCCGAAGCCAGCCTTCAGCATGGGCGAGAAGGCGAGAGCCGTGTCCCTGGCCTCGTGAATCCGCCCGGATAGCGACGCAGTGAATGTCCCAGGCCTCCGCGAAGTGCTCGCGCAGCGTCAGAAACCCGACCAAATCGCGCCCGTCCGCGAGCGCGAAAGTGGGCATGACCGTTGTGTCTCGCACATACATGAGCAGCGCGTGCTCGATCCCAAACCACATGAACAATGAGCGAAGAACCGCTTCGCATTCGTCTGCATGGTCGAGATTCGGTCCGATGATTTCCATGCGGCCCGACTATTACGCGTCGAGCGCCGCGTCAGGCCCGCATTTCGAAGCGCTGCTCACTAACTTCGACATCCCATTGTGCGCCACGTTGCTCGTGAACCAACCGGAATCCGAATTTCTCATAAAGATGCCTTGCGGTGTCGAGGCCCGCAAAAGTCCATAGGTAAGCGAGTTCATAGCGCCGCGATCGGCAAAATGCTATCGCCGCCGTCAGCAAGGCTTTGCCCAGGCCCGTGCCGCGCGCACTATCGGAGCATATGAACCAGCGAAGATGCGCTCCGTTCTCCATGGCGCCAAGCCCATCAATGGCAATTGAGCCTTCAATATTGCCCGCTTTCAGCGCGAGCCAGAGGCCATCGCGACCATCGACAAATCGTTCGCAGAAATGAGAAAGTTCCCGCGCCACCCTGCTCTCGAAGTGGAGGCCGAAGTCAGCCTGTCTGTGGTAGTAGGTCGCATGAAGATCAACGATTCTGCCGACTGCCCGTGCCGGAAACAGATTAGCAATGATGTGTGCTCCGGGCAAGTGCGTGTATCGGGCCAATACATATTGCACTGGTGGTGTTGATGCAGGAATTGTACTGGGGATAGCAGGCGCGGGGTTTTGCGGCCGGGTACGGGGGTGGGCAGGCTGAAGTGGGGGCGTTCGAGGTTGTAC
>Ga0302321_100000434_pt1 | contig 36429 bp, 24 predicted proteins | sample Fen_T0_1_FD_202505 | JGI IMG/M metagenome (GOLD analysis project Ga0302321, IMG submission 202505) | Peat permafrost microbial communities from Stordalen Mire near Abisko, Sweden - Fen_T0_1 | ecosystem: Environmental > Terrestrial > Soil > Wetlands > Permafrost | place: Sweden: Abisko... | reverse complement strand
ACTTATTATCGCTCTGTTCGTGTGTAAATTAAGAAACCGCCGTATACCGAACGGTACGTACGGTGGTGTGAGAGGACAGTGAGCGAATTAATCGCTCACTTCCTACTCGATTACATAACTCTAAACTATTTAAAATTCAAAATGTTATACAGGTATATTTATATTCAGAAAAGTTAGTGACATTTATACACTTATTTCTACATATCTATTTCATTTTATCAAATTATTGACTAATATTGCAGTAAATTACAACTCTACATAAAAACATGAAACAAATTAAAATTTTATATAATGATGTCCTGAATGATATAGAGTTAGAATCAGCATCTGAATTGATGGATGGTTTTGGACATCGCGATTTGGTTGAAAACTTGAACTGGAAAGAAACATATCCGTATCGCCCCATTACTTTATTTAACATTGCCCGTTCAAATAACAGCATATTTATTAAGTACTCTGTGAGAGGAAGTATGCTACGTGCCATTTATTCCAATGATTTGGAGCCTGTAAACGAAGATAGCTGTGTTGAATTCTTTTGCAAGTTGCCGGATAGTGATAACTATATGAACTTTGAATTCAATTGTATAGGCACCTGCAATGCCTCTAAACGTAAAAGTAAGACAGAAGGCGTGGTACGCTACACATTAGACGAATTGTCTCAAATTAAACGTTATCCATCCATTGGACGTCGTGCTTTTAACGAGATGGAAGGTATGTTCGAATGGGAACTAACAGTAAAAATACCATTTACATTAATGGGGATTGATCCCAATAATTTACCAAAAAAGCTACTGGGTAACTTTTATAAATGTGCCGATGGTACCGACTCGCCTCATTACGTAAGCTGGAGTCCTATCAAAACTAAAAAACCAAATTTTCATTGTCCCGAATTCTTTGGGGAGTTAATATTCGAATAAGCATTATGTATCTTTATAGGCACAATAGGTTTACTATCTATAGTGCCTATCGTGGTTTTAAAAGAAATATTCGTAAGTTTGCAGAAAAATAAGCTGCATGAAAATTCTTCTGGTCACTCCCCCACTCACACAACTAAATACACCTTACCCTGCCACATGCCATTTGGTAGGTTTTTTACGTTCTCAGGGGCTTGTTGCCGAACAAATGGATCTGAGTATCGAGCTGATTAATGCATTGTTTACCCGCCAAAAGTTGGAGGAAATTTTCGAAATTGTTTCTACGCATTCAAAACTCTCAAAAACCAACAGAATATTCCTTCAAAATGCATATTTCTATGCCAAAACAATAGAACCAGTAATGCGTTTTTTGGGAGGGGAAGATAGTAGTTTAGCGCAACGATTCTGTTCGTTGGAGTTTTGGCCGCAAAGTAAACGATTACCCAATGATGATGATTTGGAATGGGGATTCGGAATGATCGGCAACTATGACCGTGCCACCCACCTTTGCACCTTGTTTTTAAAAGACTTGTGCGATTTTATCAACCAAACCATTGATTCTCGTTTTGAACTGATACGATATGCTGAGTCGCTTTGCCTGCGGTTGCCCGAATTTGAACCGCTTCAACAAGAGTTGAACAAACCACTCTCGCTTATTGACAAACTAATTCTGGATCTTTTTTCAAAGAAAATGGCTGATAGTAAACCCGATATGGTAGGATTTACCATTCCATTTCCGGGAAACTTATACAGTGCACTGCGCTGTGCGCAATGGACAAAACAACATCACCCAAACATAAAAATAGTACTGGGGGGCGGATATGTAAACACTGAGTTACGAGGCATATCCGACTCAACTATTTTTGATTACACCGATTATATCACGTTTGATGATGGAGAACTACCCTTGCAGAGACTACTTACCGGTGGGGAGCTCATCCGAACTCTTTATCGTTCCGAAACGGGTGAAATTACGCGAGTAAATTTCGACAGCAAAGAGAACGTGAAGTTTGCTGAGATTGGTGCACCCGATTACGATGGTTTGGTGCAGAACAATTATATCAACATGATTGAACTCACTAACCCTATGCATGCGTTGTGGAGCAACGGGCGTTGGAACAAGATGATGCTGGCACATGGTTGCTACTGGGGGAAATGTGCGTTTTGCGATGGAGGTTTGGATTATATTAACCGGTACGAATCTGCACCTATCCAACTAATTGTGGACAGAATGGAAACCATTATGCAACAAACCGGACAATCGGGTTTCCATTTTGTAGACGAAGCAGCACCCCCTGCCCTTCTTAGAAAATTAGCTGGAGAAATTATTCGTCGCAAACTCACTCTAAGTTATTGGACAAATGTCCGGTTCGAAAAATCATTTACGCCGGAACTTTGTTACCTAATGGCACAGTCGGGCTGCATAGCTATTTCGGGCGGACTAGAAGTGGCTTCGCCGCGTATTCTGAAGCTTATCAACAAAGGTATAACCATAGAAACAGCTCGCGAAAGCATGAAAAACTTTGCCGAAGCAGGCATTATGACTCATGCCTACCTGATGTACGGCTTTCCTACCGAAACAGCTCGTGAAACCGTCGACTCACTCGAAATAGTGAGAGGATTATTCGAAGACGGCTATATTCAATCGGCTTTTTGGCACAGATATGCCATGACTATTCATAGTCCTTCGGGACAATGTCCCGAAAGTGTGGGCGCTAAACGAATTGATATTCCAGCGGGCACATTTGCCAACAACGAAATTCCGTTCAGCACACCTAACGAAATTGATTTGGAATATTACGGTAAAGGTCTGAATTTGGCAACCTACAATTATATGCAGGGTGCCGGTTATGATATTCCAGTAGAAAAATGGTTTAAGTAATTTCATTTCTTTCGAATCATTTAAACTAATTATGATTAAAAATAGAAGCATGAAAATAATGTCAACGACATAGTTAAATTTAAAATGCTTAGCTGAAAAACTATAAACTCCCAAAGTTGCTGTACGACTTTGGGAGTTTGTCGTTTTAAATAATTTCATTTAAATATCCTTAATATCAAATTCGATTTAGCTGTACGTTTGCAACTTATAGTAAAATGTACAACAGATATGCATTTTTACAAAAAAAAACACGACAAGAGACACAATTGTTTTTGTCGTAAATAATTCCATTTGCATTCAACTTGTTTTAAGTAATAATTTAGAAGAAGTTGAATATCATTATTCTACAACTGCCATCAATAAAATATATAAAACAGCACTAATTCACATTAATGAATACAACATAAATTAATATATATTATATTACTTATCGAATTATTTATCATATTTTTATAACAAAAAATAACGATAAAATTATTTATTTTAATCTAATCAAAACGCATGCAGTATAGCCTTGTTTACACATGAATAAATACATACTAGGATATGCGATTGACTTTACCTATCAACCTTGCCGTTGAAGAAACATCTACACACTGACTCAAAATTAAAAGTATGAGAAAATTTTACACATTTGCGATCATAGTTATTTTACTATTGCTTCATAGCCTTCAATGTACTGCTGTTTCAGCATATCCTTTTCCTTTTATGTATACTCAGCCAGATGGCACACAAGTCACCATTACACTAAAAGGTGACGAAAGAGCACACTGGGGTGAAACCACCGATGGATATAAACTGTTGAATAATGGCAAAGATGGCTGGGAATATGCCGTTTTAAATGTAGATGGTGACCTTCAATGCTCTGGCAGACTTGCACGTGAAGTAAGTAAAAGATCACCTAGGGACAAGACACTTCTAGGCAAAACATCGAAGAATATCCGGTTTAGCCAAAAGCAAGTCAATATTCTGAAATCCATATGGGAAACTCAGCACAGCATAGGTAACACTTCAAATAGTTCTGTCCAAAATAGCATTGGAACAAGCAGTATCAGTTCCTTGCAAAAAAGCTCAAGTATCGATAAAGTATTTAGTCCAGTAGGTAATAGAAAACTGGTAATGATACTTATTGGATTCACAGACCAAGCATTTACAAAAACAAAAGCCGACTTTGAAGCTTTGATGAATCAAACCGGTTATAATCTAAATGGAGCTGCTGGGAGTGTAAAAGACTATTTTCTGGAAACGTCATATAATCAATTCAATGTCAGCACGACTGTAGCCGGCCCGTATACTGCTGCACACGATATGGCTTATTATGGTGCTAATTCAACCAGTACAGGTGGAAGCGATAAAAATCCCAAAGAATTAATTACTGAAGCAATTACGCAAGCCGATAAAGATGTAAACTTTGCTGATTTTGATAATGATGGAGACGGCACAGTGGATGGTGTATACGTTATTTATGCCGGTTATGGTGAAGCTTCCGGTGCGCCTGCTTATACAATATGGCCTCACGCTAGCAGCATATCCACTATGATATGTGATGGTGTAAAAATATCAAAATATTCTTGTTCCAACGAAATGCAGGGAACCAGCGGAAGCAGTATAACAACAATAGGTGTTATATGCCACGAATTTGGACATGTGTGCGGTGCTATGGACTATTACGATACCAATTACGCCACCAACGGACAATACGATGGAATGGGCTACTGGGATTTAATGTCTAGTGGGAACTGGAATGGTACTCCCTCAGGAAGCAGACCCGCTCATATGAATCCATATGATAAAATAAGAGCACATTGGGTTACCCCTACTTTACTTACATCGGACGCATCTATCACTTTAAAAGACATTAAAGCCTACCCCACCATTTACAAATACAACACAACTACAACTAATGAATACTTTTTGCTAGAAAACCGCCAACAAACAGGATTCAACGCATCAGTGCCGGGACATGGGCTGATGATTTACCATGTAGACGGTGATTATATAACAAGCCACTCCGCCACAAACGATATAAATGCAGGTCCTCATCAAGGCTTACTGCCAATGGCTGCCAGTGCTACAGTTAGCAATGGAGTTATGACAGGGAAAATCAATACAAGTACTTGTCCCTGGCCCGGAACATCATCTAAAACTACGTTTGATGACACTACTACGCCAAATTCTAAATCGTGGGCTATAGCAAACACCAATGGAGGACTTTATAATATCACTGAGAATTCGGGGGTAATATCTTTGTGCTATATAAGCTGCCCTACAGTCAATCCTCTTTTCAATTTTACGGCAACTTCGGCTAATTCTGCACAAGTCAATCTTTCATGGACAAACAATGCTGCAAATAATGATGTAATAATAGCCTACAATACAAGCAATACATTTGGCACACTTACGGATGGAACCACATACAATGTAGCAGATGTTTTGGCCGGTGGAGGAACAATATTATTTAAAGGTCCGGCATCCTCATTCAATCAAGCAGGATTATCTACATCAACAACCTACTACTACCAAATATGGGCCGTGAATGGATCAACGAACTATTCAGCCGGAGCGGTTGCCAATACGCAAACCTTATGCAACTCAGTAAGTACACTTCCTTTCTACGAAGGATTTGAAGGTGGAGTAATCCCAGGTTGTTGGACAAACGAAAACATTACAGGAACAAACAACTGGGCTTGTCAAAAAGGGGGTTACTCTGGTAATATATTTCCAAGCACTGCGCATAATGGACAAAAAAATGCAACCTTGTTCAATGCCAGTTATACTCAGGTAACAACAAAATTAATTAGCCCTCCGTTGGATTTAACGGGAAGCGCTTCCCCCGTTCTAAAATTCTGGCACACACAACCTCAATGGGCCGGACAAGACATTCTTCGTGTTTATTACCGGACATCAGCCACGGATACCTGGACTCAACTAGCCGTATATACAAGCTCTATTCTAAACTGGACAATGGAAAGCATCAATCTTCCTAATCCATCATCAACTTACTACATTGCTTTCGAGGCAACAGCAAATTACGGATTTGGAGTTAGTATCGATGATATTGAAGTACGAGCGACCGATTGTGTCGGCGTCACCTGGTTAGGAACGTTTAGCTCTGATTGGTTCGATCTCAGAAACTGGTGCGGAAGCGTTCCGGCATCAACCAGTAATGTGATTATCCCAACAGGGACTCCATTCAGCCCATCCATCAATGCCAGTGGAGCTATTTGCCAAAATATTGCTATAGATAATGGTGCTTCTTTAACGATGAATGCCAGCACGCAGTATACAGTGGATGTTACTGGAGATTGGACTAATAACGGAACATTTAATGCGGGAGCTGGCAAAGTAAAATTTTCGGGCACAAACAATCTCCAAATAATAGGAGGCTCTTCCACAACAAACTTCAACGTATTAAGTGTATCAAAAGGAGCTCTAAACAGAATACTTGAAATTACGTCACCAGTCAGTTTATCCGCCACCAGCAACCCATTAGAACTGGCAAGCGGAACGTTTAAACTCTCGAGCAATTCGGTTATCACACCTTTTACAAGCAATCCCACCATCGGAACAACGGGAGGAATATGGAACAACGGAGGAACAATAAACTCACCCGGTCTGACATGGCAGCTAAGCGGATTATTGAGAAATTCTACAGGTACAACGAATATCGGTAATGTTACGGACAATTCATTAAACTATCTTACCGGTTCTTCTATTACAATTGAAGGAGGAACGCTGAATATAGCCTCTCGCATTTGCCCCAAGACTATTGGCACCGATATAACAACATATACCCAATCTGGAGGAACTGTCAATGTAAACACGGCTGGGTCTACTAGTACTTCTGTAGCTCCATTTGATATCACATCCGGTTCTTACTTTACAATGACGGGAGGTACGAACACTATTCAAAATGCATCAGGTTTTACTTCCGAATATCAAAACTTGGCAACAACCAATAGCGTTACCGGTGGCACATTGCAAATTGGAGGCACCTCCACTTCGGGAAGCCCTGTTATCAGAATCAATAGTTCTGCGCCTGTTTATAACTTAACGGTAAATGCAGCAGGAACACCTACAGTCAGACTACTTTCGAACTTTACAATATTAAAAGACATTACGCTTGGAGCAAACTCCCAATTGGATGCAAACAGTTTAAACCTAAAAGTTGGAGGTGACTGGATAAACAATGGAGGAGCGTTAGTCACTCCGCTTAGTGGCACCGTTACATTTAATAGCAATGTGTCTCAAAACATTCTCGGAAGCACAGCAACCACCTTTAATAATGTAACACTCAACAACGGCAATGGACTTAATTTAGGTGGCAGTGTAAACGCAACCGTAAACGGTGTTCTCAACTTTACTTCCGGCGTTATTACTACAGGTAATAATACGATAATCATACCTGCTTCAGGAAGTATATCAAGAACCTCTGGGCATGTTTTTGGAAATTTACAGAAAACCATTGCTACCGGAACAAATGTGAGTACCACCTTCGAAATTGGGGATAACACTCTGACTAATTATGCTCCACTTACAGTAACAATGGCTTCGGTAACAACTGCTGGAAACCTGTTGGCTAAAACAACTGCTGGTGACTATTCGACCATCGCAAGCTCCAAATTATTTCCATCGGTAAGTATCAACAGAAATTGGACATTGACAAACTACGGAGTTGGATTTACAACTTATACGGCTGGGTTCACATACTTACCGGGAGATTTAGATGCAACAGTAAATGCATCTAATCTTCAAATTGGAGAATATGCTTCATCGGCGTGGACATACCCCAGCATTGGTCCAAACACGCTCAACAATATTCAGGCACTAGGTTTAAATTCCTTTGGTTCTTTCCAATTAGCAGAAGGATGCACCCAACTTGTTACGCCAACTTTTGATGCAGTAGCAGCAATATGTGCCGAAAGTACCCTGAGCGCATTGGCCACCACATCGAACAATGGAATTACCGGAACATGGTCACCGGCATTGGACAATACCAAAACGACGGTTTACACCTTTACTCCTGCAGTAGGACAATGCGCAACTACAGCGACGTTGACCATTACCGCGAATCCAGTCGTAACACCAACCTTCGATGCGGTAGCGCCAATATGTGCCGAAAGTACCCTGAGCGCATTGCCCACCACGTCTAACAATGGAATTGTAGGAACTTGGTCACCTGCATTGGACAATACCAAAACGACTGTTTACACCTTTACACCTACGGCAGGACAATGTGCTGCAACAACGACCTTGACGATTACTGTGAATCCAGTCGTAACGCCAACCTTCGATGCAGTAGCTGCTATTTGTGCAGAAAGCACAGTGAGTGCATTACCAACTACATCGAACAATGGAATTACCGGAACATGGTCGCCGGCATTGGACAATACTAAAACTACAGTTTACACATTTACACCTGCGGCAGGTCAATGTGCAACTACAGCGACATTGACCATTACCGTGAATCCTGTCGTTACGCCAACCTTTAATGCGGTAACTGCAATATGTGCCGGAAGTACGCTCAGCGCATTACCAACTACATCGAACAATGGATTCACCGGAACATGGTCACCGGCATTGGACAATACTAAAACGACGGTTTATACATTTACGCCTGCTACAGGACAATGTGCAACAACAACGACTTTGACCATTACCGTGAATCCAATCCTTACGCCAACCTTCGATGCAGTAGCTGCAATATGTGTCGGAAGTACGCTTAGCGCATTACCCACCACATCGAACAATGGAATTACAGGAACATGGTCACCTGCATTGGACAATACTAAAACAACGGTATACACATTTATACCTGCAACAGGGCAGTGTGCAGCAACAATGACCTTGACGATTACAGTGAATGATAAACCTACTAAACCAACCATTTCTGTTAGCGGATTTGTGTTGAGTTCCAGCTCTCCTACAGGCAATCAGTGGTACAATCAAAATGGGGAAATTAAAGGAGCTACCGATCAGAATTATACTACCACAAGTAATGGGGTGTATTATACAATCGTAACCCTGACAGGTTGTAGTTCTGATGCCTCAAACTCTATCAACATCACATCAACTGCTATTCAGAATGTCAATGACGATAAAATTATCAAGGTTTATCCAAACCCTGTTTCGAATGAATTAAAAATAGAGACGGAAGAGGTCAATGAGCCCTTGAATATTGAGATAGTAAACGGCGGATTCGGACAAGTTATTTACCGTGGAAATTTTGTAGGGAAAGCTACCATACAAACCGACCGGTTTGCATCGGGAGTCTATTTCGTCAGAATAGAAAATGGAAAGAAAATCGTATTTAAAAAAGTAATTAAAAACTAATCAAAAAGATGGGTTGGCATTTCTATATGTCAGCCCGTCTTTTTGAAACCTCACTGTATGTACACAATATTTTTTTTAAAGAATATTGTTTCTCTGATACAAATACGTAAATTTGAGGTTCATTACAAACAGGAATGCTTGGCAAGACACCTGTTCTATTTCAAATGATATTTCTATGAACTCCAACATAATCAAAATTCTCGAAAGCTACGCCGTCAAACCAACACCCATGCGCATGTTGGTGCTTGAACAAATGATTACGCAACACCGCAATCTGTCGCTCACTGAAATAGAGAACCTCCTCCACCCTGCCGACCGGATAACCATCTACCGCACATTGCAAACCTTTGTCAAGAATGGTATTGCACACTCCATTGATGTAGCCAATAGCGGATCGGTATATGCACTTTGTCCTGAAGGTTGCACCCACAATGCGCATAACGACGAGCATCCGCACTTCGTTTGCGAAAGCTGCAAAAAGATCAGTTGCAGTACCGACTTTGTTTTCACCCTCCAGCAAAAACCAAACACCCCTCAATACGTTATACACAAAATTGAAATGACAATTAAAGGAATTTGTCGCGAATGCACAGAGAAAGACAGCACCTGTTAATACAAACACGACGAGAGTTTGATCATAATCGCATGTATTCAATCTAACATAGTTATTGTTTTGAGGCTGTAGGGTACTATCACTTTGCAATTCCATTGCATACATATAATACTTACTTTTGCATAAAAAAAATAAATCATGGCACACGATCATCAACACAATCATAATCATCACGATCATACCGATCTGAAAAATATTAAACTTGCATTCTTTATCAATGTGGCATTCACGCTAATCGAGATTGTGGGTGGTTTTCTTACCAATAGTATTGCCATCCTGTCGGACGCGGTACACGACCTAGGCGATTCGCTTTCGCTTGGACTGGCGTGGTATTTCCAGAAAATGGCCAAGCGGGGCAGCGACAAATCCTTTTCTTATGGTTACAAGCGTTTTTCGCTGCTAGGTGCTGTTATCAATTCTATTGTTTTGATTGTGGGTAGTATTTTTGTGCTCTCGGCCGCCATTCCACGTATTTTCCACCCACAAGCAGCACATGCCGGAGGTATGTTTTTTTTGGCAATAGTTGGAATATTGGCAAATGGTGCAGCTGTGTTTCGGTTAAACAAAGGTCACTCGATAAATGAAAAAGTAGTATCGCTCCATATGCTCGAAGATGTGCTCGGCTGGACTGCTATTCTGATCGGTTCGGTGGTGATGTATTTCTTCGATGTGCCTATTATTGACCCTATAATGTCCATTGCCATTGCTATTTTTGTATTATCGAACGTATATAAAAACCTACGTCAAACCCTTCACATTATACTTCAGGGCATACCCGAAGAAGTAGATATGACTGAAATAGCGACTCGTATTCAAAAATTGGAAGGCGTAGAAGATGTACACGATTTGCATGTTTGGACAGTGGACGGCACCTACAATGTACTCACAGTACATGTGGTACTCAGTAATGCATTAGCGATGGAAAGACTGGCGGAACTAAAGTCTGAGATACGTGAAACACTCCACGAAGAAGGCATAGAGCACGTTACCATCGAATTTGAAACAGCGAATGAAAAATGTAGTTTCGAAAAATGTTGCCAATAAGCGGGTTTCGCGCACCAATTTCCCAACCCCGCTCACGTTCATTATTCATCAATAAATCAAATATATTAGAACTACAACCTGGCAGATACCTGTCAGGTTGTACTTTTTTTATCCCATTTAAAAATTATTTTATGTAAACGCTTGCCAGTTAAAAAACTGTTTGTATATTTACACCCTGAAAAGTTAAGCGTACATCCTGTTAGTTAGTTATGGCAGATAAATATCCGGTTATAACATTCCATATTGGGTAATTATTCGTTTTTGTTATTGTTCGCAGAGTTGCGAAAGTGTCGCTGAGCAGGAAAGGAGCTTTCGCAACTCTGCGAAAGCTACGCCGGCACAAAATGTTGTTTTCGCAGAGTTGCGAAAGTACCGCTGGAGTCAAATTAGAGTTTCGCAAGCTTGCGAAAGCTCCGCTGGACAGAAACGAAGGTTTCGCAGGTTTGCGAACAAAAAAAACAGGAGAAAAAAGAAATTCCACTTAAAAATAAATTTTAATTCACAAAACCCTAAAAAGATTACTATTATGAAAATCAAGAAATTTCACTACTCTCATCTCCGTAACAACGAACATGTTCAGTTTCAAACCCGCTTCAAAGGATTAATAGAACGCCTATCGGCTATGTTTCTTAAAATTGAGGCACTTTTCAATATCTACTTGCTTTTGTACACCCAAGAAATTGAAGCCTTTGATGTTATTCGCAAAAGTGATTTTGTACAACTGAGCGAAGACGCCGACAATTTACGCGACAATACTTTCAGAGGAATGTGTCATATACTAGAATCGGCTCATAACCATTTTCGGTCTGAGGTTCGCGAAGCAGCCGCCCGTTTGCAGGTTGTTTTTGATTACTACGGCGACCTGGCCAACGAGACCCGCGAAGGTGAAACGGCAGATATGAATAAATTCATTGCCGACTTAAAAGGGAAATACGCTGCCGATGTGGCTATTGTTGGACTAACCGAATGGGTTCTTGAGTTGAAAATGAACAACGACGCTTTCGATCAACTCAAACAAAGCAAGACAACCGAAGCATCAGTTCGCACACAACTGAAAATGAAACAAGAGCGTGCAAAGGTAGATACTGCATATAGCAATATTACCGCACAAATAAATGCACTGATACTGGTAGAAGGCGAAGCTAATTACACAGTAATAACTAATGAATTGAACGCCCTGATTGATGAATATAATATCATTATTGCCAAACGCAAAGCAAGTGGCGATAAAGACAACTCTACTGAAGCTGCAAAATAAAAACGAAATACTCACCAATAAAAAAAGAGTTTCTCCCTTTCGGAAGAAACTCTTTTTTTATTGGTGCGCTGAATGAGATTCGAACTCACACACCGTAACCGGCACTACCCCCTCAAAGTAGCATGTCTACCAATTTCACCATCAGCGCATAATTCAAAAAAATGAGGAAAATCTGTTGGTGCCCAAAACAAGACTCGAACTTGCACAGCCTTTCGACCACTAGTACCTGAAACTAGCGTGTATACCAATTTCACCATTTGGGCATACTTTATTGTAAAGAGAAAAAAAGCGAAACTCACTCGTTTCGCTTAGACTTTTTATTTTGTGAGCGAAAGACGGGACTCGAACCCGCGACCCCGACCTTGGCAAGGTCGTGCTCTACCAACTGAGCTACTTTCGCAATTGCAGTGCAAAGATAGTTTCTTTTTGATAATTTGCAAATACCTGAGTAAAAAAAATGGAGGTTTTTCTATTCATTTCAATCCAACACAATGCTAACAATAATAAAAACAGAATCTTAGAAAAGATATTTTTTTATCAAAAACAAATAAATCTGCCGTTATCGGCATAATTCCGTGTGTTTATAGTAATTTTGCAGCTCAAAAATGACAAACATGACAGAAGAATTAAGCAAGCCGGATAAAAAAACACTCCAAAAAATACAGTCGAAAGTAAAAAAGGCTATAAATGACTACCAATTAATAGACAACGACGACCATATTCTCATCGGACTTTCGGGCGGGAAAGACTCTTTGGCCTTAGTTGAACTGCTGGGCGAACGTATGAAGATCTTTGTACCTCGTTTTAAACTTACTGCTGTACATATTTCCGTCGAAAACATTCCGTATCAATCGGATTTGGATTATCTAAAAAATCATACAGCTCAGTTTGGAATTCCATTTGTACATCACACCACTAGATTCGACGGCACTACCGATACGCGAAAATCCACTTGCTTTCTCTGCTCATGGCATCGCCGTAAAGCGTTGTTCGAAGTCGCAAAAACACTCAAATGTAATAAAATAGCATTGGGACATCATCTTGATGATATAGCAGAAACCTTGCTTTTAAACTTAGTATACCAGGGTTCATTCGGTACTATGCCTCCCAAACTAAAGATGGATAAATTTGATATGACCATCATTCGTCCATTGGCTTTAGTTACCGAAAAAGAGATGAAAGAGATGGAGCAAATCAGAGCTTACCACAAACAAGTGAAAAACTGCCCACACGAAAAAGACTCATCGCGACGCGATGCCAAAAATCTGCTCTCAGAACTTGAAAAATGGAATCCTGATGTTCGTCAGAGTATTTGGGGAGCCATGGAAAATATCAAAAAAGAATATCTACCAAAGAAAGTAGACCGTAGATTTACAAAACATGTTGAGGAGTAAAACATAATCTCACAAATATCATTTTATGAATGCTTTATACACCATTTTACTTTTATTCGTTTCGAATATATTTATGACTTTTGCGTGGTACGGTCACCTGAAGCTGCAACAGACGGGAGCAATTACCAATTGGCCGCTGTATGGAGTTGTGTTATTTTCGTGGATGATAGCGCTTGTAGAATATTCTTTCCAAGTCCCAGCCAATAGAATCGGCTTTATTGGTAATGGAGGCACCTTTACACTCATGCAGCTAAAAGTTATTCAGGAAGTTATTACATTGATTGTTTTTATTGTATTCTCCACTGTAGCATTCAACACTGGCGGTTTGCACTGGAATCATTTAGCGGCTTGTATATGTTTAATACTGGCTGTTTATTTTGTATTTATGAAATAGTAAAATTGACCAAATACAGTATTCATTAAGTGCTAAATCTGACATTCATTTAGAACTATCCAGTAAGTTGAATGTTCCTAACATTAGCAATTCTTATTTCTCACTAAATAAAACCTAATTTAACCGCTTAATTAGTGTTAAGCTGCCCTGACATTCCCTTTTTTATTATCTTTGCTAGCTAAAGCACTTTATGTATGAAGAAATCCTTACACCGGCTACTTGTTATTTCGGTCGCAATACTATCTCTATCCAAATTATATGCTGTACCGGCCACCCCAAATCCGATAACCATTAGGCAAGCCGATGGAACTGAAATTACAATCCGATTACGAGGTGATGAATTCTTCAACTACAAAACAACTTTGGATGGCTACACTCTGGTTCCTGACGATAACGGGATACTGACTTATGCTCAAGCTGATACGAAAGGTAAATTATATAGTTCTAAAATTAAAGCCAATAATGCAGAGAAACGTAATTCTAGCGAAAAGTTTTTTGTACAATCGCTGAGCAAAAATATCAGCTATACTAAGCAAAATATTGCAAGCCGTGTAAATCGTGTTGCCAGTACTACATCAACATCTTCACCCCAGAAAAGTTATCCGGTAAAAGGAACACCTAAATCACTCGTCATACTTGTCAATTTCTCAGATTTAAATTTTGTAGTTCCCACCCCAAAGACAGCCTTTTCTAATTTGTTGACGGAGACCGGATATAGTACTAATGGAGGTACCGGATCAGCGCGTGATTATTTCAGAGATAACTCAATGGGTGTATTTGATCCACAGTTTGATGTTGTAGGACCATATAAACTAACACAAACGATGGCCTATTACGGTGAAAATGATGCATCGGGTCTTGATAAAAATCCTCGACAAATGGTTATCGATGCATGCAAATTAGCATCAGAAAATGGTGTGAATTTTGCAGATTACGATACAGACAAAGATGGAATTGTAGATAATGTATTTATTTATTACGCCGGATACAACGAGGCCGAAGGTGCACCAAAGAATACAATTTGGCCTCACCGTTGGAGCCTTTCGAATTTAAGTACAAAATTTAATGGTGTTTCCGTGTTTGATTATGCTTGTACTTCGGAACTACGGGGTACTGGGGGAGCCAATATGTGTGGCATCGGAACTTTTTGTCATGAATTTGGACATGTGCTTGGACTCCCAGATTATTATGCAACGAATGATGCCACACATCAAACGCTGTCATATTGGAATATAATGGATAATGGGCCATATTTAAATTTGGGAAGAACTCCTCCATCTTACTCAGCATTTGATCGTTTCTATTTAAATTGGCTTGTACCAACTGAGATAAAAAAGCCTGGATTATATACACTTGACAATTTGAATACAGTCAACAAAGCTTATATTTTTACTCAATACGGCAATCACAACCTTGTTGGTTCTAATCCATCACCCGTTGAGTTTTTCACGCTCGAAAACAGGCAAAATATTTCGTGGGATAGTTATTTACCTGGCCATGGAATGTTAGTTTCACACATCTATTATAATGCATCAGACTGGGCCGATAATGGGCCAAATAACAATGCTTTAGCAATGGGATACGATATTGTCGAAGCTGATGGAATTGCAAATGACGCCACACTCTCGGGTGATCCCTTCCCTGGAACTAAAAATGTAAAATTCTACACCCCTTTACTTCGTGACAAAACGGATATAGATAAACCACTGACAAACATTTCTGAAACAAATGGAATTATTAAATTTATGTTTGATACGAATATTCTTTTAAAAGAAAGCATTCATAGCTTTTCCACTGTTCAGGGAATTTTAAAATCCGCCGATATTCAAACTGTAACTGTAAGTGGTAGCAAGCTAACAGAGAATATCGATATATCATTTGAGAGTGGAACTCATTTTGAGATAAAAAAAGAAACGGATCCTGAGACAGCTTGGGGAAAATCAATCACTTTAATTTCTGGTGCAGATTCAATTGTAAATAGTACTATTATCCAAATTAGATATAATCCTACTGTGCCCTCGTATTCAGCCTCGCACGACGATAAATTGATATTAAAATCTGGTGTGAATGATTATGCTGAAGTAATTCTTACAGGTAGGTCAACTCGACAAATTTATGTTGTGCCTCCAGTAGCAATTCAGTCTACCGATATTACATTTTCTGGTTTTGTTGCCAATTGGAATAATGTATTTGATGCATCAGGTTATTACCTAACTGTCTACAATCTGACTGATGGAGAATCATCATTAACTGAAGGATTTAATAACGGAGTGAAAGCTCCTACCAACTGGACAATCACTCCTGTGAATATTTCAAATTCTACTGTCTACAGTGGTTTGGCTGTACCTTCGTTGCAGTTTGCAAATAATGGAGAGAAAGTTGTAACAGAAAAATACATGACACCTGTGGTAAAACTTAGTTTTTATCTACGTTCGATGGGGGGTGTAAGTGGTGGTTTTGTAGTTGAAGGTCAAAAAGGACAAGATAGTTGGTTCAAAATTGACAGTATACCTGTAACCACTGCATTGTCCGAAAAAAGTAAAACTTATACTTTTCTGGAAACGGATAATTACACACAGTTCAGATTTACCTACATAAAAGGATCGGGTTCTGTAACATTTGATGATGTTACGGTTAATTTTGCAAAAAAGATTTCCTATATCGAACGTGATAAATGGCTGACCACAACTTCAGATTCTATCTTGAATTTGGCACCATCATCCGAATACATTGTAAAAGTGAGGGCTAGCGATAAAAACACAACATTGAACTACGAAAACATAACTGATTTTTCAAATGCTATTTCCACCTTTACGCTAAAATACCCGTTGGAAAAGAAACTTTTAGCGCTTGTAGACATGGTGGGAAATATAAAGGTTTATTTTCCTGATCTAGGTAACACTTTATATGTTTATACTTTAAGTGGAAAATGCATGCGTGTGATTGTTCCAAGCTCAAACATTATTGAAATATCGGATTTACCCCGGGGTCAAACCTATATTCTTAAAGCAGCAAATAGAGCTATCAAAGTGACACTTTATTGATGAAATTTGTAAAATTAAAAATCCCGCATTAAAAGAAAAAACTTTAATGCGGGATTTTTATATCGGTAAAATTCAAAAATTCAATCTATACGTACAACCACTTTTCCATTCGCTGCAACCATAGGCTGTTTTACCTTTTATAACCGTTCCTTTGCCACAAAGCGGACAAACACTACCAACATGTGAATCTGTATTATTTATAATTACAGGCTTCTCTCCCACCCTTCGGTTGTCGCTTTTTACATTGAATACTATTTGAGTAACCATTGCTTTTAATTCGTCCAAAAAGTCCTTCGCAGCATATTCACCTCGTTCCACCTGGCGAAGTTTCTTTTCCCAAAGTCCGGTTAGCTCTGCCGACTTCAGTAAATCCTCCTGAATAATCTGAATCAGTTCAACGCCGGTGTTGGTGGCTATAAGATTTTTTCGCTCTTTGCGGATGTATTCCCGTTTAAACAAGGTCTCGATAATGGCTGCACGAGTTGACGGCCGGCCAATACCATTTTCTTTCAATGCATCTCGCAGCTCGTCATTATCAACTAATTTTCCGGCAGTCTCCATAGCTCGCAGCAAAGTAGCTTCTGTATGCGGTTTTGGTGGCGAGGTCCATTTTTCGGCTAATGTCGGCTCGTGCGGACCGTTTTCGCCCTTATCAAAAAGTGGTAATGTGCGTTCATCGTCCTCCTCTCCTTCTTTATCATCAGCGCTAGCTTTAGCAAAAACTACCCGCCATCCCATATCCAGAATTTGCTTTCCGTTTACTTTAAACTCAACCTTTTCCACTTCACCCAAAACAGTGGTAGTGGCTATTTTACACTCAGGATAAAAATTGGCAATAAAGCGTCGTGCAACTAAATCAAAAACAGCTCGTTCGGTATCGGTAAGCGCTGTGGGATGTATACCGGTAGGAATAATGGCATGGTGATCGGTTACTTTTTTATTATCAAAAACCTTTTTCGATTTAGGTAATTTTCCTTCCAATAAAGGTTTTGTAAGCAATTCGTAGTCTTTAATTCCTTTCAGAATTTCGGGCACTTTAGGGTAAATATCATCCGTCAGGTAAGTGGTATCCACGCGTGGATAGGTAGTCACTTTCTTTTCGTAAAGGTTTTGAATAATCTTCAGTGTTTCGTCGGCCGAATAACCGAATTTCTTGTTACATTCAACCTGCAGTGAGGTCAAATCGAACAATCGTGGAGCAGATTCAGCTCCCTTTTTAAGAATAATATCAGTCACAAAGAAATCGGCAGTACGCACTGTATCGAGGAAATTAGTGCCCTCTTCAACGCTCGAAAAACGTCCACTCGACGCAGAAAAAATGGTATCACGATACACCGTCTTCAGCTCCCAATAGGCTTCGGGCTTGAAATTTTCAATTTCCAGTTGTCTATTAACAATCAATGCCAGCGTAGGCGTTTGCACGCGACCTATAGAAAGTACCTGACGGTTCTTTCCGTATTTAAGGGTATAAAGTCGGGTTGCGTTCATTCCTAACAGCCAGTCGCCAATAGCACGCGAAAGTCCGGCTTCGTAAAGCGTCTGGAAAGCGCTTTGATCTTTGAGTTTCGCAAATCCTTCTCGGATAGCTTCTTCGGTTAGTGACGAAATCCACAATCTTTTCACGGGACATTTGCACATGGCCTTTTGCATTACCCACCGTTGAATAAGCTCCCCTTCTTGCCCGGCATCACCGCAGTTCACCACTTCATCAGCATTAGCCATCAGCGTTTCAATCACTTTGAATTGCTTCTGGATGCCACTATCGTTCATTACCTTTATCCCAAATCGCTGTGGAATCATCGGTAAATGACTCAGTGCCCATGCTTTCCATTCGGGAGCATATTCGTGCGGTTCGAGCAAACCGCACAAGTGACCAAAGGTCCAGGTTACCTGGTAACCGTTTCCTTCAATATATCCTTCTTTTCGGGTCTTAGCACCTAGTACTTCAGCAATATCACGTGCCACACTGGGCTTTTCGGCAATGCAAACAATCATCTTTTTCTGTTATCAGTGAACGGTTATATGTGAACAGTTGAACTTACTTTTTTCACTTCAATTCATCTATCTTCATGCAAAAGTACAGAAAAACTTTCAAAAGAAATAAATCTATTGAAACGGAAGTTCAATGTCAATTATTCATTAGAAGGGCCTTTTAATCCCTAAAAAGTTCAGTATTATGCTAATTATGAATTGTAATTTATGCTTTAGGAATAGATAGAATTGATTATCTTTGCAGTCAGAAAAAACAAACACATTGGTATAGGTGTTTTTATGGTATAATCTTTACAAATAAATAGCTTCATGTTTCAAAATCAAGAAATTGCAAAAGACATTTTTTATGTTGGCGTTAACGATCGTCAAAAACACAAATTTGAGAATATGCTTCCTCTCCCACTCGGGGTTTCGTACAATGCGTACATGATAATTGATGAAAAAACTGCACTTATCGACACCGTTGATATTGCGATGGGAGATCTTTTTATAGATAAAATTCAATCACAGCTTAAAGGCAGAAAACTAGACTACCTTATTATCAATCACATGGAGCCCGATCATTCCGGGTCAATAAAACTAATCAGAAAATATTATCCCGAAATGATCATCGTTGGCAATAGCAAAACATTGTCGATGGTGGAAGGTTTTTACGGCGTGGATAACAATATGTTGGAAATAAAAGATGAAGAAGTATTGTCATTAGGCAAACATAAATTACAATTTCATCTTACACCAATGGTCCACTGGCCGGAAACAATGATGACTTTTGACCAGGGTGAAAAAGTTCTTTTCTCGGGCGATGCATTTGGGTGTTTTGGAACCTTAGATGGCGCTGTAGTGGATACCGATATGAATATTGATAGATATTGGGATGAAATGACACGTTATTATGCCAATATTGTAGGTAAATATGGTGCAGCTGTACAAAAAGCACTGAAAAAACTCACACCCCTGGATTTCGAAATGATTTGCAGTACACACGGTCCGATTTGGAAAGAATATGTGAGTGAGGTAGTAGATAAATATGATCAATATAGCCGTTACGATAGCGAAGAAGGTGTTGTTATTGTGTACGGTTCGATGTATGGTTTCACTGAATTGATGGCTGAAACCGTAGCTCAGGGATTATCACAAAATGGTATCAAAACCATAATCATTCACAATGTATCGAAAAGCGATCCATCCGTTATTTTGCAAGACATCTTCAAATACAGAGGTTTAATTGTTGGAAGTCCTACTTATAGCAACGAACTGTATCCCGAAGTTGAATCATTGCTTCGCAAAATTGAAATTCGTGGTGTAAAACACCGTATTTTTGGTTGTTTTGGATCATTTACATGGGCCAGTGCTGCTGTAAAACGATTAAACAGCTTTGTGGAAACCATGAAATGGACAAAAGCTGAACTATCTGTTGACGAAAAACAAGGCTTAAAGGAGGATAATTATAAAGCTTGCTTAGAACTAGGTAGACAAGTGGCCGAATTGGTAAAAATTCCAATCGAGATACCACAACATTGTGTATAACAATAACAAACTTATCGAGCAGCAATGAAGTAACTGAAGTTGTAGCCGAAATAACGCTTATTGCTCCAATATTTTTATTTGAGTTGCTTCATTGATTTTATTTTCTTGTAACCAATATCACGTAACTAATTATGAATAATGGATTTGTACGTCTAGCAGCAGCTATACCCGAACTCAGAGTTGCCGATTGTGCTTTCAATGTTGCCCGAACGGCCGAGTTGATTTTTAGCGCTGAAGCTGAAAAAGTGCAAGTTGTCTGTTTCCCCGAATTGTCGATTACGGGCTACACTTGTGCCGACCTGTTCTATCAGCATCAGCTACTTTCGGATGCAGAAAACGCACTGCGGGATTTACAAAAACTTACATTTTCTATTTCGGCTGTTGTTATAGTTGGCATGCCTCTGCGCATTCAGCATCAACTATTCAATGTGGCTGTGGTAGTGCAGAATGGGCGTATTTTGGGGATAGTTCCCAAAGTAAACCTACCCAACAACAACGAGTTTTACGAAAAACGCTGGTTTACTTCCGGTGCAAATGTCCAAACACAAAATGTAACTTTAGCGGGTGAAAATATTCCATTTGGAACAGATTTACTTTTTTCAAATGGAGAATTTTCTTTTGGCATTGAATTGTGCGAAGACCTTTGGGTGCCTATTCCGCCTAGTTCGCAACTGGCACTTCATGGGGCGGAAGTTATCTTCAATCTGTCAGCCAGTAACGAACTTATCGGAAAACATCAATACCTCCGTCAGCTGATTGAACAACAATCGGCGCGTTGCATTGCGGGTTATGTATATGCTTCAGCCGGTGCCGGTGAATCGACCACCGATGTAGTTTTTGCCGGCAATGGACTGATAGCGGAAAATGGAAAGTTTATTGCGACATCTGAGCGTTTTTCATTTGAGTCGCAACTTATTGTGAGCGATATTGATATAGAAAGATTGCAAGCCGATAGAATTAGAAATTCAAATTTTGGTAATGGTAAATCTGAACAGCCTTATAGAACGATAGAATTTAAAGTTGTTCAAACGAATGATGTAGTATTAAAACGAACGTACGATAAACACCCATTTGTACCACCATTGAGTAATCGTGATGAGAGTTGCGAAGAAATTTTCTCCATTCAGGTTGGCGGATTGGCCAAACGTTGGCAACATACTCAATCGGAGAATGTAGTGGTTGGCATTTCAGGTGGGTTGGATTCAACACTGGCTTTATTGGTATGCGTAAAAACGGCAGATAAACTAGGTTTTGACCGCAAGCGTATTATTGGTATTACCATGCCCGGGTTTGGGACTACTGACCGAACCTATAATAATGCCATCAATCTAATGAAATCACTCGGCATAACGATGCTCGAAATTTCAATAAAAGATGCTTGTATTCAACATTTTGCGGATATAAATCATAATCCGAATCTGCATGATGTAACGTACGAAAACACACAGGCGCGTGAGCGAACTCAGATATTGATGGATATTGCCAATAAACACAATGGATTGGTGATAGGCACCGGAGATTTATCGGAACTGGCACTTGGCTGGGCTACGTACAATGGCGATCATATGTCGATGTACGCTGTAAACAACGGCATTCCTAAGACTTTGGTTCGTTACCTGGTCGATTGGGCTTCAAATCAGCTTGATGCTGTCTCGAAGGATATTTTGCAAGATGTGCTTAATACACCGGTTAGTCCCGAATTGCTTCCGGCTGATGAGAATGGTGATATCGCGCAAAAAACCGAAGATATTGTTGGTCCGTACGAATTACACGATTTTTTCCTGTACTATTTTGTTCGTTTCGGCTTTACGCCAGCAAAAATTCTATTTCTAGCTAAAAATGCATTTGCTGACACGTATTCAGATGAAGTGATAGAAAAATGGCTAAGAACTTTTCTTCGTCGCTTTTTTTCGCAACAATTTAAGCGTTCCTGTATGCCCGATGGACCAAAAGTGGGTTCCATCAATCTATCGCCACGAGGCGATTGGCGCATGCCGAGTGATGCGGTGGCTTTTACACTTTCGAATGAGAATTAATTTTGCAAACTAAAAAAAATCAATTTATTTTTCATGGCTGAACAACTTTTTTACGGAAATAACTTCCACGAATGGTTCATTTCGTTCCTTATTATTGTAGGTGCACTTGTACTCAACAAAGTAATTGTATTATTAAACAAGCATGTAATACAAAAACTTACAGCCAAAACCAACAACAGGCTCGATGATATTCTGTTTAAAATGCTGGAAGCACCGGTTTTATTCGGCATTATGCTTTTTGCCATTTGGATAGCTGCAAAAAGACTCGATATGAATGCAAAGTTCGAGCACTTCATTTTTCAATCATACCAAGTACTCATCGTAATTAATATAACTTGGTTTGTTGCCCGACTAGTAAATGCTTCAATTGAAGAGTATTGGGTTCCAAAAACGGGAGACATCAAACACAAAATACTGGATTCGCATCTGATTTCCATTATCCGAAAGACGATTCTTTCTATTATTTGGTCAGTCGGTGGAGTAATGGCATTGGATAGGATTGGAGTTAATGTGAGTGCTTTACTCGGAGGTTTGGGTATTGGAGGTTTGGCTTTTGCGTTGGCAGCTCAAGATACCATTAAGAATATTTTTGGAGGTATTACGATTTTTACCGACCGTCCATTTCGCATTGGTGATCGTGTAAAAGTAGATAAATACGATGGATTTGTGGAAGATATTGGCATCAGAAGCACGCGTATCAGAACCTTAGATAAAAGACTGGTAACCATCCCCAACTTCAAAATGGTAGATGCACCCATCGAAAACGTATCGGAAGAACCACAACGCAGAATACTAATGAAACTTGGACTCACCTACAGTACCGCACCCGATAAAATGAACGAGGCCATGGAAATACTCAGAAACATGCCAGATAAAGTTCGTAATATGGACGACAAAGAGATTACGGTTGCTTTTACCGACTTTACCGATTTTGCATTGATTATTACTTACATCTATTTTATTCGGAAAAATGCGGATGTAATGGAAACACCATCGCAAGTGAATACTGAGATTCTACGCTCTTTCAATGAGGCCGGATTATCATTCGCCTTCCCTACGCAAACTGTGTATTTAGAAAAACAAAACATAGATCCGGCTTTGGCAATCTAAGTAATTACCGATCCTATTTATAGCAAAAGGCTAAGAATTGAATATTTTCAGTTCTTAGCCTTTTGTTGTTTTATTATTTCACTTAAGATATTTCAAACTCACGGCATTTTGAATCTAAGCAAAGAAATACTATTGATTCTAAGCTCATCTAAAAACAAAAGAACCGATACACAAAATGTGCATCGGCTCTTTCCTGAGATTTTGAATTGAAATATTATTCAGCTACTACTTCGAAAGCAACGTCGATAGTTACTTCTTTGTGTAATTTTAATGTAGCAGTGTAAGTTCCGATTTCTTTAACGGCATCTTTAAGTACGATTACTTTACGATCAACAGCATAACCTGCTTTTTCGAAAGCTTCAGCCAATTGGATAGGACCAACAGCTCCAAAGATTTTACCGGTAGTACTGGTTTTTGCACCTACAGTCAATGTAACGTCTTTCAATTTTTCAGCCAATTCCAAGCTTTCGTTTTTGATACGTTCAATTTTGTGAGCACGTTGTTTCAAGTCTTCTGCCAACATTTTTTTAGCTGAAGTTGTTGCCAAAATCGCTTTTTTTGTTGGGATAAGGAAGTTACGACCGTAACCGTCCTTAACTTTCAAGATATCGCCTTTGTAACCTAAGTTGATTACATCTTCTTTTAATATAATTTCCATACTTTTTCCTCCTTGTTTATTATTTCATCATGTCGGTTACATAAGGAAGCAACGCAATATGACGTGCTCTTTTCACTGCTTGAGCTACTTTACGTTGAAATTTCAACGAAGTACCTGTAAGGCGACGTGGAAGGATTTTTCCTTGTTCGTTCAAGAATTTTTTCAAAAATTCTGCATCTTTGTAATCGATGTAACGAATACCGCTTTTTTTGAAGCGACAGTATTTTTTCTTTTTTACATCAACTGAAGGTGGAGTTAAGTATCTGATATCTCCGTTGTTTGCTGCCATGGTTTAGTTCTCCTTTACTTCTTTAGATTTAATACTTTTTCTTTTTTCAGCGTACTCGAACGCATATTTGTCCAAACGGAACGATAAGAAACGGAGTACACGCTCGTCACGACGGAATTGAGTTTCCAACGTAGCGATGATGGTAGGATTTGCATCAAATTGAAGCAATGAATAAAAACCTGACGATTTCTTTTGAATTGGGTATTGCAATTTCTTCAATCCCCAGTTTTCTTCGTTCGTGATTGTCGCGCCATTTTCTGTCAAAATGGTCTTAAATTTTTCTACCGCTTCCTTTGCCTGTACATCAGACAAAACGGGAGTTAGAATGAAAACGGTTTCATAATGATTTAACATACTGTTTGTTAGCTTATTAGTAATTAATACTTAGTTTTTCTTAAAGCGGGGCAAAGATATGAATAATTCTTTGATTGACAATACTATTTGTTTGAAAATTTAATTATTCAATTGTCAAACATGCCTGTTTTAGCAATTTGCTAGTCATAAATACAGTCTGTATATTGAACAATGTTTTATAAAAATATGTTTCTGAGTTAAACTAAAACCCAAAAATAGAATTTATGGCAATTAAAGTCGCATTTTTCGATTCAAAACCGTATGACGAAACATCATTCAAGAAAGCTAACGAAAAATATGGTTTCGATATTCGTTTCTACAAAGGACATTTAAATAAAGACAATGTAGTGTTATCCAAAGGTGCAGACGTGGTTTGTATATTTGTAAATGCGGTAGTCGATGCCAATGTAATCGATGATTTAATTGAAAACGGCGTAAAACTAATTGCACTGCGCTGTGCCGGGTACAACAATGTGGATATAAAAGCTGCACACAACAGAATAAAAATCGTACGTGTTCCCGCCTATTCGCCCTTCGCAGTAGCCGAGCACACGCTTGCATTGATGCTGACTTTAAACCGAAAAACGCATAAAGCCTATTCCAGAACCCGCGAAGGAAATTTCTCGCTCAATGGACTTTTGGGATTTGATATGCATGGGAAAACGGCAGGAATGATTGGAACCGGTAAAATTGCCAAAATTCTTATTCAGGCCCTTTGTGGGATAGGAATGAAAATAGTGGCGTATGATTTGTATCCCGACTATGAATTTGCAAAGCAACATAATGTTGAATACGTTTCGCTCGATGAGCTGTACGGTCGATCCGATATTATTTCGCTTCATTGCCCATTAAATAAAGATACGGAATATATTATTGATACAGATTCAATCGCTAAAATGAAAGATGGTGTGATGATCATAAATACCGGACGCGGAAAATTGATTCACACGCATGCACTTATAAAAGGACTTAAAAGCAAGAAAATTGGTGCTGCAGGATTGGATGTGTATGAGGAAGAAAGTGATTATTTCTTTGAAGACAGATCAAATAACGTGATGGATGATGATGTTTTAGCACGCTTGCTTTCATTCAACAATGTCATTGTTACTTCACATCAAGCCTTTTTTACAAAAGAGGCGCTTGAAAACATTGCTCAAACCACTTTGATGAATATTCAGGATTTTGTTGATGGTAAAGCGTTGGTAAATGAAGTGACAATTTAAATTTACTCTCTACATAGTTTATGCGGCTTTGAATTTTATTGATTCAAAGCCGTATTTTTTTAAAAACAATAAATATTTACTTTTTGTGTATTATTATACATAAATAAAGCATTCCTATTTTCAGAATCATATCATTTTGGCAATTAATATCAGTTGTTTATGTCAATTTGAAGTACTTAAACAATATTTCCTACATTTAGGTAGGAAATATAGACATATTTATGTACTTTTGCATCAAACTAAAAAACACCATTATGTTAGATGTAGGATTGACCACGTTTATGATTCTGGCCACCAGTCTTGTCATGCTCATGACGCCCGGATTAGCCTTCTTTTACGGAGGATTAGGCTGTAAAAAGAATATTTTAAGTATTATGATGCAGAGCTTTGTTTCTATGGGAATAGGCACTGTCCTCTGGTTTGCATTCGGTTATTCTGTTTGCTTTAGCGGTAACCTGCACTCCGGAACCGATTTCTTTGGTATTATCGGAAATTTCGACAAAGCGTTTTATCACGGTATAACGCCATCAACGCTTTACTCGCCCGACAAACGATTCCCTGAATACATTTTTATTGCTTACCAAATGATGTTTGCCATTATCACGCCGGCACTTATCACCGGGGCATTTATCAATCGGGTATCGTTTAAATCGTACATTGTTTTCCTTGTATTATGGCAAATTTTTGTGTATTATCCTTTCGTTCATATGGTTTGGGGCGGTGGATTGCTTGCTGAGTGGGGAGTATTTGACTTTGCCGGTGGTATTACGGTACACGCCACAGCCGGATTTGCAGCCTTAGCTTCGGTCTACTTCGTAGGTCGTCGTCAGGAGAAAACGGATCCGAACAACATTCCATTGGTAGCTATCGGAACTGCATTATTGTGGTTTGGATGGTACGGATTTAATGCAGGAAGTGAATTGGCGGTTAACTCTGTCACTGTTTCGGCTTTTCTAAATACTGATACTGCAGCTTCGTTTGCAGCTGTAACCTGGCTGTTGATTGAATGGAATACAGGCAAAAAGAAACCAACGTTTATCGGATTAATGACGGGTGCCGTTGCAGGATTGGCCACCATCACTCCTGCTGCCGGATATGTAAGTATTTATTCGGCTGCCATCATCGGCATCATTGCTGCTATTGGATGTTTCTTAGCTGTGAAATTCAAAGAGCACAAAGGTTGGGACGATGCGCTTGATGTATGGGGCGTTCACGGAATGGGTGGTGTAATCGGTACCATTTGTTTAGGATTCTTTGCCAACAGTTCTATTAATGCCGCTATACCCAACGGTTTATTCTTTGGAGGAGATGGAATGTTATTACTAAAAGAATGTGTAGCCATTTTATTTGCAATAAGTTATGCATTTATCTTCACCGTATTGTTATTCAGAACCATCAATAAATTTATTCCGGTGCGCGTAACTGATGTTGAGCAAACAGTAGGATTGGATTTAATTCATCACGGCGAAGTAGCCCGACAAAGCTAACTCCGAAAGTTGAAAATATACAACAAGGGCAGTATTCTTTTATCTGGAATACTGCCCTTGCTGTTTAATCTGCTATGAATACACTCTCAATCAAGTTTTTCAGATACTTTCGCCAACATTTTCATATCTTTCATTTCCAGCGTATTTTTAGAATATCCGGCTAAAGAAGCATTTATCATGGCTGCAGCCAGGTCCTTCAATGTTATCACATAATTTGGGGTAATCACTTTCATTATTGATATAAGCCCTTTCATATATTTGTATGTTTTGTAATAGGTGTGCGTTGGTTTCAATGGTAAAAACGGTTCTATGCCGCCCGGGCGAAAATTATACACCTGCTTGAATGGCAATTTCATTAAATCGTTTTCAGTTCGTCCTTTCACGCGTGCCCACATGGTTCGTCCTTTCTCAGTACTATCGGTACCGGCACCCGAAATATAACAAAACGTCATATCTGGATTAAGAGTAGCATGTGTGTTAGCAAAATTTAGTATCAATGTATAAGTCAGCTTGCTATATTCAACTTCATTCTTGCCCAATGAAGTAACCCCAAGACAGAAATAACAAGCATTGTAACCTGCAAGTTTGTCACTCAAAGACGATAGATCAAAAAAATCTTTATGAATTATTTCAGTAAGTTTTGGATGTGAATAACCGCACGAAGTACGCGTTACTACCAATACCTTTTCCACTTCGGGGTGATGCAGACATTCATAAAGAACACCTTCGCCAACCATCCCAGTTGCTCCTGTAATAATGATTCTTAGTTTATTCATTGGATGCTTATTTATTTTTTATTATTTCATCATGCTTAGAAACATCTTATCAAACATTCTATCCGAAAGAATTTTACGCATAAACAATATCATTTTCGCTCCCCCTCCGGTGGCATAACGAGTCTTGGGTCTCGCGGCCATAGCTGCTTTCACTATTGTTTTAGCCACAACAATTGGTTGTGATCCCATTTTGTATGTTTTTTCAAACATCTTCACATGTTTGTGTGCCAGTGTCTTGTAGGCGGTATTTCCGGATGTTTTCAACAAATTATCGCTGGCAATTGAGCCCCACTCGGTAATTATTGCCCCTGGTTTTATAATAACCACATCTATTCCGAATTGTTTCAATTCCATCCGTAAACTATCGCTCAAGCCCTCAAGAGCATATTTAGTGGCGTGATACCATGCTCCATGAGGTTCACCTAAGCTTCCGCCAATGGATGAAATATTGATAATTCTACCCGAATGTTGTGCGCGCATAGTTGGCAAAACCAACTGCGTCAGTCGGGCTAAGCCAAAGATATTTACTTCAAACTGATATTTTGCTTCAGAAAGCGGCACATCTTCCAATGCGCCAAACGAACCATAGCCCGCATTGTTTACTAACAAATCAATGCGATTTTCGGTTTGAAGAATTTCATTTACTCCACTTACCAACGACGTTTCATCAGTTACATCCATGGCAATAAGCTTGACTCCGTCCTTTTCTATATCAGCCATTTTTTCTACTCTGCGGGCTGCACCATAAACCGTGTATCCATTTTGAACCAATAGTTTTGCGGTTTCTTTTCCTATGCCGGAGGAAGCTCCGGTTACTAATGCTACTTTATTCATTCTATTTTATATTTATGTTTTAAAGATTGACTAGTCACTCCAACTATAACCCAAATAAAAATCAGGTTATCATATCCCAAAGCAAATCAAAGGTATTGCTGATAATAGCATGTTGCCTTGGTTTCGAAAATTCATTTTTAATCAGATAATCATTAAGACCATAGGTAAGACTACTGATGAGCATTACCAGGTAATCGACAGGTAAGGGCTTGATGACTCCAGCTTCGATACCTTTTTGCAGAAGTTCGCTAATGGGTTTATGCGCTTTTTCAATTTCCTCCGGAGCGATAAGCGAAAGAAACGGAGACGTCTTAAACTGCTGTATAAAACGAAATTCTATTTTATTATCGATAATCCAATAAAGTGAAGCAAAATAGAGTTCTTTAAAAGTATCTTTAAGTGAGGTAGCCTCTTTCGAATTTTCTTCAACAAATTTTGACATACGCAATTCTATGTCGACAAATAACGCCACAATAAGTTCGTCTTTGGTTTTAAACTTATTGAACAACGTTCCATTCGCCACACCGGCCTCTTCGGCTATTTTACTGGTAGGCGTGCCATGAAATCCATACTCAACAAAAAGCTTTAAGGCTGCATCTAATATTTTCTTCGTCTTCTCCATTTTTAAAAATTGACTAATCAGTCAGCAAAAGTAATTCTATTTTTTGAACCGCCAAACTATTGTTAGTGAAATAATCATTTATCATCGTCGTGCAATCAAATCTAAACCGACTAAAGATGTTTTCGAACCGCGAATGACATTAAGTGCACCTATTTTTCCTGTTTCGGGAGGTGTTTTGCAATCTTCGTTACAGCCCTCTCCCATTCTATCCAACTAAGTAAAAGCTCCAACTGGCAACTAACTAAAATTTATTTTAAAAACAACAACAACTTTTATCTTCAGATTCAAAAATAATATTTATTTATATCGCCGGATAAACATTGTTTAAAACGCCTGTTTATTCGCGTTTTTGTCACAAATGACTCTATAATCGTGCTAATGGATGAATAATTGAATAATGGAGCATCTGAGTTTCTAAATAGCTAAGAATATTCAATAATTGAGCATATGACTTTCTTAGATGTTAAGGATATTTTATAATTATGTCTCTGGATTTCTTGGATGTTAAGGATATTTTATAATTATGCCTCTGGGTTTCTTAGATGTTAAGGATATTTTATAATTATGTCTCTGGATTTCTTGGATGTTAAGGATATTTTATAATTATGCCTCTGGATTTCTTATATGTTAAGGATATTTTATAATTATGCCTCTGAGTTTCTTAGGTGTTAAGGATATTGCAATTTTTTGTTGTTGACGATACATCAAACAAGCATTGCTGAATAATTACATTATACAAAGGATTTTGTTAATTAAAATATTAATTGAAAAACCACAAACTAAATAATTGCTACTGTAAATCTTGCGTTGTTTCCAAGCAACGAACTGCTCACCTTTGCATATCAAACTAAAGTAAATTCGTGCAGAGACGAAAAGCGCTGCACGAATTTACTTTAGTTTGGCAAGGATAGCAATCCGCGAAGAATACAAATTTCTGCATAGCCCTAATAAGAGATAGTTATCATTCTTATTAGGGCTATTTCTTGCTAAACAGGACAAACATATCACTATTCTAAAAAACAAAGCGACAAACACTCCACTTGTCGCTTTCTTCATCCAAAATAATTATACATTATTCATTCATAAATTCAATCATTTTATTACTTTTGCTCTATAACTTTCCAACAATGTCAATATTCAATTGAAATGAATTCTCCAAACATAAAAAAACTATATTTCAAGGATACATCGTTTGCAAACCTGATGACGCATCGCATATACAATGTATTGCTATACGCCAGCAAGTACGATGCTTTTGTATTGGAAGAAGACGGTCGAATTGACGAGCTTATTTTCAACGAATACACATCGCTCAATCTACGCTACCCACCACGCTTCACACTGGTTTCCAGCGAAGAACAAGCCAACGCTTTGCTCAAAGAAAGAACCTTTGAATTGATTATTTCGATGCCTAGTGGAGATAGCATCAATCCATTTCAGTGGGCAAAAAGTGTCAAACAGCGTTTCCCCGAAATTCCCATCGTGGTACTAACTCCATTTTCGCGATCGGTATCAAAAAGGATTGCCAACGAAGATTTAAGTGCTATCGATTATGTTTTCAGCTGGTTAGGAAACTCAGATTTACTATTAGCAATTATAAAGCTGATAGAAGATAAAATGAACGTTGAAGAAGATGTGGATTCGGTTGGTGTTCAGGTAATCCTTTTTGTAGAAGATGCTATTCATTTCTACTCGTCAATTGTTCCACATTTATATAAGTTTGTGTTTAAACAAAGCCGCTCGTTTATGACCGAAGCGCTGAACGAACACGAGCAAATGCTGCGAATGAGGGGGCGTCCTAAAATTCTGTTGGCGCGAACTTATGAGGAAGGCCTGGCCATTTACGAAAAATTTAAAAACAACATGCTTGGGGTCATTACTGATGTGAGTTACCCCCAAAACGGCATAAAAAATAAATTGGCAGGAATCAATTTATGCACCGAAATTCGTAAACAGGACAAACACATTCCACTTATCATTGAATCGGCCGAGGAAGAAAATCACGTTTATGCCGACAGTTTGTCTGCGGCGTTTTTAAATAAAAATTCCAAAACATTATTGATTGATTTACGCGAAAAGATTACCAACAACTTTGGTTTTGGCGATTTTCTATTTATCAATCCGCTCACCTACGAAGAAGAAGCCCGCGTTGAAAACCTGAAAGGATTGCAGGAGATCATTTTCAAAATCAGCGATGAATCCTTGTATTTTCATGTTTCGAGAAATAACATTTCTCGCTGGCTCTATTCGCGCGCCATGTTTCCATTGGCCGAATTTTTGAAAAACATCAATGTTGATAATTTTGCAGCCAGCGATTTAGCAAAAGTGCGGCAAATCATTTTCGATGCGATAGTTCATTACCGAAAGGTCAAAAATCGAGGTGTAGTGGCCGTTTTCCAACGCGATCGATTCGATCAGTACTCAAACTTTGCTAGGATTGGCGAAGGGTCGCTCGGTGGAAAAGGTCGTGGACTGGCATTTATCGATGCCATGATTAAACGAAATGTAAGTTTTGAAAATTTCGATAACACGCAAATCACCATCCCTAAAACGGTGGTATTGTGTACCGATAATTTTTCGGAATTCATGGAGCTTAATCAATTATACCCCATAGCATTATCGGAGTTATCAGACGATGAAATTCTAAAACATTTCCTGAAAGCACGAATACCCAAACGATTGATAGCCGATTTACATGCATTTTTGAGAGCCATCAACTCGCCTATCGCAGTTCGGTCGTCCAGCTTGCTTGAAGATTCGCATTATCAGCCATTTGCAGGTATTTACTCAACCTATATGGTGCCTTATAATGCCGAAAGCAAAACCCAAATGCTTGAAATGGTTACTGAAGCCATCAAAGCGGTTTATGCATCTGTTTTTTATCATGATAGCAAAGCTTACATGACTGCCACAAAAAACGTGATTGATGAGGAGAAAATGGCTGTTGTGCTCCAGGAAATTTGTGGAAATGCCTATGAAAACCGGTTTTATCCTTCGTTTTCTGGCGTCGCTCGTTCGCTCAATTATTACCCCATTGGAGCTGAGAAACCTGAAGATGGCATTGCCAATATTGCTTTAGGTTTGGGCAAATACATAATGGATGGTGGCACTAGTTTACGCTTTTCACCGGCCTACCCCAACAATATATTGCAAACGAGTACATTAGAATTTGCTTTACGCGAAACACAGACCTATTTCAATGCACTGGATTTGTGCCAAATGCAGTTTGTGCCGCAAGTTGACGATGGATTTAATTTACTAAAACTAAGAGTTTCGGATGCAGAAAAAGACGGCACATTGCGTTACATTGCATCCACTTTTAATCCTCAGGATCAAGTGATAAATGATAGTCTGTACGAAGGAGGACGGAAAATAATCACATTTGCGAATATACTTAAACACGATGTTTTTCCATTAGCTGAAACCTTGAAGGAAGTGCTGCGTATTGCTCAAACTGAAATGGGTCGACCCATTGAAATTGAGTTTGCAGTGAATCTCGATTATTCACCTTTAAAACAACATGTTTTCTATTTATTGCAGATTCGCCCCATAGTTGATAGTAAAGAAATGGTGAACGAAGATATAGGAGCCATCCCCGAAGAAAATGCCATTATTACCTGTAAAAGTGCTTTAGGTCATGGAATTACGAACGATATATACGACATTATATACGTAAAACCGGAAGCATTTAATGCGTCAAAAAATCAGCTGATTGTAACAGAACTTGAGCGGATAAATCGTGAACTGATTAATCAAAACCGCCATTACATATTGGTTGGTCCGGGACGTTGGGGCTCTGCCGATGCATGGTTGGGTATACCCGTTAAATGGTCTAATATCAGTAATGCACGACTTATCGTTGAGTGTGGATTATCCAATTACAGAGTTGATCCAAGTCAGGGTACGCATTTTTTCCAAAACCTGACTTCGTTTGGTGTGGCGTACTTCACCATTAATCCATTTCAGCAGGATGGCAGTTTCGACACCGAATTTTTGAATGCACAAACCGCTCAGTATGAATCAGAATACTTACGCCATATACGTTTCGAGAAACCAATGATAATGAAAGTAGATGGACGAAAAAATAAAGGAGTGGTCATGAAACCATGATCTATTTCACAATTAAATTGTGATTTTTGTCAACTATCTGTATAAAAATTGAATATTCGGCTTTTATTATTATTTTTGCAATAAAGAAATAATTAATCATTTAAATTTAAAAATTCATGTTGAAAAATCATCCAAAAGGATTATTAGTTGCATTTTTTGCCAATATGGGAGAACGGTTTGGGTTCTATACCATGATGGCGATATTAGTTTTATTTTTGCAGGTAAGGTTTGGACTTTCTGAAGAAGTAGCCGGTGATTATTACAGTTGGTTTTATTTTGGTATTTATGCATTGGCATTGATAGGTGGGATTTTAGCCGATTATTCCAAGAAATACAAACTTGTAATCCTGGTTGGTATTGTAGTAATGCTCACCGGATATGCCATGATGGCTATGCCGGGCGTAAGCTTAAATATTACGTTGTTGAGCTTATTTGTTATTGCGCTCGGTAACGGCCTTTTCAAAGGAAATTTGCAAGCAGTGGTTGGACAACTTTACGACAATGAAAAATATGGAAAATTGCGCGATTCGGCCTTTATGATTTTCTATATGGGAATCAATGTCGGGGCTTTTTTTGCACCATTTGCTGCCACGGGCGTAAGAGACTGGTGGTTGAAAACGAACGGATTCCTTCAGGATGGTAGTCTGCCGTCTCTATGCCACCAAATGCTGGATGGTAAATTGACCGATACGACTCAGTTTGCATCTTTAGCCAACAAAGTAAGTCTGACAGGACCTGTAACCGACTTAAATGCTTTTGCAACTGCCTATCTTGATGTTTTTTCAAGGGGTTATAATTATGCGTTTGGTATAGCTGCCATTGCAATGGTTATTTCCTTGCTTGTGTATATTTTCTTCAATAAACATCTGCCAAACAAACAAGAAGTGGTAGCTGAAAAAACAGAAAAAACGAGTGCCGAAAATAAATCAAGCCTGATAACTATTGTTGTTGCGCTACTTGTTGGCGGTTTGGTTACGTTTTTAGTAAGTCTGCTTAAAGACTACAAAACAGGAATGGCAATTGGTCTTTTAGGTACTTTTGTAACCTGGATTATTATGTCCTCTACTAAAGAAGAAAAGGCGCGTGTTACATCTCTTATTTTGGTATTTTTTGTCGTTATTTTCTTCTGGATGTCATTTCACCAAAACGGACTCACACTTACTTTCTTTGCCCGTGATTATATTGTAAAACAAGTTGGTCCGTTCACAAACATCTTCTTTACATTGCCTTCCATTCTATCGTTTATTGCCGGTATTGGTGGTTTATTCTTAGCATTTGGGAAAAACAAACTTTCCAATCGTCTTATCGGAGCTGCAATGACTGTTTCGGGAGCTGCCCTGTGTTATTATTTTATTTCGAAAAGCTCCTCATTGAATTCCATTTCACCTGAAGTGTTCCAGTCATTTAATCCATTGTTTATTGTTTTCTTAACGCCAATGGTAATGGGAGTATTTGCATGGCTGAATAAAATAGGCAAGGAACCATCAACACCACGGAAAATTGGGATCGGTATGATTATCGCTGCCATTGGATTTTTGGTGGTACTTGTGGGTTCGTTAAGTCTTCTTTCTCCTCATGATTTAAATGGTCAGGCTGTTCCTGATTCATCCAGAGTAAATCCATACTGGTTAATCAGCAGCTATTTGGTATTGACTATTGCCGAATTATTTTTAAGTCCAATGGGATTGTCATTTGTATCAAAAGTGGCTCCACAACGCTTTCAGGGACTCATGCAAGGCGGTTGGTTGTTGGCAACGGCTGTTGGTAACAAACTCTTATTTGTAGGAAGTTTCTTCTGGGGAAAACTGGATTTGTGGCAATTATGGCTTATATTTATTGTTTGCTGTTTGATATCAGCAAGTTTTATTTTCTCAATTATGAAACGACTTGAAAGAGTGACAAACTAATTCTGTTTTCACGAACATAAAAAAATCCGGTAGATATGAATTATCTACCGGATTTTTTTATCTAATTCAACAACTATCTGGTTGTTTTATTCTTACCCCAAAATCTGCTCATTGCACTTTGTGGTTTTTTAGGAGGTTCAATCGTTGAAGTTTCTTTTCGTCTTGGAGTTGCTTCCGGTCTTTTGGGTGCGTTTTCAGTTTTCCATGGTGATAACTCAATTTTCTTTCCGTTAGATTCCACTCTTGGTTCTCTCACAACATCTTTTTTAGTTGCCAGAGGACGTTTGTTTGGATTTACCGGACGTGCATGTGGTGCCGGTTTTTTCTTTTTCGGAGCACCTTCAACAGGGATATTTACCGCCAAAAAAGGATGATCATTTACAACCGGAATTCGGATAGAAATCAGTTTTTGAATATCGCGCAAAAATTCACGTTCCTCAGCATCGCAAAACGAAACGGCTTTTCCATTCAGCCCTGCCCTACCCGTACGGCCTATGCGGTGAACATAAGTTTCAGGGATATTAGGAATTTCGTAGTTGATAACCAAATTGAGGTCATCAATATCAATACCACGTGCTGCAATATCGGTAGCAACCAATACGCGGGTGGTACGGTCTTTAAAATTGCG
>Ga0302321_100000432_pt1 | contig 36481 bp, 28 predicted proteins | sample Fen_T0_1_FD_202505 | JGI IMG/M metagenome (GOLD analysis project Ga0302321, IMG submission 202505) | Peat permafrost microbial communities from Stordalen Mire near Abisko, Sweden - Fen_T0_1 | ecosystem: Environmental > Terrestrial > Soil > Wetlands > Permafrost | place: Sweden: Abisko... | reverse complement strand
CGCTATCTGCGCGAAGCGGAGCGGCTCGCTCAGCGCCTACTCACCGACTTCGATGACGAGGCCAGCGGCGCGTTCTTCAATACCGCGAAGGACGGGGAAACGCTGATCGCCCGTCCGCGTGAGGGTTATGACAACGCGATCCCGAGCGCGAACGCGGTTGCGGCGCGCGCGTTGGCCAAGCTCGCCTGTCACCTCGATCGTGACGACTACCGCGAACGCGCGGCCCGCGCGCTGCGTGCCTACGGCAAATTGGTGGAGCGCTCGCCGCGTTCTTTCGCGACCTCCTTGGGCGTAGTCGATTTTCTGCTGCAATCCCCGCTCGAAATCGTGCTCGCTGGCGTACCGGGTGAAGCGGGCTACGAGGCGCTGCGCAAAGCGCTGGGCCAGCGTTATTTGCCGAATGCGATCTTCGCCCACGTCGATCCGACTCGTGCCAGCGCCGAAGCCGCGGGTTTGCCGCTCAGCGAAGGCAAAGGGCTGGTGGCCGGCAAGGCGGCGCTCTACGTGTGTCGGGACTTCACCTGCGCGGCGCCGGTCGTCGATGTTGCGGATTTGGAGCGCGCTCTAACCGAAGCAGTGCCCTCGAAGTCTGCCCAGACCATCGCACGAAGTCCTCTTGCAGGCCGTGCCAGCGCTGCCGGCACGCGCAACCAGACCGATCGTCTGGGCGCGCAAGCCCGGAACGAGCTCGCGGATACCGGACTGCTCGTCAGCGGCATTGGCTTCGGCGGCTACCGCGTGGACGACCAGCACCCGGAGCAACGCGCTGCGCTCGAGCTCGCACTGCGCTCGGGTCTCAACCTGATCGACACTGCGAGCAACTATGCAGACGGTCGCAGCGAGCGGCTGGTCGGTGAAGTCTTGTTCCAGCTGACCGATAGGCACGAGCTCGAACGGGCCGGAGTCGTGGTCGTGACCAAGATCGGCTACGTCCAGGGTCAGAACCAGAAGCTCGCCTCTGCACGAAAAGCGCTCGGCAAGCCGCTGCCGGAAATGGTCGAATACAGCGAGGGGTTGTGGCACTGCATCCACCCCGATTGGCTGACGGACCAACTCACTCACTCGCTCGAACGCTTGGGCCTGGAAACGCTCGATGTCTTGCTCTTGCACAACCCGGAATATTTTTTGGCCGACGCGGCCAAGCGTGGGCAAGGGACGCTCAGCGCGCTGCGCGACGAATTCTATCGTCGCCTCGAGCAAGCGTTCCGCTGCCTCGAGGGTGAGGTCGAGCGCGGCCGCATCGCTTATTACGGCGTGTCGAGCAACACGGCGACGGGTGTCGCCGCGGCGCGCGATACCACGGAGTTCGTACGCATGTGGGCGGCAGCAGAGGCAGTTGCACCCGGCACGCACCACTTCCGCGTCCTTCAAGTGCCGTTGAACCTGCTCGAGAGCGCCGCACTGTTTGCTTCTGGCGACTCCGAAAGTTTGCTCAGCCAAGCGCAAGCTCGCGGCGTGGCGGTACTCTGCAATCGCCCGCTGAACGCCATTCGCGGCGGCAGCATTTTGCGCCTGGCCGAGCCGAGGCGTCCGGAAAATGCCCCGAAGTTCGAATTCGTTCGCGGAAATCTGTTGGCGCTCGAGCGTGAATTCCGCGAGACCATCGCGCCCGCTTTGGAGCTTGGCGGTGGGATCGAAGCCGATGATCTGTTCGCTTGGGGTGATCGCATCTTGGAGATCGAACCGCGTGTCTCTAGCTTGGTGCAGTGGGAAGAAATCGAGGCGCACGTGATCGCGCCCGAGCTGGGCAAAGTTCTGAAGGGCCTCGACGGTGCGTTGAGTGGCGAGCTTGCTGAACGCTTCCGCGACTTCCGCGGCCGCTACTTGCGCGATCTGCAGGGACTTTTCCTGGCCATGCAGAACCTCGCGGCCGACCGCAGTGCGCGTCGCTTGCGCGTCTTGCAAAGCGGACTCGAAGCGTACATGGGACCCGGCCTGAGCTCCGAACCGATGTCGCGCCAAGCGCTGGTCACGCTGCGGGCATTGCCCGGCGTTTGCTCGGTGTTGCTCGGCGCGCGCAGCGTCGAATACGTGAAAGATGCACTTTTGGCGCTCGCATTGCCCAAGCCCAAAGACCCGGTGAGCGCGGTCTCCGCGTTGCGCGAGAGCTGACCTGCACGGCGCACCACCGTGAATTGGTTGAACCAATTTGCGTACCAGGGTTCACAGTTATCCCCAGGACGGTGCGTAAGTTGTTGAAATCAGGTGTCAGCCAATTGGCACGTAACTGGCTCTTCCAATTGGGATGCACCCCGCAATTGCCTGCACATGCGTCGCCGCCTGCTCGCTATGGAATGTGGCCGGCTGCCTAGCGATCGCCCGGGCCACGCGCCTTTCAGCTCGACCCGTGCCGGACCAGGTCGCACCGGTGAGCGTGCTCAAACCGCTGAACGGCGCAGACGAAGACCTGTACCAAAACCTGCGCGGCTTCTTCGAGCAAGACCAGACGAACCTCGAGTTGGTCTTCGGGGTCACGAACGGAAGCGATCCCGCGCTTCGGATCGTGGAGCGCCTGCAGCGCGAATTTCCGAGCGTAAGATCCGTGATCGCCGTACACGAGGGCGGCGCCGCGCTGAACCCGAAGGTACGCAATTTGCTGGGCATGCTGCCGCATGCCAGCCACGACCTGTTGCTGATCAGCGACAGCAACGTGCGCGTACCCAAACACTACGTGCGCGAACTGGCAGCCCTCCACGCGAGCGAACACGTTGGCATCGTGACCAATCTGTTTGCCGGCACCGGCGAACGCACGCTCGGTGCAGCGCTCGAGAACGTACAACTGAACGGTTTCGTCGCCGCAGGTTCGGCCCTGCCCACGCTCGGCGGGGATGCCGCAGTGATCGGCAAATCGACGCTCTTTTCGCGCAGGGCGTTGGATCGCTTGGGCGGACTGTCGCGCTTGTCGTGTGTGCTCGCCGAAGACTTCGTGTTGGGCAAGATGTTCGAGAACGCTGGCCAGCGCGTGTTGATCGCGCCTACGGTGCTGGAGAGCCCGAACCGTGATCTTTCGCTGCGCGCGGCCTTCGCCCGCCACTTGCGCTGGTCGATGCTGCGCTGGAGATTGCGCCCGGCGGTCGCTTTGCTCGAGCCTTTGACGAGTCCGCTTTTGATGCTGCCGTTCGCTTGGGGCATGTTCGGACACTTCGCCTGGCTCTGGCTTCTGGCCATGCTCGCCGTGCGCGACTTGGGGGGGTGGGTGCTCCTGCGCGGCTGGAGTCGCGCGTGGATCCCGGTCGTGCTCGGCCCCCTGCGCGAACTGGCGGCGCCGTGCGCCTGGCTGATCGGCATGCTCAAGCGCCACGTCACCTGGCGCGGACAGCGTCTGCGTCTGTCCTCGGGCACCCTGCTTTATGCCGAGCGCCCCACGGAGCGCTGATAATCAGCCCAAGCGCGCCGAAGCGTCATTCGGGTGCGGCGCGCAAGCGCGAATGCCGAACACTTCCAGGTCGAGGACCCGGCGCACGACTTGAAACTCGTTGCACAGCTCGCTCACTTCGAGATCGAGACTGAGTAGGTCGCCGCGCTTGACGCGCTTTTCGATCTTCTCGGACAGGGCGGCCATGCGAATCGCACCGAAATTTCCGCACGCTCCCTTGACCGAATGAATCACGCTCAGCAGCTTACGTTCAGCGCGTTCGTCGGCCGCCTCACGCAATGAGTCCAAGCGGCGCTCCATGTCCTCTACGAAAATCAGCGAGAGCTCTTCGACGATGCGCGGTGATCCGGCTTCCTCGGCTAGTTCTTGGAGTCGAGACAGGTCAACGGAGGAGTTCGGAACGGCTGCGGAGGCCGCGGCCGTCCCTGCGCGTTGACTGGACTCGACGATCGGCCGGTCCATGCTCTCGACCGGGCGCTCGGGGATAGACATCGACAACCAATGCGAGGCCTTGCGACGGAGCGTAGAAAGCGAGAACGGCTTGGCGATGAAGTCATCCATTCCGGCTTGCAGACAGGCCTGCCGTACACCGGGCACGGTTCCGGCAGTGACGGCCAGGATGGGCACGCGCCGGTTCGGGCCTTCGACCGCGCGGATTTGGCGTGTGGCTTCCAAGCCATCGAGGTCCGGCATGTGGCAGTCCATGAGCACCAAATCGTATTTGCCTTGATGGAACTTGCGCACGGCTTCGCGCCCGGTGGGCGCCAAGTCGACTTCGCAGTTGAGCGTGCGCAAGACGCGCTCGATCAGCATGCGGTTGAACTCATTGTCCTCCGCGAGCAGCACGCGGTGGACTTCGTTCTCGGCCCCGAGCCGGAAGCCGATCGGCGTCATCGCTCGCGAAGGCGGCGTGGACTTGCTCTGCTCCGTTACGTCGCTCAGCATCTGGTCGATCACGCCCAAGAGCTGCTTGCCAGAGCGGTGCACGTTCTGGGCGGCCAAGCGTTGTTCGGGATCGAGCGTCCCCTCCAGCAATAGCTCGCTTGCACCGATCACCACCGTCATTGGTGTGCGCAGATCGTGCCCGAGCGCAGACGAAGCAAATTGCAGGGGATTGCTCGGCTCATCGCGGAAACGGTGCGCGAAGCGCAGGAGCAGCGTTTGCCACTGCTCGAGGCTCGGCGCCTGGTCCGCCTCGACGCCCGCAGACTCCAGCTCGCGCAGCATTTCCGGCGGCAGTGAGAGCGGGGGCTCACTCGCTACGCCCGCGCTCATGCGACGTCCCTGGATAGGTCGAGCGTCGCGATGCGACGGTAGAGCGTGGCGCGTCCGATGCCGAGTAGCTTGGCTGCCTTGCCGACGCTTCCCTGTGTGGCGCGCAACGCGCGCTGAATGGCGCGACGTTCGAGCTCGCGCAGCGGCAAGATCTCGCTTTCGACGTGACCGTTCGTGCTCGAACCATTGCTCGGAACCACCGACAGACCGAGCGAGGGCAGGCCGAGCTCGCGAATATCGGGCGGCAAGTCCGCCAAATTGATTTCGTCACCGCGACAGGCAAGCAAACTGCGGTGGATTACGTTTTGTAGCTCGCGCACGTTGCCCGGCCAGCGGTGGCGTGCCAGCGCTTCGAGCACCTCGGGAGAGATGCGATGCACTTGCCTGCCCACGTCCGAAGTCAAGGTGCGCAAGAAGTGCCCGACCAAGAGTGGGATGTCTTCCACTCGGTCACGCAGCGCGGGTAGGTGGATCGGATATACGACCAATCGGAAATATAGATCCTCACGGAAGCGTCCAGCTTCCACTTCTGCGCGCAGATCGCGATGGGTGGCGCACACCATGCGCACGTCGATTGGTATTTCACCGGAGCCGCCCACGCGGCGGATGGTCTTTTCTTGCAAGGTGCGGAGCAGACTCGCCTGCGTCTGCAAGCTCATTTCGCCGATCTCGTCCAAGAGCAGCGTACCGCCATTGGCTTGCTCGAAACAGCCTCGCCGCATCTGAGTGGCCCCGCTAAACGCGCCGCGCTCGTGTCCGAACAATTCCGATTCTTGCAACGACTCGGGAATGCCAGCGCAATTGATGGCCACGAACGGGCCGCGTTTACGTGGCCCACCGCTGTGAATTGCGCGTGCAACCAGCTCTTTGCCCGTACCGCTTTCGCCCGAGACGCACACTGCGACCTCACTCTCGAGCACACGTTGCACTTGATGAGCCAGCTCGCGCATGGGCGGGCTCTTGCCCACGATCGCGCCGAGAACCGAGCGTTCGGTGAGCGCGCTCTCCAAACGACGCACGTTGATCACCAGCTGGCGTCGTTCGCGCGCTCGATGGACGGCGAGTAGCAGGCGGTCGCGATCGAGGGGTTTGGTGATGTAGTCGTAGGCGCCCGCGCGCATCGCCGAGACCGCGGTCTCGATTTCGCGCTGCGCGGTCACGACGATGATCGGCAATTCCGCGTCGCGCGCCCGTAAGTGCTGGATCACCTTGATACCGGTGACTTCACCCAGGCCGAGATCCACGCAGGCGACCGTAGGCAGCTCGCCATCGGATTCGAGCACGCTACGCGCAGAATCGTGCTCGGCCACACGGTAACCGGTCCGCTCGAGCCAGAACCGCATCAAGCGTCGTGCGGTGGGGTCATCATCGACAACGGCGACTAGGTCCGAAGTCCCCTGGACAGACACGGCGCCGGATTCGTCTTCGATCATCGTTCGTTAGGTAAAACGCACGATCTGGTCCCACCTTTAGACGCAGCGGTCTCAGCCGATCAAATTGAGACGGCGAAGGCCGCCATTTGGCGCGCCTGTCGCACCCTGGACCCATCACCTAAACCTCCGTTGTTGTTTAACTTTGTACGTGATCCGCGCTGCGGGGGGAGGTGCTTCTAGCGCTGGAACGGCGCTCGCATTGACTCGCCAGCAGATTGGCCGCCGCACATAAAAACCCGAGTCTGCAGAAGTTCCCCCTCCGAAGCGGCATGCTCCGCGCCAGCGGAGAGACCGTCGAGGGTCCACGCCGCAGTGATTGGTTCGAGGTCTTCGTCGACGAGCGTGGGGACTTGGTGCTCGCGCTCCTGGACGTCCGCAGCAGCGCCGAGTCACCGCAGGAATTCCTCGCTGGACTGATGCAGACCACGCAGGTCGCGCTGCAACGCCACGAGCCACTGCACACGGTCACGGGCGAACTGGAGATGCAGCTCGCGGTGCACCCGGGCGTTGAAGCAGGCCTGGTGATCTTGCGGGTGAGTCAGCGGGACGCCAAGGTCGAGATGCTGAACGCCGGGATGCCCGCGCTCGTCAACACCAGTCCCGGCGGGCGCCTCGACTTCTACCCGGCCCAATCCAGCGCCGTCGGTCGACGTGTAGGCGAGGTGCACCCGTACGAGCTGATCCCACTCCGCTGGGGCGGCACTTGGCTCGCGGTCTCGGACGGCATGCTGAGCGGCGCATCCGACGAGGAAAGCGTCGCCGTGCTGTGTGCGAAGCTCGAGCTCGCCGATCGAGGACTGCTTTTGGCCCAAACCAGTCGGGAGGAGCTGTACGACGCTTTCCAAGGAGTCCTGAACCCCGCGCGTTTTCTTCGTGACGACGCCACCGGCGTTCTAATCGCCGCGGACGCGGCGGCCCGCTTCCAGTCTGGGATCGTCTGAGCGGGAGCCTGACTAGCTCCAGAGTAGAGAAGCGAGTAGGATTCTGGATCGATGAAGATCCAAACCGCGACCATCGAGCGCTTGCGTGATGCATTGCTGCAGAGCGGGCGAAGGCCGAGCATGGTCAGCTCGTCAGCGTACGAAACGCTGACGCGCGAAGGCCTACTCACGCCCGAAGAGGTCGGATCAATCAGTCGCGTCGGGCCATTGGCCGAGACGATGTTTCTGATGATGGCGGCCGACCGAACGCAGGCGGAGGTCGAGCGAGACGCGGTGCGCGGCGCGATCCGCGGTTTGACCGACAATTTGTTACGATCAGGCACGATCAACGTCATGCTCGAGACTTACGCACAGCGCCTGGCAGACAGCGGCCGTGACGCTCGACTGCACGAGATAGCCGAGGAACTCGCGGAAGATCCAGTCGAAGCCGAAGGGGCGTTCGCACTCGCCGCGGCCGTCGCGCTGGCCGACGACGATGTGAGCGATGAAGAAAATGCTTTCATCAACCAACTCGCCGAGTGGTTCGGGATCAGCGACGACCGCGCGGCGGAGATCTTGGATCAGCTAGAGGACGACCGAGAGTTAGCCTAGTTGCCTTACAGGCTCAGGCGAACGTGCGTCGCTGGTCTTCCGGACAGTGTCCGCCCAATCAGGAAGCCGTGCAGCGCGATGTATAGACGGCGTGCACGGCGTGACCGGGCGACCAAGCAAGTGCGCGGCTAGTGAAATTGACAAAGTAATCGACTTCGACCGCTACACTGGCTACCAATGCTGGTGTGAAAATCGCTGTCGTTGGTTCGGGGTACGTAGGTTTGGTGGCAGGCGCCTGTTTCGCTGATTCAGGCACCAATGTCATGTGTATCGACGTGAACGAGTCCAAGCTCGCCAAGTTGCGAGCGGGTGAAGTTCCGTTCTTCGAGCCGCGCTTGGCAGACTTGCTCAAGCGCAACTGGCCGCATCGCCTGGACTACACGTCCAGCTTGGTCGATGGCATCCGCGGTCGCGAAGTCGTGTTCGTGGCCGTCGGCACGCCCCCGCAAGAAGACGGCTCGGCCGATCTTTCTTACGTGCTCGGCGTCGCCGAGCAAGTCGCCAAGGCGGCGGAGCATGACGTCGCGTTGGTCTTGAAGAGCACCGTCCCGGTCGGCACCAACGACAAAGTGCGCGCCGTGGTCGAGCGCTTCGCCAAGCACAAGATCAGCGTCGTCAGTAACCCGGAGTTCTTGAAAGAGGGCGACGCCGTGAACGACTTCTTCAAGCCCGACCGAATCGTGATCGGCACCGATGACGATCACGCTTTCGAGCTCTTGGAGCGTTTGTACTCGCCGTACAACCGCCAGCGCAGCCGGATTCAGCGCATGAGTCCGAAGAGCGCCGAAATCGTCAAGTATGCGTCCAACGCCATGCTCGCCACGAAGATCAGTTTCATGAACGAGATCGCGCAGCTGTGCGACGTGGCCGGTGGTGACGTCGAGCACGTTCGCCTGGCCGTGGGTGCGGACGAGCGCATCGGCATGCAGTTTCTGTATCCGGGCCTCGGCTTCGGCGGCAGCTGCTTCCCGAAGGATCTGCGCGCTCTGGTGCGCACCGGCGCTGATTACGGTCTGAACATGGAAGTCTCGAGCGCCGCCGTACGCGCCAACGAGATGCCAGCGAAAAACATGATCGCGCACATGGAACGGGACCTCGGCGGCCTGGGCGACAAACTGATCGCCGTCTGGGGTTTGGCCTTCAAGCCAAAGACGGATGACGTTCGCGAAGCACCCGGGATCAAGATGATCGCCGAGCTCGTAGCGCGCGGCGCACGCGTCCGAACCACCGACCCACAAGCGCGCGAGACCGCTCGCGAGAGCATGACCTTGATGGGCCTGATGGACCGCGTGGAAATCTTGGACAACGAGTACGAGACCTGCCGCGGCGCGGACGCGCTGCTCTTGGCCACGGAGTGGAACGAATACAGAAATCCCGAGTTTCCGCGGGTACGCGAACTGATGCGCGGCCGGCATGTGTTCGACGGCCGCAACATGTGCGTGCCGAACGCGGTTGCTGCCGCTGGCCTCGCCTACCGCGGCATGGGTCGTCCCACGCTCGGTTATTGACGCGCTTCGCGACACCCGAAGCGGCGAGCTTCGTCGCGGGCGTGGCTCAGCTAGGGTTGTCTACCATGTGGCGGGCAACCCTCTTTGCGTTTGTCCTCGTCGGCTGTTCCACGAGAACGACGCCTCAGGAGGGCGGCAAGCGTGCGTCGATCGCGCACGTCCCCGCGCGGCCACGCGCGGCGCCGACGATTGCGCCCAGCGACTCGGGCCGTTCGGCGACGGCCTTCGTGCTCGAAGGGGGTATCGTGTTCGGGGTCGGTAAGCAGAACCTATTGATCGACTCAGGCAAGGTAGTATCAGTCGGGGTGAGCCACGACGCTGCAGAGCGCGTGGTCGATGTCGGCGGTCGCTACATCGTGCCCGGATTCATCGATAGCCACGTGCATTTGGCCTACTACCCGGAGGGCGCGGACGAGCTGGCGTCGAGCGGGATCGTGGCAGTCTTGGATCTAGCGGCGCCGCTGCGCACATTGGAAGTTGAGCACGCGCCGCTGCGCGTGCTCAACGCCGGCCCGATGATCACGGCTCCGGCAGGTTATCCGCTGAACTCCTGGGGCGCGGATGGCTATGGCCTCGGTGCAGCCAATCCGGCGGCAGCGGCCGCCGCGGTGGAAACGCTGTTCAAGGCCGGCGTGCAGGCGATCAAGGTACCGCTCACAGCCGCACCCACGTTGGATGACGCGAGCGTGAAGGCCGTGGTCAAAGCGGCACACGCACACCAGCTCAAGGTCTACACCCACGCACTCGAGGAGCTGAGCGCCGCCCGCGCCGCTGCGGACGGCATTGATGTGTTGGCGCACACGCCCACCGAGGCACTCAGCGAGGCCACGCTCGAGGCGTGGAAGGCGCGCACCGTGATCAGCACGCTGAGCGCATTCGGCGGCAGCAGTGCCGCGCTGAACAACCTTCGCGCTTTACGCGAGCGCGGCGCACGCGTGCTGTACGGCACCGACTTCGGCAACACGCGCGAAACCGGCATTCAGAGCCTGGAAATCACGCAGCTGCTCTCGGCAGGCATGGATGGCGCGAGCATCGTCAAAGCCGGGACCAGCGTACCGGCAGCTTTCTTGGGGCTGACTGACCTGGGATCTTTGGAGGTCGGCAAGCGCGCGAGCTTCCTGGTGCTCGCTGCCGATCCTACAGTCGATCCGCACACGCTGTCGCAACCGATCGCGGTGTACGTCGACGGCACGCTGGTCAGCGCAGGCTTGTAAGCAGCTAGGGCCCGGGAAGGGCTAAGTCCGGGCGATGATCGCGGTCGAGGCCCCCGGGTGGCTAGGCGCGACGAAGGCGCATACTGCTTGTATGTAACTGAGGAGCAACGAAGCCAGCCGGGATGCATCGGCCGCGAAGGCGATCGACTTAGCCTTTCCCGGGCCCTTAGCCCAGACGTCGGATGCGCGCGGCTACGTCGTCTTCGAAACGGCGTAGCAACGCCGCTAGGTGCGCACCCGGATCACCTGCGTGCATCAAGGGCGTCAGATCCATGCCCCAGCTCAGCGCTGAGTGCTGGTCGGTGCCGTGGCTTTCGGAATAGGTTGCGTGCGCGCGCCTTCGGCCAGCAGTCGCGAGATCGTAGCGCTTGCCACCTGCGATTTGCGAATCGAATACGCCCAGCAGCGCGCTCTGCAAGTGCTCACGGCGATCGAGCGGTAGCGGCACCTTGTCCGCTTCCGACAGCCAATCCAGATCGCGCCAAACCTCGCCGCCGATCAAGCGCAGCGGCCGCGCGCCAGGTTCGAGCGCGCGGCAGGCTGCGATCACACGCAAGGCGACGGCCACGTGCGTGTCGTGTTTGTCAGCTAAATTGTGGGTGTAGACGACCTCGGGCGCGGTCGCGCGCAGGATTTCGACCAAATCCGCAACGACGTCCACATTGGCCGCGTTTTTGACGGCTGAGCTCGGATGATCGAGCAGAAATTGCGCGCCATACTCACCTACGTAGGCTGCCTTTTTCTGCTCGGCGCGGCGTACGGCTTTCATCTGCTCGTCGTTGTACGTCCGGTACTCGAAGTCACGCGCGCTGCCCGCGCCGTCGGTGACGACGACCCCAGTGAACCAGCGCTCGGCGCTTGCAAAGCACTCCAATATGCCGTGAGCCGCCATGATCTCCAAGTCGTCATGGTGCGCGCCGATCCCGAGGTGCGTCGTACGCGGCAACCCAACGCCGAGTGGCAGCTGATCCGGAACGAAGATCTGAGCACTTTCTTGGCTGAGTTTCATATGCTCTCAGCGTGCATTCAAGCGCGGTAAACTCGCCGCAGCAATCGATTGTCCCACGCGGCGCGTCGCTTCGTCGGGCAAGTGAACGGTGAGCGACCGACTCAGCTCCGGCGCTTCCAACCGAAGCACCTCGCGCGCCTGGTTCAGGAGCACGGAGCCGCCCTCGCCGGAGGTCACGCGACCAAGCAACAACACGTGTTTTACCGCGTAAAATTCCAGATAGTGGAGCAGGCCGTAGCCCAGGTAGACGCCTATCGATTCGAAGATCTGCCGGGCACGCGGCTCGCCCGTGGAGAGCCGCTCTTGCACGAATTTCAGTTTCGAGCCGGGCGACCCAGGCGGCAGCTCGAGCCCTGCGCGCGCGGCCAAGCGAACTACCGCGTCTTGTGAAAAATAACTCACGCCCGTGCCGCGGTCGCCCGACCACTCCTGGTCGACCACTGCGGCCGCGCCATAGTCGAGCGGCGCGAACGCGAGCTCGTTCAACCAACCCGTAACCATGCCCTGCGCGTTCACGTAACCAGCCGCAACACTCGTGCCCATGGCGATGCCCAGCACCGAATGATCGTGTAGCTCGAGCGCGCCGGCGAGCGCCGTCACGTCTCCATCGTTGGCGACCTCGAGCGGCACGTCACCCCATTTCTTGGCGATGTCTAGATAGATCTCCTTGATGCGGGCTTCGAACGCCGCCTCCGGCACACGCCTAAAGAGCGAGGCGATCATCGTGCGATTGTTCAGAAAAATCCCGGCCGAACTCACGCCGATCGCATCGATTCGTGGCAAGTGTGCGGCCGCGCGCCGGATCGAATCATCGATGCCGTCGAAGTGATACTGCGGGTCGCTGTGCAGCTTGGGCTCCCAGACCACCTCGCACGAAAATACCTCTTTGCCGTCGATTACCGCGGCCACTTTGCGATCGCTGCCACCCGCATCGAAGCCGATGCGGCAGCCGTCCAAATGACCACCGAGCGCGGCACCCTCCTCGCGCTCCTTCGGTAAGTCTGCAAACAAAACCGGCTCTACGACGAACCTCGGCTGCTCGTAAATCTTGGCGAAAAACTCGGCATCGAACGCGCGCGCGCCGCCCACCACGTATTGTTTCGCCAAGTGTTCGGCGACCACGCGCGACCCCGCGACGCTGACTTTGAAAGCCCCCTTTTGCCAAAGCAAGAACTTCAGCAGCCGCTCGACGTAGCGCAGATTCCAGCCTGCCTGGGGATGACCATCGGGAAAGATCAGCGTCTCGAAGACAGAGACCTTGCCCGCAGCACGCTCCAAAGCCAGTACCAAGCGCGTGCCACCCGCCCCTTCTGCTGCCGCTCGGAACGCGCGGTTCCCGAGCACCGCCGGCCGAAACTCGGGGTGCAAGGATGGGAGCACGTTGGGCAGTTGCTCCAGCAAGCTCTCGGCCATAGGCGGCCCAGCCTACGCCGCGCGAATCGAGAGCGGTAGTCGCCTACCCTGACTTACTTGCGGCCAAGCTTGGCCAGCTCGCCTGCCATTTCATCACCGGTCTGCAGAACGCGCAGATTGGCAATGAATTGGTACTTGGCGATGCGGGTGTCGACCAGCGCGCCCGCCAGGGTGGCGTTGGACTCATTGTCCTGCACCGGGGCAGGCCCGCGCGCCTCGGCCGAAATCTGGATCGTCGCCGCGCTCTCGGCCGCCGAATATGCGCCCGCCAGCCGGGTCACCTGAGCGGCCGAACGCTCGAAGCGCCCGGAAGCTTGGTTCAACCCCGCAACCGCGGACTCGAAAATCGGCCTAACCATTCAAGCAGAAGAGAACGGTTCGGCCCCGGCAAGCTTGAGAAGAAATTAAGTGGCGCCGCATGCGGCTCTTCTCCCGATGCTCCCGCGCAGAACGTGGAACCCTCGGTCGATGCGGGGCCAACTCCCCCGCTCCTCGGAGCTGTTCGAGTCGCATTTCGCACCGATACAGCCGGACATTGCGCGACAACCGGCTGCCACGCCGAGCTCGGGGTCGACGTGTGGCGCTGCCCATGGCCAATGAATGCCATCGTGCGGCTGAGGACGGGCTGAGCTTCCTACGCGGCGCGCGGCGCTATTCGTTTCAATCCTTGGCCCAGCAGCGAAGTGCGGCGCGATCCGCAGAGCTGAGTTGCCGCGCACTGGGTGGGGGCATGACGTGTAGCCGGAGCTTGGCTTCGATGTTGCGGCGGCGCAGGATGATGGCGGCATCGCTGCGGAAATCGTAATCCTCGCCGGCTGCGCCGTTCGGTGAGTGACATGACACGCAATATTCGTCGACGAGCGGGCGCGCCTCGGCGGTCGAAATGCGGTTCACCGGGCAGCTGGCTTGCGCGTCGATAGAGGCTGAATTGGCGGCTCTCTCGGGCGCGCCCGCGGCTCGCGTTCCTGCGCAGGCGCCGGCGAGCAAGGCGCTCGCGAGCAAGAATTCCGCGTAGCGTCGTGCGCAATCCTTCATGCCCTGCCAACGGAGTCGCTCGGCAAATGGTTCCGCTAGTTGCGCGGGGAAGAGCTGTTTGGCTTGGGTTTGGGGGCCAAACTGAAAAGTGCGCGCTGGCCGTAGCGTTCGACAGGGTGGCCTACGCGGCCGGATGCTTTTCGTTGCTGCGGCCACGCCGGCCCGCCAGTGAAGCTGGCTTCGAGCCTTCGGGTGTCACGATTCTCGGAAAACCGGCTACTATTGACAGCCGTCACATTGCAACGCTGCACTACCCGAAAGCACTCCGGAACGCCCTTCTGGCCGGCACCGGATTTCGGGCTTCGAGGAGCTGGATGTCACCGGGTCTGACGCTGACGAAGTGGTACTTGGATCTCGTCGCAGACGACGGTCAAGTGCGCATCGCCTACGTCGCAGACCTGACGCTTGGGCCGCTTCGGCTCGGCTACGAAAGTTTGCTTCGCGCGAGCAACGAGACGGCCGCGCACACGCAGACCTTGTTCCACTCTTCGGCCGAGCCAACGGTCGACGAACGCGCTCTCGCTTGGCATTCTCGTAGATTGAATGTCGTCGGACGCTGGCTGTTCGCGAGCGCTCCGGTGCGGCGTACGGTGCTGCACGCGGCTGAAGGAAGCGTGGACTGGCACTGCATCGCGCCGCGCGCGCTGGTCACACTGAAGGATGGCGACGACAACCTGAGCGGCCTCGGGTATGCGGAATGCTTGACGTTGACGATTCCGCCCTGGCGCCTGCCAATCGACGAGCTTCATTGGGGCAGATTCGTGGCGCCGGATACCGCGCTGGTTTGGATCGATTGGCGCGGTCCGCACGAGTTTCGGAGTGTCATCCTCGACGGTGAAGAGCTCAGCACCGCGCGTGTCACGAATCAGGGCGTGTTCGATGAAGCCCGCGGGGTCGCGCTGACCTTTTCGGACCCGATGTTGTTGCGGGCCGGCGCGCTGGGCGGGACTGCATTGTCGCGCATTCCAGCGCGGCTGCGGCGCGCGCTGCCGGCGAACGCGTTGTCGATTGACGAGCGCAAGTGGCGCGCCCGCGGCACGCTGCGGCGCGAAGGCCACCCGCCCGTCACGGGCTGGGCCATTCACGAAATCGTCAAATGGCCCTGAGGCGCAGCGCTTGGCTCGGCCAAATCGGGTATGGCGCGCTGTTCGTCGTCGTGCTGCCACTGCTACTCGTGTGCTGGGCCCGCGCGACGCGCAACGCCGTCGAGCTCCCGTTGCCGCCCACACCAAACCTAGGCGGATTGTTGGCCCTCATCGGCCTGCTGCTCATGTCGTGGGCAATGCTGTCGCTTTGGCGCTTCGGGGATGGCCTGCCGATGAATGCTTATCCTCCCCAAAAATTCGTGCAGCGGGGGCCGTATGCGGTCGCCGCTCATCCGATTTATGTCGGGGCCGTTCTGCTCTGTGCAGGGCTCAGCTGGTTCTTCGAGTCCCCGAGCGGGCTATGGCTGGTGACACCCGTATTGGCAGCGGCGGCACTGGCTCTGGTTTTCGGCTACGAAGCGCATGACTTGTCCGCGCGATTCGGCACGGACCGAAAGCGAGCGTGGCTGTCGTTGGTGCCGGCTAGCGACGCGAGCCCGACACCTTCCGAGCGAGCCGGCGCCTTCGTGAGCTGCGTGCTGGGCTGGGTCATCGCGTACGAGCTCATTGCGCTCAGCGGGCCCCCAAGCGGGGGGGTGCCGTTGACGCTACCGGGCGAGGCGACCTGGCGCGTGATCGAATGGGCCGAGCCGGTCTACTTCAGCACCTACCTTGCGGTTGCCACCGTAGCGTTGCTGCCTAATTCGCAGAGGGCGCTGCGGCAATTTCAGGTCCGTGCGCTTTGGTCGATGCTCTTGGTTTTTCCACTCTTCTTGTTCCTGCCGGTGGTCGCACCCCCGCGGAGCTTCGTCCCGACCGGATTCTGGGGTGACCTGCTCGCGCTCGAGCGCCGCTTCGACACCGATGCCAACGCGTTTCCGTCATTTCACGTCGTATGGGCCCTGATCGCGGCGCGAATGTTGGGCGAGCGTTGGCCGCGCAGACGTTTGGTCGCGTGGCTCTGGGCTCTGCTCGTGGCAGCGAGTTGCGTGGCTACCGGCATGCATTCCGTGTTGGATGTCCTGGCCGGCGTGGCCGTGGGGGCGGTCGTCGTGCGGCTGGATGTCGTGTGGCGTTCGATGCGGCGAGCCGCCGAATGGCTTGCCAATTCTTGGCGAGCAGCGCGATTTGGTCGGGTTCGGGTCATCAACCATGGGGCTTACGCCGGAATAGGCACGTTCGCTGCCGTCGCCCTGGTCGAGGTGTTGTTGGGGCCGGCCCTCGCTGTGCAGGTGGCCATTCTCTCCGGCTTTGGCTTGGTCTTCGCGGGCGCCTGGGCGCAGGTCATCGAGGGTTCTCCGCGACTATCGCGACCTTACGGATTTTACGGTGGCGTCCTTGGGCTTTGCCTCGGCGCCATGCTGATGCACTGCCTTGGCAGCGACGGCTTCAGCCTGCTCGCTGCTTACGCGGTGAGCGGTCCGTTCGTGCAATCGTTCGGCAGATTGCGTTGCCTAGTCCAAGGCTGCTGCCACGGCGCGCCTGCGCCACCCGAAGTCGGAATTCGCTATTATCACCCGATGTCGCGGGTGTGTCGGCTGACACCGTACCGAGCGGTGCCGCTGCACCCGACCCAGCTCTACTCAGTGCTCTGGAACGTGCCCGTGGCGTTGGTCATTTCGCGGCTGTGGGTGCTCCACTGCTCCGCACCCTTCATTTGCGGTATTTATCTGATCCTCACCGGCCTCGGTCGATTCGTCGAGGAGTCGTATCGCGGCGAACCACAGACGCCGGTGTACGCGGGGCTCAGGCTCTATCAATGGGTCGCGACGGCAACGGTCTTGATTGGTGGCGCATTGACCACGCTCGAAGGTCCAACTTGGGGTGCTGCGCCCGTCTTCCACGCACGCGGCATCCTGCTTGCCGCGCTCGTCGGGCTGATCGTAGCTGCGGCACTGGGCGTCGACCTGCCGGATTCCAAAAGCCGTTTCTCTCGCTTGGCCTGATGCGGCCTGGAGCGCCCAGTGCACGGGCAATCCGACACCCAGTATCAGCCTATGCCTTTCGCGCTCAGCGCATTGATGCTGGTTTTCGCGGCCATTGCTTCTGCTTCCAGGCGTTTACAGGTCGCGGGAGTCGGGGCCTCCGCGGCGCAGTGGGTCCGGCGCGCGGGCGTGCGCGGCGCACGAGCTTGCCCACCGCGCTCGGAGGCATTTCCCACAGCGAGCGGAGCGCGACGCCTTCAGTCGGATCGCAGTCCTCGAATCGGTTGCCGGGAACGCGCTTGCCAACTCTTCGAGTTGATCGGCCTGCCAGTCCAATCCTCGATAGATCTCTAGCTGGCGTTCTCAGCGGCCGAGTTACGCGCGGTCGAACCCGGCTCACCCCTCGGTGTAGCGAAGCGTGTCGGCCGGCGGCGCACTTGGCGGCCTCCCCTTCAGGGCGCCGAGCCCGGCCGCCGAAGGCTGGGGCGCGCTCGGCCGTGTTCGGTGACCATCAACAAACGATCGCGGGCTGGGCTGCCCGCGGCGCTCAGGAGCTCGGTCAGCGCGCCGGGCTGAGGATCAACGCGCCCAGCGGCGGGATGCGCAGGCGGATCGAGTAGGGACGGCCGTGCAGCGGGGTGGGGTCGGCTTCGACCACGGTCGTGGTTTGGAACTCACTGCCGCCGAAGCGAAGGTCATCGCTCGACAGACGTTCGACGTAGCGACCGGCGATTGGAACGCCGATTCGGTACTCGTCCCGAGGCACAGGCGTGAAGTTGAGCACCACAATCACGAAATCCGTGCCGTCGCGGCGCAGGTAGCTGAGGATCGTGTTGTCCTTGTCGTTGCACTCGATCCACTCGAAGCTCTCCGGCCCCGGATCGCCACGCCACAGCGCATTCGACTCTTTGTATAGCTTGCCCAGCTCGGCGATGTACTCCTGCAGGCCCTTGCGCTGCGGATGCTCGGCGATGTGCCAATCCAGGCTGGTCTCGACGTTCCACTCGTTGTGTTGAGCGAACTCCGTGCCCATGAACATCAGCTGCTTGCCAGGGCGCGTGAACTGGTAGGCCAAGAGCAAGCGAACATTTGCCAGCTTTTGCCAGAAATCACCGGGCATCTTCTCGACCAACGAGCCTTTGCCGTGGACCACTTCATCGTGGGAGATGGAGTTGATGAAACGCTCGGTGTACTCGTAGAGCATCGAGAAGGTGAGCTGATCGAGGTGGTACTTGCGGTGGATCGGCTCCTTCGTGAAGAAGCCGAGCGTGTCGTGCATCCAGCCCATGTTCCACTTGAAGTCGAAGCCCAGACCGCCCTCGGACGGCGGCTTCGAAACGCCACCCCAGGCGGTGGACTCCTCAGCCACCGTGAACGCGCCGGGACACTCCTCGTGGATGATCGCGTTGACGCTGCGCAAGAACTCGATCGCCTCGATGTTCTCACGGCCGCCGTACGGGTTTGGCAGCCATTCGCCCTCTTTGCGGCTGTAATCCAAATACAGCATGGAGGCCACCGCATCCACGCGCAGTCCATCGACGTGGAACTCTTGCAGCCAGTACAGCGCATTGGCGGTGAGAAAGTTCCTCACCTCACTGCGGCCGAAGTTGAAAATCAGCGTGCCCCAGTCGGGGTGCTCGCCGCGGCGGGCGTCTTCGTGCTCGTACAGCGCGGTGCCGTCGAAGCGACGCAGAGAAAAATCATCCTTCGGGAAGTGCGCGGGCACCCAATCGATCAGCACGCCGATGCCTTGCTGGTGACAGTAGTCGACGAACCAACGAAAATCATCGGGCGAGCCGTAGCGCGAGGTGGGCGCGAAGTAGCCCGTGACTTGGTAACCCCAAGACGGATAGAACGCGTGCTCGGCGACCGGCATCAACTCCACATGGGTGAAGCCGAGGCGCTTGGCGTGCTCGCACAAACGCACCGCGAGCTCCCGGTACGAGAGCCAACGATTGCCCTCTTCGGGAACCCGTGCCCAGGAGCCGGGATGCACTTCGTAGATGTTCAACGGCTCGCGCGCGATGTCGCTCTTGGCGCGGTTCTTGAGCCACGCTTCGTCGTGCCAGGTGTAGTTCGAGCGAGCCACGCGCGAGGCGGTGAGCGGCGGCGCCTCCATCTCGTTGGCCCAAGGATCGGTCTTGATTCGTAGCAAGCCTTCCTTGGTTTTGAGTTCGAACTTGTACAGCGTGCCGACTCCGATGCCCGGCACGAACAGTTCCCAAACGCCGGTTGGACCGAGTGAACGCATCGGCAAAAGCCGCCCGTCCCAGTTGTTGAACTCACCGACCACGCTGACGCGATGCGCGTTCGGAGCCCACACCGCGAACGCGGTACCGGAGATGCCATCGAGTACCCGCACGTGTGAGCCGAGCACTGTCCACAGCTTGCGGTGCGTCCCCTCACCGATCAGGTGCAGATCGAGCTCGCCCAGGCTGGGTAGGAAGCGATACGGATCTTCACGTTCCCAGGTCGAACCGTTGCCGAAGCCAAAACGGAGCCGGTAGGCCACCGGGCTCTTGGCGTCGACCAAGAACACAGCGAACACCCCACCACCGAGCGCCAACATCGGTCGTGCTTCTGCGCCTAGGAGCAGGGTGCAGGAGATGGCATCCGGATGGAACGAGCGGACCACGATGCCGCTCTGCTCCGCGAACACCGCTGGGTGCGCACCAAGCACCGCGTGCGGACTGTGTGAAGCGTCGTCACGCAAGGCCCTGAGCAGTGCCGGATCACCCATCAAGGCAGCGGCCGAAGGATCGGAGGCAGAAGGCGGCAGGGAGGGGAAGTTCATCAGGCTACCACGTAGCAAAGCAGTACCAGCGAGTGGGGCGCAACATTGATACCACCACCCTTCGGAACACGGTGGGTTTGTTGAGCGGTGTTGATGACTTCTTGCCAGTGACCGCTGACCGAAGCCTGGCCGGGCACGGGGGGCATCGTGAATTGGCGCGCGCGATTGCTGGCGTTCAAGAGCAAGAGCAGCGTTTGGCCGCGATTGGGGCGCCCGCGCTCGTCGACGTCGTCCGAGGCATCTCCGGGGATCAACATGCCGAGCAAGTGATTGCGCCCGTTGCCCCAATCGTCGATAGACATTTCCGTCCCATCGGAACGCAGCCAAGTCACGTCTTTGAAGCCTTTGTCGCTCACCGGATCGCCGGCGAAGAAACGGTGCCGTCGGAAGACCGGGTTCGACTTGGTGATGCGCAGGACTTCGCGGGTGAAATTCAGCAGATCGAGCGCACGCTCGTCCAAATCCCAGTTGATCCAGGTCAGATGGTTGTCTTGGCAGTACGCGTTATTGTTGCCATTTTGCGTGCGACCGAATTCGTCACCGTGCGAGATCATCGGCACGCCTTGAGAAAAGGCCAGCGTAGCCAGCAGGTTTTTCTTCATGCGATCGCGGAGCCGGATGACCTGCGAAGCTTTGGTCTCGCCTTCGGCGCCCCAATTCCGACTCCAGTTGTCATTGGCGCCGTCGCGGTTGTCTTCGGCGTTGGCTTCGTTGTGCTTCTGTTCGTAACTGACCAGATCGTGCAGCGAGTAGCCATCGTGACAGGTGACGAAGTTGATGCTCGCATACGGCCCGCGGTCGCTGCCCTGAAAGATGTCACTCGAGCCGGACAGGCGCGAGGCCAGCTCCGGCACTTGGCCTTCGTCACCGCGCCAAAACCGCCGAATGCAGTCACGATAACGGCCGTTCCATTCCGCCCAGCCCGGCGGGAACGCGCCCAACCGATAACCGCCGGGACCGACGTCCCAGGGCTCGGCGATCAGCTTCACGCGACTCAGCGTCGGATCTTGCTGCACCATGGCCAAGAAGCGTGAGAAACCGTCGAACTCGAAGGGGTCGCGCGCCAAGGTCGGAGCAAGGTCGAAACGAAAGCCGTCGACATGCATTTCGTCGACCCAATAGCGCAGGCTGTCCAAGATCAACTGCAGCGAGCGCGGGTGCAGCACGTTGATGCTGTTGCCGCAGCCCGTGAAATCCATATGGTGCCGCGCTTCGTGCGGGATCAAGCGGTAGTACGCCGGATTGTCGAAGCCGCGGAACGAGACCGTCGGGCCCAGCTGATTGCCCTCGCCCGTATGGTTGTAAACGACGTCGAGGATGACCTCGATTCCGGCGCGGTGAAAGGCCTTCACCATGGTCTTGAACTCGAGCACTTGCTCGCCCATGAAGCCGGTCGCAAAAGCCGGATCTGGCGCGAAGAAACCAATCGTGTTGTAGCCCCAGTAATTGGTGAGGCCGAGCTCCTGCAGGCGGCGCTCGCTCATTGCTTGGTGGATCGGCAAGAGCTCGACCGCGGTGACACCCAGCGATCGCAGATGATCCAAGATTGGATCGGAGACCATGCCCAGGTACGTGCCGCGCAGGTTGCCGGGGATATCGGGGTGCAGCTTCGTCATGCCTCGCACGTGGCACTCGTAGATCAGCGTGCGGCTCCAGGGGATGTTCGGCGGGCGGTCATCACCCCAGGAGAACGCGGTCTCGATCACCAAGCTCTTGGGTACGACGGCCGCGCTATCGCGTTCGTCGAAGCTCAAATCGACGTTGGGATCACCGACGGTGTAACCGAAGCATTCGTCGGGCGCGTTGACCCGACCAGCAATCGCTTTCGCGTATGGGTCGATCAAGAGTTTGTTGGCGTTGAAACGACGGCCTTGCTCGGGAGCGTATGGGCCCTGCACGCGGTAGCCGTACAGCTGCCCGGGCCGCGCATCCGGCAAATAGACGTGCCAAACTCGGTTCGAGCGTTGCGTCAGTGGGATGCGTATCGACTCTCGGCTGGCCCCCGGTGAATCGAACAAGCACAGCTCGACGCCGGTGCTCTCGCCGGAAAAGACGGCGAAGTTGACGCCCTCACCGTCCCACGTGGCACCCAACGGGTGTGGAGAGCCTGGCCTTGTACGCATGGTTGAACGATGCTCCGTCAGACGAGTCGAGAAACCTTGAACACGTGTCCGACGCGTTCCACGGGATCGAGGCGCACGTAGTTGCGCGCGCCCCGCCAAGTGTAACGTGCGCCGGTCAGCAGATCGGACATCTCGTACGCCTCGTCCGGAGCGATGCCGAGCTCGCCGATCGGTACTTCGACCGTCGTCTCGTGCATGGCGTGCGGGTCGAGGTTTACGACGACGATCAGGTCGTTGCCCGGCGCTGACTTCTTGTAGGCCAAGATCGCGTCGTAGTCCGTCTTGAGAAAGCTCAAATTCGTCAGCTCGTGTAGGGCCGGCTGTTCGCGGCGAATGCGATTGAGCTTGGAGATATCCTGTTTGATGTTTCCGGGAGCGTTCCAATCGCGCACTCGGATCTGGTATTTTTCCGAGTCCAAATATTCTTCGCTGCCGTGGTGGACGGGCAGGTTTTCGCACAGCTCGTACCCGCTGTAGATGCCGTACGTGGGGGAAAGGGTTGCGGCGAGCAGTAACCGCAGCCGAAACGCCGGCCGTCCGCCCGTTTGCAGGAATTCGTGCAAAATGTCGGGGGTATTCGCGAAGAAGTTGGGCCGGTAATAGTCGGCCATCTCGGTCCGGGTCAGCTCGGTCAGGTAGTCCCGGAGCTCCCAAGCCGTATTTTTCCAAGTGAAATAGGTGTAGCTCTGGGTGAAGCCGAGCTTGCCCAGGCTCTTCATCCGCTTCGGCCGGGTGAACGATTCCGATAGGAAAATCGTCTCCGGATGTACGGCCTGCACGTCACGGATCAGCCATTCCCAGAACGAGAGGGGCTTCGTGTGCGGATTGTCGACGCGAAAGATCTTAACTCCTCGGGCGATCCAGAAAAGCACCGCGTCGCGACAAGCGTTCCAAAGCCCTTGGCGATCCTTGCACCAAAAGTTGATCGGATAAATATCCTCGTACTTCTTGGGCGGATTTTCAGCGTAGCGGATACTGCCGTCGGGACGCACGAAGAACCACTCGGGGTGTTCCTTCACCCAGGGGTGATCGGGCGAGCATTGCAGCGCGAAATCGAGCGCGATTTCCAAACCGAAATCGCGCGCAGAGGCGACCAGCACCTCGAAATCGGCCAGCGTGCCGAGCTGGGGATGCACGGCGGTGTGCCCGCCTTCCTTGGCGCCGATCGCCCACGGGCTCCCAAGATCTCCCGGCACACAGGTCGGGTTGTTGTTCGGCCCCTTGCGATGCGTGGCGCCAATCGGGTGGATCGGCGGCAGGTAAATGACATCGAAGCCCAGCGCGGCGATCTCGGGCAGGCGGCGCGTGGTGTCGGCGAACGTGCCGTGCTTGCTCGGATCCTTGCCCTGCGAACGCGGAAATAGCTCATACCAGGCAGAAAAGACTGCCTCGGCGCGGTCGACATAAACTTCCAGCGGGCGCTCCAGGCGCGAGGCTTCGTCCGCAAACAACGGCGCTCGCACCAGCTCGGCCACGTCCTCCGCAAAGGCTACCTTGAGTCGCTCGTCGAGCGCCAACGTAGGGTTCGCGAGGCGCTTGGCGGCATCACCGATCAAGACCTTGGCGGCACCGGTCAGCTTTTCCGTCATGCGCCCGAGAATGCCCGCGCCCTCCAAGAGCTCAGGCCGCACGTCTTGCCCGGCGTTCAAGCGCTTGCCCAAATCGGAGCGCCAGGTCCCGAAGCGGTCGGGCCAAGCCTCGATGTCGTATTGCCAGAGGCCAATCTGATCGGCCTTGAACGAGCCGTGCCAGCGATCCGGATCGAAACGATAGGTGAAAGGCGCGACGCGGGACGAGGCTTCACCTGGCCGGCGATAAAGCAAGCGGGCAGCGATTAGATCGTGGCCGTCTTTGAAGATATCGGCGCTCACATCGATCACGTTGCCGATCACGCGCTTGATTGGATATCGGCCGCCATCGAGCTTGGGACTGACGTTTTCGATGACGAGTTGAGGTGCGCTGGCGATGGTAAGAGGCATCTTGCGGGTTGGGGTTTTAGCTTAGTTTTGTGTCTCACTGGAGGCTTTTAACCGGGCAGGATCTGGCGCGGACCGCTTGCTTGCGGCAGTTCGGGAGCGCACTCTGAAGAATGCAGACTCGCGAGCAGCCGGCGCCGTTTCCACACACGCTCCTACTCGCCAATTTCTACGGCGGGAACCAGCGGCCGAGCAGAGGCGAGCTATACGAACGGCGCAACCCGGCTGACCAGCGAGACCTGGTAAGCCTGGCGCCCCAGAGCTCGGCCGAAGAGGTTCGCGCGGCCTGCGCCGCCGCGCGTGACGCCGCGAAGGCCTGGTCGCAGACGCCCGCGCCGCAACGCGCCGAGGTGCTCGGACGGCTCGTGTTTCTGCTCACGCAGGACAAGGAGTCTCTAGCGCGTTTCGTCGCGCGCGAGGTCGGCAAGCCGCTGCGCGAAGCGCGCGGCAGCGTCCAAGAAGCCATCGACACCGCGGTGTTCTTCCAGAGTGAGGGCCGGCGCTTGTACGGACAGACCGTGCCCAGCGAGCTGCCCGAGAAGGAGTTATTCACGTACCGCCGGCCGCTGGGCGTCGTAGGCGTGATCACCGCTGGCAATTTTCCACTCGCGGTGCCCTCTTGGAAGATCATCCCCGCGTTGCTCTGCGGCAACTCGGTCGTCTGGAAGCCTTCCGATGATGCGCCTGGCACGGCGGCACTGTTTTTCCGCGCCTGGCAACGGGCCGGGCTGCCGCCCGGCGTGCTCAGCATCGTGCACGGCGGGGGCAAGGACCAGGCTGGGCAATTTTTGATCGATCAGGTCGATGCCGGAGCCATCAACAAGATCTCGTTCACTGGCTCGACCAGCGTGGGCCGGCAGATCGGCGAGGTGTGCGGGCGAAATCTGCAGCAGCCTTCGCTGGAGCTTGGCGGGAAAAATCCGCTCGTGATCTTGGCGGATGCGGATTTGGACTTGGCGGTCGATGGCGCACTCTGGGCCGCCTTCGGCACCGCCGGGCAGCGTTGCACCAGTGCGGGCAACATCATCGTCGACCGGCGCGCGTTGCCCGCGGTAAGGGACAAGCTGCTGCGCCGCGCGCGCAGTCTGCGCATCGGCGACCCATCCAACCCAGAGGTCGACTATGGGCCGTTGATCAACGAGCGTTTCATGGCTGCCTTCACCCGCCAGCGCGAAACTGGCATCGAGGAGGGCGCGGACCTTTTGCTCGACGGTCGCCGAATTTTGCCCGGTGATCAGCCCGAAGGTTTCACGGGTGACGCGACACACGGACTCTACGCCACGCCGCGCATCTTCGACAAGGTGAAGATCGAGATGCGCGTCGCCCAAGAAGAGTGCTTCGGTCCGACCGTGAATTTGATCGAAGTCGACGGCATGGACGAAGCGATGGCGGTCGCCAACGGCACGCCCTACGGACTGTCCAGTGCGATCTACACGCGCGATGCGCGCTCCATGCTCCGCTTCAAAGAAGAGATCACGGCGGGCATGACCAGCATCAATAATTCGACGACTGGCGCGGAAGCGCACTTGCCCTTCGGTGGTAACGGCTGGTCCGGCAATGGCACGCGTGAGAGCGGCATTTGGGTGCTGGATGCGTACACGCGCTGGCAAGCCGTGAATGTGGACTTGTCGGGCAAATTGCAGAAGGCGCAGATCGACATCGCGCAAAACGCGCTGCCCCTCAGTGAAGATCTGGAGGCGATTTTGCCGGCGCAGCGCTGAGCTACTTGCCCGCGTCGTGCGCGTCGTCCGTGTGCACCCGACGGGGCTCGTCATCCGGGATCGCCCAGGCAGGCTTTACCCAGCCGGCATCCGGGGCCGCGCTCACTGGCGCTACTGCCGAGGCAGCGGGTACAGGCTTGCTTACGGGCGCTGCCGCCGGCGCGACGTCGTCAGCGACGGCGTGTGCGGACGGAGCGGCCTTGACGGGAACGCTGACGGCGGCACTGGGCTCTTCATGGGTGGACGCGGCGTGCTCGGGCGGCTTGGCGTGTGCACGCGGCGCTGCTGAGTCGTGCGCGGGAGGAACGGCACTGGGCAACGGGCGCAAGCCCGGGTCGCGCTTCATGAATACCCAACCGGCAGCCAAACCGATCGCCAGGGCGATCCCGGCCACTGAGAACACCAGCCCGGCGCCCGAGCGCCGCCGTGGCGGCTCGGAAGCCGCGCTGGCCAGCAGCTGAGCGATCACTTCACTTTCCGCCCGACGGCTAATCGGCGCGCCGCCGCGCGAGGACATCGGATCGCTGCGCGAGGACGGCGGAGCGCCACGCGACGACGTTGGGCCGTCGTTGGCCAGCAAGGTGGCCGCGCCTGCATCCGCGAGCAGGCTGCCGCTCAGCCGGATCTGCGAGTTCGATTCTTGCGCAGACGCTCGCGGATCGGTACCCGAGACATCCAGGCGCGTGCGCGCTTGCGAGTTCGGTGTGAGCTCGTTCGCGGCGATCAGCTCCGATGACGTCCACTGCACGTCCCGCGCGTCACCGCCTAACACCTCGCGCAGAGCGTCGGTGAGCTCACGCGCGGACTGAAAGCGCGCCTCGGGATCGCGCGCCACCGCGCGTGCAAACCAGGCGTCGAAGCCGACCGGCACCGAGCTCGATTCGGATGGGACGGGGATATCCCGAATGCAGATCTGCAGCACGAGATCGCCCAAACCATCGCTATAGAACGGCCGCTTACCGGTCAAGCACTCGAAGGCGATCACGCCCAGAGACCACAAGTCCGAACGGTGATCGACGGTCTTGTTGCCCTGGGCTTGCTCGGGGCTCATGTAGTACGGCGTGCCGAGAATCGAACCGGTGCGCGTGCGGGTGCCGTGTTCGCCGAGCGCAGCGACCGAGACCTTGGCCACGCCGAAATCAAGCACCTTGGCGATCTCTTCGTCTTCGTTGCGGATCAGAAAGACGTTTTCGGGTTTCAGATCGCGATGCACGATGTCCGCTTCGTGCGCGCGAGCCATGGCCCGACCAATGTGCGTGACGACGCGCGCAGTGTCTGCCGACCCCAGTCGCCCGAGCCGGCGCAGGCGCTGCGCCAGATTCTCGCCGTCGAGCAGCTCCATGACGATGAAGGGCAGCTTGTCGTCCACACCGTAATCGAGGATTTGCACGACGTGTGGACTGCGCAGCGTGGCGGCCGACTGCGCCTCGCGCATGAAACGCCCGAGCGTTTCTTCATCGGGCACGTGCTCGCGGTCGATCAATTTGACCGCCACCGGCGCTGCCAGCACCAGGTGATACGCGCGCCAGATGGAGCCCATTCCGCCCGCGCCCAGCCGTTCGTCCAGCCGGTAGCGACCCACGAGCACGCGATCGCGAAGCAGGGCCGGGTCAACCATGTAGGAGCATCCGGACCATAGCGCTTGCTGGCAATGGGCGCACCACTTTCGCCACTTTCGGCGTAGTTGGCGGGCTCCGCCGAGCTCGACGGAGCACAATCAAAGTATGCGTGGGACGGGACGCTTTTGCTGGGAATAGGGAAGAATGAACTCACTCTCGAAAAACGGTTTCTCGAGCGCGGTCCGGCCGGCCTAATCGATCCCCACGCGCTGCTCCGGGCGCGGGCGCGCCGCCGAAGGCTGGGATGGCCCGCGCCGGGACGCTTGACCATCAAAAAACCGGCGGGGTCGAGACGGAGCAGCGCTCGCAAGCTTCGACTAAGATCGGCAGGCATGGAAACCTTGGTAGTCGAGGCGAAAGAAATCGCGAATCTTGCAGCGCAACGCATCGCCGAAGCGCTCAAAGCAGCCATCACCGCAAACGGAGCCGCATCGCTCGCGCTTGCAGGTGGCACCACGCCGCGCGCCGCGTACGAAGCGCTAGCAAGAATTCCCGGAATAGATTGGTCCAAGGTGAGCGTTTATTTCGGCGACGAGCGCGCCGTTCCTCCCACCCACCCCGACAGCAATTTCTTCATGGCCCAAGCCGCATTGTTCGACCGGGTGCCATTGCCCGCGGCCAACATTCATCGCATCTTGGCTGAAGATCCCGATCAAGATGCCGCCGCGCGCGCTTACGAAGCGCTGCTCCCCGCGCGCATTTCGGTGATGGTTCTCGGCATCGGTGAGGACGGACACACGGCCTCGCTGTTCCCCGGCAGCCCTGCGTTGAACGAACGCACGCGCCGCGTGCTGCCAGTGATCGGACCCAAGCCGCCACCCCAGCGTCTGAGCATCACGCCGCCCGTGATCGAGTCGGCCGAGTTCTGCATCGTGATCGCGAACGGCGCGGGCAAAGCCGAGCCGGTGCGTCGCGCTCTGAAAGATCCACTCGACATTCAGACTACGCCATCAGGCCTCGCGCGTCATGGCTTGTGGCTCTTGGATCACGCTGCCGCCGCTTTGCTCGACTGACTTCTTGCTGGCTGAGCGCCCCCGTTTCGGCCCTAAGCGTCGAAATTTCTGGAAAGACGCAACACCGCATCCGGCGTGGCCGCACCGTCGAGTAAGAGCTCGAGCTTTCGCAAAGGTACCGCGAGCTCGGTCAGTCGAGTCAGTGACTCGTTTTGGATGCGCTGACGCACCGCGCGGCGCACACCACAGCTCAACACGGCGCGTCCCGGCGTGCTGCCGTCGAGCGCGCCGAGCTGCTCGAGAGCGCTGGCGTCTGCCGCGGAAAAAAGCGGCGGAAGCAGCGAATTGACCACGATTTCACAGATCGGCAAGGTGAGTTCGCGGCGCAGCGCCGCGCACAGCTCGAGTGACTCGTTGGTCGGCATCTCTTCGGGCAAGGTCACGACCACGACGCCGCTGCGCGCCGGATCGCGGAACATTTCCCAAGCGCGTTCCGCATCGCTACGAAGTACACCCGGCGGCGCGATCTCCACGATCACTTTGGGCACGCGCAGCATGTCGAGCCCGTGACCCGTGGCTGGCGCGTCGAACAGGACCACGTCGAAGCGAGGTCGGCCGTTTTCCACTTCGGTCGCGTGAAACCAGGCTTTGCCGAGCAATGACCATTCTTTCATACCCGGTGTGCCGTTCAAAAAGCCGGCCACGTATTTGCTGTCGAAGATCGCGTCGACCAGAATGCGATTTTTCAGCTTCATCGTGCCGTACTCGCGCAGCGCGACTTCAGAGACGAGCTGCACGCCCCAAATATTGGGCGCAAGCTCGCTGATGGTCGAGCGCAGCGGCGCGGCGCCGAGCAGGGTCCCTAGCCGCTCCTTGGCGCCGCAGGCCGTGACCAATACTCTGAGGCCGCGGCTGGAGAGCGAGCGCGCCAGCGCGGCGGTCACGGTCGTCTTGCCGACGCCGCCCTTACCGGTGATGAACAGAAAACGCCGGGGCGCGAAGGCGGGCATCGAATGGTCCGCGGTTTTGTCCCGCCCCCGAGCCGCCGTCAAATTCCAACTGCGCCGCGCGCTAGTCGGGCATGTTTGGGGCGTGCTACTGGTTTGCCCCCTCGGAGGTTTCATGCGCTCGTGTACTGCTCGGTTGACACTCGCTTTGGCATTGGCAACCTCGGCGTGGGGCTGCAGATCACCAGCCAAACCCGAGCCGCCTGCGCCCGGGGACAGCGCCAGCGCTACGCCGATCGCGAGCGCGTCCAGCACTCCGGTCGCGCCCATTCAGCCGGACAACGTGCTGCTGCCCGAGGGGCCCGTGCTCGCCATTCAAGCCGGCCAAGGCGTGGGCCCGATCAGGATCGGCGCCACGGTCGCCACCATCGAGCGCTTGATGGAAGCGCCCTGTGACGTGAAGACCGCCAGCGTGTGCCGCTACATCCTGCGCGCAGTGGAGTTCGATCTGGACAAGAACGGCGTCACCCAGCGCATCGTCGTGCACCGCCGCGATCGCCCTGCCGGCCCAGATGCCAAGGGCGAGCCAAGAGTGTACGGCTTCTTCAACGGCGGGATCCCGCCGGGAGTCGCCCTAGGCATGGTCCCCAAAGCGGTCTTGGAGATTCTCGGGCCGCCCACGAGCTCCGAACGCGTCACCGCCGCCAACGACTTCGACACCCTGGACCGCGACACCTACCCGGGCGGCATGGTGCTCGAATACGACGAATACAAGAAGAGCGGCAAGGTGATGCTCGGCGGGGTGATCATCACCAAACCCAAGCAATGAGGCTCGAGCTGCTCGCCCGACTCAGCTCTGCGATCTCTGCTGGCTGAAGAGCGCGTTCAACTCTTGTCCCGACGCCGCAGCGGCGAACTCATCGAAGCGCCCTTCGGCCAGTGACTGTGCGGCGCGGAGCAAGCCGCCCCAGGCTGCGCGAGCCAGCGCGCCGCCGACACTCACGCGCCGTACCCCGAGCGCACCGAGATCATCCAGCGTCAGGTCGCTCGCCCAACCGATCAGCACGTTCACGGGTTTTGGAGCCACTGCCTCGACCACTGCCGCGATTTCCTCCCGCGTGCGAATCCCTGGCGCGTAAAGGCAATCCGCGCCTGCTTCCGCGTAGGCTTTCAGCCGGAGAATCGTGTCTGCCAGGTCCGGCCGTCCGGTGATGAAATTCTCCGCCCGGCCAACGAGCATCGTCTCACCGCCGGTCCGATCGATCGCAGCGCGGGCTGCGCGTAACCGCTGGACCGCGGTCTCGAGATCGAAAATCGGGTTCGAAGCGTCATCGCTGCGGTCCTCGATCGAAAGCCCAGCAACTCCGGTCTCGACCGCCAGCTGCACGCTCTCGGCCACGCCCGCTGGGTCCCGCCCAAATCCACTTTCGAAGTCGGCATTGACCGGCAGCGCCGTTGCCCGAACCAACTCTTTCAGGTGAGCCAAAACTTGCTCGCGCGTCAGCGCGCCATCCGCATGACCTCGAGACCAGGCGAAGCCGGCACTGCTCGTGGCCAAAGCCTTGAAGCCGAGGCTCTGCAAGAAGAGTGCGCTGCCCACGTCCCAGGGATTGGCTAAGATGAAACAGCCCGATTCGTGCAATTGCCTGAATGCTCGGCTTTTGGCAGAAGTTGAATTGGTCGTGCTGCGAGAGGTCACGGTGCTTTAGCCTGCACGAGGCGCGCGTCGCCGTCACCCTGTAGCCGCCTGTTCGCTAGCTCTTTCGCTACCAGCGGGACTCTTGGCTAGGTAGACTTGGTCTCATTCCTGGCGCACTCGCCGACGCTCTTGGATCATGTGCTGCGTGATCGCGCGTTGCGCCTCTGCGGACTCGATCAGCGTCCACACGTCGTGTTCTTTCTGCCCGCCGGCCGATTCGAGCAAGATGTCGGCGGCGCGTTCGGGGGAAATCGCGTCGAAGTGTCGACCGGGCAACTCCACCACCGCGGTCCGGGCGCGCAGGCCCTCCAGCGTACGCAGGATCTTGTTCAAGACCGTGCGAAATACCGGGTCATTGAACTCGGACTGCTTGCCGATGCCGAAGAGCAAAATCTTATCGAAGGGCAGCTTGGGTTTGCCCGGAAGGAGCAACACTTCACCGACCTTGCCGCTGGCGAACCCACCTTGAATCAAGCGTGAGATGCGACCCGCCAGACGAAAGTCCAGCAGTCCGGTGACGCCGTGCGGCGGCCGCTCGTCGACCGCGATCGTCGAAACGATGATCTCGGTTCCAAGCAAGTCGAGCTTGCGCAACTCGGGGGTCGAGAAGCGAAGGTCCAAGTCACCTCAGCTTGCGTCAGGCTTGGCAGGCGCACCAAGGAAGTCGGTCCGCCCGAGGTTTTCGGCGATGCGATCGAGCACGCCGTTGACGAACGCGCCGCTCTCTTCGGTGCCGAAGCGCTTGGCGACTTCGACCGCTTCGTCCAAGATCACCGCGCGCGGCACGTCCGTCCGGGCAATCAGCTCCCAGGCGCCCATGCGCAACACGTTACGGTCGACGCGCGTCATGCGCTCCAGCCGCCAATTTTGGCTGGCTTTCTTGATTTGGGCGTCCGTTTGCTCGAGGTCCTTCAGCACACCGCGCACGAGCGCGTCCGCATACGGACGGCCCTCGGCGTCTTCAGCCGGCAGCTCAGCCCAAAAATCGGCGATCGCGCGCTCGACTTCGGTGCCGCCGGCCTCGACCGCGAACAGCATCTGTAACGCGGCCTCTCGGGCCTGAGTACGTGCTCCCATCTTGAACTCGGGTCAGAACCCGGCTTGCTCCAGCGCCTGGCCCGGCGAGACCAACTCGATCGCAGCTAGGGCAGCGTCGAAGCCCTTGTTTCCTGCCTTCGTCCCGGCACGCTCGATGGCTTGCTCGATGGTGTCGGTAGTGAGCACCCCAAAGCTGACCGGCGTGCCCGAGGACAACGCGACCTGCGCCACGCCCTTCGAGACCTCGTTCGAGACATGATCGAAATGCGGCGTCGCGCCGCGGATCACCGCGCCCAGCGCGATCACCGCGTCCACCTTGTCACTGTTGGCGAGGCGGGCGCAGGCGAACGGGATTTCCCAGGCACCCGGCACGCGCACGACCGTGATCTTCGTCGGGTCGGCGCCGTGACGGCGTAGGGCATCGATCGCGCCCTCGACCAGGCGCTCGACGATGAAGCTGTTGAAACGAGCGGCAACGATTGCGAAACGCGTCCCTTCGGGGACGATCAGCGTGCCTTCCAGGGACTCGGGAGCATTCTCGACGTTGGGCATGAAATTCCTGAAGCGAGTAGCAGATTTCGTGTGGGGCGCGAATGCTAGCATCAGCATCGCGCTGCACGAGCCACCTATCCCGGACCCGGGCGCTGCATCGAAACCAACGGCACGCTCGCCACGAGCTCTAGGCCATAGCCCTGAATGCCGGCGATTTTCCGTGGATTGTTGGTCAGGAGACGAATCTGACAAAGGCCGAGCTCGCGCAAAACTTGCGCCCCCAGGCCGTACTCGCGGAGCGTACCGCCGTGGGGACGAGTTGCTGCCGCAGCAGCACCCGGCAGGGCGCTGACGCCCGGTGAGCTCTTGGGATCGTTGCGCCGTAGCAGGCGCTCGAGGTCGTCCCGTAAATCCCCCTGCGGCGGCAGATACACGATCACACCGCTGCCCTCTTGCTCGATCGCGTCGATCGCTTCATCCAAGTGCTTCGCTCCGTCACCGCTGGTAGAGGTGAAGACGTCGGCCAGGGTGGAGCCGGCGTGCATGCGGCACAAGGTCGCGCGGTCGCCATCGAGCTGCCCCTTCACCAAGGCCAAGAACTGACGTTTCTCCAGCACCGCCTCGAACACAATCGCCTGCCAAGACGTGCCGGTGCGATCGAGCACGATGTCGCCCACCGACAGCCGCGTCACCAAGTGCTCGGTTTGCAGGCGATAAGAAATCAAATCGGCGATTGTCAGGATGCGCAGTCCGTGACGCTTGGCAAACGTCTCGAGATCGCCCATGCGTGCCATCGTGCCATCGTCGTTGATGATCTCGCAGATCACGGCCGCTTCGTTCAGGCCGGCGAGCCGCGCTAGATCGACCGAGCCTTCGGTTTGACCGGCGCGCACGAGCACGCCGCCACGCCGCGCTTGCAGCGGCATCACGTGGCCCGGGACCACGATGTCGGTCGGCTCAGCGCGCGGGTTGCTCGCGACGCGAATCGTGTGCGCTCGATCTTGAGCACTGATGCCGGTGGTCACGCCCTCGCTGGCCTCGATGCTGACCGTGAAGGCCGTGCCCAGGCGCGGACCGCTCCGGCCCGGCGCGCTCATCAGCGGCAATTCCAAGCGCTCCACCTGTTCTTCGGTGAGCGTCAGGCAAATCAAGCCGCGGCCGTGCATGGCCATGAAATTGATCGCCTCGGGCGTGACGCGATCGGCGGCGAGCGTCAAATCGCCCTCGTTCTCGCGGTCCTCGTCGTCGACCAAGATCACCATCTTGCCCGCGCGAATGTCGTCCAACGCCGCGCGCACGCGCCCCAAGTGCTCGGGCGCAATGTCGAGCCCGCGGCTTTGACTGGTTGGCGTCGTGTGGCTTGTCTCGCTCTTCATGAATTTCCGGTGCCCTCGTAGCCCGCCTGGCGAAGCGCATCCTTGAGTCCGGCTTCGGTGTTGCCGGCGCTGACCTCGAGGAAACGCACCGCGTAGCGGGCCAAAGTATCCACTTCCAGATTGATCGCTGCGCCGGCCCTGAGCTCGCCCAGCGTGGTCACGGAAAGCGTGTGCGGGATCACCATCACCGAAAGCTGGTGGTCGGTGACGGTGTTCACGGTCAGGGACACGCCGTCGAGCGTGATCGAGCCCTTGGCGGCGATGAAGCGGGCGAGCTCACGCGGGAAGCCAACCGAGAGCCGCTGCGCTTCACCTGCGGGCGCGACGCGTAGCAGCTCCGCAACCGCGTCGACGTGACCACTCACCAGATGACCGCCCAGACGATCTCCGAGCTTGAGCGCGCGCTCGAGATTCACCGCCGCACCGATGGCCAGGCCGCCCAGCGTCGTCCTCTCCGCGGTCTCCAACGAGACGTCGGCTTCGAAGCCGTGGGCGTCCGAGCTGACCACTGTCAAACACGCGCCACTCACCGAAATCGACTCACCGAGCGCGAGCGCACCCAGGGCGCCCTCGACCGCCAGCCGGTAACCGGGGCCCCGGCGCGTACGCCGGGCGAGGTTACCCTTGAGCTCGACCAGACCGGTGAACATGATTTCGGGGTGGCATAGCACGAGAAAAGCCCGCACAGGCCGCGTTCGCCGCGCTCTGGCTTGCGCCTGCCGGCTCTGTCGGGGAAAACAGGTGCTGTGCTCAGCGGGTTTCAGAACGAATGCGGTCGCCAAGCGACACCCCCGCTGCGCTTTCGCGTGGCCGTCCTCGCCCTTTGCGTGTTCTTCGCGGCAGGTGCCTGCGGGCCCAGCGTGCAGTCGATTTACGAAGGCAACGTGCGCTTCGAGCATTGCTACCGCCTAGACTTGGAAGTCGACACAGCGCCTACACATCGCCGTGCTTGTTGGACCGAATGGCTCAGCCTGTACACCTACGGGCAACCGCGAGATCGCATCGAATACGCGCGCCGACGGGTGCACTCGTTCAGCACCGGTGATGCCGATCGGCCGACGCTCGACATTGGTGACGAAAAAAAGACCGAAGCGCGCCAGTTCTATTTAGTGGTGCCCGCGCCCACCAGCGTGCACGCCCCGCCGCCCCCGATCGCGACTCGCTGGTACGGAGACGCTGGCAGCTCGCCAACGGCGCCGACCACCCCGACCGCCCCGACCGCCCCAACCACAGAACAAGTGCAGTTGCCCCCAGCGCCCCAGGACAAGTGCAGCCTCGCTTGCCGCGAGTCGTTCGATAATTGCGAGGCTCGCTGCGATCGCGACGCGGGAAAGCCGGAACCCGGCTGCAAGCTCTGCGGTTCGGACTACAAGACCTGCATGAAGCGTTGCTTTCAGTAGTGTGACCGAAAGTTGACAGACGAAAGCGCCGGGTGCCGGGCACGAAAAGTCCAACCCGGTCAGAATGAAGCGCTCGGCGGCGCGGCTAGTGGGTCGCGAGCACGATTCCAAACCGCGATTAAGTTGACGCCCTGTACACGCCTCCGGTAACCAGTGTGGCAGCACGATGACGCGGCACCCAGCACTCAGCGCGCTTTCCCCGGCCTTGGCCACCCCCTTGCCGCGCGTGCTCCGTCCGCAGCGCGCAGTCCCTTCGGACGCCGTCCGCCCGACGCGCGCTGAAGTAAATCTTGCGCATTTGCGGCATAATTTACGGTTCGTGCAGCGCGCCGCGGGCGGCGCCGCCGTGTGGGCCGTGCTCAAGGCAGATGGCTATGGGCATGGCGCAAAGGCGGTCGCGCGCACCCTCGAACGCGCCGGCGCGAACGGCATCTGCGTCGCGCTCTTGGAAGAAGGCATCGAGCTGCGCGAAGCCGGCATCCAGGTTCCGATCCTGATCACCGGCGGCTACTACGGACGCGCCTGGGGTGAGTTGCTTCGTCATGATCTCACGCCCGTCGTGCACGACCCCGCCCAGCTCGAAGCGATCGCCGACGAAGTGAAGTTCGCCGGCTCGGAGCCGCACGCCATTCACGTCAAGATCGACACCGGGATGGCCCGCCTCGGTATCCTGCCGGCAGACGTGACCGCGATGGCCAAAGCGCTTCATCGCTTCCCCGAGGTCAGGCTAGAGGGCTTGATGACCCACTTCGCCTGCGCGGACTCCTCCGATCCGGAGTCAATCGATCACCAGCTCGATCTGTTCGAAGATGCCACGCTGGCGATGCGCAAAGAGGGCATCATCCCCGAGCTCCGTCATGCCGCCAACAGCGCCGCAATGCTCAAGAGCCCCCGCTCTTGTTACGACGTCGTGCGTCCTGGCATCGCCCTGTTCGGCGTCGAGCCCAGCGCTGGCCTGTGCCCCGAGCTCCGCCCGGTGATGCGCGTGCGTAGCGAAATCGCCGCGCTGCGCGATCTGCCCGCAGGCGCGCCGGTCGGCTACGGCGCAACCTTCGTCAGCACGCGCCCCAGCCGCATCGCGACCGTCCCGGTGGGCTACGCGGACGGCTTCTGCCGCGGCCTGTCCAATCGCGGCTCGCTGCTCGTCCGCGGCAAGCGCGCCCCCGTCGTCGGCACCGTCAGCATGGACATGACCATGCTCGACGTCACCGAAATCAGCGACGTCCGCGTCGGCGACGAATGCGTCGTACTCGGTGCCCAAAAAGGCCCCCTCGGCCAGGACGAAATCAAAGCCGCAGAAATCGCACGCACCCTGGGCACCATCCCCTGGGAAATCTTGACCGATATCTCGCGCCGCGTGCCCCGCTTTTACCGCGAGCCGTAGCCGCAGCTTCGCCAGCGCTGCCTGGGTGAGGCAACTCGTGACCCATGCGGCCATAGCCGCGCCCAACATCGGATCGCCCACCAGTAGGTCGACGATCGCGCGGCGTTGGAGTTCGTTCTCGTGATTTGGGTTGGGTTAGCGGGCGCGAGGCGCC
>Ga0302321_100000431_pt1 | contig 36509 bp, 21 predicted proteins | sample Fen_T0_1_FD_202505 | JGI IMG/M metagenome (GOLD analysis project Ga0302321, IMG submission 202505) | Peat permafrost microbial communities from Stordalen Mire near Abisko, Sweden - Fen_T0_1 | ecosystem: Environmental > Terrestrial > Soil > Wetlands > Permafrost | place: Sweden: Abisko... | reverse complement strand
GAAGCTGGCGAGTATGAGTTCGGCGTAGAATACGACGATGGCGCCCGTCTTTATCTCGATGGCAAGCTCGCGACCGAAGACTGGAGCTTTGGCCCCAAGCGCTATCGGGCCGCCAAGATCACGCTCGCCAAGGGCCAGAAACTTCCGGTGAAGGCCGAGTTTCACCAAGGCGGTCAGGATCGCTTTTTCCGTCTTGGCTGGCGCACCCCGAGCGAACGCCGCGCTTCGGCTAACATTGCGAAAGCACTCGATAATACGATGACCTCCTACCTGCCTAGCGGGGCAGATTGGTTCGACTTTTGGACAAACGAACCTTTTTCCGGAGGTCAGACGGTGACGAAGAACTGCCCGCTCGACACGTTCCCGGTCTACGTCCGCGCTGGCTCGATCGTGCCCATGGGACCAGCTTTGCACTACGCGACCGAGCAGCCTGACGCGCCCTACGAGATTCGCGTTTACCCCGGCGCAGATGCCAAGTTCACAGTCTACGAGGATGACAACGAGACCTATGCCTACGAGAAAGGCCAGCGCGCTACCTACGATCTCGTCTGGAACGAAGCTGCAAAAACCCTAACGATCGGAGCTCGCCAAGGTTCTTTTCCCGGCATGGTCGCCCAGCGGAAAATTACGGTTTCGGTGGTGCCGGTAAACGGCAAAACCGTATCTTCGAACGCACCGCAAAAGGCCGAGACCCTTGTCTACACGGGTCAGCCGGTCGTCTTGAAATTCAACCGTTAAGACGAATCAACGTCTAGCGACTACGCTTCCGCTTCTCCTATCCTAATGAAACATCTCCCCCTCGTTGTCGGGTTAGCCACTCTTCTCCTGCCTTCCGTTCGAGGAAACGCTGCTCCCGATTGGGAAAACCAAGCCGTTTTTCGGATCAACAAGGAGGAACCGCACTCGACGAAAATGCCGTTCCCTGACGCAAAGTCTGCACTTGAAAAAAAGCGCCTCGAAAGTCCGTGGTGCCAGGTGCTCAATGGCGATTGGAAGTTTTCCTGGGCGCCGACGCCCGACGAACGTTCGGTGGGATTCGAACAACCCGGCTTCGATGCCTCGCAGTGGAAGACCATTCCGGTGCCAGCGAACGTCGAGCTGCACGGCTATGGGACCCCGATCTACACGAATGTTACTTATCCTTTCGCGAACGATCAGCCAAGGGTGACGGGCGAGCCGCCGAAGGACTGGACCACCTACAAGGAGCGCAACCCCGTCTCGTCCTATCGGCACACGTTCACGTTGCCGAAGTTCTGGAAAAAACGGCAGACGTTCGTCGTCTTCAACGGCGTGGCATCGGCGTTTTATCTCTATGTGAACGGGCAAAAAGTCGGCTATTCGCAGGATAGCCGCACGCCAGCCGAATTTAACCTTACACCGTATCTAAAAGCCGGTGAAAATCTCCTTGCGGTGGAAGTTTACCGCTACAGCGACGGCTCCTATCTCGAAGACCAGGATTTCTGGCGTCTGTCGGGCATTTTTCGAGATGTGTATCTGTGGTCAGCCGCATCTCTCGATCTGCGTGATTTCGAGGTGAAAGCCTCGCTCGCCGATGACTACCGGACGGGCACGTTGCGCGTGAAAACCTGGACGCATAATTACACGAACCGGCTCCGCGATTTCACTGTCGATGCCTCCGTGCTCGACGCGGCAGGGGTGGTGTTAAAACAATTAACGATCAAGAGCAGCGCGGCCGCGAAAGACGAAAGGCTCGACGAACTCGACGTATCTGGATTGCAGATACAACCGTGGTCCGCCGAGAGCCCGACCCTTTACCGTCTGCTGCTCACGCTCAAGGACAAGAGCGGCAAACCGGTCGCTCACTACGCGACCAAAATCGGTTTCCTGCGCTCCGAGATCAAGGAGGGCAACTTGCTTGTCAACGGTCAGCCCTTGCTCATCAAGGGCGTGAACCGTCACGACTTTAACCATATCACAGGTCAATATGTGAGCGAACAAGGTATGCGCGAAGACCTCGACGCGATGAAGCGTCTCAATATTAATACCATTCGCACTTCGCATTATCCGAATGACCCGCGCTTCCTCGAACTCGTCGACGAATACGGATTCTACGTGATCAGCGAGGCGAACATCGAATCGCACGGCCTGATCTATACTCCGCATTCGCTAGCGAAAGATCCTTCGTGGGGGCCCGCACATCTCGACCGCGTGCGCAACATGGTCGAAGCATTCAAGAACCACCCGAGCATCATCCTGTGGTCGCTCGGCAATGAGGCGGGCGACGGCGTGAACTTCGTCGAGTGCTCGAAATGGGTGCACGGGCGCGATCCGAGTCGCCCCGTCCACTACGAGCCGGCGGGCATGGAAGAATACGTTGATCTCTTTTCCCCGATGTATTTTGGCATTGGCGGTTTGGAGGGTTGGTGTCGCAACGAGGAAAAAAAGCCGCTCTCGCTACAGCGCCCCATGATCCAGTGCGAATACAGTCACAGCATGGGCAATTCCAACGGGGGCCTGGCCGATTATTGGGACAACTATCGCCGCGAGCGCCTTCTTCAGGGCGGCTGCATCTGGGATTGGCGTGACCAGGGGCTCATGCGCACTCAGCCTGCAACTCCAGGACAAAAATCCGCCGTCGCCGTGCTCGATCCCGCGCGTTTCCAGGCACCGGACGGTTCAGTGCGCTATTTTGCCTTCGGCGGCGATTTCGGTGACAAACCCAACGACGATAATTTTTGCTGCAATGGCATCATGAACGCGGACCTCACCCCGAATCCGCACGCGGCAGAGGTCTTTCAACAATACCGCAATCTTATCGTCACGCCGGTCGATGTGAAATCAACACAGCCCAAGGTCAGCGTTCTTAACGAAAACTTCTTCCTAATGCTTAAAAATCAGCCGTATCGCTGGTTGTTGCTGGCGAATGGTGTTACCTTGCAAAGCGGCACCGGGACGCTGCCCGAAGTGGGACCGCAGAAGTCGGTGGAAATCACGATTCCCGTCGCCGCTCTCCAGCCGGTAGCGGGCACGGAGTATCATCTGAATCTGGAATTTTTGCAGGGCGCGGATCGTCCCTGGGCGAAGGCCGATTACGTCGTCGCGCGTGAGCAACTCGCACTGGACTGGACACAGCCCACGGCGCTGACGCTGCACGCTTCTGACATCCAGACCGAAGTTGTCGCGCAAGAAGGCACGACTCGTGTGACCGCCCAGGACTTGCGCGTGGCGTTCGATGATCGCACCGGCCGAATGATCTCCTATGAAATTGGCGGTTCCGAACTGTTTGCCAGCCCTCTCGAGCTAAACCTCTGGCGAGCGCCAACCGACAACGATCGCGGCAACACCAAGTACAGCGTTGTCCATATTTGGGAGACGGCCGCCAAGAACTCGGTCGTCACCGGCCGCGAAGTGACCCAGGCGGGCAAGGCCGCGGTAGTGACCTACGACCTTTCGGTTCCGGTCGGTGAGACCAAAGCTCGCATCGTCTATACTGTCCATGGCGACGGCGTAGTTGAAGTTTCGTTACAACTTAATCCTCAAGGGCAGGCTCTCGCTGTGATTCCGCGCGTGGGCATGACCTGTGCGCTGCGACCCGACTACGCGCTGTGGACTTGGTTTGGCCGCGGCTCCGGCGAAAATTATCGCGACCGCAAAACCAGTTCCCTCGTCGGCCAATGGGCCTGCAAGGTTGAAAAAGCCTGGTACCCATATATCGAACCGCAGGAAACAGCCAACCGGACCGACATCCGGTGGAGCGAGTTCACAAGTGCCCAGGGACGCGGACTGCGGTTTCAGCCGACCGACGGACAGCTCGTCGAAATGGCGGCGTATCCCTTTCTTCAATCCGATCTTCAGGGCACGCGTCACCCGAGCGATATTCCGCTCCGCGACCTCGTGACCGTTCAGATCGCCCACGCGCAGATGGGCTTGGGCGGAGAAAATTCCTGGGGCGCCTGGCCACTTAAAAAATATCAGCTACCCGCGGATCACGAATATCGGTACGCGTTTGCCATGGTGCCGATCGGGTTTAAACCCATTGAAATCGGCAACGTCTCCCGCTGATAACACCCTGTTTTCCCCTAAAAAATCTCACTCTATGAAATTCCTACCCTTCCACCTCCTCGCCGTATCGTTGGTCGCATCCGCGTCTGCTGCGGCTTCCGAAATCGCGGTCGCGCCCGAAACGCCGGCGAAACTGTTTCCGCTGGAATCTATCCGCCTGCTGGAAGCGGGGCCTTTTTCTGGGGCCGTGAAGGCGAATCGCGAGTACGTCCTCGCGCTTGATCCGGAACGTTTGCTGGCACCTTTCCGGCGCGAAGCGGGGTTGCCGCTCACAGCCCAGCCTTATGGAAATTGGGAGAGTGGCGGTTTGGATGGGCATACCGCCGGACACTACCTCTCCGCGCTGGCCCACATGATCGCATCCGGAGAAGACACGTCGGATGCGCAGCTTCGCCAACGGCTCGAACACGTGATTCTCGAATTGCAGACCTGCCAAAACGCCTATGGCGACGGCTATGTCGGCGGCGTTCCCGGCAGTCGTGAGTTGTGGAAAGCGATCGCCGGTGGCGACGTTGAGGCGATCAACCGGAAGTGGGTTCCTTGGTATAATGTTCACAAGACCTTTGCTGGTCTGCGCGACGCCTACGTTGAAACGGGCAGCGCACCGGCGCGCGACGTCATGGTGCGTTTGGGCGATTGGTGCGTGAGCCTCACGTCGCATCTCAGCGACGAGCAGATGCAGAAGATGCTCAACCAGGAGCACGGTGGCATGAATGAAGTGCTCGCCGACCTCTATGCGATCACGGGAGACAAAAAATATCTGGCGACCGCTGAACGCTTCAATCACCACGCGATCCTCGATCCGCTCATCGCGCAAAAGGATCAGCTCACTGGCAAACACGCGAATACCCAGATCCCGAAAGTCATCGGCCTCGAACGCATCGCGACCTTGACCGGCAACAAGGCGGACGAAACAGGCGCACGTTTCTTTTGGGAAACGGTGACGAAGAATCGCTCCGTCGCGTTCGGCGGAAACAGCGTGTCCGAGCATTTCAACGATCCGCATGATTTTCGCGGTTTGCTCCTGCACCGCGAGGGTCCCGAAACCTGCAATACCTACAACATGCTTCGGCTCACGGAAGAGCTCTTCGCCCGCGAACCGAATGCCAGCTATGCCGACTATTACGAGCGGGCGTTGTACAACCACATATTATCTGCCATTAATCCCGCCCATCCCGGCTACGTGTATTTCACGCCGATCCGGCCCGGCCACTACCGCGTCTATTCGGTGCCGGGCGAGGCATTCTGGTGCTGCGTTGGCACCGGCATGGAAAACCCCGGTAAGTACGGCGAGTTTATCTATGCGAACGCCAGTGACGGGCTTTATGTCAACCTCTTCATCGCTTCCGAACTCAAGGATACTCAACGCGGCCTCACTTTGCGGCAGGATACGCTGTTTCCTGACGAAGAGCGCACCCGGCTCACGCTCAAGCTCGCTCAACCTCAGACGTTCACGCTGCATCTGCGGCAACCCAGCTGGGTCGCGCCTGGAGCCTACTCCGTCAAGGTCAATGGCCAGTCCGTCACCGTCACGACAGCACCTTCTTCCTATGTAGAGGTTCGGCGCGAGTGGCGTGATGGAGACCGCGTGGAGATTGCGCTGCCCATGCACACCTCCGTCGAAGGCTTGCCGGACGGCTCGAACTGGTACGCGATTCTGCGCGGTCCCATTGTGTTGGCTCATCCCGAGGGTACCTGGGACATGACCGGACTGCGCGCGGACGATGGGCGGATGGGGCACGTGGCGTCAGGGCCGGAATTGCCGCTCGATCAAGCGCCCGTCCTTTTGACCACGGCCGACAAGATCACTTCCAACGTCGTTGCGGATCCTTCCGCGGGGCCCATGCATTTCAAACTTACAGGCCTGCTCGAACCTGCGGCGCCGGACGGTTTGCCGTTGGTCCCATTTTTCCGTCTGCACGATTCCCGGTATCAAATGTATTGGGAGGTCACCACCCGCGAGGCCCTCGCGAATCGCAAAGCACAGCTCGCGGCCGACGAGCGCGCCCGGGCCGCTCGCGAAGCAGCCACGCTCGACTCAGTCGCGCCGGGCGAGCAGCAACCCGAAGTCGAGCATGCCTACAAAGGTGAGGGGACCCAATCCGGTCTCTACAATGGCCGTCACTGGCGCCACGGCCGGATGATCGAGTACACGCTCGCCACCCGCGGCGAAAAAGCGGTTGTGCTGTCGGTCACCTATTCAGGCACTGACGCCGGAAGACAGTTCGACATCCTTGCCAATGGCGTCGTCATCGCGACGCAAGAACTCACCGGCGAAAAAATGGGCGAGTTCATCGAAAAGTTGTATGCGCTCCCCGCGGCCGTCCTTGCGTCCGCAGCCGACGGTCGTGTGACGATCAAGTTTGTTGCGAGGAAAGAACTCGCAGGTGGCCTCTTTGACGTGCGGCTACTCCGGCCAACCGTTGGGGAGAAAACAGGAGCCATCTCCAAGTAATCCAAAGCGTTTGTTTGCTCCGGCTCGCCACCGCGCCGTGCTTCTTTTGAGAGGCACGGCGGTTACCTGTGAGCAGGCCAACCACCACCGGTGCGGTCGTCCTGTTTGCGCCGAGACTCACCTAAGAACGTATCCTCTGTTTTCGGGGTATGCAGCCAGCGAAATATGTGGTAGCTTGCCCGCAGTTGTTCTTCCGGCGGAAGGCAACTCCCCGCATCACCCATAGTCCCCTAAAATACGACACGAGATGTCGTGCCTCAGTATATGATCTATATTAAAACGTTCCTCCAACGGCTCGTAGATAGTAGGACTGCGTTTCCTGCCACTGCGTCAGCCATCGTCGCCAGCGTTTCGGCATCGACTATCAACCGCCAAATGAGTGGAAGGGCCTGCCGCGCCATGCTCCTCGTCGGCGTCATGCTCTGCTCGTTATTCGCGCTCATATCCCCGGCTTCCGCCAAACCCGGCAAGACTGCCATGCAGTCCTATGTCGAGGCGATGCAACCCGGTTGGAATCTCGGCAATACGCTTGATGCTATTCCCACCGAAACCTCGTGGGGCAATCCGCTCGTTACCCAAGCCATGATCCAGCAGATCGCCGCTCAAGGATATAAGAGTATCCGAATTCCAATTACCTGGACGGATCATACCGGCGCTGCACCGGACTACACGATTGATCCCGTGTGGATGGATCGGGTGCAGCAGATCGTGGACTGGTCGTTAGGTGCTGGACTGTATGTTATGCTCAATACGCATCATGACTCGTGGCAATGGATACGTTCGATGCCCACCAACCATGACAGCGTGGTCGCTCGCTACACCGCGGTTTGGACCCAGATCAGTACGCGTTTTGCCAGCTATCCCAACAAACTGATGTTCGAGAGCATCAACGAACCGCAGTTTGTCGACGCGAGCAATGCCAACATCGACGATGCGACGGCTAGGTCGTTGCTCGACGAGATGAACGTCCGGTTTTTCAATATTGTGCGCGGCAGCGGCGGCATGAACGCCACGCGTCCACTCGTATTGCCGTGTTTGGGTACAGCCGGCACTCAGCCAAACTTGGATTCATTAAGCAGCACGATTACGAACCTGAATGATCCCAACCTAATTACTACAATTCATTTTTATGGGTATTGGCCGTTCAGTGTAAACATCGTGGGCGATATAGAATTCAATACTCCGTCGCTCGAGAACATCTTCACGACGTTCGACGCTGTTTATAATACGTTTGTGGCAAAAGGCATTCCTGCTGTCGTCGGCGAATTTGGTGTGTTGTCGGGGGATAGCATCGAGCGTGGCGAGTATTTGAAATACCATGAGTACGTCGCCCAATATATTCGAAAGAAGGGAATGACCCACATGTTCTGGGATGCCGGCCAGCTCTTCGACCGAACCACTTTCCAGTGGAAAGATCCCCAGCTTTATTCGATCATGATGCAGACCGTGGCGGGCCGCGCGACCACCGCTGATACTGACTTAATCTTCGTGCAGAGCGGCGTGCCGAACCAACGTGCCATCATCAATCTGAACTTGAATGGAAACAGATTCGTCTCACTAAAAGATGGGACCACCACGTTGAAGGAAGGCGTCGACTATGAGATCGAAGACACCGTGTTGACGATCAAGGCGAAGGAGCTCTCCCAATACACTTCTGGATCACTCGGCGAAAAAACGGTTCTCACCGTTAACGTGAACTCGGGCCCCGCGTGGCAAATTCACGTGCGGACCTTCAGCCCGCCCGTGCTGTCAACCGCAGCTGGCTCGACAGGAGGCCCGCTCGTGATCCCGGCCGCCTTAAATGGCGATTTGCTTGCGACGATGGAGGCCCGATATGCGGACGGCACACCGGCCGGCCCCGCCAACTGGACCGCGTTCAAGGAATGGGGCGTCTTCTTGCCCGATTACGCGAATAATACCATCACGGTCACACAGGATTTCTTTACCGGGATGAGTGCCGGAACGGTCAATCTCACGTTCTATTTCTGGAGCGGTCAAACGGCCAAGTACCAACTTGCGCTTCAGCCCAAACCGTCTTCGGGCGGCGATGATTTGGTGATGTATGACGACAACCTGCTTTCCGGTTGGCAGAATTGGAGCTGGGCCACGGTTAATACTGGCAACACGACGCCTGTGCATACCGGGACCAACTCCATCTCGGTGGACGCCGGTGCATGGGGCGCGCTCTTCCTCGGAGGAGGGACTTTGAACAACGGGACCTACCACACCCTGACCTTCTGGGCCAACGGCGGTCCCGTCGGTGGACAGCGAATCACGATCAGCGCCACGGCAAATTGGGACGGTACAGGTTTCCCTTCCTATACGATTGAATCAATTCCGGCCAACACGTGGACAAAGTTCGAAGTTCCGCTCGCCGGTATCGGTGTCGATGCCAACCCGAATGTTACGACATTGACGATCATGAATACGTCGGGTGGGACTGAGCCAACGTTCTATCTTGACGACATCCACCTCTCTCCCGCGTACGCATCATGGCAGTTGGATATTGCAGGAACGGTGACTCCAGTGACGCCCCCCACCACATCGTTTGAAATCAAACGCGGGGAAATCCACCGTGATTTCCATACCAATCGCCTGGTACAGAAAGTGCAGGTGTTCAATAAAGGCACCCAGCCGGTCACCGGCCCCATCTATCTCATGCTCGACCGGCTGTCGTTGAATACGTCGCTGATGAATGCCACGGGTCTGACTGCGAACGTCATCCCTGCAGGTAGTCCCTATATCACCGTGACCACCGATGGGCTCGCTCCGAAACACAGTGCAACCGTTACGCTTGAATTCAGTATTCCGGCGCCCAATCACGCGACCGGGCCGGGCCACGCCGATAGGGGCGGAGACGACGGCGACCACCATGACAAACGTGGCGGGGACGATTGCATCGAGCAGGATTCCGTCACCTATACCCCGCGTATCTTGAGCAACGTCGCTGCTCCCTGAGGTTAGCCTAGGCGTTTCCTCGTTCGATATTCTGTCGGCTCTGCGCCTCCAACGAGGAAACGCCCCTTTGCAGTCATTGCGTCCGACCACGTGACGATTCGGTTCGTCGCTAAAAGGCGAGAGCAGGCGGCGTCTTCGATGTACGCCTGCTCAAACCAAACGTTGTAGTAAAACCAAGTGTCATCACCAAGTAATCTGGTGTAGCCGGGGGCGCTGACCCCGGCCGAACCACCGCGCGCGCTGTCCTCTCAATCCCCGGCTTCAGCGCGGCCGGCTACATCGCTGCACCTTTGAACCGAATGAACCTAAATTGAACCACTTATTATCACTTATTGGCACTGATAAGAAGGTTGGCGTGATTCTCTCAACTCCACTGGTTTCACCTGGCGGATGTTTGATCACACCGGCCTATTTGCATTTCCATCAGTGATTCTCAGTGAACATAAGTGGTTCAACTGCGTTTTTAGAATGAAGAATGAGATTCAAATTTTGTTAATCCGGCCTCAGCGCGACCGGCTACATTCCAAACCCGTTTTGCTGTAGCCGGGGGCACTGACCCCGGCCGAACCACCGCGCGCATAGTCCTCTCAATCCCCGGCCTCAGCGCGGCCGGCTACATTCCGAACCTGTTTTGCTGTAGCCGAGGGCGCTGACCTCGGCTGAACCACGTCGCGCATTGTCCTCTCCAATCTACATTCCGAACACGGTTTGCTCGTGACTACGCTTTTTCTGAGCCGCTCTAAAATCACCAATTGCATCCGAGACGTTTTCCAAAATAACTTTTACCACGTAAAAAATGAAAATCCCAAGAACCCAAGCGTCACTCTTCGCTGCCAGTTGTATTGTGCTTTCCGCAGCCACGAGCTTGGCCACCCCGGCCAAACTTGAGATCAATCTCGGCGCCCCCGGTCCCGCGATTCCGGCGAGCTTCTACGGTCTGATGACCGAGGAGATCAACTATAGTTATGACGGTGGGCTCTTCGCGGAGCTCATTCGCAATCGCACCTTCCAAGATCCGCCCTCCGGCCTGACCAGTCGTGATCCGAAACCACCGATTGGCGTCGTTCCTCCGCATTGGTCGGTCGTCGGCTCGGCTAGCGCGGCCACCAACCGGATTGATCCCGTTAATAACGCGCTGCCGATCAATCTTCGCCTTACGCTCTCCGGCGGTACTGGCGGCGTGGCTAATAATGGCTACTGGGGCATCACCGTGAAACCGAGTACAAGCTACACCGCCACTTTTTATGCGCGAGGTAATGACGGGTTTACTGGTTCGGTAACGGCTTCTCTCCTGACCGATGCCGGCGACAAAACGGTTGCGAAGGCTGAGACCGCGGCGCTCACCGGCGCCTGGAAAAAATATACGCTCACCTTCACCACGCCGGCCGATGCGCCGACGACCGCTGGCGCCCGGTTCGTCCTCTCTGCGAGCGGCAAGGGCAGCATCGACTTCAGCTTCGTCTCACTTTTCCCGCCGACTTACCAAGGCACGCCGAACGGCCTGCGCCCGGACCTCATGAAGCTCATGGCCGATATGCACCCGGCGTTTATTCGCTTGCCGGGCGGAAATTATGTCGAAGGCAGCCGCTTCGCCGACCGTTTTACTTGGAAGAAAATGATCGGGCCCGCCGACCAACGTCCGGGCCACGCGGGTTGCTGGAGTTACCGTAGCAGTGATGGTTTCGGTCTGCCGGAGTATCTTCTCTGGTGTAAACAGCTCGGTGCCGAACCTGTGCTTGCACTCTTCGCCGGCTATGTTCTCAACGGCGATTACGTAGCAGCCGGAAGTCCCGAGATGGATCTCTACACCAAGGAAGCGCTTGAAGAGATCGAGTACGTCATGGGACCGGCCAACAGCGAGTGGGGGAAGCGCCGCGCCGCCGATGGTTTTCCCGAACCTTTCGCGCTGAGATACGTCGAGATCGGCAACGAGGATTTCTTCGACCGCTCCGGCAGTTATGAAGGACGCTTCGCTCAAATGGCCAAAGCCATTCGCGGAAAATATCCGCAACTCAAGATTATCGCCACGACGCCGGTCACGAGCTTCAAACCCGACCTCGTCGATGATCACATCTACGCCAGCGCGTCCACGATGATGCGCCAGTTCACCCGCTACGACGTGGGTTCCGGTCATGCCGAGGGCCGCAAGGCCGACGGCGTCAAGGTCTTCATGGGCGAGTGGGCCACACAGGGCGGTTCGCCGACGCCGAACTTTATGTCTGCTCTAGGTGACGCTGTCTTTGTGATGGGCCTGGAGCGCAATTCCGACGATGTCGTCCTGCAATGTTACGCGCCGCTCTTCGCTAACGTGAACGTTGAAGATCAGGCGAAAGGCCACCCGCGTGGCTGGCAGTGGAATACCAATCTGATCGGCTACGACGCGCTCGGCGCCTTCGGCTCACCCAGCTATCACGTGCTGGCGTTGTTTGGGCAAAACAAAGGCGACGTGATGCTGCCGACCACCTTCGACGTACCGCAAACCGTGAAGCCCCTTGACCCGAGCCCGCACGGTCTCACCGGAGTCGGCACTTATGAAACCCGCGTTGAATATACCGATATGTTCGTTACTGGCCAGGATGGTCAGAAGCTCTCTGCGGGAAATCTGATCAAGGAAACAGGGAAGTGGCAGTTTCCGCACGGTCGCTGGACTGCCGAAGACGGCGTCATCCGCTCGCAAGGCAATAACCCGCAGACGTGGGCCCTCGCCGGCGATCCGTCTTGGACGAACTACACCGTTACGCTGCGTGCACGAAAGCTCGGCGGCAACGAAGGCTTTCTTGTCCTTTGGCACGCCGCCGATGGCGACAACTACCGTTGGTGGAATCTTGGTGGTTGGGGTAACACCGTATCCCGCTGCGAATCATCCGAGAATGGTGGTCGCGAGCCGTATGGATCGCCTACGCCCTTCACTGTCGAGACCGGCCGTTGGTATGACCTGAAGCTCGAAGTCACGGGCCACACTGCTCGCGGTTACGTCGACGGAAAACTCGTCATGGAAGCAACTGACGAGCCGTACCGCCCGACCGCGACGGCGTTTGCCTCTGCGTCCTACATCACCGCCAGCGGCGAGCTGATCGTGAAAGTCGTCAACGCCGCGGACCAGCCGCTCGAGACCGAGATTCATCTCAAAAACGCCGACCATTTCGGTACCGGTAAGGTGATCGTTCTCGCGGGCGATCCTGCGGCAATCAACACGATCGCGAATCCGACGGCCGTCGCGCCGAAAGAGGAGCCGCTCACGAATGCAGCCGCCTCGTTCAGCCGCACCTTCGCGCCCTATTCCGTCACCCTCCTGCGCTTCCCCGCTAAAAAATAGCCGGGCCTAGCACGACTCCGTTAGGTAAGCTCCTTTATGAGCGTGCCAATCGGATGATTGCAATGGAGGGCGGGACGCCGTGCCCGCCGAATCGAACCGGCGACGACGGCGCGTCGCCCTCCACCGGAAACATCTAACGGAGTAGTGCTAGCACCGTTCAGCGCCCCCGGCTACAGCAAACAGGGTTCGGAATGTAGCCGGCCGCGCCGAGGCCGGGGATTGGAAAGGGTAGGGCCGAGGTCAGCGCCCTCGGCTACAGCAAAACAGGTTCGAAATGTAGCCGGCCGCGCTGAGGCCGGGGATTGGAAAAGACAGTGCCGAGATTGGTTCGGCCGAGGTCAGCGCCCTCGGCTACAGCAAACCGGGTTCGGAATGTAGCCGGCCGCGCCGAGGCCGGGGATCGAGATAATGAACCTAAATTCCTCAGAAGGTTGAACCACTTATTATCACTTATTGGCACTGATAAGATGTTTGGCCACACCGGCCTATTTGCATTTCCATCAGTGATTCTCAGTGAACATAAGTGGTTCAACTGCATTTTTCAGGATGAATGAAAGGCGTCTGGATTCTATCTATTCTGTATTAGTTCGGCCGAGGTCAGCGCCCTCGGCTACAGAAAACCGGGTATGAAATGTAGCCGGGGGCGCTGACCCCGGAATTCAACCAGTTTCATATCGTGGCGCGGTGTAGTTGAATCCCTACCGGGACCTATCGGGGAAAACATGAACGTATCGTGAGGGGCAGGATCAAAGGAATGGTTAAGAATCCGTAAACAAAAACGCACGCGCCCTGGCCGGTCGCACTAATCGTTGGAGGTAAAACGACTGCTCGTGCGATTAGAAAAGCGAATGGCGGCTATTATAACTATTCGTTAGGTGCGGGATCAGGATACCCGACGCCCCGTCTTAAATTGGGGGTTGAACGTGGTTCAAGCGTTCGCCTTATTCCGGCGCGTCTCATCGTTTTTATACCGCGTTCCACCCACCGCCGTTGATGGCGGCCGGGAACTCGGGGGCGGTGAGGCCAAAAAAATAACGATAACTAAAATGTCAGATCATAATCGTATTTCGGCGACTTTGTCGTCCGAGGATCGCGCGGCCGTCCTGGCCGCTGTTGCAACCATCAAGAGCAAACTCCCGTTTCTCATCAGCCTCGAGCCAGGTGAGATCAGAGAGCTCCCACGTCTTGGACCCAAGACACTGTCCTTCGATGAAGGATGCACCAGTTACATGGAGAAGCATCCTGAATTGGTGCCGGCGTTTATCGATGTGAACGAAGTGACCAAGGATCGCGCGTTGCGCATGCAAATCGCCGACATCGTGCGCTCCCTCAGTAGTCTGGCGCAGGATGCCGAGGACACCCTCGCGGTGATCTCGCACGAGATCTATAACGCCGATCTCGCGTTCTACCAAAACGTGAAGCAGGCCGGTAAACGTGGCGTTCTCAGTGCGCAGTCGGCTCACGCAGTCCTGAGCGCCCGTTTTCCCGGACGCTCCAGTGCGGCTGCCGCTGCTGGCTCAGCGAAGACGGTCGCAGTCGCTACCGCCTAAACTGTCCACAGCGCCAATAAGGAAGTGGCTCATGTTAATCGGGCCGTGCCCTTGCAGCAGGGCACGGCCTTTTTGTACTGGATTGTCGGAGTTGGGCCACGGAGTACACGGCGGTTAAAATAGGAGCAACTGGTTCGGAATGTAGCCGGGGGCGCCGACCCCGGGGATTGGAAAGGCCGGGGCGCGAGGTGGTTCGGCCGAGGTCAGCGCCCTCGGCTACAGCAAAACGGGTATGGATGTAGCTGGCCACGCTTAGGCCGGGGATCGAGACGAAAGAGCCGGATTCAACGCCCCCGGCTGCAACGACAACCAAGGCGAACCGCTGATTCGAGTGCGATTGCCGACGCTTTCCGTATTGACGCCGACACTTTTTCAATCGGCGCCGAGACTCAATTAATCGACGCCGAGACTTTTTTCATCGGCACCGACACTCCGTTAATCGACGCCGACACTTTAAGTGACGACGCCGAGACTTCGAGTGCGGACGTCGACACTCAGAGTCTCGACGCCGACGGTTTGAGTGCGAAAGCCGACACTTTTTATACCGAGATTGGTATCGGAACCGACGAAGCGCTCACTTGGAGTGACGACGTTGGTCGGGGAAGTGAGGACGCCGGCACTTTAAGTGCGGACCCCGACACTCCGAGTGCCGACGCCGGTTAAAAAAGTGTCGGCGTCGGTTGAAAAAGTGTCGACGCGCGCACTCGAAGTGTCGGCGCCGATTGAAAAAGTGTCGGCGTGCTCACTTAAAGTCTCGGCGTCGAGACTTTGACCGTCGGCTTTGTCACTCGGACTGCCGGCCTTCCTATCAGCCCAGACCGGATTGCGATCGCGAGCATCCCAGTTGCCATCGCCGACCCCAAATTTGCCATCCCGGACAGCAAATTGCCCTCAAAAACCCCGCAAGCTGAGGCATTTACGGTAGGGACGGACCGCCGGGCCGTCCGAAAAAAGATGAGCTAGGAACTAAGCCGCAGATGTAGCTAGAGCAGTTAAGCTAAAATTGTAGCCGCAAGAATGACAAAATGGCAGCGTGACTTCTTGTAGCCGGCCGCGCCGAGGCCGGGGATTGAGAGGGCCGGGTTCAGCGCAGGCTGTCGGACTTAACCCGTCGAAAGCGTCTATAGCCGCGTATACGATTTCAGGTTTGGATTTAGTTGAGACTATGCGACCACAGACCCCTCTTTATTGAGACTGCGGCCTAAGTCCGACAGCCTGCAGCGCCCCCGGCTACACTGGAATTTGAAATGCTCTAGCCGCGCCGAGGCCGGCGGTATTTGTCGGAATTGACCCCAGGGAACACGGCGCTGATTTAGGCGGCGCGTTGGGTTCGGTTCTCTTGTCAACAGTCAAGGCCCTGACGTCTTAACGACTCCTATCACCGAATTCACCGAAACGTCATCTGGCTGTGGCATAAAAGATGCAAAGGCAGGATACCGTGAAAACTATGAAAACGTACACTCAGTCTAGTGGTAACCATGCGGCGGTGGTTGAGGATGTCACCGCAATCGAAGGGCTCACGGGCGCGAAGGTCTATGTACGCCTCGGTCGGTTTGTATCGGCAATCAAGCATCTGGAGCGAGCGAATCCCTGGATGAAGCGGGAGCATGCGAAGTCGATCATCGATTCCTTCCACTTCAGCTTGAGCACCCCCGACGACGAAGACGAAATCGACTTTTCCACGCGCGGCTGTTGAGCGGATAAACGAAACCGTCGTCGAAGGACTTCGTGCACCCAGGAACCGGGGCGCAAGCGTAAAGGCCACGTTGTGGCGCCAGCCGGTGCTTCGCCCTACGATTCCCCCCAGCGGCCCATGGAGACCAGCGAGCACGCGTCCAGCTCGAGGATGCGCGTACCGCGACAAGAGCGCTCGAGGCAAAATGGCTCTTTTGTCTTCATGGGCCGGGTTCGGCCCGCCGGCCAGCTGGGCTCAATCCTCCACATCGCGACAAATCACGTCGAGTTGGCTGGCGATGAGGCCGAAGTTTTCGAGTTCAAAGACGACCGAGAATTGCGAACGCGTATCCAATGGCGGGTGACGTCGCCCGAGATCGATTTTTTAATCTCGAACTGATCTGTGAGCGCTGCAAAAAGTCCGCTAAGTTTGGCGAAGCCATAGTTGCGGGAGTCAAATTGGCCTTGGTTACCGAGATGAGTTCCAATTGCCCCCAATAAGGCCCAGCCTTCTTCGTCGTCATTGGCTTCCACAGCGCTGCGCAACTTGGCGATGAGTTTCCCATCCAACAGGAGATTCTTCTGCTGCGGCTTGGTGGCGGTTTCATCTTTGATCTTCTTGTCATCCTCTTCATCGAGATAGAGAAATTTCGTGCAACTGTTTACGAACGGTTCGGGCGCGTTGTGGTTGCCAAAACCAATGACCTGCTTGCCATCGGCTCGAAGGCGGAGAACGAGAGGCGTAAAATCGCAGTCGGAAGAAACCAGGCAAAACGTACCAACGCTTTTCGTGTAGAGTATGTCCATGGCGTCGATCAGAAGTGCCATATCGGAAGCGTTTTTCCCCTTGGTGATATCGAAATGCTGTTGAGGTTGGATCGCGTATTCGTGCAGCACTTTTTCCCAACTGGAGAGTTCGGGTTTTTTCCAGTTGCCGTAGGCCCGCCGGATGTTGACGACACCGTAGCTCGCAAGCTCCGTGATGATGAAACCGATTTTCGCCGCAGGTGCATTATCCGCATCGATGAGAAGGGCGATATTCTCGTTGGATGCAGGGGTTGTATTCATAGGGAAGAGGTGCTCGGCTGGGCGGCCCGCTGGGTTCGGTTCTCGTGTCAACAGTCAGCCTGATGTCTTCACGAATTTTGGCTATCTTGGATGACTGCATCGCGTGGGAGAAATCGACTTCCTTAATCGCGCTATCAATCGCAATTGTTTTTTTCGAGTCATCTCGTGCTGCCAGATGCGAAGTACCGTCCATCCATTTTTTCTTAACGTCGCATTCACCAACCGATCGCGAGATCTATTACGCGTGATTTTTGTATTCCAAAAAAAGATATTGGTTTTAGGGATGATGCTGTGCTTGGGGCACCCATGCCAAAAACAGCCATCAACAAACACTGCGAGGCGAACCTTCGGAAAAACAAAGTCCGGGTTTCCGAACACTCGCTGATGACGGCGCCATCCGGTTATGTGATGTGATCGCATCACTTTTAACAATGCGAGTTCAGTCCGTTCATTGCCGTGCCCGCGCACACGTGCCATTATTGATGAGCGTTTTCTCTTTGAGAAAACATCGGTCATAACGCTTCGTTACTAAACATTTTTATAGCCGACCGTTTTCTTCTGTCCGCAGATTCCAAGAAAGTCGCATTTGGGACATCGATGTCTACCGGTATTATCTGCTTTTGGCCCTGCGTTAAATTTTCTCGCACGGATTTCTGCAGCCGTTTGAGCAACCCTTGTCTGAGCAGAATCGAGATGTTGTTTATCTAGTGGGACGCGCAACTCTTGTTTGGCATTTCTTGCGCCACCGAGATATCGAACTAGGCCTGCTTCTGGCTCGTACTCCAGTTCTTTTTTTGCAGCTAGAGCATAGATTGCTATCTGCATCTTCATCTCTTCCTCGTCCAACTTCATGCGGTTATCGGAATCGGGATCACCTGATTTAAAATCTATGAGAGTTACTCTCGGTGGATCATCGCGACGGACAATGTCGATCGCTCCAGAGATTAACGCTCCACCATCTTTGTCTGGGTACTCAATGAGTGTCTCAAACGCTTTTTCGGGCTCGAACGTAAGCTCAGTCAGTTCCTCTGCAAAGTGCACCACATAATCAGCAACGACCTCGATTCCTTTTTTCCACATGTTCTTTGCCGGTTCACCGGTAGTGTATCGCAAATAGAATAAACCGCGGTCGATTTGCTTTTTAAGCTCTGCCTCAAGTTTTTCTCGGTCGGTGGCCAGTTTAGCCCAGTTTTGAGGGTCAGCGTGGATTGCCCTCATTAGATTGTGGACGCCACGCCCATAACCGAAGGCTTGGTCTATAGTTGGTGCGAACCCCATAACTTTTCTAAGATAGAAATCGTGAGGACACGCCAAATAGTAACGAAGATCAGAAAACGACGTCGCGAGTTGCACGTTTCGTATGTGTTCCTTGGGAGCGTATTTGAGTTCGCGTAATAGGGCCGCAGAATCGTTTGTCACTCGGCCGCCGGAATCTCCGATGATTTGTGAGAGCCCCGCGATGGCAGGGGTCGTTTTGGTCTTCTTAACACCTTGAATGAAGCGCGAAACCTTATTGCTCGAGTAGCTAACAAATAAAAACCGTTCCGCACGGGTAAGCGCAACGTACATCAAGCGCCGTTCTCCGTCATGATTTTCATTGTCGGAGAGACCATCAACATCGATTTCTTTAGAAATTTTCGGCCCAAGCGGGAGACTTACTCCACGTGTGGCCATACTGCTTGGAAATCGCAACGCATTCACATCGGCTAAAAACACCGCTGGGAATTCCAGGCCTTTGACCGCGTGAATTGTGCTAATGGTTACGGCCTCCGGTTGCACCATGAGTGGTTGCTCCTTCACGCGACCATCCTCCGCGCCATATTGGCAAAGACCGATGATTTGCCACTTGTAAGATTTTGTGTTCGTCCAGCCAGGCATCTCGATCCCTGTGATAAGTCCACTTAAAGCGCCCAAATGAAACATCGCTGCTTGTCCGCGTCCCTCGCACGTATCCCAGTTTTCCACTTCAGCTTCAGAAAGCAGCCAGTGGAAAAGTTGCTGTGGAAATAGCCGGCGCAGTTCTGGTTTACGTTCAAGAAAATCCCGCAGGCTTTCCGTTCTCAAAATTCTAGTTTGGCCTTCGTGAAATGATTTCCCCCCGATTCGGTCACGAATCATCGAAGCAGCCAGAACGGTTCTTTCCTCTACTTCACGGCTCACAGAGAGCCTTGATTTTCGCAGTTGCCGGGCCGCTGCGCGGAGAACGACCTCCGGTTCAGGCGTACACTCAAGAACGGCAGAAATTCGTTTAGGCAGGCTTTTGTTGCCAATGCTTGAACCCCAGAATTGATCAATGCTGGCCGTGATACCTATCGCTCCAATGAAAAATAGAACTTCGGGCTGCGAAAAAAGATCGGGACCAGCTCGAACAATCGAAGGTATACCGGCTTCTTCCAAAACTTGCATGTATGTCCGAACGTCAGTTGAAGAGCGGACCAAAATGGCCACATCGGAAAGAGTGAGGCCCCGATGCTTGCCATCGCGCTTGTCATGTAGAGCTCCTTCCGCCTGGGTCGGGACAAGTTCGCGGATAGCTTCTGAAATCCACCGCGCTTCATCAAGCCGTTCACCAAATCCAATCAACGCAACATGCGATGGGTGATGATCGGTTCGATGTTCGTTCCCATGTTTCATCCCGAGCGTTTCCATCGTCCCAACCGGTCCGATTGTTTCTGCCCATTTGTTAGCGACATCAATAATGCGTCCAGTGGAACGGAAATTTTCCTGCAAATCGACCACCTCGGAGTTTTTGTCTTTTTTGAATTCGTCCCAAAGTTCGGCGATCAACTCCACCTTAGCACCGCGAAAGCCGTAAATTGACTGACGATGATCGCCAACTGAAGTAAGCTTGCCGGATTCGTCAGTCAAAAGACGAATCAGTCGCATCTGAATCGGATTGATGTCCTGAACTTCATCTACGACGAGGTGAACATTCGAATTCTGAAGCTCCCTGCGCTTCTCTTTGTCGCCTTCTAGACGACGAATGAACTCACCTTGTGACGTGCTGAAATCCAGAAACCGGCGACAACGTAGATATGCATAGTAGCGGGCAGCGGAGACGGCGAATGCCTTCTCCTCGTCCGAGGTGCCAACGTTGGTAAGTAGCTCGGCTTTTTTACACCATTCTTCCTCGGCTTCACCGAGCTCAATCGGGGGCGGTGAGTCAGGTAAACGAATGGAAAACTGATTGTGCTCTTGAAGCTGATCGTAGGCTTGCGTGAATTGTTCGAAAGTTTCGCCTTGGCCAGCCTCAGAGCCGTTGTTGTGCTTGGGTAACGCAGAGCGCAATCCTTTCAGCGCAAGCAGCCCGTTAAATCCACGGAGTATCAATGCTGCCCGTGCGCCTTCGTCCAGAATATCGTAATTATGATAATCGTCGGGCCAGAATTCTCGTATCTTAGCAAGACAGTAACCGTGGATTGTACCTATATACATTCCTCCAAGTGAAACATCCTCACCCGGTGGAGTAATTTTCGCGATCCAGGCGCGAATGCGAAACTTCATCTCTTCTGCGGCACGTTCGGTAAATGTGAATGCTACGATTTGATCCCTGTGCACTTTCTCGACGCCGATCCACCACGCAATGCGTCGGGCCATCACCTCGGTTTTACCAGATCCCGCGCCTGCGACAACAAGCACTCGTCGCTTGGGTGACTTTACAGCCCGGGCTTGTTGCTCGGTAGTGTGACCGCCCAATAGTATTTCTTCGATGCCCTCCATAAACCTTTTAAGTTCAGTTTTACCTCTGTAGATATTTGCGAATCTGCGATGCGTGTCGTCGGATAAATTCCGGTGGAAGAGCATTGCCGATCATCTGAGCGGCAGGAAATTTTCCGCGTTTTAGCGAAAAATGGTAGCTAGAAGGGAAGCTCTGCAGCAGTGCGGCTTCCCGCAAAGAGATGTTTCGGTTCTGCGTTGGGTGTAGGAATCGACCTTTCGAAGGATTACAGCAGCCGCCTGTGATCGTTGGTGCTACATCATCCCATGCCATACGGCCGTAGACGTCTTTGAATCCGTCACAGTTTTGATGGCACTTGAGCTGTCTCTCCGGCCCCAAATCCAGCCGGCTGCCGCCATCTTTGGGGATTGACCGGATGATTTGTTTGACCTTTTCGCTTCGCAGCTCGGGAAGATTATGAAGTGCGTCGTGTTTAGCGCTGCGCTTGTCGAGCTTTGCGAAAGTCTCACGCACAGTTCGCATCCGGCGAGCAGGTGTACTGAACGGAATTGCAGCGCCGAGTCCAGCGAGCAGAATGAACCGTCGGCGGCGCTGAGGTACACCATAGTGACGGGCGTCTTTTACCTCTGCGTTCACAATGTACCCGAGACGCTTCAACGCAGATTTCAATTCAGCTAGGCGATAGTTTTTATCGAGCCCGGGTACATTCTCCAACATGATCGCCTTCGGGAGAAGGCCCTTAACAAGTCTGAGAAATTCAAATACCAGATCGTTCTGTTTGTCTCGAATACGACGGCCTCCGTTGAGGCGACGCATGGAACTGAACCCCTGGCAAGGTGGGCAGCCTGCCAGCAAATCGAGCTCGCCCTTTTTTAAATGCAGAGTTTTCAGAAAAACAGGGGCAGTGATTTTTCGAATATCCTGGTGCCAAGTATGGACCTCAGGGTGGTTTGCCTTGTAGGTTTCTACTGCCAATACTTCGATCTCCACGGCACCGATTACATCAAAGCCAGCACGCTTGAGACCTAACGTTAGGCCACCGCATCCGGAAAAAAGATCAATTGCTTTTGGCTTCATCGATTCTGTATCTACGTGGATTCCTCCGGGATAGTCATATGGCTGGCAGCAGGATGTAAGAGGAATTTGGGCAGGACGGCAATCTCGGAAGGGAAGGAAGTGATAAGGGGTAAGTTGGGGTGCGGACTAACCACTGATGAGCACTAGAGCATTTCAAATTCTGGTGTAGCCGAGGGGCGACGACCTCGGGGTTCCCCGATCCCCGGCCTCAGCGCGGCCGGCTACAGCAAGCGCCTACGTGTGCCCTGGAGCGCTTAGAGCATTTCAAATTCTGGTGTAGCCGAGGGCGACGACCTCGGGGTTCCCCGATCCCCGGCCTCAGCGCGGCCGGCTACATGAAATTCGGTACAGCGGTGGTTAGGCGTCGAGGCGTGGCTCTGCTTATTGCTGAAATATCTCAGCGAGCGTGCGGTCGAGAATCTTCACGTTGATCGGCTTGGTCAGATGGGCGAGAAAACCGGCGTCAGAACTGCGGGCCATGTCTTCTTCCATCCCGTAACCGGTGAGAGCGATTCCTTTCAAACCGTACTCATCTCGCAGCTGACGCATGAGCGTAAATCCATCGCTGTCAGGTAAGCCAATGTCGGACAGAACCAAGGTGAACTTCGATTTTTGCGCGGCTTTCAACGCGGCTTGGGCCGAGGCGGCGACGACGACTTGGTAACCACGGCGTACCAGTAAACTCGCCAGGACGGCGCGCGTTTGCTCATGGTCTTCCACGAGAAGAATGCCGCGTTTCATCAGGATCGGTGAACGGCTGTCCGTTGTTTCTGCTCCCTCGTTTGAATCATTGGCTGGTCGTGAGGGTGAATGCTTCGGAGACTCCTCGACCGCAAGCGGGAGATAAATCGTGAAGGTTGAACCTTGTCCTTTGCCAGCACTGGTGGCTTCGATTCGTCCGCCATGCATTTCGACGAGTGTCCGGCTAAGATGCAGACCCAGTCCTAATCCTCCAAACCGGTGCGATCGGCCGGCGATGGCGTGCTTTCCTTGTGAAAACGCGCCGAAGATTTTCGATAACTCGGCGGCGTCCATACCAATGCCGGTGTCGGAGATCTGGACGGCGACCTCGTTGGCGGTTTTGTCGACTGAACTGCTGATACAAATGCGGCCGCCGGTGGGAGTAAACTTCATCGCATTCTTTAAGATATTCCAAAACACCTGACGGAGTCGTCCCGAATCACCCACGACTTCACACTTGTCTGAGTGCAAAGCGGTCTGAACGGAGAGGCCTTGTTCGATCGCGTCGGACGAGACCGTACTCTCAGCTTCACGCAATAACGCGAGCACATCGAGCCGCTGCATTTCCAGTGCGAGTTTGCCGTGGGCGATGCGTGTGATGTCGAGCAAGTCGTCAATGAGGCGGGCTTCAAGTAGCGCATTCTTTTCAATGACGTTAAACGCCTCTCTTGCCTCAGGCGGATAGTTTTTGTTGTTCATGGCATCGCTGGCCACCAGCAGAACAGGATTTAACGGCGTGCGCAGTTCGTGCGAAAGCGCGGCGAGGAAATCGTCTTTTGCACGCGATGCCGCGATTGTCATTTGTTCCCGTTTTGCACGATCCAGCGCGATGCCCACGTAACCCGCGATGCGGGCCAGGACGCTCGCGTCGGCCGCGTTGATACCGGTGCGTCCGTAATGGCCAAACGCTACTAGCCCCATGACTCGTCCGCCGACTGCAAGAGGGAAAGTGGACAATCCGCTGATTCCGAATTGGCGCAGTGATTCGGTATGGGAAGGGATGCTAAGGCCTAAGGTGGCAGGAGTGCCATAGGATTGTGCTCGGTCTCCCTCCACAAGCGGCAACGTCATAATGGCCTCGCGCTGTTTAGGCGACACGCCGACAGCGGCGTTTAGTTGCATGCTCTGCCCATCAGGGGAAACAATATAGCTCACAAATGAATCGAGCCCCAACGCGATTCTCACGGATGCGAAAATGTTCGGCATTTCATTTGTTGGATCATCCGACTGGAGCAGCTTTGCCAACGCTTCGGAAAGGAGTCGGTCGAGGCTTTGCTGTCGGTTCAGGATGCTTGCCTGGAATTCCCGCTGAGTTACGTCCTCAATGATGGTGATGGTGCCCATCGTGCCATTAACGTCTGGTCGCGGCGCGATACGCACCGTTTGCAGCATGTGGGGCAGGCCGCTTTCGGGGACGGTGGAGGGGAAAGGCAGCAGATACTTATGCAGCGCGACGGACAGTACGCTGACCTCGCCCTGCAACGCGCGGGCATAGCGCTCCTCGACGCGCGGTGTGATTGTTTCGGGATAGAGATCCTTCAAGCGGCGATTAAGGACATCTTCGGCGGCTAGCCCGCTATGAGTGGTTAACCAATCGTTCCAGCTCGTCAGCTTAAGCTCATGATCGGTCGTGAAGATTCCAAACGGAACGATTTCCTGCATCCAGCTTGCCACGGCGCGGCAATCGCCGGGGCCAGTCTGGGTTCCGTCATATGGTTGTGGTTCATTCATCGTAACTGCCTTGCTTCCCAACCATCGAGCTCATGCATCAGGCGTTCGAGTGAAGCGATGCCGAGAACGATCACCATGTAACCGGTAACGTCGCCTTGTTTAACCGAGAAGCGCGTGTGTATGAGCAGACCATAGCGCAACTTCTCACCTGATTGATGTGAAATATACTCGAGCAGCCGTGTAACATTTTCTATGAGGAAACGCGGTACCGAAAAACTCACGTGGATTTGGAGCAGGTTGCCGAAAACGCCGAGGCAGGCATTGAGCAAAATATTACCGATCTCAGTGATGATCTCGCGCGCGTTGGAATCGAGGTGCGTGGCACTCGACCGCTCTTCGCTTAACAGCTGACTCAAAATGAGAGCCGAGGGTTCATCGAGCAGCAGCAAGGCATTCCCCTTGACCGGTCCGGAGAAAGCTTGGTTCACGCTCGCCACGGATGGCCCAAGAATCTTTTCCAGCGTCGGTCCTATCGTCTCGATTTCATGTACTCCGACCTGCGGAACTTCCAGGGTTATCCTATAACCAGTGAGTTCCGACAGTGCACCGGCGGCACGCCCGTACCCAATGTTTATTAACTCGGTGATCGCGTCTTTATGGGCAGGGCTCAGTTCCATGTTTCACCTCCCGAAAGCACAACGCTAACCGCAGTATTCAGTTTCTCCCTGCCGACTGGTTTATTGAGCAATCCCTTGGCTCCGCCTGCTCGGGCCTGTTCGACGGTGGATTGTTGAATATCTGCGGTGGCGACAATCACCTTAACCGCCGGATTCATTTCGCGCATCTTCGCAAGTACGTCGAGGCCGTACATGCCGTTCATGACGAGATCGAGAATGACCAAATCGGGTGGCCTGAGAAAAAAATGTTCGAGCGCTTGTTCGCCCTCCGCTGCGTCATCCACTTCGTGGCCGAGTTCTTCGAGCAACTGCCGTGTGGTTCGGCGCGCGAGCGATGAATCGTCAACAACCAGTATTTTTGCTTTCATAGGCGTGAAATTAACGCGTGAGCCATCGCGTCGAGAGGAATTGAAGCATCACTTAGGCCAGCCTCGTTAACTGACCTCGGCATACCATAGATGACGCAGGTCTGCTCGGATTCCGTAAGCACAGAGCCCCCTTGAGCCTTGACCCAAGCTGCGCCTTCGACGCCGTCGTCGCCCATACCCGTCATGACTACGGCGAGTACACGGTCACCAAAAACATCCGCAGCTGACCGAAATAATACATCGACGGAAGGGCGGTGAATTTTTTCCATAGGCTGCATCGAAAGGTTAGCAACGACAGTGCCGTCGGCGTTGCGAGTGAAACGCAAATGACGCCCGGCCTGGGCGACGAGCACTCGGCCCGGTCGGAGCATGTCGCCCTCGCGCGCTTCCTTCACCTCGAGCGAACAGAGTTCGTTGAGTTTTTCTGCGTAGAGGGCCGTGTAACCCACCGGCATGTGGAGAACGATCGCGATGGGAGCGCCGAAGTCGGCTGGCAACATCGGCAGCATTCGACGCAAGGCTTGCGGTCCTCCGGTGGAGATACCGATCACGACGATGTCGAACTTTGCCGCGTGACCGGGGATCGAGCTGGGCTCTTCACTTTTGTCACTATTGAGGGCAGCGAGCGGCACGCTTCCGGCGGCGGTTTTTAATTTGTTGACCAACTCCGTTCCGATACTGCGCAGGTCGTCGGTGGCGAGCGCGGAAGGTTTGGTAACCACGTCGATGGCTCCCGCGGTCAAAGCCTCGATCACTTCTGCAGCGTCCTGGGACGCGGCCGACAGGATGAGAATCGGAAGTGGCTTCAACCGCATTTGTCGGCGCACGAAACCAACCCCATCAATCCGCGGCATGTGAAGGTCGCAAATCACCACGTCGGGATGGAGCGTAGCCGTCAGCTCAAGCGCCTCCTCGCCGTCCCGTGCCGAACCAACCATTTCGATAGAAGAATGGGTCGACAACATCTCGCGCACCACCTTGCGCGCGAAAGCGGAGTCATCCACCACGAGGACTTTAATCGGAGAAGACATCATCACGCCTTTAGATCGTTCCGGACGTAGGCAAACGAACCACCTACTTCTCGGAGTTCAAATTGAGCGCTCAACTTGAGCAGCGATTCAGATGACCCTATGAACAAATGCCCGCCGGCAGATTGTCGCTGTGCAAATGATCTCACGACATTTCTAATCGCGTCCGGAGAAAAATAGATGAAGACGTTCCGGCAGAAAATGACATCGGGCTTGGCGGCCTCGGATAGTTCGTCGATTTTCATCAAATTCGCCCAGCGGAAAGTGACCCGCGAGCTGATCTCCGGCCGGAGAAAAAAAGATTCTCCGCGTGCCTCAAAATATTTTTCGCGCAACGGGTAGGGCAGGTTGCGGAACGAACGTTCGCGGTAGAGGCAGGCCTTGGCTTTGGCCAAAGCCGCTTCGCTGCCGTCACTCGCGAGAATCTCGATCGGATGATCACTCCAGCCCGCCTCGCGAAGCGCGATCGCGATGCTGTAAGGCTCCTCACCCGACGCGCAAGCAGCGCTCCATATGCAGAGCGGCCGAACGGAACGCCGGAACCATTCCGGTACGATAATATTAACCAGAGCCTGGATCTGGTCGTATTCGCGCCAAAAATACGTTTCTTGAACCGAGAACGTGTCCATGACCCGGCGCCATTCTTCATCTGAGCTATCATCGTACTTCAGGATGTAGTAGTAATCCAGGTACGACTGACAGTTTCGAGCCCGGGCACGTGGTTCTAACTTCTCCAGCATCGCGTCGAGCCGCTCCGCATCGAAGTGTATTCCCGTGCGTTCGTGCACCAGGTCGCGGAGCAACAAGGAAACGGATTCTTGAACCGCAATTTCAGCGGCAGTGTTGGAGGTGGGGATTAGGCTCATTTGCTGCCGTTATTTGAACGAGGTTTATCGGCCTTGGCCTCGTGTCCGTTCTTTTGAATTTTCGCAGGATCACTTTTTTTGAGGTCCTTGTTTTTTATCGATCCGGTTCCTCGCCGGTTCGTGTCGGGCTCCGCAGTATTTTGTGCGGTGACCGTTCGTATCTCCTCGAGGTGCCCTAGAACATCCTCCGCAGCTGAGGAGTGTTCTATATTGGCGGTGGTGATCAGTTTGATTTGGGTGGCGATATTACCGGCGGAGGAGGTGATGTCTTTTATCGCTTTGCTCTGTTCGATCATCGCGCGGGCGGTTTGATCGGATTGTGTACGGAGGCGTTCTGCGATGGTGGAGACTTCAGTCGCACCTCCCGCCTGGTCAGTGACCGCGCGGTTGATGCTCTTCACCATTTTTGCCAAACGGTCTGATTCCTTCGAAATCTGTTCAGTCGCTGACGCCTGTTCGGCAATGGCCCGCGCCGTCGAAGTGCCGCCACGCCGCATCGCATCAACGGCCGCGATGATCTGAGTAGATCCAGCCGCTTGTTCGGCCGTGGCCTTGCGCAATTGCGCGGCGATCGTGCTCGTGATTTGTGCGGCTTTCACCACTTCGCGTGCAGCGCGACCGTGTTCCATCATCGCGAGCGATACCTCTTTGGTGACTTTTCGCATTTGATTTGAGGCCTGCACAATCGATGAGGCGCCTTTGGCTTGCTCGGCCGTAGCGATGGCGACCTGCTTGGATTGCGCGGTGGTGGTGGCGATCGCATCGAGGACGTACTTGCTGGCCGTCAATTGTTCGTCGGCGGCACGGCTGATTTCCGCGATGAACCCGGTGGTGTCCTTGATGCCGTCGAGTATTTTTTTCAGGCCATCAGAGCCGTTTTCGGAAAGACGATTCGATTCCTCGGCAATGCGTGCGCCTTCCGACGCCGCTTGTGTGGCGTCCCTTGTAGCATTTTCGAGGTTTCGCACAATGAGGGCGATATCAGACGTAGCCTTGGCGCAGCGGTCTGCGAGATTGCGGATCTCCTCTGCAACCACGGCGAAACCGCGCCCGGCGTCACCCGCGCGCGCCGCCTCGATCGAGGCATTTAGGGAGAGTAGATTGGTGCGCTCGGCGATGACGTTGATCGTGCCGACAATCGTGCCGATTTCTCCTGTCTGATTGTTCAGCTCACGCATAACCTTGGTCGACGTGTCCATAGCGCGCGTCACCCGGCCGATGCCGTCGATGGATTTACGAATCATTTGCCCTCCTTCGTCGGCTTCGCGCGAAATCCTGGCCGTTGCGCTTTGAGTGCGCTTAACCAAGTCAGCAACCGAACGACTCGAGCGATCTAATTGGGTCGCGCTGGTATTGGCGCTGATCGCGGCTTCGGTGATGCGCTCGCTGTTCAGGGCCACCGATTGAATAGACTTCGCCATTTCTTCGATGGAGGTCGACGTCTCCTCCACCGAGGTAGCGAGTCCTTCGCCCATCGCAGCCACCTCTTCGATCGAGGCGGCCATCTCGTTCATCGATGACAAGGACTGCTCGGCGGCCGCAGTGAGATCATCTGCGTTCTTGGAAACACCCTGAATAGAACGACCCATTTCCTCAATCGACGCGCCCGTTTCATTCAGAGTAGTGGACAAGTCTTCGGAATCTTTCGTCACGCGTTTTACCGACGCGGCCACTTCGGTGATGGCGGTGTTCAATTCCTCTGCCGAAGACGCGATTTCCTGGCTCGATTCCGTGACCGCTTGCGTTCCGGCGGCGATTTCTTTGATCGCGACGCTGATTTGCGTGGCGGCAGATGCCACTTGGGCGCCGCTGGCAGAAACTTGTTCAATAGACGCCGACATCTCGTTGATCGAAGAAGCGGTTTCCTCACTAGAATCTACCAAAGATCGGGCTTGCTGCGCGGTCTCTTTCAACGACGTGGCCATCCTTTTTGCTGTGGACGTGGCGGAGTCGAGTGAGCGGATTTGCGTCGCGGCTCCTTCAGTTACGCGTTGGCGCATTTCATCGTACTCGCTGTCTGCGATTGAAGACATGGTTTCCGACAGTACGGCATTGGAGGGGGTATTCGGTTTCGGATTTTTCATAACAGCAAGAATAGGTGAATCAGGAAGAGGAGAGGGTGCTTTCAGCGGGCAGCTGGGGCGGTGTGATCTCTTCGATCGTAAGAACCGCACCGACGTCGATAATCAATACGCTCCGATTTTTCACAGTGGCAGATCCCTCCACATAGTTTCCATCAATCCCAACCAAGGTTTTTTGAATCGGTTGGATAGAGTCAGAGGGGATGCGTTGAAACTCACGCGCCGAATCGACGATGAGCGCCACGGTGCGATTTTGGACCTGGATAAAAATGAGGCGTGTTCGAGAGGTATAGCTTTGAGCAGGCAGACCGAAGCGGGTTCGCAGATTGATCGCAGGAATGACTTGGCCACGTGAGAAAACGACGCCATCCACTGCAGCGGCGGCGTTGGGCACAGGTGTGATGTGCTCGAGCATTTCAATGTGTTGCACGTGGCTGCTGCGGATCGCATACGCGGCCCCGTCGAGTTCGAAAATAATGAAGGTATCGACGGAGCTCATGAGGCGCGTGCTTGAGACGGGGCGGGTTCAGATGAAAGGAAATCCAGCGGCCGGGTGATTCCCTGGGTGAGTGCAGATGGATCCAAAATCAGGATGGCGCGACCGTCGCCCAACTCGGTTGCACCGGAAATCCCCGGCACCTGTAAGAGCGGATCGATGAGCGGACGAATGACAATTTCACGCTGTGAAATAAGCCGATCCACAACCAAGCCAACCACGCCACGTTCCGAGGCGACGACCAGCAAGGTGAGGAGCGGTTGAGTAGATTTCGCGGTCTTAAACATCGACTGCAGCCGCACGACGGGAAGAAGGCCGTCCCGATAAGGAACCACTTCATTTTGGCTAACCGTTCGGACCTCGGTAATCGGAACCTGGATGATTTCGTTCACGCAACTTTGAGGAACCGCGCAGGTCTCTTTTCCGACGCTGACGATAATCGCGTCGGCGATGGAAACGTTTAGCGGAAGTTTTAACGTGAAACAGCTTCCCTGGCCCGGAACCGTCTCAAGCGCGAGCGAACCGTCCAATTCACGAACGGTATTTGCGACGACCGCCATGCCCATACCGCGACCCGAGGCGAGATCCGCCTCGTCCTGTGTCGAAAATCCGGACGCACAAAGAACATTGAGTATAGCGGCCGCATCAAGCTGCGCCGGGAGAGGCAGGCCCAGCGTGGCTGCTCGGGCCGCGACAGCAGGGGAGTCGACGCCGCATCCATCGTCGCGGATTTGGATAACCACTAATTCGCTCACGCTCTTTGCCTCTAGCGTGATGGTTGCCTCTTCCTGCTTTCCTGCCGCGACACGAGTTTCAGCTGGCTCGACGCCGTGAGCGAAAGCGTTGCGGACGAGATGAAGAATGGGCTCCTTCAGTCGCTCGACGAGAAATTTGTCGACCTCGGTTTGGCTGCCCAGCAAGACGACGCGTACTTTTTTTGCGGAGCCACGCATGAGCTCGCGCACGACGAAGGGCATGCGAGTGAAAAGCTCGCCAATCGGCACCATGCGCACGCGAGTGATTGCTTCGCGCATTTCGCGTAGCGAGCGACTGAACGCGAGATTTACCTCCTTCAAACCGAAATGATCGTCGCCCATCTGCTTGATGCGTTCATCAAGTCGCGATCGCTGAATCACCATTTCCCCAGCGATTCGCATCAGTTCATCAAGGCGGGAGAGATCGACGCGCACCATGTGAGAAGGAGTGAGCGAAAGAGTTTCGACCGACCCGGTCGCAGGAGCGAGCGGTTGAGAAATGGTTCTAGTGGCTGTCTCGTTCTCGGGAGCGGGTACTGCTTCGAAAATCACGCCGTCGAGCGCCCACGCGGCAAGGTCTGTTGGCATTTCGCGAAGGCCCAGGATGAACTCGAAGACAATTGCCTTATTCTCACCCACCTTAGGGGTGGTGCTGATGATCTCGCTGACCGAAGCCAGACGTTTTCTAACCGCTGAAACATTGACGCCTCGTTGATCGCTTGCTGCCGACGGACTGAATGATGCCCTGAAAATTAAAAGCCCTCGAGAGCGCGTTGCAGCGAGCGAATCTTGCGCTGGCGGTGCTTCGTGAGGTGTAGCCGGCGCGCTCACAGTTTCCGGCACGGAGGGCGCGGCGACGTAACGCCGGAAGTGGTCCAATAAGTCCTGCGTCTCCGGGAGTGATTTCGACAACCGGTACGCACCGACAATCTGTTCGAGGCGTTGTGCTGCGGCGAGCAATTCATCGACCAAGCTGGCGGTAATCAGAACGCGATCCTTAGATACCGCTCTAAGCAAATCCTCCATACTATGTGCGAGCTCTTCCGCCGAGCGCAGACCTACAATCGCCAAGTTTCCCTTGAAAGAGTGGGCATTGCGAAAAAGCCTCTCGATGATCTTTGTTTTCGGTTCTCCGGTACCGACCGTGGACTCAAGGTGCGAAAGTCCCTCGCGAAGCGCGATCAGCAGTTCGTCGCATTCGGCATAGAAGTCGTCGAGCAATTCTCGACGTAGTGCTGGAGAGAAATTTTCACTCATACGGTACTCTGGCCGACGAACACTTAGCTAAGGCCAATTCTTCATGGCCAAGGGCTGAGTGGTCGCCGTCCCGAGTTAAATAGTGCAAAACGAGAGGCCAAAGCATCATGCGCAGGTGGAACTGCCCAAACTGCTTAGGAACACTCTAAAATCAATTAACGCAGAGTAAAAACCAGGACCCTCCTTGAGAGTAGAGAGGCTAGTTCGCGAGAATTTACCGGGATTTTCCCTATACGTTTTTGCCTCCCCAACGATCGTTCGTGCGGCGTCGTTGATTCGCGATGGGTCCGATACCTAGAAGCTTGCTTCGGCTTGGATTGCGTCGGTCCGGGGAGCGCACGCGTCCCGCGTGCTGCTCTCGGCGGATCGCCGAGAGCGGATTGGATGGCTCGGGCGGGACGCCCAAGCCGACATGCGAGACGCATGTGCTCCACGGACCACGGACTGCGGTTTCTGCAATGCCTCGGGGCTTGCCCCGAGGATCTTTACTTCTCCGGCCAGTATTCACGAGCTTTGGCCGGTGCGTTATTGCGACATACCAAGCTATGCCCTCATTTGCGCGGGCACAAAGAGTGCTCTATTTTGACCGATGGAAAAATCGAAGAAGAAAGATCGCGAGGCTTCGAACGAAAGTCTCCGAGAAGGGCCGAAAGGAGAAGAAGCGGAGTTCACTGCTGAAGAAGTCGAGCGGCTATCAGCGCTGCAACTTTGTGATCTGGTGATCGCCCGCCTGCATCAGCAGGGAGCTCATCATTGGGATCTGGAGCTTTTACGAAACCGCGTTGAGGAAATGGAGGAAATCCAGGACCAAGCCCGTGACGCCGTTGAGAAACTTTCCGCCGCGGTCGACAAATTGAAGTCGCCGGCACTGCGCCTGGGGACGCTGATACAACGTTATCAGACGGACCGTGCGCTCGTCTGTGTAGGCGGTACCGATTTCGTTTGCTCCGTGGCACCGGAACTTTCCGAAATCACGCTGGAGCCTGGGACGCGAATGTTGCTGAACGAAGCCTACGCCGTTACCGAAACGTTTGGCTGGGACAAAAGTGGGCCAGTCGTAAAGATCGCAGAGATCCTTGGAGATGGGCGGTTGCGCGTTGGCGAAGAAGCGGGTGCTCACGATATGGTGGTTATCCGTTCGCCACTTATTGGAAAAGAAAAGCTGCGCGCCGGGCTCGAAGTTCGTCTGGACGCAAATCAGCGTGTGGCGGTGGAAATTGTTGGTTCTGGCAAACGTCTCGACCGTACGTTTACTCGAGTTGAGCCACTCCCGTGGAGTGCGGTAGGCGGACAGGATGAAGCGGTTCGCGCGATCCGAGACTCTATTGAATTACCGCTGCTTCACCCGGAACTCTTCCGGAGATTTAAGCACGCGGTTCCCAAAGGATTTTTGCTCTTTGGCCCGCCGGGTTGCGGCAAGACCTTGCTTGGAAAAGCGACGGCGCACAATCTTCGTCTGCAGTTGCGTGAGCAAACCGGTGAAGACCGACCTGAATTTTTCCTCAGCGTGAAAGGTCCTGAGATTTTGAATATGTGGCTTGGCGAGTCGGAACGGCAGGTGCGGGATTTGTTTTCTCAATGCCGTGAAAAAGCCGCCGAGGGGCACCTTGCTTTCCTCTTTATCGATGAGGCTGAATCGATCCTCGGTACGCGTCATGCGCCACGCGGCGGATCAAATATTCTGTCAACACTCGTCCCTATGTTTTGCACCGAAATGGACGGACTCGAAGCGTTGCACGGCGTCGTCGTGATTCTTGCTTCTAATCGCGCGGACTTAATTGATCCTGCGATTTTGAGGCCTGGACGAATCGACCGAAAGGTTCGAGTGAAACGTCCGGATGAACCGGCAGCCCGAACCATCTACGGGATTTATCTTACAGATGATTTGCCGCTTGCTGAACCTCGTGAGGCGTTGATCGATGCGGTGAACTCGGCTCACTATGCAAAAACTGAAGAAAACCGATTCCTAGAGATAACGTATCGCAGTGGCCGTCGTGAACATTTGTATCGCGGCGATTTGTCGAGCGGCGCAATTATTGCAGCGATCGTGGAACGCGCGAAGGCGAAAGCCATTAAACGCTCCATTGAACTCAAAGTTGAGTCGCCGATTTCACGGCAGGATTTGCTCGAAGCGCTGAATGAGGAATATCGCGAAAACGATCTTTTCCCGCCCAACGATATCACTGAAGACTGGCTGAAGTTGACGGATTTTGATCCAAACAACGTTGTACGGCTCACGCCTTCTCGGATGGCCTCTGCGGAGTCAAAACTCGCTGCTTTCGCGGTCTGAAATTCTCTCTGCTCGCACGGATACATCTCACGTTTTTTCCAAACACTTTCAGCCAGACTCTCATGGATATACAGTTCGGTTTGGAAACGGAAATTGGGATCACCCGCGAGCATCCTGACGGCATTGATGTCGTGGCTGAGTCGATCGCGCTTGTGCGTAGCGCCACTGCGCCCGGCGTGCGGATGAAGTGGGATTATCGCGAAGAAAATCCTCATCAAGATGCGCGCGGATTCCGTGTAAAAGAGCTTCGTCAGGATACGGACGAGGCGAACTATTTTGCTCAAGACGCAAGCCGGCCGCTCAGCTTTGCGGAAATTAAAAGCGATTTGGTTCTGCGCAATGGTGCGCGTTTTTACAACGATCACGCTCACCCGGAGTATTGCACGCCGGAGTGCAGCACCTTGCTGGAGTTGTTGCAGCAAGATTGGGCAGGAGACGCGTTACTGATGCAATGCGTAGATGCTGTGAATGCGAAGAGCGACAACCCCGTCCGTATTTTCAAAAACAATACAGACTTTCGTGGCCATAGCTATGGTTGCCATGAAAACTATCTTTTACCGCGGTCGCTCGCCTGGAACGCGCTTGCGGACGGCGTTCAAGCGTTTCTTGTGACGCGACAGGTTTTTGCCGGGGCGGGAAAGTACGGCTGGGAAAAGGAAGACAAGTTCGTCCAGCCTGGGTTTCAGCTGACGCAGCGCAGCGATTTTTTTACCGAACTACAGAGCGTTGATACGATGCAGCGTCGCCCAATTGTGAATACACGCGATGAACCTCACGCAGATCCAGCGCGTTTTCGGCGATTCCATGTCATCTTGGGGGACGCGAATCTCTCGCCCTATGCTACGTATCTGAAGGTGGGGACGACCGCTCTTGTCCTGCAGGCTTTGGCTAATGGCGTTCCGGTTGAACGTATTCCACGGCTCGCCGATCCAATAAATGCGTTACAAAGTATCTCTCGGGATTCTGCGTGGAAATGGCGAGCGCGGACCGCGGGGGGACGCACGACGACGGCAATCGAAATCCAGCGAACCTATATAGAAATCGTGCGTGAATTCGCGGAACCGAGTTGCGAACAGTGGCAAACTTTAATCAAGCAGTGGTCGCTTATCTTGGACGATCTCGAACGGGATCCATTGAGCACGGCAGATCGACTAGACTGGTCGGCGAAGCACCAGCTGATTGAACAATTTCGCGCGGCGGAAAAAATAGAGGCCGGCGATCCTTGGCTTTGCAGTCTCGATCTCGCATATCACCGCTTGGATCGAAATGAAGGACTTTTCTATGGGTTGATTGCCGGAGGCGCGTTTCAATTGCCTTTTCTGTACGAGGAAATCGCGAGCAACGGTTTGACTCCGCCGCTCACGACACGGGCGGCGTTGCGCGGACGGAGCATCGAAAAATTCGGCCCGTTAGTGGAATCGGCACAATGGGATGCCGTGACTTTCAAATCAGCCAAAGGTCGTGTGGAACTCGATCTTCGAGGCGTATTCGAGAGATCGGAGATCGAAATAGGGCTGGCCGTCATAGGGAGAGCTACGACTCCTGACGATTTGTTGGTCCTGCCGTTTGCAAAACGAGCATAGCGGAGGAGATTTCTAAAAATTAACCGAGGATAATAACGTGCCTGATCAACTCACAAAACCAGCTCCGGTCTTTCCGAAACCATCCGGCGGAGGCGGCGAGGGGCCGAAGGAACCCAAAGTCGAGAAGCCAAACACCGAGGACTTGCTGAACCGCATGCGCAAGGTCGATCCTGAACAAGCGAAACGTTACCGGCAGCGGACTGGCGAATAATCGTAGTTTGGCACCGCGCTCAAATGACTGGCGATTTTCTTTCCCTGCTACCAGCGCGGCAGGAGATCGGGACCGCGCAAAAGTCGACCCACTCGCTACCTACACTTGAGGCGACGACGGTCTTTGCCTTTCATTGCTCGGAAGGCGTGATTGTAGCTGGCGACCATCGGGCGACGGCGGGAAACGTGGTGTTTTCCGATAAAACGGAAAAGATCATCGAGCTCGACCGGTACTCGTTACTCGCGATTGCTGGGAGCCCTTCGATAGCCATTGAAATGGCTCGGACGCTTCAGACTGCGTTTGAGTTTTATCGCCGCAGTCAGCTTCAGCCGATGAGCTTGTCGGCGAAGCTGCGCGCTCTTTCCCGGCTGTTGCGCGAAAACCTGCCGGCGACATTGCAGGGTTTTGGTGTGGTGGCCCCGATTTTCGCCGGGGTCGACGCCTCGACCGGCAAACCGTCGATCTATTTCTACGATCCTCTGGGCGCACAGTTTGAGGCAGCCGCTTATGCCGGCTCGGGGTCGGGCTCTCCCAGTATCAAGAGCGTGTTACATTTTCACGAGCAATGGGGTAACCCAAAACCGGCGCAGATGACGCTGGCCCAAGCGGTCGCTTTAGCGAATCGCCTGCTGATCACGGCGGCAGAATTCGATACTGCGACCGGTGGCGTGAATCCGGTGCGAAA
>Ga0302321_100000430_pt1 | contig 36535 bp, 31 predicted proteins | sample Fen_T0_1_FD_202505 | JGI IMG/M metagenome (GOLD analysis project Ga0302321, IMG submission 202505) | Peat permafrost microbial communities from Stordalen Mire near Abisko, Sweden - Fen_T0_1 | ecosystem: Environmental > Terrestrial > Soil > Wetlands > Permafrost | place: Sweden: Abisko... | reverse complement strand
ACGGCGTCGGTGAACTGCGCGGTGTTGGCGCGGCCCCCGAGGTCGCCGGTGCGGGTCTCGGCGTTCGCGAGCGCGGCGGCCACGCCGGCGCGCAGCCGGTTGGCGGCCTCGCGCTGCTCGACGTGATCGAGCAGCATCGCCGCCGAGAGCATGAGCCCCGTCGGGTTTGCGATGCCCTTGCCGGCGATGTCCGGCGCGGTGCCGTGGACCGCCTCGAACATCGCGCACGGCCGCTCGCCCGGCGCCGCGGCGCCGATGTTGCTCGCCGGCGCCACGCCCAGGCCGCCGATCAGCCCCGCGGCGAGGTCGGACAGGATGTCGCCGAACAGGTTCATCGTGACGATCACGTCGAACCGCTCGGGCTGGGTCACCATCCGCATCGCGGTGGCGTCGACGATCATGTCGTCGAACTCGATCTCGGGGTAGCGCTTGGCGACCTCGCGGCCGGTGTCGAGGAACAGCCCGTTCGACATCTTCAGGATGTTGGCCTTGTGGACCAGCGTGATCTTGCGGCGGCCGTGGCGGCGCGCGTACTCGAACGCGTACACGATCACCCGCTCGCTGCCGAACCGCGTGATGATCGCGATCGACTCGGCGGCGGTGCGCCGCGGATCGATGTAGTGCTCGATGCCGGCGTACAGGTCCTCGGTGTTCTCGCGCACGATCACCATGTCGACGTCGGTGAACCGCGACGGCACGCCGGCCATCGTCTGGGCCGGCCGTACGTTCGCGTACAGATCGAAGTGCTGGCGCAGCGTGACGTTCACCGAGCGGTAGCCACCGCCGCTGGGCGTGGCGAGCGGCGCCTTGAGCGCGAGCTGGGTCCGCTGGATCGACGCGATCGTCGCGGCCGGCAACGGATCGCCGTGCGCGGCGACCGCGCCGGCGCCGGCATCGACGCGCTCCCAGACGAGCTGGCCGCCCGCCGCTTCGATCGCGCGCAGCGTGGCAGCGGTGACCTCGGGGCCGATGCCATCTCCTTCGATCAAGCTCACGGTCGGGCGATTCATGGGCAACTCCTGGGCTGGGCGATCATGGCGATCCGAGGGGGCGCGGGTCGACCTCGATGTGATCGCCGACCACCCGCACGGGGTACATCACCAGGCAGTACTGGGATGCCTCGGGGTGGCGCCCGGTCGCGGTCGAAAACCGCCACGCGTGCTGCGGGCAGATCAGGTGACCGCGCGACACGATGCCCTCGGCGAGGTCGCCGCCGAGGTGCACGCAGCGCCGCTGGGCCGCGAAGTAGCGCTCGCCGTCGCGGCCGAGCACCATGGCGATGCCCTCGACGACCACGGCGATCACGTCGTTCGGCGGGACCTGCCCGACCCGGGCCACGGCGCGAAATCCTGGGATCGTCGGCACGGCACACGGTACCCCACCCGCGCCGCCGTCGCACGACGCGGCGCTCGCCGGCGCGGGATCCGCCAGCGCCCTCGCAAGCCCCGCTCGCCTGGTCGCAGGCTCGATCACGTCAGCCGTCCAGCTCGGGGTAATGCCGAAAGATCCCCTGCTCGCTGAACGCCAGCCGGCGATCCGAGGTCAGGTAGCGCAACAGCCGCGGCCGCTGGGCGACCCGGTCGCGCAGCGCGAGCAGCCTGGGGATCTCGGCGGCCTGCTTGGCCATCGCGCGCGGGAACGCATACGACAACCCCTCGACGACCTGGAACGCCGACAGATCGGCGTACGAGACCTCGTCGCCGACCAGCACCTCGCCGTTGCGCTCGAGGCAGCGCTCGAGGTAGCCGAGGAACTTGGGGATCCGGGCGTGGCGGAACTCGGCCGCGCGGGCCTTGGCCGCCGGCTTCTGGTCCTCGTAGCGCTTGTCGACCGCGGTGGGATGGTGCGTATCGTGGGCCTCGGCGACCAGGTCGGCGATCGTCAGCGCGATCGTCGCGGCGCCGAGCCGCCCGGCCTCCGACGCCGGGGCGAGGCCGTGGCGCTCGCCGAGAAACCGGGTGATCGCGGCGGTCTGCGCGACGACGAGCGCGCCGGCGTAGAGCACGGGCGGCGCGAACGGCAGCACGCCATCGCGCTTGCCGGCCAGCACGTCCTCGAGCTCGTCCTCGCGGCCGTCCTCGCGCGCCACGTCGACGTAGTCGCAGTCGGCGTCCTCGAGCACCAGCCGGACGAACTCACCGCGCCCCGGGATCTGGGGCCAGTAATACAGCTCGTACTTCATGCGTGCGACCCTAGCGCGGCGCCGCGGGGCCCGCGACCTGGCGCGGTGAGGCCTCGGTGAAGACCACCGCGAGCGCCCGTGACGCGGCTGCTCGCGCGGCAGGAACCGTCGCCCCGCCCCGCTCGCGGATCATTCCGCCGAGGAGCTGCCGTCGGGGCCGATGCTGTAGGCCTTCATCTTGGTGTAGATCGACGCACGGCTGATGCCCAGCCGCCGCGCCGCGAGCGCCGGGTTGCGATCGCGGCGCAGCGCCGCGGCCAGGGCCGCGCGTTCGACCGCGCGGACGGCGCGATCGGTGACGTCCTTGAGCCCCTCGCCGTCGCCGAGCCGGTCGAGATCGATCGCGGGCAGCTCGACGCGCTCGTCGCCGGGGTCGGCGTGGCCGGCCGGGTGGGCGCCGTGGGGCCGGTCGGTTCCGAGCATGTCGAGATCGTGCGAGCGGATCATCTCGCCGTCGCACAGGATCGCCGCGCGCGACAGCACGTTCTCGAGCTCGCGGATGTTGCCCGGCCAGCGGTACGACTCGAGGCGAGCCAGCGCCTTGGCGGTGATCTGCGTCGGGTAGCGCGCCTCGCTGCCGGCGAAGCTCTTGGCGGCGCCGCGGCGGCGCGCCAGGATGTGGGCGGCGAGGTGCGGGATGTCCTCCTTGCGCTCGCGCAGCGGCGGGACCTGGATCGGCACGACGGCGAGCCGCCAGTACAGATCCTCGCGGAACTGACCGCGCGCGACCAGCGCCTTGAGATCCTTGTTGGTCGCCGCGACGACGCGGACGTCGATCGCGACCGGGCGATCGCCGCCGACGGGCTTGATCTCGCGCTCCTGCAGCACGCGCAGGAGCTTGTTCTGCACGCTGGCGTCGACGTCGCCGATCTCGTCGAGGAAGATCGTGCCGCCCTGGGCCTCGCGGAACAGTCCGCGGCGGGCCCGGTTGGCGCCGGTGAACGCGCCCTTCTCGTGGCCGAACAGCTCGGCCTCGAGCAGGCTCGGCGCCAGCGCCGAGCAGTCGAACGCGACGAACGGCCCCTCGGCGCGCGGCCCGACCCGGTGGATCGTCCGGGCCAGCAGCTCCTTGCCGGTGCCGCTCTCGCCGACGATCAGCACCGTGGCGTCCGAGGCCGCCACGCGGTCGATCATCGCGAGCAGCTGGCGCATCAGCGCGGACTCGCCGATCACCTCGCCGAGGCCCCGCGCGCGCTCGACCTCGCCGCGCAGCCGGCGGACCTCGCGGGCCAGCGCGCCGTGGGCGATCGCCCGCTCCACCACCGAACGAACCTCGGCGGCCGCGGCGGTCTTCTTCAGTACGTCGAGCGCGCCGGCGCGCATCGCGCGCACCGCGAACCCGACGGTCGGCTGGTCGCTCCAGATCACGACCACGGTATCGGGCGCCACGGTGCGCAGCCGGTGGAGCAGCGCCAGCGCGCCGTCGTCGCCATCGCCGAGCGCCGGATCGAGCAGCACGGCGTCGAACGTCGAGCCGATCACGCGCTCGAACGCCGCGGGCGGCGTCGCGACGGCCTCGAGCTCCATCCCGGGCAGCGACGCCTGGGCGTAGGCGACCGCCTCCGCGTGACGATCGACCAGCAGCACGTGGCGAACCGCGTTGGACACACATCCAGCGTACTGGAACCTGTCCAGCTGTCTAGACAGCGTCCAGCCGACTGGACAAAGCGCTGCCCGGGAGTTCATCTAACCTTCTTGAATTACTTGTCGTTGTCACTGGACTGAGCTGGCGCGGCGGATGCGTATACCGGTCCCCAGGAGGGCTCGATGCAGACACCAGAGCGACCGGACGTGGACGTTGATCGCACCCGGGCCTACGTGCGGTCGATCGCGATGAAGTACGTCCACGACGACCAGGACGCAGAAGACGTCACCCAGGACGCGATGCTCCTGGCCCACCGCTACCGCGACTCGTTTCGCGGCGACGCGCGCTACTCGACGTGGCTGTACCGCGTGACCGCGACCGCTGCGCTCATGTTCCTGCGCAAGCAGCGCCGGCTGTCCCGCGAGATCCCGGCGAGCGGAACCGGCGCCAGCGAGGACGACGGGACGCCGTGGCTCGAGCGCGTCGCGTCGCCGAGCGACCTGCGCGCCGAGGTGATCGCGCGCGCCGACCTGGGGGCGGTGGCGGAGGCGGTGGCCAAGCTCGGCGCCAAGTACCCCGCGGTGTTCTGGAAGCGGTACGGCGAGGGCCGCACCGAGACCGAGATCGCCAAGGAGCTCGGCGTCTCGGTCGCCGCGGTGAAGACGCGTGCGTTCCGCGCGCGCCAGGCCGCGCTCGCGAGCGGCGGATAGCGCCGCTGCCCGCGCCCGGCCGCGATCGGGGCACCGGGAGCGCGGGCGGGGGGCTGCCGCGGTCCTGGGCGGACAGCATCCGTGCTACTCACAGACAAAGATCGTCCACGAGAGGCCCCCTCGATGCACACCGATCGCCGGCTGCTCCTGCGTTCTGCGGCGACCGCCGCGCTGGTGCTCGGTTGTGCCAGGCCGCCCAGAGGCGCCGCGGGCCCCGCCACCGGCCAGCCCGGGGGCGACGACGAGGTCACGCCCGCCGAGGATCTGATGCGCGAGCACGGCGTGCTCCGCCGCGTCATGTATCTCTACGATGAAGCGGCCCAGCGCTTCGAGGCGCACGACGAGGTGCCGCTCGACGCCCTCGCCGGATGCGCGGGCATCATTCGCCGCGTCATCGAGGACTATCACGAGAAGCTCGAAGAGGACCTCCTGTTCCCGCGCTACGAGAAGGCGGGCAAGCTCGCCGATCTGACGGCCGTGCTCCGGCGGCAGCACCTGGCGGGCCGCGCGTTGACCGCGCAGATCGTGGCGCTGGCCCAGGCGCCGCTCGGCGACGCCGAGCGCGCGACGCTCGCCGCCACGCTGCGGCGGTTCAACCACATGTATCGCCCCCACGCCGCGCGGGAGGATACGGTGCTGTTTCCCGCGCTGCGCGGCCTGGTCGGCAAGCACGAGTACGAGGCGATGGGCGACCAGTTCGAGGACCAGGAGAAATCGATGCTCGGCGATCACGGGTTCGAGAAGGCGGTCGAGGAGGTCGCGCGCCTCGAGCGGGCGTTCGGTCTGGACGATCTCGCGAAGCTCACGGCGTGACGGCGCCCGGCGTCCCCCCGGCCGGCGCGGCGCGGCCGACGTCGCTCCGCGAGCTGGCGTGGTTATTCGGCAAGCTCGGGTTCACCGCGTTCGGTGGCCCCGCCGCGCACACCGCGATGATGGAGGACGAGGTCGTCCGGCGCCGCCGATGGATGACGCGCGAACAGTTCCTCGATCTCCTGGGCACGACGAACCTGATCCCCGGGCCGAACTCGACCGAGATGGCGATCCACATCGGCCACACGCGGGCCCGCTGGGCGGGCCTCGTGGTCGCGGGGGTGTGCTTCATCACCCCGGCGGTCTTGATCGTGATGGCGATCGCCTGGGCCTATGTCCGGTTCGGGGCGCTGCCCGCGATCGCCGGCGTGCTCTACGGCGTCAAGCCGGTGATCATCGCGGTCGTCCTCCAGGCGCTCTGGGGGCTCGGCCGGTCCGCGATGAAGACGTGGCTGCTCGGCGCGATCGCGGTCGCCGCCCTGGCAGCGAGCCTCGCCGACGTCAACGAGCTGGTCGTGCTCGTGGCCGCGGGCCTCGTGGCCGGGGCGCCGCGCCTGCGGTCGGCGCCGTGGATCCGCGGCGCGGCGAGCTTGGGACCGGCGCCGCTTCTCGGCGTCGCCAAGGCCACCACGGCGGCGACGGCGGCGTTCGGGCTGGGCCCGCTGTTTCTGTTGTTCCTGAAGGTCGGATCGGTGCTGTTTGGCAGTGGCTACGTCTTGCTGGCGTTCCTGCGCGCCGACCTGGTCGACCGGCTCCACTGGCTCACCGAGTCGCAGCTGCTGGACGCGGTCGCGGTCGGCCAGGTGACCCCCGGGCCGGTGTTCACGACGGCGACGTTCATCGGCTATCTCCTCGGTGGTCCGCGCGCCGCTGCCGTCGCGACGATCGGGATCTTCCTGCCGGCGTTCGTGTTCGTGGCGATCAGCGGCCCGCTGGTTCCGCGGCTGCGACGTTCGAAGACCGCCGGCGCCGTGCTCGACGGCGTCAACGCGGCCTCGCTCGCGCTCATGGCGGCCGTGACGATCCAGCTCGGCCGGGCGGCGATCATCGACGTGCCGACGGCGGTGCTGGCCTCCGTCGGCGCGATCGTCCTCGTCAAGTTCAAGCCGAACTCGGCGTGGCTCGTGCTCGGCGGCGCGATCGTCGGCAGCGCCGTCGCGTACGGGCCGTGGTGACGTCGCGAGCACGCGACGCGGCATCGGCGCCGGCCGTGCCGCTGCGAGCGGCCGCCGCGCGCGCTAAGGTGCGCGCTTGCCTGTCGCCAAGCCCGAGAAGCCTGCCAAGCGTGCCACGCCCGCCACGTACGACGCGCGCACGGACCCCGATGTTCCGGCAGGGATGTCGATCGCCCTGCTCCAGGACCTGCACCTCGTGACCCGCGACGGGCAGCTCAACGCCGACGCGCGGCGCAAGCTGAAGCAGATCCGGCACCTCGTCGGGCTGCTGCGCCCCGCGCTCGACGACGCGATGGCGCGCAGCCCCGATCCGCTGATCGCCGATTGCGGCGCCGGCAAGAGCTACCTCGGCGCCCTGCTCTACGAGCTGGTGCTGGGGCCCGCCGGGCGCGGCGCGCTGGTCGCGATCGAATCGCGGCCCGAGCTGTCGGCGCAAGCCGCGCAGCGCGCGGCGCGGTTCGGCCAGGATCGCTTCCAGGTCGCCACCGGCGCGATCGCCGGCGTGGCGCTGCCGCGGCGGCCCAACGTCGTGACGGCGCTGCACGCCTGCGACACGGCGACCGACGACGCGATCGCCCTCGCGATCGAGCGCGGCGCCGACCACATCGCGGTCGTGCCGTGCTGCCAGGCCGAGGTCGCCCGCCAGCTCGACGCGGCCCAACCTGCCGATCCCGTGACCGCGGCGCTGTTCGCCCACCCGCTGCACCGCCGCGAGCTCGGCTCGCACCTCACCAACGTGGTGCGCGGCCTCGCGCTCGAGGCGCACGGCTACAAGGTCACGGTCACCGAGCTGGTCGGCTGGGAGCACTCGGCCAAGAACGAGCTGATCCTCGGCAAGCGGGTGCAGCGCTACAGCGCAGCGGCCCGGGCCCAGCTGCGCGGGCTGCTCGAGCGGTTCCGCATCGAGCCGGCGATCGTCCGGGAGCTCACCGCCCGGGGCCTCGATCCTCGCCTCGATCCTCGCCTCGATCCTCGCCTCGAGCCGGCCGCCGAGCTCGACGACTGAACCAGGCGCCGCAGGCACGAACCGACGGACGCCAGCGGGCCGCATCGCACGGCTGCGGGATCAAGCGCGGCGAGCCGGGCCAGCGTGGAACGAGCGTCGATACGCTTGCGGGCTGATCCCGACGATCGCGCCGAAGTGCTCGCGGAGCACGGCGGACGAGCGGAACCCGACCTCCGTGGCGACCCGCTCGACCGGGAGATCCGTCGTCTCGAGCAGGCGCTGCGCACGGCGCACCCGCGCGCGCGTCACCCAGAGCGCCGGCGTCGTGCCGGCGTGGTCGCGAAACCGCCGACTCAGCGTCCGCGTGCTCATGGCCGCGCGTCGCGCGATCACCCTGAGCGGCAGAGCCGTCCGGAGATTCTGGTCGAGCCACGCGAGCAAAGGCCCGATCGAGCTGCCGTCGCTCGTCGGTGGCGGGTGCGCGATGAACTGCGCCTGTCCGCCGGCGCGCTCGAGCGGCATCACGGCGGTCCTCGCCGCCTCGGCGGCGACCTCGGCGCCGAGGTCGCGTCGCACGAGGTGCAGGCAGAGGTCGAGTCCGGCGGCCGCGCCGGCGGAGGTCAGCACGTTCCCATTGTCGACGTAGAGCACGTCGGGATCGACGTCGATCGTCGGGTGGCGGCGCGCCAGGGCTGGCGCGGCGCGCCAGTGGGTCGTCGCCCGCTGGCCATCGAGCGCGCCGGTCGCGGCGAGGATGAAGGCGCCGCTGCAGATCGAGGCGACGCGCGCGCCGCGATCGACCGCGCGGCGAATCGCGCGCAGCACGCCGGCGGGCAGCGCGCGGTCCAGGTCATCGACGCCCGGGACGATCACGGTGTCGGCCCGGCTCACCCACGACAGTCGCCAGGGCACCTTGAGCGTGGTGTGCTCGGAAGCCACCTCGGGGCGGGCGCTGCAGATCCGCACCTCGTAGGGCGCGTGCTCGCCGGCGCCCCGCACCCTGCCGAAGATCTCGCATGGCGTGGCCAGGTCGCCGAGGACCACGCCGTCGAACGCCAGCACGGCGACCCGGTGTCGGCGCCCGGCCGCGCCGCTGCCGTGTGGCGTGAATCCTGCGAACGATGTCTTCTTGGCCACTGGTCCATCGTGCCCGATCTCGTACGCTCGGAACACTCGAAAGGACCTATGCACAACCCACCACCGCTTCACATGGCCGACGTCGTCGGCCCGTTCGTCGCATCGATCGTCTTCGTCGTGGTCATGTCGCTCGTGAAGCAGCCGGCGAGGCGGACCTACAATGCCATCCTCGTGGCCGGCGCGAGCGGGGTCTACCTGAGCGGTGGGTTCGGGCTGTGGGAGCTGCTGTACGCGGCCGTCGCCGGCGGCGTGGTGGCCTACCTCGGGCTCCGCTCCTATCGATTCATCGGGCTTGCCTGGCTGATGCACGCCAGCTGGGATCTGGCGCACCACCTGGCGGGCCACGCGATCTGGCCGTTCATGCCGACGTCCTCGTTCGGGTGCATGATCTTCGACACGCTGATCGCGCTCTGGTTCCTCGCGCAGGCGCCGTCGTTCGTCGCGCAGGCATCCGACAAGCTGGCTCGGCCGGCGGTTCGGGTCACGGACCAGCCAGGCTAGGCAGGTCCGTCGAGGATGCCGTCAGCCCCACGGCTTGCAGATCGGAGTGCGTGGAACCGTGTTGATCCCGCGTACGGCAACGTGCCGCCGCGAGTCGCATTCACTGCGACAGTCGGCCGCATGAATTTCGCGGCACCGCGCGCGTCGATACCACCGTGAGGAGAATTCCCGTGGCCAGATCGACCTTTCGATGGTTGCCGACCGCGTTCATCGCCGCAGCGGTGCTCGGAGCAACGCTGCCTGCCATCGCACAACCCGTCGTCCGCGACCACCGCGACGAGCGCAATCGCGACGATGACAACGATCGCGAGGCGCCGCGCGCCGCGCCGCCCGCGCCGCGTGTCGAGCGCCGCGAGGTGCGCCGCGGGTTCACGTGGATCGCCGGACGCTGGGACTGGCGCAACGGACGATGGGACTGGCGCGACGGCCACTGGGAACGCGAGCGCAGCGGCAAGCGCTGGCGCGAGCCTCGCTGGGAGCGCCGCGACGATCGCTGGGTGATGATCGACGGCGACTGGGTCGACATCGACGCCGGGCCGCCCGGTGCCCCGCCGCCCCCCCGCGAGGAACGGTGGGACGCGCGCCCTGGTTACGTCTGGGTCCGTGGCCGCTGGGACTGGCGCGACGGCAGCTGGGCGTGGCGCGAGGGCTCGTTCGAGCGCGAGCGTGAGCGCGAGCGCTGGACGGACGGACGCTGGGAGCTGCGCGGCGACCGCTGGGAATGGATCGAGGGAGGCTGGGAGCCGCTGCCACCGCCACCGCCACCGCGCGACGAGCCGGTGATCCTGGTGGGCGTGGCGAGCGGCAAGTGCCTCGACGCCGGCGGCGGTCCCAAGCGCGACGGCACGCCGCTGCAGCTGTGGCAGTGCAACGGCACCGAGGCCCAGGCGTTCGCGTTCCGGGCGCTCGCCGGGGGCCGGAGCAACCTGATCCACCCGGGGAGCGGGACCTGCGTGGACATCGCGCCGCGCGGCGATCGCAACGACATCCAGCTGCGGCTGGCGCGCTGCACCGGTGCGGCCACGCAGGCGTTCACCCGCGTCCGCGCCGGAAGCGCCTTCCAGCTGGTCAGCGCTGCCAACGCGCACTGCGTCGACGTCGCAGGCGCCCGCTCCGAAAACGGCACGCGGATCCTGCATTGGTCCTGCCACGGCGGTCCCAATCAGCTGTGGCGCCTGCCCGGCCCGCCCGCCGAGTTCCCCGCCCCGCCCCGGCCGCGAGAGGAGCCGGTGGTCCTGGTGAGCGCCGCCACCGGGAAGTGCATGGACGCCGGTGGTGGCCCAAAGCGCCTGGGCACACCGCTGCAGCTGTGGCAGTGCAACGGCACCGAGGCGCAGGCACTCGCGTTCCGGTTCAGCGTGGGGGGCAAGGTCAACCTGATCCACGCCCCGAGCGGCACGTGCCTGGACGTGGCCTCTCCGGGGAGCAATCTTGACGACAGCCAGCTGCGACTGGCGCCGTGCACCGGCGCGGCCAGCCAGCTCTTCTCGCGAGTCACCGCCGGCAACGCGTTCCAGCTGATCAGCGCCGCGAACGGGCACTGCCTCGACGTCGAAGGCGGCCGCTCCGACAACGGCACGCGGATCTTGCATTGGGGCTGCCACGGTGGACCCAACCAGCTGTGGCAGCTGGCGGGCGCGGCCCCGCAGCCCCCACCGCCGGCGCGCGATGTCGAGGCCGGCCCGATCTGGAACCAGTCGGACGCCGAGGCCAAGTGCCCGCAGGTGTGCCGGGCGCCAGCACACTGGAACGGCCAGTGGCACACCACGGATCCGGGCCGGATGTCCGTGTGCAGCTGCGTCTTCTGAGCGGCGGCTCCAGGTAGCGCGAGCCCGGCCACCGTTCGTCGAGGCAGGTAATCGCGCGATGACCCGCTCACAGGGTCGACCAGAATACGCGCGGAGATACCGTGTCTACGGGCTCTTGGTAGCCAAGAGCACATACGCGTCGAACCTGACACCTCCAAACTGCGCTACCTCTTCCTTCACGGACTGGCTAACAGACTCGGCCCACCTCGCCTGCTCGTCCTCCGTATATCCCTCGCGTGCCCTGGCCATCATGGGGCCTGACATGAGTGCAGCAAGGCCAGAGATGTCTTCATCGTCGGCGACAACCAACACCTTATCGACCACAGTGATGTTGTCCTTGGCGAAGCCGCTCTCCTCAACCACTTTCTGTAGAACGCCCTCTTCGTAGAACTCAGGACTTGGTGTCGGCATGAGTGGCAGGTCCGGGCGGATCTTCTTCTGCGCGGCGTGGACGATGAACATGGGAGCGAAGCGGCGCCAGCAGGTAACGATAGCAAGGCCGCCTGGGCGCAGGGTGCGGTATGTCTCCTTGAGTGCATCGACGGGGCGAGCAAAGGTGAATATGCTGAAGTTGTCAATTGAATGAGTGAAGTAATTATCTGGCACCGACTGCAGGTCCTGCGAGTCGAGCAACTTGCAATCGACATCCGGCAGCGGGGAGGCGGCGAGGGATTCAAGCGCGCCGGACACCATCATCGGGACATTGTCAGAGACCAGCAGCTTCTTCGGCAGCTGGTCCTTGGCAAGGCTGGCGACGAGCGCTGCCGCGCCTATGCCGGGGCCGGCGGCTGTGTCGTGGACGACCGAGTCCGGGCCAATGGGGTGGGCGGACGCCTGGACATTATTTTTGATGATGTCGATCAGAATATTGAGAGTCGAGCGACCCGTCTGGCGAACATAAGTGCTGGCGAACTTGGAGAAGTAGTCAGGCAGGGGGAGGCTTGGGTGCTGGATGGGGACTTGTGAAGACATTTTGACGACCAGGAAGAAGTGGCGGCGCGCACGATCGCGTACGACGGCGCCGCGCCGAGGTTACCTGCGTGCGATTGCAATACAATTGGGTGCGGATCTGAAATCGTGAGGGATACCGTGTCCGGGTGGTCTTACATCTCCTACACGCGCGGTCCGTCGCGGCTACTCGTGGTCGATCGCGACGCACGGCTCGATCGTCGCGCTCACCGCCTACCCCTCGCTGTTGCGCCGGACCACCGCCGCGCGCGCCTCGACCTACCCTGCGTCAACCCGGTGGTCGCCGTGAGCCTCGGCTGGGCGCTGGCCGGCGAGCCGCTCAGCCCGCTGCCCCTGGTCGCCGCGGTCTTGCTCGTGACCTCACCGCGCCAGCCGTTTTCGCAAGTCGTCCAGGAGCCAGCGGCCGCCCAGGCCCAGGTGTCGATCTCGAACGTGTGCGGCATAGACCGGCAGCGATCGGGTCGGCGTGATGCTCTCGTCGGTGATGTCCAGCTGGATCAGGCGGCCGTCCGCGAGGTAAGGCTCGACGATGTAGGGCGGCATCTTGCACCAACCGAAACCCGCGAGCAGGAAGTCGAGCCGACGTCCCAGATCGAGGAAGCGCCAGACGCGCGTGCTGATGACTCCATAGCTGGCTCCGTCTGCTCCTGCGCTGCTCGATAGCACCAGTTGCACGTTGGCCTCGAGGTCGGCTCGATTCAGCCTGCGCGCGAGGCGCGCGAGCGGGTGGTGTCGAGCAGCGACGGCCACGAGCTGCACATCCATGATGGGATAGACCGTCAGATCGTCCGGTGCTGATGGCAACAGCAGACAGAAGGCGAGCGACGCCGAGCCGTCGCGCAGCCGTCGATCGGCCCCGCTCACGCCCTCGGTCGAGAACGAGACCGGCAGGTCCGGGAACGTGTCCTGGAGCGCGCGCAGGCTATCGATCAGCGGCGCGGTCGGAACCAGTGGATCGATCGCCAGGGCCAGCGCCGGCTCGAGGCCCCTCCGCGTTCCCGCGGCGATGGCCGCAAAGCGATCTGCGCTCGCCAGGACCGTCCGCGCCTGTTCCACGAGCACCTCGCCCACCGCGGTCAGGGTCGGCTTGTGGTTTCGGCGATCGAAGAGCTCGACCCCATGGGCCTCCTCCAACGCCTTCACGGCTTGACTGATCGCCGACTGTACCCGCCCCAGCGACCGTCCGGCAGCGGAGAAGCTCCCGGTGTCGCGGATCGTCACCAGCACGCGCAGCTGATCGAGCGTCACGTTAGCAAGCAAGATCCATCTCCAAGGCTGATGGACCCTATCAAACATCCATCCGTTTTCAAGAAGCCGGCGCGAATCTCGCACCGTCGCGCGCCGCTCGTCGCGGCGGCGCCGCCCGTCGCTCCGAGCTTGGACGCGCTCGGCGTCGGCGCACGCATCCGCGCAACCAGGTGTGGCCGGCGTCGCTGTCGAGGCGCGGACTCCATCCTGCGCAATCGTGATTCGCGAGGGCGCCGCCGATCGAGAGCCGACATGCTCCCACGCACCGCGCCACTGCCTACCTGACATGTAATTTCACTGCTGAGGTCCTCGCACGGCAGGCGGTGCGCTCCACGCGCGCGCGGCATCACCGCGACCGGTGAGTGGCACGACGGTTCCGAGCTCCGTGACCACCACGCGCCAGCTGGGTGAGGCTCCGTCGCGGCCGGCCGGCCCGGTCTGGGGATGTGCGACGTCCCGTCCTGAGAACCGCGCGATACGAAATCGCAGCAGAGGTTAGCGCGAACAGCGTGTCGCGGCGGCCTCGCAGTGAGGTTCTTCGCCATACCTGGTGTGTCCGCGAAGGAGCGAACTTGCATGGCTCGGTTTCACACGCTCGCGATTCCATCACTACTATTCACGGCGGCGTGCGCTCGCGGCGGTGAGTCACCGACGCAGCCACCGGGCGATCCGGCCGCGCCGGTGAGCCCCGGCGACGATCGGCCGACCGGCACCACCGAGCAGACCGCGGTCCAGCTGGGCATGTCGATCCTGTCGAGCAACGCGGCCGGCGCGCCTCGCCTGATGCGCGCGCTGTCACCGCGCGCCAGCATCGCCGGCGTGGCGCCCGAACAAGCCGCGCGCGATCACGTGGCGGCGCTCGCGCCGCTGTGGGTCCACGGCGCCCTGCCCGCCGCGCTCGCCGGCCACGGCATCCAGCGGCTGCGCAACGGCGGCACCGTCGTCAAGCTCGCCCAGGAGATCGCCGGCGTCCCGATCCACGGCGGTGAACTCCGCGTCATGATGCACCCCGACGGCTCGCTCGCCGCGGTCTCCGGCACGCTGGTGCCGCAGGTGGCCCGGCCGAGCTTCGTGTCGTCGCCGCGCCAGGCGCTCGACGCCGCGCTCGACCAGCTCTACGGCTTCGCCCGGCCACGACCGGCGTTGAGCGAGCTCGCGGCGCAGGGCGGCTGGCAGCCGCTCGCCGTCGCCGCCGATCCCCAGCTGCGCGTGACCATGGCGCGCGCCCGCCGCGAGCTCGCCGACGTCGGCGGCGCGCTGGCACCGGTGTGGGCGGTCGAGGCGTTCGCCAGCGGCGCGCTCGACAACCAGGGCCGACCGAGCGCCGCGCCGGTCGCCCACCGCTACCTGATCGGCGACGCCGATCAGCGCATCGTCGACGACACCGATCTCGTCAACGCCGATGCGTTCGTGTATCGCGCGTTCGCCGAGACCACCGGCAACCGCCGGCCGCTCGACGGCGTGCTCGAGAGCTTCGCGCCGCACCCCACCGGCGTGCCCGGGGGCCCCGCCCCCGGATTCGTAACGCCGAACCTGGCGGTGATGGAAGCGTTCAACGCGCCGCACGACCCGTGGCTGCCCGACAACGCGACCACCACGTCGGGCAACAACGCGGTCGCGTTCTCGGACTTCGACGCCTCCGGCACGTTCGGCGCAGGCGAGGTCCGCCCCGCGGTCCGCGCCGGCCGCGTGCTCAACTACACCTACGATCCGAGCGTCGAGCCGCTGGCGTCCGACGACCAGCTCAACGCCGCCACGGTCAACCTGTTCTTCGTGGTCAACTGGATGCACGACTGGTGGTACGACTCGGGATTCACCGAGGCCACCGGAAACGCGCAGGTCGACAACTACGGCCGCGGCGGCACGGGCGGCGATCCGATCCTCGTACAATCGCAGCTCGGCGCGGCGTTTGGCCTGCGCAACGCCTCGTCCATGAGCGTCCCGGCCGACGGCCAGTCCCCGCGGATGATCATGACGCTGTGGAACACCGGCGGCGCGGGCCCCGAGCGCGACGCCGGGGTCGACAATACCGTCGTCGCGCACGAATGGGGCCACTACCTGCACAAGCGGCTCGCGACCTGCGACAGCGGCTTGCAATGCAATGGCATGAGCGAAGGCTGGGGCGACTTCAACGCCCTGCTCATGATGCTGCGCGACGGCGACGACCGCGAAGGCAGCTATGCGCTCGGGGCGTACGCGCTCGATGACGGCTCGTTCGACGCTGCGTACTTCGGGATCCGCCGGTTCCCGTACAGCCTCGATCGCACGAAGAACGATCTCAGCTTTCGCCATATCAGCGACGGCGCCGCGCTGCCCACCACCACGCCCGGCCGCCCCGCCGGCCGCAACAGCGAGCCCCACAACACCGGCGAGGTCTGGGCGGCGCTGCTGTGGGAATCGTTCAACGTGTTGATCGACACCCACGGCGTCCCCGCCGCGCGCCGCCGCATGTCGGATTATGTCGTCGCCGGGCTGCTCCTGACGCCGCCCGAAGCCACGCTGCTCGAAGGCCGCGACGCGATCCTCGCCGCGGCCGGCGCGCTCGATACCGACGACATGATCCTGCTGGCCGCGGCGTTCGCCAACCGCGGCGCAGGCTCGTGCGCGGTCGGCCCGAGCAACACGACGCCGGGCAACCTCGGCGCCGTCGACAGCCGAACGCTGGCCGCCCGGCTGGACGCCGGCCGCATCAGCCTCACCGACGACGGCGTGTCGTGTGACCACGACGGCATCCTCGATCCCGGCGAGTCGGGCGTCCTGCGCCTGACGGTCGCCAACGGCGGCATCGTCGACGCCGAATCCGTGACCATCACCGCGTCGAGCGCCAGCACCAGCCTTCGGTTCGGCGCGCCGATCCAGATCCCCGCGCTGCATCCATTCCAGAGCGTCGATCTGACGATCCCGGTGACGCTGCTGCCGTCGGCGCCGCGCAACACCAACGTCACGGTCGACGTTCGCCTGGCGGGCGACAGCACGTGCTCGCGCACCGGCGCCATCGTCTCGCTGACCCTGCTGACCGGCATCGACGAGGCCGCCACCGGCAGCACCAGCGATGGCTTCGAGGCCCGGCTGGCCACGCCGTGGACGCTGACCAGCGCGGCCGGCGCCACGCAGTGGAGCCTCACCGCCGACGCCAGCCACAACCACGCGTGGTTCGGCAAGGACGCGACCACCCCGACGGATTCCCGGCTGGTGTCGCCGGCGCTGCAGGTCAGCCCCACCCAGCCGTTCGTGGTCGCGTTCTCGCACGCGTACGATCTCGAAGGCGACTCCGACGCGCTGTTCGACGGCGGCGTGATCGAGGTCTCGACCGATGGCGGCGCCACGTGGAGGGACGTCAGCGAGTTCGGCATCGATCCCGGCTACGTCGGCGCGCTGTTCGTCGGCTCGGGCAACCCGATCGAAGGCCGGCCGGCGTTCAGCGCGACCAGCCCCGACTTCCCGGCGCTCCGCCCGGTGACCCTCGACTTCGGGACCCAGCTCGCCGGTCAGTCCGTGCAGCTCCGGTTCCGGCTGGGCAGCGACTCGAGCGAGGCGTTCTCCGGGTGGACCATCGATGACGTCGTTGTCAGCGGCATCACCAACGCGCCGTTCCCGCTGTTCGTGCCCGAGCCGACCACCTGCACCGCCCGCGCGGCGGTCGCCGACAGCGCGGTGGCCGCGACCCGCACGGCGCCGGCCGCCAGCCTCGCCGCGTTCGACGCCGCGGTGTGCATCACCGGCGACGTCCCGTAGCCGGCACCGAGCGAGGAAGCGATCAGCGGCGCAGCAACGCCGGTTCGCCGACGGTGAGCGCCATCGGATCGGCGGCCAGCGCGTCGTCCGCGGCCAGCGCGAGCGGATTGACGGTCCACTCGGGGTGCCCCGGCATCGGCGGCGTCACCGTGCCATACAGCCAGTCGGTCAAGAACGCCGTCAGATCCTGCTGCGAGATCTCCGACGCCAGCGCGATGAAGTCGGCCGTGGTCGCTGACAGCCCGCCGAACCGGCTCACCCACGCGCGCTCGACCTGCTGGAACGCGGCGTCGCCGATCTGCTGGCGCAGCGCGAACAGCGCCAGGCAGCCGCCGCCATAGACGTTGCTATTGAACAGCAGGAACGGATTGCCGCTGGGCGGGCTCGCCACCGGGCCGTACTGATCGCGGTACTGGTCGCCGCGCGCGTAGAGCGCGTGCATCGTGTTGACGAACGCGGCCGCGTCCGGTCCGCCCCGGTACGTCAGCTCGTACCACGTCGCGTGGCCCTCGTTCAGCCACACGTCCGCCCAGCGCGCCGGCGCCACGCTATCGCCGAACCACTGGTGCGCGAGCTCGTGCACCATGAGCGTGTCGTACGTCGACTGCGCGCCGGCGAAGTACGACGACTGGTACAGCGACAGCGTCTGGCTCTCGAGCGCAAATCCGAGCGAGGCCTCGACCACGAACGTGCCGTAGGTCGGGAACGGGTAGGCACCGACCCGCGCCTCGAGCCAGTTCAGCTGATCGGTCACGATCGCGAGCTTGGGCTCGAACGCCGCGAGCAGCCGGGTCGGGATCACGTCGCGCACGATCACCCCGGTGTCGCTGCTCGCCCGCGGGACCACGGTGTAGGCACCCACCGCGACCTGCGCCAGCTCGGTCGCCATCGGCGTGCGCTGCTCGAAGCTGTAGATCGACCGGCCGCCCCCCGTCTCGACTCCGGTGGCGACCCCGCTGGCCACCGCGGTCGTCCCCTCCGGAACGTCGATCCGGAACGAGAACGTGGCCTTGTCGCTCGGGTGATCGTTCGACGGGAACACCCGGTGCGCGTTGCTCGGCTGCCCCGCCCACCCGCTGCCGTCCGGCGTGCTGAAGAACGGCGCCCCGAGGAACCGCTGCGCGCTCGGCACCTTCGGCGTCGCGACGAAGTGCACCACCGTGATCAGGAACACCTCGCCGCGCGCGATCGCCTGCGGCGGCGTGATCACCAGCTCGTCGCCATCGCGGACGAACGCCGCCGCCGCGTCGCCGATCCGCACCTCGCCGACCGAGTCGCCGGCGAAGTCGAGATCGAGCTGTGACAGCGCCTGCGTCGCCTGCGCGAAGATCCGCACCGTGCCGTCGAGCGGTTGCGTCGGCGCCGCGGTCGCGTAGCGCAGCTCCAGCTCGTAGTGCAAGACGTCGTAGCCGCCGTTGCCGAGCAAAGGAAACAGCGGATCGCCGATGCCAGGCGCGCCGGGCCGCGGCTTCTCGATGGGGCCACCGAGCAGGCTCTCGTGGCCGCCGAGCGCGGCCCCGCCGCCCTGCATTCCCGACGGCTCCGGATCGGCGACCGCGCACGCGGCCAGCATCGCCGCCGCCACCACGCCGGCCCAGCCCGCGCGTCGCAAGCCCTGGACAACACCCAACAATGGATCGAGTAGAGACATGATGCGTAGTGATCCTCTGCAGATAGGCGTGTCGTCTATTGGACCGCGCTGCGATCGGCTGACAGCGAGCACGCCGCGCGCATCAGCGCTGACGTGCGATAACCCGCCGCCGCGCAGCGCGCCAGCCGCGTGCTCGCAAGATCCATCTCGATCCATCTCCAAGGCTGATGGACTCCATCACAACTCCATGCCTTTTCAAGAACCACCGGGACGACTATATCCAGCCAGGCAGCGGAGCCCCGTCGGTCCCTGCACCTCTACCAAGCAAGGAATTTTCGATGCGTACTCTGCTGGTCGTAGAAGCGAGTCCCCGTGGCGAGCAATCGATGTCGCGCGGCCTCACCGAGCGATTCGTCGCGGCTTGGACGAAGAACCACCCTGACGGTCGCGTGGTCGAACGCGATCTGATGAAGACCGATCTCCCCTTCGTCAACCAGCCGTGGCTGGGGGCGTACTTCACTCCACCCGATCAACACACCCCCTCCATGAAGGAGCTCCTGCGTCTGTCCGACGAGCTCGTCGCCGAGCTCCTCGCGGCGGACGACATCGCGATTGGCACGCCCGTCTATAACTACAATATCCCCGCGGTCCTCAAGGCTTACATCGATCACATCGTCCGTAAAGGCAAGACGCTCGGCTTCTCCGGAGAAGGGCTTGTCCACGGCAAGCAAGCCACGATCCTGATGGCCTCCGGCGGCAGCTACACCGAAGGTTCGCCGATTCGCGATCGCGACATCGCGACCGGCTACCTGCGGCTGATCCTGAAGGTGATCGGCATCGACAACGTCACGGTGGTCGCGGGTGGGAACGCAAAGGCCGTCGACATGGGCGAGACGACGCGACAGGCGTTCCTGCAGAAGTTCGATCGGGAAATCTCGGAAGCGGCCAAGGCGCGACCGTAAGGTGGGTTCGGACACGGGTCACGGAGTGTTCCGCGCCCGGCTGGTCCCGGAACCGCGCCTCGCTGCTGCCTGTTCCACCAGGTACTGGGCAGAGACCTCCTGGACGCCGCCGCCCGAGCGCGGACGCGCGGCACCCGGCGCAGCTCGCGGTGCATCGTGCGAGCTCGGCATGCTCGGGGTCGCCGTGCCGCGCGTGTTGATCGACATGATGACGGCGGCGGCGCCGGGCCAGACCGCCGCGCTGCTCGCCATTCGTCCCTCGGGTGACCGGGCGCCACGATCGAGAGGGGCGTTCCCTGGCCCGCCACCTGGGCGACGTTGTTCAATGATGGGCCGCGCGAGCCGACGCCGCGAGGAAGCGATCGAGCGGCGCGAAGGTCGCCGCCGGCTGCTCGAGCCACGGCAGGTGCCCGGCGGCCGCGACCGTCTCGAACCTGGCGTGCGGGATCGCGGCGGCATACGCATGACCGTAGTCTTTGGTCACGACATGATCCGACGCGCCCCACAACACCAGCGTCGCGATCCGGATCCGCTTCAAGCGGCCGATCAGCGTCGGATCATAGCAGTACGGATCCCCGGCGAACACCGCGAGCGTCGCCTGGTTCGCGCGCATCATCGCGATCCGCTCGGGGGTGGGCGGAGGCGCACCGGCGCCGAACTTGGAGGGGTCGTGGTACGCCACCTTGGCGATCTCCGGTGGCGTGAAGTGGCTGATGTTGGTGATCGGCTGCCCCGGGATGTTCACCCCCACCCCGTTGATGATGACGAGCCCCGTCACGCGGTGTGCGGTGTCGCGGAGCGCGATCTCGGCGCCGAGCCAGCCGCCGAGCGACGAGCCGACCACGACGACGTCCTTCAGGTCGTGGTCGTCGAGGTAGCGCACGTACGCGTCGGCGAGCGCGGCCACCGTGGCCAGCGACTCGGGCCGCGGCGTGCCGTCCCAGCCCGGATGCGTCGGCGTGATCACGTGGGCGGTCTCGGCCAGGTGCGCCGCCAGCGCGGCCATCGTCCCCGGCCCACCGCCGCCGTGCAGGATCAAGATATTTCGGCCCGTGCCACTCTCGGAGACTTTCATGGATACGCTCTTGGTCTGGGGGGAGCCGGTGTCGGCGATATGTACGATCGATGAGGTATGAGCGGCGGGGCGCGCGCCTCCGACCGCCGCGGTTCGTGCACCACCCGTGCTGGGGCTCGCCGCCGCCGCTCGCTCGCCGGTCGCGAGCGCGAGCAGCAGGGAGCCCGCGAGCGTACACGCCGCGATGCCGGCTCGCGCTACCTGCGCACAGTGCTTGACATTGACTTCGTTCATGGGGTGATTCCTTCTGGGTTCAACCGCTATGGAGATGGCGCGTGCCACGGCCCGGATGGCCGTGGCACCGCGCGCGCCGATCGCAGCGCCTGTTCGATGGCGCGGCACGTGCCATCACGGATCGCAACTGACTGACCGTGATCGTTCGCTACGCGAGGCTGGCTGCCTCGTCGCGCCGCGCGCTCCACCCATCGAACGCCTCGATGATGAAGTCGCGAAACGCCGTCACTCGCGTCGGCACATTTCGGATCGATGGATAGAGCAGATAGAGCGTCGCGCCTCGAAGGTGGTACTCGGGCAGCACGCGCACGAGCCGGCCGCTGTGCTCGTCGGCCGCCGAGTTGATATGGGGAAGGATGCCGATGCCTCCGCCGGCGATGATGATCGCGCGCGTGAACGAGAAGTCGTCGCCACCGACGCGGCCTCGAATCTGTAGATTCGTGTCGCCCGCAGCCCCCTTGAGCGCCCACGTGCGCACGAGGTCCGTGGCGCGAAACACGATGCACTTGTGGCGGTGCAGATCCTCGAGCGAACCGGGGACCCCGTACTTCTTTGCATATTTCGGAGATGTATAGAGCCGGAGCTCGAGGTCGCCGAGCCGGCGCGCCACGAGCGACGAGTCGCTCAATCGAGCGGCCGCGCGCAGCGCGACATCGAAGCCTTCGCCCACGAGGTTCGACTGCTGGTTGGTGAGTGTAAAGTCCAGGCTCACGAGCGGATACCTCTCGAGAAACGCGACGATCACGTCCGACAGAAAACTCGAGCACAAATCATTGGGCGCGGTGACGCGCAAGCGGCCCTTGGGCTTCTGGCTCGATGGCTCGAGCGACTGCGCGGCCCCGCGCAACGTGGTGACCGCGGGCGCGATGCTCGCGTAGAGCTCCTGGCCCTCGGTCGTCGGGCGCACGGATCGGGTCGTGCGATGAAGCAGCCGCACGCCGCTCTTGTCCTCGAGCCGGGTGATGGCGCGGCTGACGGTCGACGTCGGCTCGCCGAGCTCGCGCGCCGCGCTCGCGAAGCCACCGCAATCCACGACCCTCACGAAGACTGCGAGGTCATCCAGGTTGAGCTCCGCCATGGCCGGCGAGCATAGATCATGTCCGCGTCGTGCTGGACGAGCGACATATCGAACGTGAGCGCGACCTCGTCGGCCAGCGCGATACCGCCGGCCTCGAGCAGCAGGTTGTACGTGATCCCGAACGCGGACCGCTTGATCCGCGCGGTCGCGCTCGCGCCGATTCGAAGCCTCCCGTTATGATCCTTCTGTGGCTTGGTGATCTCGGCCACCGCGAGCGTCACTTCACGCGTCGTGCCGCGGATCGTGAGATCGCCGTGCACCGCGAGGCCGCCCGCTGGCGGGGCGTCGACCCGGGTCGACCGGAACGTGATGACCGGGTGGTTCTGCACGTCGAAGAAGTCCGCGTTGCGCAGGTGCGCATCGCGGGCCTCGGCGCGGGTGTCGAGCGACGCCGCCTCGATCTCGACGTGGACCGCCGCGAGCTCGGGGTGGCTCGCATCGTACGCCACCACGCCGTGGACCTCGCGAAAGTAGCCGCGCGCGTTGGCGATCATCATGTGCCGCACGCAGAAGCCGACGGCCGAGTGCATGGAGTCGATGGTCCAGGTCGTTGCGTTGGGATTGCGCTGGTTCATGAATGCCAACATGCGCGACCGCGGAGCTCTGCGGTAGCCCACCCCGGCGGGGTTGACCGTTGCGTGAACGCAACGCCCCGACGGCGACGGCGCGTGCCGATGACTTCGAGGCGATGGCGACGCGGCCAGCCCGGCGTGCCGCCGGTCGCGCGGTCGGTTTGCGTGTCACGCACGGCTCATTCCTCCCGAACCGCTTGGCAGCGCCGGCCGTCCCGCCACTATCCGGCATCCGCCTTCGTACGAGCTAGCTCGGCCCGTCCGAACGTTGCCAGTGCCGCATCCTGCGGCATGTACCTGCGGATCGCACCTCGTCGACGTGGTGCGTGGCCTCGCCCTCGAACCCCATGGCGACAGACCAGGTCACGGTCCGGTTCCGACGCCGCCAGCGCGCCCGAGCGGCCTCACGGCGGCGTCGCCACGAACCAGTCTACGATCGGCTGATCGATCGCCACCTCGATCGGCGTGATCGATCGGATCGGCGCGTCGAGCGACCACGCGTAGATCCGGCCGTGGTAGCCGCCGAAGTGCGCGACGTCGACGGTCGCGCTGCCGAGGTTGCACGGCGCCGAGGCCGACCGCAGGGCGCCGTCATCGTCGGCGAGCTCGACGACGACGCGGTGCGGATCGCCACACGCCAGCGGATCCCAGGCGGCGACCAGCCGCGCCAGCGGCGGCGATCCTGGGACCGGCGCATCCAGGCAACCGACGACTACGAGCGCTGTGACGACGGCGATGGGCACCTGCATGGCCGCATGCTTCGCACGCAGCGCGCCACGCCTAGATCCGCGAAACCACGAACACCGCTGTCCAGCGTGTGCCCGGATCTCGGACGGTCGTCCGACTGGCGGCCCGGATCCGGACAAAGCACGTCGCTCGTCGGCTAAGTTCCGGTCACACCAACTAGTTTCTCATCCGAATTCCGACCTCTACCACGCTCGTCCCTACCGCGGTCCCTACCTTTTTGCGCTTCGACCGGCTCGGTCGGAACCAACTGCATCAGCGCCATCGACGCCTGGCGCATCTCCTCCACCGTCACGCCCCGCGAGTAGTGCAGGTGCTTGTCCTGACCGCGTTGCGCGACCTCCGTGCCTGCACGGCCAGCCATCGCCTTCACGACCGCATCGGGCACACCTTGCTGCCTGGCGAGGTCGTGGAAGCTGTGCCGGATGCCGTGCACGGTCACCGGGCGGTCGATGCCAGCCATCACCTGTACCTCTCGCCACACGTCGTTGAGCTGGTCGTTGCCGACCGGCCGGGTTCCCGCCTCGGAGGGGAGCACGAGCCCGGTCTCGAGGCCGGGGTGGCTTCGCTGCGTCAGGTAGCGCCGGTGCCGGCGGACCAGCGCGAGCGTCCGCGGCTCCAGTGCGATCATCGGCGGTGCCTTCTTTCGTTGGTCCACCGGGCTGAACACGTTCGCCGACACGTCATACGACTCATCGATCGAGATCACGCCGTCCGACGTGAGCTTCTCCAACCGCATCGCGGCCACGTGGCAGCAGCGTAGGCCCAACGTGTACAGCGCGAAGATCATCGGCGCGTAGAACGGGTACTGCTCGACGACGATCGGCAGGACCATCGCGATCTGCTCTACGTTGAGCCGGTTGTTCATCGCGTGCTCGTTGTCCACCGCGGGCAGCGTGATCAGATCCCAGTCGATGGGAGGCAACTGGTACTGACCACGCGCCTTGCTCACGATGCGCCGGAACATCCCGACATGATGCCGGATCGTCTCGGGCACGTAGTCCGACGTCAGCGATCCTCATGTGCCACGCAACGACACTTCGCTACGACGCCAGAGCAGGTGGTCGCGTCACAGGTGCGGTGGTCGAGCTGGCTCGGTCCCCAGCGTTGAACTCGAGAATATCGCCTCGATGGCAAGCTGCGTGCCCTGACTGGCGGGCCCGGCGTCTCGATGACTGCTTCAGCGGTGGTGATGCGGCCGGTCCAGCGCGAGTAGCTCGTCGCGCGGCTAGACAGCCCTGCTCATCCGTGCGCGCATGAGGCGATGTTCATGATCTCAAAGCATATGACATCCTTATCACAAGGCAGTCCGAACTGAACATTGGTCAGCTCTAAATAAATTCGTCACAGCTATTTACGTCGAGAACCTCGACCACACCGCCGAGGTGGACAAGGACATCTCAAAACCGAGTTCAGCCTACTCCAGCTGGCACACGCCGACCGTGGGCTCGCCGGCCTCGGCCGTTGCGGGCGTGCGTGCCCACGTCAAGGCCCACTGTTGTCGTCTGGCCGATGTCACCGAACGCGTCGGTGCCAGTAGCCAGGCCGCCGCCGCATATGAGCGACCGCGTCGATCCGAATGGTGTCGCCGAGCACACGGTACGCGAGCACGAACGGGAAGCCGCGCACGATGTGACGCCGCACACCGTGCTCCGGGCGAATGTCCGGGAACGCCGGGCCGGCCGCAGGGAACGCGGCGATCAGATTCACAGCGCGTTCGACGGCCGCGTAGAAGCGCTGGCCACGGCCAGGCCGCTCCAGCTCGTACCGATCGGCGGCGGAATCGAGCTCGGCGCGAGCGGCGGGCGCGAACTCGACGATGTTCACGACCGCTTTTGAAGTCGTGCGCGACCCTCGGCGAACACGGTCTCGGCAGCGATGCCCGGCGCGTTCTCGCCGATCCGGCGCTCGATCTCTGCGGCCCACGCTGCTGCGACCGCCACCTCGTCCTCTTCAGGCTCGTGCTCCAGGCTGCGCAGCAGCACCTCAGCGACCTCGGAACGCTCGTCGGGCGGCAATTTCAGCAGCTCGTCGACGTGCTTCTTCACGGGATGGACCATGCCCAAGCTTACCCGATGCGGGTGACCTGGGTCGATCTTCGATTTGGCGGGTGAAAAGCGCCCTCCGGCCGACCGTGGCGTCGCCGAACAAGTGGGCCCGCGTAGAGGCCATGTTGCGCCACCGCATCTTCCTGATCGATTACATCAGCGCGCGCGAGCGCTGGCTCGACGGGATCGCGGCGCACTTCCCAGTAGGGACGTACTGGCTGCGACGATTCGCGTCGGTGCCGATCCTCAAGGCGTAGGTCGGGGCAGCCGCTGCGTCGCCACGTACCGCACGCCACTCGCGGCGTGGAATCGTCCTGTTCGCTCACACCGTTGCCGTGCTCGCCGCCGTGATAACCGGGGTGCACTGCCTGCTAGACGATGCCGAGCTCGCGGGCGCGCAGCGCAGCCTGCGTGCGGTCATCGACTTCGAGCTTCTCGAAGATGCGGGTCACGTGGTTCTTCACGGTGCCCTCGGCGATGAACAGCCGCACCGCAATCTGCTTGTTGCTGGCCCCGGCGCTGATCAGCCGCAGCACCTCGCGCTCGCGCTCGGACAAGAGGCCGTCGCGCGCCGCGCCGATCGGCCGCGGATCCTGCGCCATCCGGCGCGTCAGCTCGGAGACGACCTTGGACGCGATCGACGGCTGGAGCGGCGACTCGCCGGCAGCCGCCTCGCGGACCCCGCGGCGCAGCTGGGTCGCCGACACGTCCTTGAGCAGGTAGCCGACCGCGCCCGCGCGCAGCGCGTGGAACACCGAGTCGTCATCGTCGAACGTGGTCAGCACGAGCACGCGGATCCGCGGCAGCTCGGCGGCGATCCGCGCGGTGGCGGCGACGCCGTCGACGCCCGGCATCCGCAGATCCATCAGGATCACGTCGGGCGTGCGCTGGTGCGCCAGCGCCACCGCTTGCTCGCCGTCGCCGGCCTCGCCGACCACCTCGATCGCGGGGTCCGCGGCGAGCAGCATCAGGATGCCTTCGCGGAACAGCGGCTGGTCGTCGACCACCAGGACGCGGATCACGCAGCCTCCGGCAGCTCGAGGGTGAGCGCGAAGCCGCGGCCCGGCGACGTCACGACGTCGAGCGTGCCGCCGAGCGCGGCCACGCGCTCGCGCAGGCCGACCAGGCCGAACCCCTGCGCGGGCGCGTCGCCGCCACCCCGCCCGTCGTCCCGGATCGTCAGCCGCAGCGCCCCCGCGGTGTGCTCGAGCACGATCGCGACCGAGCGCGCCGAGGCGTGCTTGCGCAGGTTGGTCAGCGCCTCCTGCGCCGCGCGGTACAGCACGTGCGTGGCGGCCGGCGACGCGACCGCCCCGGCGTCGGGCAACACCAGATCGACCGCGATGCCCTCGTCGCGCAGCGCGCTGCCCCACCGGCGCAGCGCCTCGCCGAGAGCCTGGGGCCGCGCCGGCTCGCGGAGCAGGCCGACCGAGCACCGGACGTCGCGCAGGCCGTCCTGGATCACGGACTGGACGCGGGCGACGATCTGCCCCGCGCGCTCGGGGTCGCCGCCGATCAGGTCGCGCGCGGCCTCGAGCTGGATGTGCGCCACGGTGAGCGCGTGGCCCAGGCCGTCGTGGATATCGCGGGCGATCCGGTTGCGCTCGCGGGTCGACGCCAGCGCCTCGACCTCACGGGCCAGCCGGGCCGCGCGCTCCCGCTCGTCGTGTTCGCGCACCGCGATGCTGGAGAACGCGATCACGAACACGACCGCGGTCAGGTAGCGCAGCGCCCCGAGCTCTAGACTCCGGCCGCGCCACGCGCCCCAGCCGTCCCACCCATCGGCGCCCGCGAGCGCGCAAAGCGACATCGCCACGACCGCGACGATCACCACCCCCGCGGCGCGCGTGCGCAGATAGATCACGGCAAACGTGACCACCGGGAGCGGCGCCCGCAGGCACACCGCCGGGCCCGGCACGAGCACGAGCGCGGTGGCGATCAGCTGGGCCGGAAACGCCACCGCGTGGCCCCAGGCGCGACGCTCGATCAGCGGGCCGCTGACGAGCAGCACCGCGAGCAGCAGTGCCGAGCTGCCGATGACCCAGCGCACATCGACGCCTGGCTCGAGCGCTGCGACCGCCGCGGACACGACGTTCAGCGTCGAGATCGCCATCATCGTGGCTATGCCGTGAAACTTGCGGACCCGGCTCACCTGCGACAGTTTGGCACCGTGCGTGCGATTCGTCGCGTCGCGAAACGCAAGCATGACCAGGTTCGTGACGATCGACCTATACCTCGTGACTGGGGCTTCGCCGGACCCTCATGGCATCCCACGGAGGAAGTATGAGCAGCTCCGGTTTCGCTCGTTTGACGACCACGCCCCTGCTGATCGCGGCCGCCCTCGGATGGCAGCCCGGTCCCGCGCACGCCGATCCGGTGCCCTCGCCAGTGCCGGAGGAGCCGGATGCCCCCGCGCCGCCACCGCTGCCGGTTGGCCGGCGGTTGGCGCCGAGGAACGACGCCATGTTGCTGTCGATTACCCGGACGTCCGATGGCGATGTCGTCGCGACCGACCTCCGTGTGAAGGCCGGCGTCCCGGTGTTTCGCTCCGCCCGCGGCGTCGCCGCGCTGACCCTGGGCTACACCGCCACGCACCTCGAGCTGCCGATGGCCGAGCCCGCGCCGGATCTCACGCTGCACCGGTTCGAGGCGACGCTCGGCGGCGGTGGCGGGTTTGCTCCCGACTGGTCGCTGCGCGGCGCGCTCGGCGTCGCGTACGCGTCGGATCTGGCGAGCGCGACGTCCCGCGCGGTGACGGCGACCGCGACCGCGAGCGTGCAGCGCGTGCTCGGCCCGTCCGACGCGGTGAGCGCCGGCCTGGTCTACCTCTCGCGATCCGATCTGTTTCCGGTGCTGCCGGCGCTCGGCTACGTGCACCAGCGCGAAGGCTCGCCGCTGCGCATCGACATCCTGTTGCCGCGCTACGCGCGCGCCGAGTACCGCTTCGCGCCGCGCGCCACCGCTGCGCTCGGGGTCGAGTTCATCGCCGGCCGGTGGGCCATCGAGTCGAAGATCGCGTCGCAGATCGCCGAGCTCGAGGTCAAGCGGCTCGGCGGCGTCGGCTTCGCGGAGCTCGAGCTGCAGGCCTCCGAGCTGGTCCGGTTCCAGGCTCGGCTGGGGCTGGCGTTCACCAGGTACACGCTGCCCGCGGAGACGGCGGGCACGACGCACGATGGGTCGGCCCAGCTCGGTGGCGTCGCGCAGTTAGGCGTCGTGGTCGTCCCCTGACCGAACCGGGAATGCGCCGCGCGGGCCGTCTGGTTGGGACGTGTTGCAGAGTCGGCGCGCGCGGCATTGTCCTCGCGTTCTACCTCGCCGCGATCGCCATGACGTTCATCGCCGCGCCGGCGTTGCGCGTTGGCGATCGGCGGCGCCGGCGTGGGCGGTGCTGCTGGTCGTCCTGCAGGCTAGGTCAGACACGTGTCTTTTCATGTTCAACCGAGATGCACCGCCAAAGATTGCCTCTGACCTCGCTGGGGTTACGCCTCTCATGTACGGAGATCGTTCCGATGGAAACGATATTGCCGCGATATCTCCAGCAGCAAACAAGATTCGAAAAAGCTGTCGTGGCGCTCGGGAGACGCGAGCAGGCTGCAAACCCTTAGAAGGCCCGACGGAAGCACCGCAGCCTGCGTCGGGCCAGCACTTCAAGGAAGCACCGGCTAGAACTCTCACGTCGGCTTCGCGCCGTTCTCGAGTCTAGCCGTCAAGAGATCATCGACTTGGTTTACGGCTACGCGCAACGTGGACATTCCCGACTCACAATGGCCTGCAGGCAGTGCCCCCGGAATGGAGGAGGAACAGCCGATCAAGTTCCGCTGGGTAATCGATGAGCTGCATCGGATGGCTGCTGAAATTGTGCGCTTTCACCAAGAATTCGTGTCGCTGGTGACTGCTCTCGGTGAATAGCATGTTGCTATCCAGCTCTTGCCGCAGCAAGCTGGCGTCGTGATCGCTGCAGCGGCCGAAGTTGGCGAGCTGGTGCTGGCCGTGTTCGTCGCGGCGCGGGCGGGCGCCTGTGATCGCCGCGGCGGCGAGGTCGAACCCCAGCGGGTAGCGGTGCTCGCTGCGGCAGCCGAGGTCGAGCACCAGGTCAGCGAGCTGGCACCAGTTCTCGCCGCGGAGCTCGCCAGCCTTTTCGAGGTCGGCGGGCTGGCGTCGGCGACCGGATCGAGCACCAGGCGGGCGCTCGCCGCGCTGGCCCGAGGTCGGCGAGCTGGCACCGGCGCGAGGCGAGGTTGAGCACGACGTCAGCGAGGCGGCGCCGTCCTGCCGTAGCTAACACCGGCGGTGCCGTGCGGCTCTAAAGCCGCGTGAGCTGGGGGCGAGCGGCAACGGTCCCTACCCGGTCCCTCTCGCAAGCTGGTCCCTACTTCGGTCCCTACTTTTCCGTGGCGCCATGAAACGCCTGGATACGCCTCGATACAGTCAACGTATTGGAAACAGTAGATCGTGTCGAACGCCAGCGTCGTCGGAGTGATCGAGTCGGCGCCGATCCTGATCTCGTGGTGCCCGGACGCGAGAGTGGGCGTGCGGAACTGGGTCCACCGCGTGGGCACGAGCTCGGCGCCGCTCACGGTCACCGTCGTGTCGGCGAGCCGCTTGCCATCGCTGGCCACGAGATGCACTGCGAAAGTGAACGCCGCGCCGACGAACACCGGCGCGATCGAGGCACCGTCGAGCGAGCTGTAGCGCGGCAGCTCGATGCGCGCCGCTGCGACCGGGGGCGCGGGTAGATCGACCTGATCGTGGCCGAACACCTCGATGTCGTGGAATGGAGCGTAGCCGGCTGCAAAGAACCGGCCGGTGCCGGGAGCGGCGTCTGGCGGACCACGCCGGTGATCGCCGATCGCCGGCTGCGGGCTCGCCCTGGGTCGAGAGCACCACTTGGCCGTCGAGCGTGACCGGCGCGGCGGCCAGGCGCCCGTACGGAGCGTGCCGAGTCCATCCTCGCCGAGCCGCCGGCGTAGTCACCACCGCGCCGCGACTCCGCTGCGCGTTTCCACGATCCGCGCGGCCATCAGTCGCGCGCGAGGAACCGGATGACGAGCTCGAGCATGCGTGCCCGACCGTGCTCCGGTCGATCGAGGAACGCGATGTGTGTCGCGCCCGGCAAGCTCTCGATCGCGACGCGCCGCGCGTGCACGAGCTCGCGCTGCAGCGCCGCCACGTCTTCGGGTCGCGACCAGAAGTCGAGCTCGCTCCTGATCACGAGCGTGGCCGCCCGGACATCGCTCGCCTCCCACAGCTTGGTACCGCTCGCCAGGGCATAGCTGTCGCGCAGCGGACCGGTGGGGACCCGGGCGCTCGGCGGGGTACGCTGCGACGACGTCGGGTCGCTCTCGATCGCCGTCGATGCATAGGCGTCTGCGACTTTCGGATCGCGCCAGCTGGCCTTGTCGGCCCGCGGGATGTTCGCCTCCCAGTTCTGCACGAGGCCTGCTGCGGTGCGCAGCGAGTAGGCCCCCAGCGAGTCCGACAGGCGCCCGGGTCGGTCGGACTCCTCGAGCCGCGCCCGCATCGACCACGCGCCCGGCGTTCCGTAGAGCGCGTTCAGCATGACGAGGTGACTGACCGCGTCCGGGTGCCTCGCCGCGAACATCCCGGCCCAGTGCCCGCCGGTCGCCCAGCCGAACACGGCGACTGGACGATGCCGGTGCGCGCGGACCCAGTCGACCACCGCGGCGATGTCCCGCACCGCCTCGTCCGAGCCGACCGCCGGCGGGTTCGCCTGCGGTGGCGCCTCCAGCGCCGCCGGCCGGCTCGAGCGGCCCCAGCCGCGGACGTCGATGACGTATGCGGGATGCCCGGCGCGCGCGAGGTCCTCGGCGAACGAATACCCGGGCACCGGCACGTCAAACGAGCTGATCCCACCACCGCCGGCGCCGTGAACGAGCACGATCGGTACGCCGTCGTCGTGACCGCGCGCAACCACCTCGCGAAACGCGATCGAGATCCGCGGATCGCTCGCGACCGTGCGATCATGTCGCTCGATGGCCGGATCGCTCGCCGACCCTGGCGGTCGCCTCGACGACGCCTGCCCCGTCGCGGGCGACACGGCGCCGTGGCAGCCGATCGCCAGAACTGCGATGACGATGGTACTTCGCATGAAATGGAGTCTCGCAAACGAAGCATCGATTAGCACTGTGATGACCTCCGACTGGAACTTGCTGATTGACGATCGGACCCGCGCCTGTCGCGGTGCGTGATGAATCCACGACGTGCCTCGAGTCCGCAGGATCACGATTTGGGCTTGACCCGGTTTCGTGGACACCGGCCTTACGCTGCAATTCCTTGTTGAACGAACTCGAGCTCGAAGTCAATAGAACTCTGATAGCGATTGTGTGAATGCCTCCGTGTCGCGTTGTAGAAGCCGTCGATGTACGCAGCGATTCGCATCTCGCCGCGGCTCAGCTCGGCGACCGAGATGAACACCCGGGCGTGCCGTTCGCCGTGTTCGCTGGCGATCAGCGCACCAGTGCGGGCGAGCTCTCGGAGATCGCCGGCGGACAGGGCGGCGCGACGGGGGTGGGGCAACCATCTCGAGCATCGAACGCTGAACCATGGCCATTTCATGGCGGCGCAATCGCCCGGTTCGATCATCCAGATCATCGAGTCGCTTCTTGAGCGTTGACGAGCTTGCTCGTCGCGTTTGCGTGGACAGATCCGACGCTCGCGCATATGATCCTACGCCCGCGCATCAACGTGGGGAAGCATTGCGCCCATAGACAACGCGCGCCGCATCGCTTCGTGACCTTCGCGAAGAAGGTGCGCTTCGCCCGTCGAGCCCGGGAACATGTCGAAGCCGTGGAACGCACCCGCGTAGACGTGGAGCGTGGTCGCGACGCCGTCGCGCACGAGCCGCCGCGCATACGCGAGGTCCTCTTCGAAGAACAAGTCGAGCGTCCCAACTTGGATCAGCGCGGGTGGAAGGCCCGTCAGCTCGCGGGCGCGCGAGGGAGCGGCGTAGGGCGACGGATCCATACGCCCGCGCGCACCGGGGCTGAGCGCGCCCAGCATCGCGTCCCATGCGAAGCGATTTGCGGCGCGGTTCCAGCCGATACCGCCCGTCAGCGCGCTAGGCGCGAGCTCGTCCGGCGTCCCCGTGCGGTCGTCGAGCATCGGATACACGAGGTGCTGAAACGCGAGCGAGACCTCGGCGCGGTCACGTGCGAGGAGCGCGACCGCCGCCGCTAGCCCGCCACCCGCGCTCTCTCCGCGAACCGCGATGCGACGACGATCAACCTCCGGCTGGGATGCGAGCCAGCGCAGCGCCGCGTAGCAGTCCTCGACCGGCCCCGGAAACGGCACCTCCGGCGGCTTGCGGTAGTCCGGCGAGACCACGATGCAGCCGAGATCGGCGGCGAGGTAGCGATTGCGCAGGTCGTTCCACTCCGGTCGCGCGAGCACGAACCCGCCGCCGTGAATGTGCAGGACGGCGGGGTGCGGCGCGCGCGCGGCCGCGGGCCGGTACACGAGCGCACGAACCGACACCCCATCGAGGGCAGTGGGGATGAGCACCTCGTCGCGGGTGACGGCGTCGGCGGCGACCGGCGGCGCGTGGAGCGGAGGCGCCTCGGCGAACGCTGCGCGCAACGCGCCGAGTGTGTCCGCGTTCAGGTCGAGGTCAGGCAGCAGGGGGACAAAGGATTGGAGCTCGGGATCGACGAAGGTCATGCACCAGGCTTAGTTCGTCGTCCCTGCCGCGAGGAGCGGCGCTGCGGTCCGGGCAGCCGGGACGCGAATGTCCGGGTGGTCACGAAGTCGATGAATGTCCTGAGCTTTGCGGGCAGGTGCTTCCGTGTCACCCACACGAGGTGCAGTGAAATGTCGTGCGCGACTTGATCGGGAAGGACGTGTACGAGCGTTCCGGTCGCGAGGTCGTCCGCGACCATGAAGTCGGGCACCGCAGCGATGCCGCGACCAAGCCGAGCGAAGTCGATGAGCGCGTCGAGCGTGTTCGCGATGACCGCGGTGCGGCCGAATGCGAGCCCCGCCGCGGACAGAAGGCGTCCGCTCGTCGCGCGCCGGAACTCGAGATGATCGTGATGTACGACGTCGCGCACCGCACGTGGCGTGCCGCGAACGTCGAGGTAGCGAGGAGAGGCAACGAGCACGAGCCGGAAAGTGCCGAGCGGGCGCGTCGTCAGCGTCGAGTCATCGAGCGCACCGGATCGTATCGCGATATCGAAGCGCTCGCGGACGAGGTCGACATTGCGGTTCGTCAGCTCGACCTCGAGATCGACGTGAGGGTAGGCGGCGCTGAAGTCGGCAAGCGCGGTGATGAAGGGACCGCCCGCCACCGGGATACTCACGCGAAGGACGCCGCGCGGTTCCTTTCCTGCCGTCGAGAGCTCGCTCTCTGCCTCGTCGATCTCGGCCAGGATGCGTCGCACGTGGACGAGAAACCGGTCGCCCTCGGGCGTGATGCGGAGCTCGCGACTGCTGCGATGGAACAGCCGCACGGCCAGACGCGCTTCGAGCCGCGAGATCGTCTTGGCGGCGGCCGAGGCGGAGACGCCAAGCGCGCGGCCAGCAGCGGCGAAGCTGCCAGCCTCTGCCACGCGAACGAATACGGCGAGCGTCCCGAGGTCCAAGCGGGACGATCTTACGACGGCACCACGGGTCCGAGAAACTCGAGCAGTGAGGCTTGCAGCTGAGCGGCCAGGACCACGCGACAACGCGGCCACCGCGGCGCCCCAGCGCGCGCCGAGTTGGACGCCGCGGTCGACCTGGACACGGTGGTCCCGACTGGCGGGACACGGAGGGCGAACCGGACGTCTCCGGGCATCCGCACACACAACGTGCGCGCGCGGCGCGAACGACAGCTGGGGATGGGACGAGTCCACCACGATCATGATCGACGTCGGTCCGTCGGGCACGCCGTCGGCGACACCCGAGATCTCCACGTCGTGGGCCGAGCTGCCCGGCCACCATCACAACGTCAAGGCCAAGCTCACCTGGACGGCGACACCATCGAGGTCACGGCAAGTTCGCCGACAAGCTCGACGTGCCGAACCTGTCCGGAAAGCACAAGCTCGTGTTCCCGTGAGCCGAGTCGATGCGCAACGCCAGTTCCTGCTCCGAGCCGACGCTGCGACCAACAACGTGTTCCTGTACTGCCTGAGCAACGTCGCGCGGCGAAGTGCTGCGCGTAGGACGTTGCCGCGGACGCGTAGGCCGTCGCCGCGGGCGCCTTGGTAGTCGCCTACTTCAGCGTCTCGCCCCAGCAGCGCAGATCGCCGGCGGTCGAGATCCCGCACGCCTGCACGAATCCGGTCACCAGCGTCCTGAAGCGTACGCCCGCCGGCGGCTGGTTCAGGCGAAACTCCTCAACTTCGAGCGACGGGCTCCAGCAGGTGGTCGTACCGTCCGGACGCAGACCGCACGCACCGCGCGCGTTGGCGGTCAGATGCACGAACGGTCCGGGTGGGATCGGGATACCGTCGGGCGCGGTGGTCGCCCCCCAGCAGACGGCCTCGCGGTCGCTGCGCAGGGCGCACGAGTAGACAGGAGCGGTAGCGACATCGAGGAAGGTGCCGGTCGGCACCGCGCCGTGGCTGCGGCCCCAGCACAGCAGCTCGTGGGTCATGGTGAGGCCGCAGGTCTGGTCCTCGCTGGCGTCGATCTGGACGAAGCGCGCACCGGCCGGCACCGGCGCCGCGGCTGGGCCCCAGCACGACGCAGTGCCGTCGGCGCGCAGCGCGCAGACATGGTTATAGCCGGCGGTGAGGCTGACGAAGGGCCCGCCGCTCGGAACCGGCACGGTCCACAGAGTGTTGCCGAACCAGCAGGTGATCGCGCCGTTCTCGCGCAAGCCGCAGGCGAAGTTCTGTCCCGACGCCACGTCGATGAAGCTGCCGGTGGGCGTGAGCGGGGCAAGGTCGCCGATGCAGACCAGCGAGCGATCCGGCCGCAGGCCGCAGATGTCGTGGAACTTCAGGCTCACCTTGTCGAGCTCGAGATCGCTGGTCTGGTTGTTGAGCCAGCTCGAGTTGTCGCCCCAGCACGCGACGCTACCGTTGACCCGGATGCCGCAGCCGACCACCTGCGTGACGTCGACGCGCTCGAACTGGCCGGCCGGCGCGTCCAGGCGGTGCAGCACCGAGCTCCCCCAGCAGGCGATCGTGCCGTCGGTGTGGACGCCGCAGGTGTGGTGGAGCCCGGCGCTCACCTGCTGGAAGGTGCCGGCAGGCGCGGCGGTCTCGCCCTCCTGGCCGTTGCCCCAGCAACTCACCGTGCCGTCGGGCCGGATACCGCAGGCGTGCGAGCCGCCCGCGCTCACCTGCGTGAAGGGCCCCGCGGGTGGATCGAGTTGGCCGAAGCTGTCGTCGCTGCCGAAACAGATGGCCTCTTCGGTACCCTGGCGCAGCGCGCAGGCGACCGAGTCACCGACGCTGATCCCGTGCATGGGCACCTGCGGCAGGCTGGACGGGAATCGTGAGCCCCAGCAGGCGGGCGTACCGTCGAGACGCAGGCCGCAGCCCAGCGCGGAGCCGACGTCGAACTCGGTGACCACGTCGGCCGGGACATCGGAGCGAAGCCTGTAGATGTCGTCGCCCACGCACTCGAGGTGGCCGTCCAGCTTGAGCCCGCAGAGCGTGTGGTCGAAGTATGGGAGGTGGATCGCCCTATACGGGCCGGTGGGCATTGCGCCGCCCGGCGTGAACTCGCCGATGTTCTCGCCCCAGCAGCGGTACGATCCGTCGAGGCCGAGCGCGCAGGTGCTGGTCTCGGCCACGGTCACGTCGGCGAAGCTGCACACGTCGCCGCGACCGTCTCCATCGGAATCGGTCTGCGGCCCGGCCACGTAGGGGCAGCTGTCCTGGTCCGCGCAGACGCCGTCGCCGTCCCCGTCGTCGTAGCGATCGTGCGGGCAGGGGTCGCAGGCATCGCCGCGGCCGTCGTCGTCGCTGTCGAGCTGGGTGGCGTTGGCCACGCTCGGGCAGTTGTCGCACGCGTCGCCGCGGCCGTCGCCGTCGGCGTCGGCCTGGTCGGCGTTGGCGACCAGCGGGCAGTTATCGACGTCGCCGCAGCGGCCGTCGTGGTCGACATCGTTCGCGGCGTCGTGGGGGCAGACGTCGCAGGCGTCGCCGGTCCCGTCGTGATCGGCGTCGGCCTGATCGGCGTTGGCGACCAGCGGGCAGTTATCGACGTCGCCGCAGCGGCCGTCGTGGTCGACATCGTTCGCGGCGTCGTGGGGGCAGACGTCGCAGGCGTCGCCGATCCCGTCGTGGTCGGCGTCGGCCTGATCGGCGTTGGCGACCAGCGGGCAGTTATCGACGTCGCCGCAGCGGCCGTCGTGGTCGACATCGTTCGCGGCGTCGTGGGGGCAGACATCGCAGGCGTCGCCGGTCCCGTCGTGATCGGCGTCGGCCTGATCGGCGTTGGCGACCAGCGGGCAGTTATCGACGTCGCCGCAGCG
>Ga0302321_100000429_pt1 | contig 36540 bp, 37 predicted proteins | sample Fen_T0_1_FD_202505 | JGI IMG/M metagenome (GOLD analysis project Ga0302321, IMG submission 202505) | Peat permafrost microbial communities from Stordalen Mire near Abisko, Sweden - Fen_T0_1 | ecosystem: Environmental > Terrestrial > Soil > Wetlands > Permafrost | place: Sweden: Abisko... | reverse complement strand
TGACATCGCACTTTCATCCCGTGAAATACGGACCACCAATGGTGGCAACATTAGTCTTTTCGCGCCGGGTGGTGGCTTAGTACTTGGCTATGATTCGGCATTGAAAGATTCCTCCAAGCCACCTCCGGGCATTATCACTGAGCATGGCGGAAATATCTACAGTTTCTCCCGCGGCAATGTTGACGTTGGAGTATTCCGTATCTTCACACTCAGGGGCGGGAGCGAAATCATCTGGTCTACGCTAGGCAATATTGCTGCCGGTGTTTCCTCAAAGACGGTTCGGGCCGCACCTCCGACGTCGTTGCTCTTCGACGAACAGAGCGCTGACGTGAAGATTGATGTGGCCGGCCTTGCGACGGGTGGCGGTATCGGCGTCTTGGCGACAAAAGCCGGAGTGATTGCAGGCGACATCGACCTCATTGCGCCGACCGGGACTGTTGATGCAGGCGACGCTGGCATCCGCGCTTCAGGGAATCTCAATATTGCGGCGCTCCACGTGAATAACACTTCAAACATCTCTGTGGGTGGTGCTAGCACGGGTACACCGCCGCCGCCAGCTGCACCGAATATTTCGGGACTGACTGCAGCATCAAACACAGGCGCTTCTGTTGCCGCTACCGCAACAGAAGTGACGAAGCACGACGGTGGCGTGACGCCGCCAACCGAACTACCTTCTATAGTTACGGTAGAGGTGATCGGTTACGGTGGTGAAGAAGGTGGAGATGACTCACAACGGAGCGAAAGTGCCACCCGCCCTGAGCATACTACGCAGGTGGAAGACAGGGTAGCGGTGAAAGAGCAAAGAACCTAGCCATCAAGACAGAGACATTGCCGTCCTCTTATGATTGCACCGACTGACAAAACGGAATCTAGCCCGAACTGCAGCGAGAATGTTGAAGTGAAGCCTGCGGCGTGGCTTCGTATTGGTGCCTATTGCCTAGTTATAATTTTTGCGCTTATCGCCTTTCACAATAGTTTTAGCGTGCCTTTTATTTTCGGCGATCGGGCTTTGATCATCGATAATGCACAGCTTCAGTATTTTGGAAAATCGATAGATCTTACTAAAGGTTCGTTTGGCTTCAGCAATCCTTTGGTCATTTTGACCTTCGCAGTCAATCGTGCCTTCGGAGGTGAACAGGTGGAAAGTTACCACGCCGTTAATCTGTGCATTCTCGTGCTGGCAAGTCTGACCTTGTTTGGTGTTGTGCGCAGAACCCTGACATCAACCCGTATGGTCGTGCGGTTCGGAACGGCTTCGCTTTTGCTGGCTACAACCAGCGCGATCCTCTGGTGCGTACACCCACTTCAGACCGAGATCGTGAACTATATCTCGCAGCGTACGGAGGCGTTATTGGGGCTTTTCTATTTGCTCACGCTTTATTGTTTTATACGCAGTACTAATTCGCCTCATAGGACCTCATGGCTATTGGCGTCTCTGTCAGCGTGCTTGCTCGGAGCGTTAAGCAATCCGGCGATCGCAACCGTGCCATTTCTCGTGCTGCTCTACGACGCTCTCTTTGTCGCTGGCAGATGGACAGAAGCTGTAAAGCGAAACTGGCGTTATTACATCGGTCTTTCATCTGTGTGGCTGGTCTCAGTTATCTTGGTGGCGTGTGGAGCGCTCCACGCTGTAGGCAAGCCAACTGACGCTAACTGGTTGTCGTATGGTCTGACGCTGTGCCAATCGGTCATCCAATATCTTCGATTATCGATTTGGCCTGATCCTTTAATTCTCGATCATGGTTATGGCCTCGTAAATCATGCCGACCGGCTGCTGATCCTCCTAATCTTCTTTTTTGTTTTGATGATACTTACCATTTGCGCGCTTTGGCGTCGCTTGACCGTCGGCTTTGTTGGTGCATGGTATCTCGCGATTCTTGTTCCGGTAGCGTTGCTTATTCCGGCGTGGAGCCAGCCTATGGTCGAGTCACGGGCTAGTTTACCGCTAGCTGCGGTCGTGAGCCTTTTCGTGCTCGGGCTATATTCAATCTTGAGGCGACGAAGCCTAATCATCTTTGTCGCTCTGGCGGTTGGACTAAGTTTGCTCAGTGTTCGTCGCAACGAAAGCTATCACAGTGAACTAAATATTTGGGAGGACACGATTGCGAAGTGCCCGGCAAATCCTCGGGCTCACCTTAATCGTGGCGCAATTCTTGAGAAAACTCATCGGGCCTTGGAGGGGATCGACGAATATGAACAAGCCCTTCGCCTCGACCCTGATTATGCGGAGGCGCACTTGGCTCTGGGTTTACGTTTAGGTCGTAATCCAGCTCGTCAGCATGAGGCAATTACACATTACGAAGCGGCAGTGCGTCTCGAACCTAAATGGGTCGAAGCTCAGGTTGGACTTGGTAATTTATTACTCGCCCAACATAACCGTCTGCTTGATGCCATCGTTTGTTACCGTGCTGCATTGCGGCTTAAACCGGACGTACCTGAAATTCATTGTGATCTAGGCAACGCTCTAATCAGAATTCCAGAGCGAAGAGACGACGCGATAGCAGAATACAAGGCCGCATTACGGCTTAACCCTCAGCTGCCGGAGGTGCATTGTGCCTTGGGTGTTGCCTTTGCCCACGATGCACAAAAATGGGATGAAGCTAAGACTGAGCTAAACGAAGCGCTGCGACTCAAGAAAGTGTATCCGGTCGCGGAATACAACCTTGGCGTCTTACTTTCTCGGATGCCAGATCGTGCGTCGGAGGCAGTTGGACATTTCGAAGCCGCGCTGAGGTCAGTGCCTGACTACTTGGAGGCACATTACAATCTCGGTTTGCTATTGGCGAAGGACAAGACGCGGTCAGGGGAAGCAATCGCCCATTTCGAGGCCGCCTTAAAAATTGATCCCTCACTTCACCAAGCTCAGCGGATGATCGAGCGTTTGCACGCACCTCAAATTAATTAGGCTCTGGAAGTACGCTGTTATGCGATACTTCAAAAGCCAGATAAAGGGCCGCGAGGTGCGGTGCACACCGCACTGCTATTTGCGCATAGACTGTGAATAACTTCGAGTTGAAATCGGCTGGATATCTGGCTGCCTCAATTGTTCCGGACATAACAGTTTTAGTAATATGCACTACTTAACGTATCTGGCTGAAAAAGCGGTTTTGGCTCATAAAAACCAATCAAAGCTCCTAAAATTAGACGGTTCTTCTGTTCGTACTGAAGATACCTCTTTGGTCGAAGCAGTTCGTGCGGTTCTGGAAAACGAAGTGGAGCACGGTCGCCTCCACTACAACGTGATACATACGTGCCCGGGGCAACTTGAGGCAGAAAGGGATTTTTTCCCTGACTTAGCTGAAGCCTGTGACCGGTGAAGTTGGTTTGCTCAACACGTAGTGCAGCTAGTGTTGAGCGAACTAGAAAGACTAACAGGTAGTTCTTCCTACGAGGTGATCAAGACACTCTTGGTTTGAGACAGCGTCCTGGCTGTTTTGATCGCGCACGGGTGGTTGCGTCACAGAGCCCTCGAGGGAAATTTTCCACTGGTTTGCAGACGAGGGTAATTGGTCTCCGAAGAAGTAGTGAAAACTGTGTGCTAGGCTATTTCTGAGAGGAAATGTGATGAACCACTTGCATCCATCAAAGTAAGAGAGAAATCCTCCTTCTTCAGGTTTGTTTTCCGAGTAAGCTTTGCCATCGGGCCCAACGAAAGTATATGCAGTCATATTATATCAAATAGACACACTTATTCGTCAGAATATAGCAAACGTGGGTTACAAATTAGTGACTATTTTTTTGCCGACATCATAATGAGGCTCGAGTCATAATCTTTACCTTTTAGAGGTAATTGACTGGTTTTTGTATTCGACGTTTTGATAAACGGAGAATCAGCGTAAAGCTCAGAGCAAAAACGCCGGACCAAAGGGCCCATGAAGCAGACTCGGGAATGGAGGTGAGCGGCATTCCGTCTGTATCAAAATACTGCAAAGCGAAACGAAAATCACTGTAGTCGCGATCTGAGCTAGAACTGATCCGCCAATCTTCGACAGTAACGAGAAAACTGTCGACCGGTCTGTAGCTACCGAGAGCAGGGATCCAAGTGTTGACCGACAACGGAGTTTGAGCCCAAAGGAACTGGGACGACCCGGCAAGGTTTTGGGTTCCGAACGCCAGGTAGACACCGCCATCGTTCAACTGTGATTGCTGGCTGATCGGGCCCGAGCCGCCTGCCGCGTTAAACCAGAAATCAAAAGTCGACGCCTGTCCTCGGACCAACGACAAATCAATATACTGACCGAATGAGATGTTTGCTTGTGGTCCGACCGTCTGGATGTCTTTGAACACCGTGTAGGAGCGAGCATCAGTAGTAACGCCGGCATAGGTATAACCGAAAGAATTGAGCCAACCGGCGGTTTCGCCCACGAATATGGCACGTACGCTACCACCTGTACTATTTAAATTATTCTTTATTGCGGTTAATTGGGCAGGTGCTGTGCAGTCCCAAAGTAAACCGACATGTTGGTCGAGAATTCCGGCTGTGGTGACGTCGGACGTAGCATTTCCCGTGACGGCATAGGCTCCAAGATTTGCTGGATTATCCCAATGCGATGGACCTGCATTTAGCCCGCTTGACTGCACAGCCACGTTGTCAAACGTCGACGAAGGCGGTAGCAAAGCTTGCTGCGCGCTACTTTTGGATGCGAACAGTCCGAAGGCCGCGAGTAGATAGAATGCTTTTCTCATGCCGAGCAGGTTCGATCACCGTAAACAGCCCTAGGGTTGCGCGATTACTTTACGTAGTCCAATCGACAATTGGCTTTCACCCAATTGTAACTTCCATCTACTAAATGCAATTGCCGTGCTTCTTCGTTGATCGAAGTGCGGTAACATTCTAAACGAGCACGTGAATGACCGAGGATTTCGATATTTGTCCTTGTCCGACGAAAAAGTATCTCAGCTAATCCTGCTATTAACATAGTGTATGCTTTCGGTAAGGCGACACATCTACTTGTACGTTGAAGAGGCAGGGCTATAGTTCCCGGCATGAAACCGCTCGAGATCACGATCAAAGGTGAGTACGGTTTTTTATTTGAGGGTGAGTACCCACGCACTTACGCTTTCGTTCCGCAGGACTGTGTGACGCTAGGAACAGATGGCTCATTCCAAATCGACAAGATGGCCTACATCAAAAGGCGCTGGGCAATCAGAAACATGCGTTTCAACAGTGTGGATCTAGGTGGCACCCAACTTTTCCCCAACGCACGTAAGCCGATCGTCAAATCCAACGCACCAGAGCTCGCTGCGTTTCTCGATCACTTGCGCCGCGGATATGGTGCGGGCTTCACCGAGACATCAGCGGCGACACGAGCATAGCAGTTAGAATTTCAGTCCGCTAAGAACTTCTTCGCGCCGCCGATCATCCGGAGCGATACGGCTAGCCTTTTTTAGAAACCGCCTTCTTGGAGTTCTTTTTGGCCGATTTCTTTTCTGCCTTGAGCGTCTTGCGGGCGTGCTTCGCCTGAACTTTAGCCTCTTTGAGAGATTTTCGCGCCTGTTTCAGGCTTTCTCTCGTTTGACGAACGCAAGCGCGCGCCGCTTCGACCTTTTGATTGGCGTTTACAGCATCAAGCTTAAGTGCGGCGATTCTTTCGGAAGCAATGGAGTTAGTTTTCTTTGGAGTGGTCATGGTCGTGTTAGCGTTTTTGCAGGCTATGCATTTGAAAAGTGGATACGTTTGTGGCGAAATCGTTACCATTACGTAACATTGTCGGTGTACGCTCAGCAACCATCCAAATGTTACATTTTCAAGGGCACAGTCGATGTGGTCCCCTCATGGATCACGTGCAAATACTTGCAGCTAAACACCGCTATTCCCGTAGATTGTCCAGTGTAGCTGTGTTCGAAGACTAAAGCCTGGGCGACAAGATATATAATCGAACCCGCCAAATACGGCTTTGAAATCAAGGGCGTTCTGCAGAGCGTCGTTCAGCGCTTCTCCAAGCGTCATGAACGGATCGATATCGAGACACAGAAAGCACAGGCCAACTACAGCGGTACATCAACGATTTGCGCGAGCAGATTGCGCGCGCAGACCCTATCGCAACTGCTCGCGTTCAGATGAATATACCGTTCTCGGAGGGTGCGCTCCGTTGAGGTCAGCCGCCGCAGGCGTGGAATAGAAACCGTGAAAAACGCGCCGCTGAATCACGAACTCATCTCCGAAATAGTCCTAATACCCACGCCTGTTGTCCGCCGCGTTGGCCGCTTTCAAGTGATCCCCAAGTCCGCAGCAGGCGTTTGCATTTCCGATGGATTCACCGACTCGCCGGAAGAAGCTCGCTCGAGAGGAGCGGCTGGTAGCTTTGACGGCGAAGGGGATTCAGAGGGAACAGTCTATTTAACCGAGCCGCCCCTCCATTCTAGCGCTCTTGCTCGTGCGGGTGGCTTGTTTTTATAGCGGCGTGCGCGGCGCGGACCCGGCGGTCAATGAAAGGATTCGGCAGCACGTAGAACCCCGGCACGAGAGCCACGAGGAAAAGGCTCGCTCCCCTGAATTGCCAGGCGAGCAGGCCCGCCAGAAGATACACGCCGACGGGTGCCACGTGGATAATATAGACGAATTTGACGAAATCCGGCGGGATACGATCGCTGACCAGGCGATGTCTTTTTGTTGCATGGAACCAGACCGCTGCCCCGAGAATATTGGCCAGGGATAAAGTTGCTACGTAGATGCACAACGACCCGGTGTCTGCGTGGGTACTGCTCAGCAACGCGGCTGGATAAGGAATGAAGGCAACAACGAGCAACAGAAGTAAATTGAGCCAGAGGAACAACCGGTCTGTGTGCTCCACGAAATGAAGCATGTTGTGATGCGATACCCAATAAAGACCGACAAGGATAAAGCTGAGCGCATAAACGAGGATCTTTGGGCCTGCGTGTACGAACATTACCCAACCAGTACCGCCAGGCACATCGGGCCGGATATCCAGCACCAGCAGAGTTATAACGATCGCAAAAACGCCGTCACTGAAAGCCTCAAGCCGAGTTTTGTTCATGGATGTTGTTTATGAGAGCGATATGGCCCACACTGCGTGCAAGATCCAAGGTCGAAATTTGCAAAAGCAGTTCATTTCGTCAAGGCCAGCGACCGAGCACTTTTGCCAGCAACGGACAGGCCTAGAAAGGCATGTGGAGCCCATTCCGTGTCCCATCGGCCGCGCCCTGCTAAAGTGCGCAAGAGCACGTGTATCGGATAACCGGGTACGCGTTCCATCCCTGAATCAAACCGGACGGGCGGGCTTCCCGTATCCGGCTTGGCGAGGTGATTCACTGCGGAACTATCGAAAGTACCGGGAGAGTCGCTCTCCGGTGTACACATCGCGTCGCCTATATTTGAATTATGCAGTGTTAGCATTTTTGGCGATCGTTTTGCTACCGACAAAGCTGGTGAGTGTGGACGGTCGCCACAGGACAACGACAATGAAAGCGAATACAATGATGATTGAGTAGGCGACTGAACCCTGGCCGAGTTCATATCCGCTGCGCCCACCGGGGTAACCCGTTCTGGCGGTGTTGCCGATGGCGTGCATCAATACAACCGCAAAGACCGATGCGCCAGCGTTGTTGTAGATCCAAACATTCAGAATACGGATCGCGACAGTAACACCTAGCCCCCAAAAGATGAGTTCAGTTGGTTGGCCTATGGCGATCATCGAAGGCAGATGCCAAAGAGCCCAAAGTGGACCCATCACGAGCGCCGCGTTGAGTGCAGTCATGCGCCTCTGGAGTGCGTCAGTCTCATACGCGGAGTAACCGAGTTCCTCAGCTGTGGCGGCCGCTAAAAAGAGAAAGAAGACGCCGACGAGTCCGGGCGAAAAATTCCATTCGGTTGCCACGGGGTAGCCGAGTACTCGCATTGCGAAATACGTGACTAGATAAAGCAAGGGAAAGACAATGATTGCGATGACGAGCCAACGCTTATTATAGATACGGCGGTAGTCGAAGATACGAAGAATTAGTTCGTGTACTCCGCTCGCTCCTGCCTCGCGATAACGCAGGATTATGGCGGCTATGGTGGGTGTAAGTACGGCGCCAATATCGGTTATGGGAAGATTGTCGGGAAGCCCCGAATTTTTTATCTTTGTGCTCAAAATCCAGAATGGAGCGCTAAGTCCATAGATAAGGGCAAAAAATAGCCAAGGATGGTCTATTGCTTTGCTCTTCAAGGAAGAATCAGGTACCTGCATGGTGTAGCCTCAGATCATCGTTCTGATATATCCGGTAAGGACTAAATGAAAATATGGCATTGTGTATATCTGCTACCTCTTGCCCAAGAGGGCCGCTTGATATCTGCCCAATAACACGGGGTCATCGATCGAGCCATGATGGTGGACTTGGCGCCACCGACCATCGAATTTTTTGAAAATCCGACTCGTGCGAATGGCCAGATTTATCTTCTCGTCGCCCACGCGAGAATAGCCGCGCTCTCGTCCTACGGCGTAAAACATTTCCTGCGTTTCGTGAATTGTGTAGTCAAAATACTCGACGCGCACTTCGGCGGGACCGGTAAAGATGCGCTCATAAACGGACCGTATTTCGGCCCATCCGCGTTTGATACCGCCGAGAGGATTGTCCATTGCGACGTCCTCGGCTTGTGCCCAGTTCGCGGACATCAGTTGCAGGTCTCCCGAATTGAAGGCGCGATAAAATTGCACGAGCGCCTGGTACGGAGAAGAGAGATTCCCGAGGCCCTCTTCTCCGGTAATTGCTTCTTGAATCGGGTTCATATTCTTCTGCTCACTTAGGCGCTGCAAACGTCCTGTCAAATTAAGCATACCTCGCTTGGCTCAGATCGCTTATCATCATGATGAGTGGTGAAACCGATACTCTTGAGTCTTTCCACCAAAGCCATAAGCGGTCGGGCGGACATCTTGAATATAGATATAACTTTCCTCGTGGAGATCACCGAGGATTTTGCCGAAAGCGGCAAAGACATCGTGAATATATTGGGCTTTTTCCGCCTTCGTATTGGTCTCGTCGACGATCTTGATGTCGAAGTAGAAACTTTTTTTGTTTTGGGAAGAGAGTGACTTGCCGCCCACGACCCAGTCATCGGGATTAATATAGTCGATCGCGATGGCGGTAAGCTCGCGTTTTTTGTGTAATATCCGGGTTGTGTGCTCGAGCAGCATTTCAGAGATCGCTGCGGTGAGCTCAGAGGTTCTAGTGGCACTCACTTTGACATTCAGGATAGGCATAATCGTTGTGCTATAGCTATAGGGAAAGTTGTCGTTGAAATTGGGATGAACGGTTTAGGGCTCAACCGTGGCGGTGGCCTCGATCTCCACGAGAAAGCGCGGATTGGCGAGTGCCGCCACGATCAACACAGTCATTGCGGTAGCACGAGCGCCCCACACGCGCTGAGCGGCGGCAAAGGCGTTACGGATGTCTTGTCCGTGAACAACGTAGACGGCGAGGCGGACGACGTTGTCGGAGGTCGCGTTAATGGCTTTGAGCGCTGCTATGACGTTGCGCAGTGCTTGCTCGGTTTGTGCGCTCAGATCGTCACCCACAATATTGCCCATTGCATCCACCGCGTTTTGTCCGCCTACGAAGACCAAGGTACTGGGCCCCTTTACCGTGACGACTTGGGTGAACGCCGGATTGCGGTGCAGGGTGGGTGGGTTGTGATGGTTTATTTGCATCGTTGAGGTGGGTGTGCTTCTGCCGTCGCTGCGCTAAACACGGCGGTTTGGTTCTATTTCTTTAATAGGCTAAGTCCGATGTTCGCGCCGTAGCCGAGAGCGTAAGCGAGCTGCACCATTAAAAACCCAGCGGGTTCAGTGTAGCGCGCGTTGCGCAAGGGTCCGGCATCGCACGGCGCGGTGTCGAGTTGTGCGAGCAGCTTGTGTACAGCGGCCTTTGCATCGGCGTCGTCACTGCATACAAAAATCGCGGGCTGTTGATTCGCGATGCGCATGCTACCTGAGTGCATGAGTTCAGCGAAAGGGGGGATCGCTTTCACGAGACGGGCCCAGGGCGCGAGCCGCGCGACTTCTTCGCCGGCGGAGGTGGTTGTGCCGATCGCAAGCCCGCTCATGTCGGGCTTCAACGCGTTGGTGCAGTCCCAAAGGATTTTTTTGCCAGAGACCTGACCGACTTGCTGGAGTGCGGCGGCCGTGACGCTCCAGGGCGTGGCGAGTATTATGATCTCACCGAAGGCGACGGCCTCGGGCACCGTGCCGGAGCGAGCGTCGAGCGAGCGCGCAGTGGCGGCGAGTTTATCTTGATCTTTGGCAAAACTAAAAAAGACCTGATGGCCTTTGCTAATGAGATGTTTGGCGAGGCCGGTGCCGACGTTGCCCGCCCCGAGTATTCCGATATTCATAGTGTAAGTGTTATGTGCTTTTTCTGCCCGCGAAGTGATGGGTTGCCCGTCCCTCGCGGAGGGAGAAGGCGTCGTAGACCTGAACCTTTCCGAAGGAACTACTGACGGTCGCTTCGAAAAAAATGGCGTCTTCGGTTTCGACAAACTGGTCAAGTGACAGAATCTTGAAGTCGCCGAGGCGCACGCGGTACTGACGGAAGAAGTCGCGCAGCGCTGCGTGACCGCGGACTACATTCTCGAAGGAAACCAGAACCGCATCCGGGTGATAGTGGGTTTCCACCAATTCATCCGTTCGGCCTTGTTGAAGCAGTGCGATTTGATCGTCATAAAATCGTCTGCCTGGGCTCTGTATTGGATCTTTCATGACAGCTTAAGCAGGTCAGGCCAGGTTGGCCCAAATGGTTTTATATTGGGTGTAGCTTTCGAGCGCCTCCGCTCCTTGCTCGCGGCCATAACCGGATAGTTTATATCCGCCAAACGGGCCGTTCGGATGGTACTTGTGCCAGGTGTTGATCCACACCGTGCCGGCCTTGATCTTGTCCGCGAGACGGAGCGCGCGGGACAGGTTTCCCGTCTGAATGCCGGAGGCAAGTCCGTAGGGGGTATCATTGGCGATTCGGATAGCCTCTTCCTCGGTGTCGAAAGGTATAACCGGAAGCACCGGGCCAAAAATTTCTTCTCGGGAGATTTTCATGTCGTTGGTCGCGTTGGCGAAAATCGTGCCTTCGATGAACAAGCCTTTGCCATTGATTTTCCGTGTGCCGCCGCCCGCCACGAGCTTTGCGCCCGATTGCTTTCCTGCTTCGACGTAGCGCAGGACCTTATCGTATTCGGCTTTGGTCGCCATTGGGCCGATTTGGGTGGAGGAATCGAACGGATCGCCCAGCACGGCATTGCGCGCCATGACGGCGAGCCGCTCGACGAACTCGTCATAGATCGGGCGCTCAACCAGGAGCCGAGATCCCGCTACACAAACCTCTCCCTTGTTCCAAAAAATTCCCCAAAATGCGGCCTGCAAAGCAGCATCGAGATTGGCATCGGCGAAGACGATGTTGGGGGCCTTGCCGCCGAGTTCCATCGTCGTGTGCTTAACCGTGTCCGCGCTGTTGCGGATGAGTTGTTGGCCAATCACGGTTGAACCGGTGAAGGCCACCTTGTCGACCAGCGGATGCTTCACCAGTGCATCGCCCAGCGTTCCACCGGGTCCCGTGACGAGGTTAAAGACACCGTCGGGCACACCGGCGTCGGCCAGGACTTGTGCGAGCGCGAGGGCGGTGAGCGGCGTGTCACTGGCCGGTTTGTGGACGAATGTATTTCCTGCGGCGAGAGCTGGAGCAACTTTAGAGCACGTGAGTGTAAAGGGAAAATTCCAGGGTGTAATCGCTGCCACTACGCCGAGGGGTTCACGGCGGGTTAGGATTCGAAGGTCCTGCTCGTAAGACGTGCGATAGTTGCCGTTCATCGCGCTCATGGCGAGGCCACCGAAGAACCGAAACAGGCCCGAACAATGCGGCATAATGACGTCGTGAAAATCGCGATAAGGCATGCCCATATCCATCGCCTCACGGACGGAGAAATCCTCGATGCGTTCGTCGAGCAGATCGGCGATGCGGAACAGAATTTTGGCGCGCTGTTCGTGATGCATTTTTCCCCACGGACCTTCTTCAAAGGCGCGCGAGGCTGCCCGCACGGCTAAATCGGCATCGGCGGGGCCGCCTTTGGCCACTGTCGTGATCACTTCTTCGGTGGTCGGGTCCGAAGTGGTCATGGTTGCGCCGTCCGAAGCGTCGCGCCATTTGCCGTCGATGAACAAGCGTCCCGGCGGAATTGGCTTGCGTGAGGGTTTTGTGTTTACAGCCGTATTCATAGATTGGTGACGTTGAGCGTGATGTTGTTGCTTAGGCGCCGAGGGCCTCAAAGAGGAGCCTCGCGGTTTGTGCGCCGCTGAAGTTTTGTTGTCCGGTGATGAGATTGCCGTCCCGCACGGCGAAACTCCGCCAAAGGCCGGTCTGAATGTAGTTGGCGCCGATGCGCTTCAACTCGTCTTCGATCCGCCATGGCATCAGGTGCTTGGTTCGGGGCAACAGTCCCATGCTCCAAACAGCATTGTCGGCGAAATCTTCCTCGACATTGGCGAAGCCGGTTACGGTTTTGCCTCTGGCTAGATACTCACCGTTTGAGAGCTTCGCATACCTAAGCACAGCTACGCCGTGGCATAATGCGCACGCAATTTTTCCCCGCTCGTAGAACTCGACGAACTTGGCTTGCAACGCCGTCGCATTTTCGAAGGTGAACATCGGTGCCTGGCCTCCCGCCACCACGATGGCGTCAAAGGAGTTTACGTCGATTTGTGTGACCGGCTTGGTGTCTGCGATAAGGCCGGCGAGAGAAGGGGTGTTTAGAAAACCGAGTGAAATGAGATCGGAGGCGGAGTAACCGCTCGGGTCTCGCGGATCGCTCATCGCGTCTGCTTCACATTTTCCGCCGAGCGGACTGAATACTTCGATTTGGTAGCCTCGTTCAACGAGTTCGTAGTACGGGTGGGTGAGTTCGCTCCACCAAAAGCCGACCGGCCAGCCCGTCGTATTGGAGGTAGCGGCGTTGCTGATCACGATGGCTACGCGTTTGGGTGTCTTCGGCGTCGCGATATTTGGGTCTTGCAGGCTCATTGGATTTTGAAGTTAGCGGTTAACGGTGGTTTAGGCTTTGACGATTTGAAAATTGAAGCGCCCATGCCCGAGCGTGTTCCAGAGACGGAGCCAAATGGGCAGCGCCATTTCCGTTCCGCGCGATGCGGTAATGTCTCCAAGATCGACGATGTTTCCCGGCTTCCAACCGAACCACTCGCCAAGGATTTTGATTGCCTCTTGTTTTGCCGAGGCGTCGTTGCCGCAGACAAACACGACATGATCGCCGGGTACGAGGGCGGGCTTGACCATTACTTCGCAGTTCATGGTGTTCAGGGTCTTCACCACCCGGGCGGCGGGAAATTCGCGTTGAATCTGTTCTCCGAGTGAGTCGGTGTTGCAGACCGTGAGGGAGGGAGGGGCTCCACGCGAAAAGTCGAGGGGATTGGCCACATCGAGCAGGAGTTTGCCGCGGAGCGCATCGGCTCCGGCGAGGCGGAGGGCTTGGAGCGAGTTGGCGCCGTTCGTGCAGTTAAAGACGACTTCGCCGAAAGCCGCAGCGTCGCTGAAGGTGCCAGCAAACGCGCCTGAGCCAGCAGACTCACGCCACTTGACCGCGGCTTCGTTTTCTGGCGACCGTGACCCCATGGTCACCTGATGACCAAGCTCGACGAGCTTCGTTGCGATTGTCTCTCCAACCATGCCGGTACCGAGTACTGCAATTTTCATTAGGATGAGGGTTTGTGGTTTATGAGACGGGCTTGAATGCTTCGGGCAGTTTATATCACTTGTAGATATAGATAGTAGTCGGTACGGCCCGACCGCGTTGCGTTCATGGCGAACTTTGGACGGCTGCGGTTGCGAGCGAATTGAGCACGTCTGGAAAATCCGACGAAACAGCGGGGCCGACTTCTTCACAACCTGGGCCATAAGCCTCGATCTCAAAGGTCACACGGCTTCGATTGGATTCTAGCGGCTCGATCCGGTGCGCCACGATCACCGTCAGATCGTCGACTCGGGTTTCATCGACAAAAAACTCGTTCGCGCGCACCTCAAGCAGGCGTGAGGTCAGGGGATCCTGCCCGGGCGGTTTCATTTTGAATTCTGTTCCTGCCTCGAACGGGCCGAAGATTTCCATTTCTTCGACCCCCGCATTCCACCGCTTCCAGTTCTTCACATCGCAGAACAGCGACCAGATCGCAGCCGGCGGGGCTTCGATTTCTTTAGCGTAAGATTTTTTCCACATGACGCGTGTGCTTTCCTTGGGCGGGTTGTCTAGCTGAGCGACTTGTTTTTTAGTTCGGCGTGAACACTCGGTGCCGAGAGCCCAATCATAAACTGGCAACCGTAGCCCGGATAATGCTTCGTGAGATCGTCCGTGAGAGCCTGCTTTGCTGCCTCGCTCACTGTGGCCGAATTACCTGCTATCGATAGTAGTTTGGTGGAATAGGTGAGCAGGTATTCCTTTTGCGCTGCCAATGCTGCGTAGTCGCACGTGGGGCCATGTCCCACATGGTACGATTTGTAGTGCTGCAGGGTCGGAGCCCATTTTTCGATGTTTGCCAGCCAGCGCAGAATGCTTCCGTCCGCCATAAACGTATGGTTTTGTGAATACACAAAGTCGCCGATAAATGCGGCTGGCGAATCTTCGTCGAGCAACCAGATCGAGTTTGCGTCGCAGTCTCCACCCGATCCGATGTCGTGGACAGTAAGGTTCACGTCGCCAATCGTCACCTTGTCGCCGTCTTTCACGATCTTGTCGGGATAAACCCATTTTGGAATCCATTCGGCGCCGAATACACCCGACCACTGCTTGTGCTTTGCCGCCTCCGTTCTTTCCGTGAGGGCTTTGATCGAAGCTAACGCGTAGATCGGCACCCCGCCATCTGGGACCAGCACCCCTGTGCCAGCGACGTGGTCGGGATGACCATGGGTGAGCACGATTCCCATGATCGGTTTGCCGAGCGATCCTGCTAGATTCTTCAGTCCTAGGCTGTCGCTATTGGTTAGGGTTGTGTCGACCAATACCAGCCCATTCTTCGATTCGATAATGAATGCGTTTACGCGGAGCATTGGCTCCTTGGATGTGTAGGTGTGGATTTTCATAGGAAACGATTTTGTGACGCCTGGATTGCAAACCACGTTTTACCGAAGCTGGTTTTAGCCTGCGTCCTCCTGGGCTACCCGTCGGGACAATTGAGAAGTTCTAATAATCAACAGATTGATGGAAAATATAACCGCGAGACGGTCCGTCTCGGCAAACAATGTACGAAGTTTGAAAAGTCGAATGGATTTGCGAGAAATAACGATCGCCCCGTTTCGCTCCGAAACTGGAACGCGCCAGCGCCTGTCGCCGGCTGTAACTCAACCGTAACGTTGCGCAGATGCTGGAAGAAATTTGCCGTGAGCGCGGTGCCAAGTATTTCTGTTTTCATGAGGGAATTCCGACGGGTTGCACGGCTGCACAAGTCGTATCAAACCAGCCTGCCATCCTGGCGTTATATATATATATCATTACGTTGAGCGCCGCACAATGACCGGGCGTCTCGCACTGATGACCAGGGATCCAAAAACTCGACAGCGGGTCTGATGCCACCGATCCTTTCAACATGCGTGCAATGGCGACGTTTCCACAGTCCGACCCGCTCGGCGAAGCGCTGGAATATTTGCGGATGTCGGAGACCGCTTATTATCACTCTGAACTCGCGGCGCCATGGGGCCTGGTGATGCCGGAAGATTGTCCGAAATTCCATTTCGTGACCTCGGGTCGCTGCTGGCTTGAGATCGATGGGATGGAGAAGCGGGTGCTCGAAGCCGGCGATTTTGCGGTAATACCGCAGGGGATGGGTCACCGCCTTTCCAGTGCGCCCGCGGCGCCTTCGATTGAGTTCGGCTATTTGCGCTGTGAGAAGATCAGTCAGCGTTATGCCTTGTTTCGCAAGGACGGCAAAGGCCCGGTTACGACCATTATTTGCGGTGATCTCAATTTCAAACATCCGGGAGCGCGGCACTTGGTCGCGCTGCTGCCGAAGGTGATTCATATCCGTGCGCAAGCTAACCAGTCGATCGAATGGTTGAACGGCACGATGCGGTTTATGGCAATCGAGGCGCGAAGCCTGCGGCCGGGCAGCGAAGCAATCATCACTCGTCTCGCGGACATTTTGGTGATTCAGGCGATACGCTACTGGATCGAACAAAACCCCACTGAGCAAAAAGGTTGGCTGGCGGCGTTGCACGACTCGCATCTCGCCCGGGCCCTCGGATTGATCCACCGCGAACCCGGAAAGCATTGGACTGTGGCGAGCCTCGCCCGCGCGGCGGCTTTGTCCCGCTCTGCTTTCTCTGCCCGATTTTCGTCAGCGGTCGGTGAACCCGTGATGCTCTACGTCACGCGCTGGCGTATGCATGTGGCCGAAGCCAAACTTCTCGAAGGAACCAAGACGGTGGCGGAAATCGCCAGCGAACTAGGCTACCAATCGGGAGCCGCGTTCAGTCGGGCGTTTCGGCGCATGCGCGGCGTCTGGCCGGGGTCGCTGAAACAGGCTTCGGTCGATGCTCGGGCCTCGGCAGATCCGGCGCATCGCTATCTGAAGGCATCGTCGGCCAAGCCGCGTGCTGCTATCGCCTGAGATTTGGCGATTGCAGCTGGATTTAGACGAGATCTCTGCGGAATTCGGAGGCCCGACAATAGCCTATTTCGGTTCGAAGCGACGAGCCCATGCCTTCGCCGCACCCCTCGTTTGGTTACGTGCCGAATAATTCGTGAAGGCAAGTGACCGCGAGCGCGCCATCGCCGACGGCGAAGGCAACCCGTTTTGTTGAACCTTGGCGGCAATCGCCAGCCACCAGGATCCCGGGAACTGACGATTCCAAGGGAAAAGGATTACGATCAGTCCGCTTCCACGCATCTTTGGGAATATCGCTGCCAGTGAGAATAAATCCCGCACTATTTCGAGCGATGTCCGCACCGAGAAAGTCGGTGACAGGGATCGCCCCGATGAAGACGAATACTCCGCCGCTCGGCTCTTCCGTCAATTGACGGGTTCGGTTATCTTCTAGAGTCACTTTTTCGAGAAACTGAGCCCCGGTCACCGACCGCAGTTCACAGTGGGTACGCAACTGTATCCACCGATTCGCGACGACACGGTCCGCCAGGTAATCGGACATACTGGAATAGATATCGTCACTACGCATAACCAAGTTCACTCGTTCGGTGAAACGGCTCAGATACATCGCGGCCTGGCCTGCCGAATTGCCTGCGCCGATGACGTGCACGGGCCGTTCGCGGCATAAGCGCGCCTCCATTTGTGTGGCGGCGTAGTAGACGCCAGTGCCAGCAAATCGCGCGAGACCTGGCACGGGCAAATGCCGGTAGCTGACACCTGTCGCAACGATAACTGCACGTGTTTCGACGCGAGAACCATCCGCCATTTCCACCTCATGCATGCCGTCGCTTCGCGATTTTACCGCCTTAACGCTGCGCGGAATGGCGAAGGTTGCGCCAAATTTGAGGGCCTGTACATAGCTGCGGAGCGCCAAATCGCGGCCTGAGATTCCCTCCGGGAACCCTGCGTAATTTTCAATCCGTGAACTGCTCCCCGCCTGACCGCCAGGTCCCAGGGGATCGACAACGAGCGTATGTAAGCCTTCGGATGCAGCATAGACCGCGGCGCCCAAACCGGCCGGGCCAGCTCCAATAATCACCACATCGAAATGGTCGGTTGGCAGGGGGCGAAGCACGCCAGTGATACGGCCGAGATCCTCCAACCCGGCACCTTCACAGATCGTCTTTCCGGCCATTGCCACCACCGGAAGAGCTGGCGAGAGGTTGGGATAAAGCCGGGTCAGATCGGCGCGCGACTCTCGCTCACCGAGATCGCGCCAACGGTGCGGCACACCGTTGCGAAACAAAAATTCGCACGCTCGCAGGGTGGCCGCGTCGTCCGCCGAGCCAAAAACATGCAATCCTTCGTGCCCACGGCTGATCAACAGCTCCCTGCGTCTGATCAACGCTGGTATCCATTTCTCGCCTACGGCTGGATTCACCACGAGCAGGTGTCGGAGTTGCGCGGCGTCGAGCCGAACGACCTCGCTGGCCACAAGAGCCCGTGCATCGGCGAGGGCGGGTCGTCCAGCGAGCAGCCCGATATCCCCCGAGAATCCGCCGGCGTGATGGACCGCGATTTGCCGCTCGGTCGCGCCCGTGCGATCGAAAATGCCCACGGCGCCATTCGCAACGACGACGCAATCAAAAGGATCGTCCCCGGTGCGAAACAGAGTGGCTCCCGCTGGCACGTGCTCGACGCGACCACACGAGCTCGCAGCATCGAGTTCGGCGGCTTCCAGGCACGGGAAAGCGGGGTCGGTTTCGGACTCGAATTTTAGAGAAACATCAGGCGGTTGCATGACGATATTGATTGCGTAAAGTTTTTGGCGAGTAGGGATGAAACGGCTCCGGAGCCGCAGAATACCGGATCAGCCTTCTTCGTCTGAGAAATAGTCCAGTGAGGGCCCGCCTTTAAGAATCGGGCCGCCGATATTCGGTGGGAGCCCCCATTTGTCGCTATCTGGATAATAGCTAGTCTCTCCCGTTGGGTTGTCCGCGATGATATAAAAAACAAGCTCCTGGGTACTGTCGTTCACGATTTGATGAGCTTCGCCTGGCGAAACAAAGATCGCATCACCCGCACTGATCGGTTCCAGCCCTTTCTCTGTTCTAATTTGTCCGAGCCCGGACACTACGATGTACATTTCCGACTGAGCGGAATGCAAATGATAGGGGCAAGGCGAAGAGCCGGGAGGCACCGAGCAAAGCTCCACATCGAACGGATGCGATGCGCGTTTCGAATCGGAGGCTTTGGCGTGTCCAAGCGCGATTGATATATTTCGGCTCGAGGATCGAAATCTGCCTTTGGGGGAGGACGGGGCGTGCTCTACAGGAACGTCGCTGGTGTTAATTTTATTCATTTTATATAGACCAGCGAACGGTAGCTCGGAGGGTCTGCGCCGATTATATCGAGGTTCGTTTTCGGTAATCGATGGCTGTAAACGAGACGGACCGTCTCGATGCCGGAAGGGAGCTCCTGCTTACCGGCTTGTCAAGGTGCAGTGCCTGTTTTATCGAGATCTCCATGCCCCCGCGCAAACATGAAGGCTGCCGCCGAAGTAGTCATTCTCACCAAGCAATTTTGAAGGCTGCATTAACCCTTACGCAAAAAAAGGGAGTGACGATGACGAGTATTGAAGCGATCGCGGCGCGGGCCGGGGTGGGAAAACAAACGATCTATAGGTGGTGGCCATCGTTGGGCGCAGTGATCTTTGATGCTTATCTGGAGATACTGAAAAAAAAGATCGGTTGGAGTGAAACGGGAGATTTAGCGCGTGATCTCGCGGACCAGCTTCAGCGCGTATTAACGCTGCTCCAGGATAAGAAGTTCGGAACGCCGATCGCGAACTTGGTGGCAGAAGCGCAGCGCGACCGGGTTTTGGCTGCGACCATGAAGGAGAAGATAACGCTTCCCTACCGTCAGGCCACGCTCGCGCGGCTCCGCGCCGCGCAAAAACGGGGAGAGCTCAGTGCGTCGATTGATTTGGACCTTTTTGCTGACGCTCTTTTTGCACCAGTTTGGATGCGACTTCTTTTGGGGGTGGCCGATCTGAATGCCGTTGATCCAACCAAGCACGTTCAGCAACTTTTGTCCGGTGTTCGATCGTCCGGCTGAAAAGCTCAGCTTCGTGTATCGTTTTCGATCCGCAGAATAAGGTCCTCCTTTCCGAGCGGAAAAACGGTGAGTGTCCGTCTGACCTATCGCTAGATTAACCTCGTGAATGCCTTGGTTCTTCTTATTGGATGCGGTGGCGATTTCGGTTATGATGGCGTCGACCTTGCGGGTTTTTTTGGCGACGGCGTTCATTGCGGATCGTAGAATAGAAATCGTAGTGCAGGGCGAATTCGACCGACGGCGGCTGTTTCCGGTTGCCGCGTGTTTTTAGCCGTTGGTTCGGTGATCGGGCGATACTCGGGGTCGTTCCGACCTGCTGCGCTCACTGCTCGCCGATTGGCAGAACCATCCGTCGCTGTCGTTTCTCTTCAGCGGCATGTTCATCGGACCAACCAGCCAGAGCCCGCGCAGTTACCAGAGTTGCGTCCTACCCGCAATGAGAGAGGCCAGATGATTGTTCGTCGGGTGTTCACATCGCCCCAAACACGGGCGAGATCGTTGGCGAGTGGCCCTAGGGGGTTGTGGCCGGTGGCCTTGATAAACGCACTGGTTGCGGACCAAGTACTGAAGTAACCGAGCAATTGCTCGAGCGTCCAGTTCGCCTCCATCCGAAAGTTCGGTGTCGCGGATTCCTGAAAGGGGAAGGGTATGGTGCGATAACCTGATTCCACCAGCTTACGTGAAGGCGGCCAATAAGAGTTGAGCGTCGTACCATAGTAGTTCTGCACAAGTTCGTTTACCGCCTCTCCTTCGACTTCATTGATACCATAGCACCAGACTGCAATGATCCCATTGGGCGTAAGTACGCGACGGACTTCAGCGTAAAACCGCGTGAGGTCGAACCAATGCAACGCTTGTGCTACTGTGATAAGATCGACGGAAGCATCGACCAACCCAGATTCCTCAGCGAGTGCAACTCGATACTCGACATTGGACAATCGTGTGGCTGTAGCGATCTGTTCATGACTCGCATCTGTCGCCACGACTCGTTCGAAGAAGCGCGCCAGTGAGATAGTTGCCTGTCCATTGCCCGCCGCGCAGTCCCAGGCAAGTGCTCGGCGTGGCATTAGGGCAGTTAGAGTGTTGAATAAAGCTTCAGGGTAATGCGGCCGGAAGTTGGCGTACTTGCGAGCCACATCGGAAAAATGATCCTGAAATGTTTGCTTCATTGAGCAGTGCCCCGATCGTGCCATTCGCGGCTTGGTATGGTCCGCGGGGGTGATCGTGTGATGGCCCTGTTCGGCTCCACGCAGGAGGCTTCCATCGCGCTCGATACGGCGTCGGAATATGCGTCGATAAGAGCGGCATCCGCAGGCAGGCCCGTCAGGAATATGTTCATGTTTGGGGCCGAATAAATGTAGGAATCTGGGTTTCGCAAACAGAGCGTGGACAGGTAGTATACGAGTCCGAATCCGCTTTCAGCCGGGCTTTCGATTATAGGTGTTTCCCGGTTAGGTTCGTCGAAACAAACCTCCAATCGACGACAGAGGTTGCAGCTACACGGAGAGCCGAGTTCGCCGTTCCGCGAGCAAAGCGAGATATCGTCCCTTCATGTCTGCGGAGAGAAAACTTGCTTCAATCCGGGCGGGCCAGCCCGCACACGCTGCCGCGAAGCGCGCCCTGGTCTGCTGGATCAATGACGGCGCAAGACTCAGCCGCTCGACGGCGAGATACCGCCAGAAGTCGTTCGCGCGGAGATTGGATTTCTTGCCATGTAATGTCAGTGCAAGTTCCTCTCTGCTCTTGGGATTCGGGATGGTCGAGTTCAGCAGATCGTAGGCGGGGGATAGCTCCACTTTGTCGTTACGCGTGATAAGCGACCAGTTCTTGAGGTGCATGTCCTCATTGCCGGTCAGATATGCGCACAGCAGACGGTCGAGGAATTTCATGCGCTCCAGAGTTGGAAAGGTGCAGAACCGGTCGATGATTTCGATCAACCGCTCTGTGCTGGAATCATACTTTGTGTCGCGGCTGGCGCCACTCAGCTGTGCGAAATCCTCCACCGGCCGTTTATCCCAGCCTGCGCGGTCGAAGCGTCGGACAAAGTAGGAGCGGGTCTGGTCCGCGTTGATCAGGAGCCCGTGCACGGGGACTTCGATGTCCAAAGTCGCCGCAAGCGACATCGTGAGTGCTTCGTTTTCCGGCAGCTCCGCGTAAATAAGGTGTGGAGGCTTCACGATATACCGCCCTCCGTTGTCCACGACTTCCATCCGACCCTCGGTAGGGCGCAGCACGGTGCTGACCTTCGGCTGCATGCCCTGAATCGACATCTTCACCGATCGCGTGGCGGCTTCCTCGATCAATTGCTCCCGGGTGTAGGGGAGCGGAGCCAGAGAGGTGAGCCGCCGGTCCAGCAGGTGCAGACCTGCTGTCGAATACGGTCCCGGCCCCGCCCATGGCACATTGGTGATCAGGCACCTCATTTAGCGGCCTCAATCTGAAGCGACCCGACGACGTCGTGCCCGACCGCGAGCAGCTGGCCGAACAGGTCGTGCTGATCTAGTTTGCGGATTCGCAACAGCGCATCGAGCTGCACACCCTCCGGCAGGAGTCCCTCGAACGGCGCTGGGAAACGTGGAAATTCCCACACGAGTTGGCTAGTCGGCATAGTGAGCGACACGGGTTCGCCACGGTAGCCGACCTCATAAGTAAAGCGGTAGCTGCCATCGTCGCGAGCCTCCAGCGTGCCGGCCAACTGGTTCTTCTGAAAGATGCGGGCGGACTTCATATCGGTGTGCGGGATTCTGCGACGGAAGTTCCACTCGTTGGATTTTCAGATGAGAACGAGGGCACTGCTGCCGAGAGGGCCGGAGCCGAGGCCAACGATGCCGTTCGATCGAGCAGAGGGCTGCGCCATTCGGCTGTTATGTTCAGTACGCCGAAAATCTTCTGGAGGGTGTCCCACTGAACAGACTCCTTGCCATTTTCGATGTCCCAGACCACGGTCTTACCCACGCCGGCGAGCTTCGCCAGCTGAGCTTGGGCCAATCCTGCCTTTTTGCGGTGGCTTTGAATGAGTTGACCGAGAGGAATCATTGCTGCTTTAGCGGTAAAAAATCACAAAAAGCGGGCTCGGCAAGTCGAAAATAATGAATTTAAGAGAAAAATTACCGCTTAAGCGATATTTAATGCCTGTTTTCACGCCATCTGCGCAGACGTCACACGAAAACCAACAATTATTACCGCCAAAACGGTAATAATAAACCTAATGAGGAGGCGGTCGGGCAACTACCCAGGTAGGTTTCTTACTAGTGATCCTAATTCTTGCCGTGCAGTAAGAATACCTTTTTCTAGTAAAATTGATCACTCAGGCAAGATCTTGAATGACCAGATTAAGTACACCCCCGTGGGCCGTCATGGTTTTGCTGGAAAGCCCCGGAAATTTGTCACGGATTTGCCAGGAAACCTGTTTTTGGCTTGTTTTTCCTGCATCTACCTGCATCTTATTTTTTGTTCTAACCTACTCATAAACAATTCAAAGCACGTTCAAGGAAGCTTTTAGATTGTTGCGCTATCGGCGGTTCGAATCCCACCCTCTCCGCCATCTCGGGAATGGCCTTTTTAGGGAATCCCCAACAGATTCCTAGCGATATATCCGGTTTGGCTGGGCTATCAGAGCCGCGTCAGTCCCGCAAAGTACCATTATCAATCGCTTTTGGCCGGTGGCGGAGTTGTTTCCTCAGTGCGGCGGTAGCCTCTCGTGCGAGTGACAACGGTTGGCGCCTCGGTGGGTAACTGGTCTTTGCATAGTTCAAGAATTTCGATTGTGGAGAGCCCGGTCTGCGCGGCCTCATTGGTATTAACCTCGGCGGCTTCTTCGGCCGGAGTGAGCACTTCGGGCCCCGTCAACAGTTTGGGATGCGCGAAACCACCGCCGCGGCTTAGCATTCCTGTAATCGCTTTTTGGGCGAATGCTGGGCTTTTGGTGTGCGCGTAGGCGTAGGCCGCGAGGCGCGGCCCACTTTGCGTATCCAAAATGTAACGACCGTCTGCACCTTCCTTCCCAGTGGTTTTGTCGAGCGTGAGAACGTCTGCGGGCGCGCCGCCGATGCGGCAGTATTGGGCCCAAGCGGTTTCAAAATCTTTCCGTCCGAGCAGTGGCACAAGTTCGAACATTACTTCGCCGCCGCCTTGGATAGTTGCCAAGTTGTAGCTGACCGGTACGGAAGTCTTTGTTAAAGGGTCGCGGATGGCGGTGAGTTTGCCAGTCGCGGAATCGTAGCCGACGAGTTGCACGCCGCCTCCGCGCAATTGGCCGATTGCCCCACCGGGGAGGTTGGGGTTGAGACCATTGAGCTGGCCGTTTTGCAGCCAGAAGGGCATGGCCACGATCGAATCTACACCGGCGAGGATGCGGTCGCGCCAGCGTGTGTCACCGGTGCGTTCCCATTCCGTCATCCAATCGCCTGCGAGAGCGAACCAATCAGGTCCGATGCGCAGGCGCATTTCGAATTGTGGTTCGCCGGGAACCTGCGGAGCAGCGAGTCGCATGGGGTCATATTTTGCAATCGCAGCATCGGAGTGAACCGTTGCACGCATGATGTCGCCGGTTCGTTCATCGGTGGTTAGATAATAATAAGGACGCCAGTGCGCGGCCTGACTGATGCGCGCTTCTTTCGCTCCACAACCCCACTTGACGACGTTGTGTCTTGAACCAAGCCCGGCCATCGGGCCAAGAGAATAGACGTCGGTCTCGCTGGTGTTGCGCGTGAGAGCTTCCGCAAGCCGAAAAATATCGGCGCGACCCGTTCGCAGAAAACTGTACCAGAGCCAAAGCGGTGTACCGAGTTCGGTGTTGTCCCAAGCGTGACCACCCCAGTCGTAGTGCCAGACATGCCGCGGCACAGAGTAGGAGTGCATGAAATCGCCGAACTGCCAAAAACCATACCAACGACGTGAGTCCACTTGCTTCTCGTAAAAGGTTAGGATGGAATCGAGTCCATCCTCGATGGTCTTTTTGAACGGGGTCGAACGATCGGGCAGGCTCCAAACTCCGAACACATGGGTCGAATGGATATAGGCGGGCGTGGCGGCAAGTAACGGCAACTCGGTTCCGGTTTGGGCCTGTGCTGAAGATGTAGCTCGAGTCGGCAGGGCGCCAGCGCTAGGGAAAAGCGTAAGTTCACTCGTGCGTGCGACACCGTAGGCGGTGCTCATGCCGGGCTGCACGTCTTCGTAAGAAGTGAGAAGGCCGTGCGCGACGAGATCATAGTGACGCATGTCCATCTGCGGACCGTCGGGCGACCAGAGCCAAGCCGTGAGTTCGGCGCTCGGGCTGCTTGCGTGGTGAACTTCGAGGGCAGTGGGATAAGATTGCCAAAAGTTTTTTACGCTGATCGCGAGTCCTCCTTGAAGGTCGCCGACGAAGGCTAAGCCTGATGAGCGCTGACCGGCGGCGGAGAACAGCCAGGTGCTTTTTGGATTAGTGCGTTTGACGATGGTAAAGCCGTCGGGATTCGGCTGGGTCAACTTGAAGTCATCCCAAATGGCATTTTGGCCGAAGTCTGCGCGGCCGGTGAAAGGCTGACCTGTTTCTTGCGCGAAGCTGCCACCGCCCGGTTGAAGTGGTTCGGACCAAACACCACCATTGGAACCTGCGAAACGAACGGTGCGATTCCGTGGCTCTTCGCGCATAGGCACCGCGAATTGTATGCCCAACCCGCGCACAAAGTCTTTCTCTTGATTGCCGTCAAAAATGATCGTGTGCACCAGCCGCACTGCTGTCTCGCCGCTGTAGAAATACAGCCGGACGGTGAATGGTAGCCATTCGCGATGTGAGATTTGTCCTTGGTGAAAGCCTTCAATCTTCACCACAGCGCGAACGGGGCCTGATTGCTCGACCGTAACTTGTTTGACGAGGCTGAGAAATTTTTCCCGCTTGGGCGCATCTTCGTTTTCTGTCGCCGGTCCGTCCTGCAAGATACAGATGAGTTGCCCTGCGCGAGCGATTTCAGTGCTACCAATGCTGATCGAATCCACGAGATTTTGTCCGCTGAGTGGGATGACACAGCGCAGCGCGCCCGTATCAACGAGGATCGATTTTTCATCACGTATAACCTTTAGACTTCCTGTCGCGGTAGATTTTCCGGTGGTTAGAGCCAGTTCACCTTTTAGTCCGGCTGGCGCGACAGTCGCGAGGCCGCTCCATTTCAACGAACCGTCCGGCCAAAACGCGAGCGGCCACGTTTGCGTGGGCAATGGTTGCCCCTGTTCGTCGGTTAAACTAAAGGTCGTATCGCGCGGCACCGTGCCTTGAGGCCAAGGTATTCCCCAACTCACGCCAGTGGATATGCCCGGCCCTGGCTGATTCACCCAATGCAGTTTTACTGGTTGCGGCTGACTCGCGGCTGACGCTTCAAGAACCTGCAGTAGGCTCACCACCAACAACGTCGCAGAAAATCGCTGAATGAGTTTCATCACTGACGGAGTAAGACCGAACTGGTCCCGTTCGCAAGACGCTGCCGTGTTGATAGTCAGATCCCAGCAAAATATCCGCAAGCCCTTCGCGGACTGCCGACCTGCTGAGTCCAGCGGCAGCTGGTCAATGTTAACTGCGCGTGGGATCGATCCGCGCTTCGATCTGGCGAGCGGAGTCGGAAGGCAGGAAATTGAGCGCGAGGAAGCCGAGGGCCGTGCGGGCGTCGGTCCGTACCGAGGCAAGCTCTTGGGTGAGTGGATTGTCGGTGGCAAGCTTCTCGGCTGAGGGTTGCACGGAAGCGAGCAAACGATTGCGGAACGAGTCGATATTCGCCTCGAGTTGCGTGACGTCGATCTTGCTCGCGCTGGCTAAAGCTTCCGGGCTTGGTTCGACGGGTCGTTTGGTCGGATGTTGGCGGACAATGTAGAACGAGAACGCGAAGACGGCGGCAGCACCGGCCAAAGCGGTAAAAGTGCTGAGCGCTCGTGAGCGACGTGGTTGTGGCGTGGACTGGCGCACGGCTTGTGCGATACGCTGGGCAAGATCGTCGGGCGTGGGTTGTGACCGGTGGGGCGCGGTGGCGCGGAGCTGATGAACAAGCGTGTCGGTCGCGCGGTAGTAAGCCTGGCAATCGGCGCAGTGTGTGACGTGATGGCTGGCGCGGGAGCCGGTCATGGCGTCACGGAGACGGACGACGCGGCAGCTAAAGCGAATTTTTCCGTGGGAGCTCATGATGAGGATTGGAGTTTAATCAGACGTTGGCGGGCGCGGAAGGCTATGATTTTGGTGTGAGTTTGGTTGAGGCCGACGATGCGAGCGGTTTCTTCGAGCGACATATCTTCAGCATAGCGCAGCCACAATACTTCATATTCTCTTTCCGACAACGAGCGCTTGGCTTGAGCCCATAACGTGTCGAGCTGGTCGCGCTTTTCGAGATGCCGGTCGGGCGTGGTGTCCGTGGCTGCGGTGTTATCGTCGACGGCTTCAAAATGTTTTGCCGATCTGAAATGGTTAAGCGCTGTGCGGCGAGCGATGGTGAGGAGCCAGGCGATGAAAGACCGGGTTGGATCGAAGCTTGAGAGATGCGTGTAAGCTTTAATGAACGTTTGCTGGGCGATGTCCTCGGCATCTTGCCGATGACGCGTCATGTGGAGGACGTAACTGAAAACCCGGGGCGTATGCGTTCGCACAATCTCATCGAAGGCGCGCATGTTGCCCTGCAAGCATTCGGCGATCAACGGCGCGTCCGCCGAAGTGGTGTCCGGCGGAGCGAGCGTTTCTCCAACAGCAGCCTGAGGGGGCAGGGTCATTATTCCATCTATGAACATGCGTTATTTTGCGGGCGGCGCAACTGGTGCGGGCGGCGCAGGCGGCGCACTCGGCGCTTCAGCCGACGTCTCGTCGTTGGTGGGTTCGGGATCTTGCGTGCTGACGGTGAAGGTGGCTTTGCCGTCGTTTTCGTCGACGTAGCGGACTTTCAACGTATACGTGCCGTCGACACCGGGGAATTCGAAGCGGGCGCTGCCGGTCTCATTGGTATTGAGGACGATGTTTTTTCCGCCCGAGGCGAACGGCGTTTTTTCAACGCGGTAGTGAGAGAGCTTCATGTTTTCGGCTTCGAAGTGGAGCGGTGCGCCGCCTGAGGCCGGTATGATGTCAACGCAGTCGTAACGAACGTTTTCCCCGCCTTCACGACGCCCGTTCAGGATGATCGTGGTGCCATTCTTGAGCGTGACGCTTTCGATCGTGCGATAAAAGAGTGACCCGGGCGAGATACTGTCACTGTCGGTTTCTTTGTCTCCGACCCAAGTATCCACCACTTTGCCAGGGATGACCGGCTTTGAATTTTGCTGGCCGTCGTTTCGGTTCTGGCGCTGCCGGTTTTCACTCTGTTCAATATTGTGAATCATCTGGAGTAGGCCATCGGTTGGGTAGGCGAGGCTGACGGTAATAGTTCTACCGGTACGTTCGGCTTTTACGGACTGCAAAAACGTGGAGAGCTGTTTGTCGTCGCTCTGGGCAAGCGAGGCCATAGCCGTGAGGCCCTGGACGATCCTAAGGAGCTTTTCGGAAAAGTCGTCGTTGGAAGCGACAAGCTGGATGGTGGCGGTCGTCAGTTTGTCGTCGTTGCCGATCGCAACCGAGGCTGAGCTGGCCATTTTTAAAATACGCGCTTGAGGCGCATTTTCCGGAAAGAGGCCGTCGGTGTTGGGAACTTCGCTGGCGGCAAACACGAGGATCGACCGGTTTTTCGGGATCATACCCTTGAGCGATGACGGACCTCGGGCGGCGGATGGACCTTTGCCGCGAACGAGGTCATAGGACTTCATCAGCTGTGGTTGAGAGCGGCTGACGAGGATGACGGGCTCGGGCGGAAAGGCGATGGTGACTTCTCCTTTGATGGAGTAGGCGGGGAAGGGCAGGCCTTTGACCTCGGTGACGATCTCGGGATTAGAGATAGAGAATTGAGTGGCTACGCCTTCGGCTATTTTGCGCAATTCGTCAGTGCCTTGAAGGATGAGTGTGCCATCGATTTCTTTCGGATTTTTTGAAAAGGTGGTGCCATAAGCGGTGGCAGAGCCGAGAGTGGCTATAACTTTTTTGATATCGATCTGGATGTTGGCACTTTTTGGAAGTTCGGCGTTTTTCTCGATGGCGGCGATTAATTCTTTGCCGAGGGGGCATTCGCGCACGGCGTTAAAATCGACGTGCAAGATCCACTTGGCATCGGCGGGAACGGCGGAGGGATCGAAATCGGCGCGTGAGCAAGAGCTAAGACAGAGGGAAAGAAGGCAGAAGGCGGCGGTCCGGGTGAGGAAGGTTTTCATAAGAGGAGGGCGTTTGTATCTGATAATTCACCACAGGTGGGGGCTAGGTTACATCAGGAAGAAAGATTATTGAATAAACTGCGCTTAGGCGTCTTTCGGTTTGGCGCCGGCGGCCTCACGCAACGAGAAAAGGACGGCGGCTATCGCGATGAATACGATTGAAAACACGAGCAACGAGATAATCGAAGCGGGCAAATTGTCGGCTGTAGTGATGAGGCGGCTGTGCTGGTGGAGAATACTACCGGCGACGGTGCGCACATGGTGTGTCATCGACAGCCGATTGAGCTGCGTAGGGATATTTCCGATACCCATTTCAATGATATTGGCGTAAAGGATTCCCAGAACGAGATAGCGGCTGGTATAGGCACCAAAGGCGAAGCCGAGTGCACTGAAAGCCATCACTCCCAAAATTTGAGCGACCAGCAGTGACGGTGCTGCGGAGGCGAGTTCAGGCACTTGCCGAAACACCCCAACTGCTATAAGCACGCTCAACGCAAGAAGGCATTGCACCTGCAAGCAAGCGGTATGTGAAAAATAACGATAGAACACGAACGTAGAGCGGCGCACGGGCCGGGTCAGCACGTAGTCTACGGTGGCTGGCTTCATGTCGTCCTGAATCAAGCCGGCGGACGAAAGAAACGCGATTGCGGGCACGACGAACGCTAAATAGAAGGTCACGCTCCACCGAGCGAAGTGCTCGGCATTGCCTTTGTGGATGCCAGACAGTGCGAGCAAAGCCAGCAAACCGAGCAGGCCGGCGAGGATGCCGAGTTGGGTTGGCGCCAGAAAACGGCGGTAGGTTAACCGCCAGACACCTCCAAGCGCACGATGCCAGTTCGGGGTGGCAGGAGAAAGTGTTGTCGTCACAGGAGGTCGGTTCATGGCGTGTGGGTGGCTCCAGCTGCCTTTTCGAGGAACGAGGCCGTGCTACGTACCTCAAAAATCTGCACACCGCTTTCGAGGAGCAGGGCGTTGAAATCGCCATAAAACTGGGCTGCGTCGTGCCATTGCACGCGAAGCTCGTCCTCACCGGCGATGTCAAAGCCGCGCACAAGTTTTTTCTCGAAGAAGAAGCGTGCAAGGTTCTCCGGTGAGTCGCAGCGGAAGGTCGTCGAGGCGGGCCAGCGTTTTTGAGCGTCAGGCGAAGCGGCTTCATTTTCGGTGTGGGCCATGCGACCCCACCGGAGCAAAATGAATTCGCTGCAGAGCGCCTCGAGGTCGTGGAGGATGTGGCTGGAAATCACAATGCTCACGCCTTCGCGGGCGAGCTCACGCAGGACGTTGCTGAAATCTTCGCGGCCCATCGGGTCGAGACCGTTCATCGGTTCGTCGAGGATGATAAGCTTTGGTTCGTGCAAGAGACATTGCGCGAGTTTCACGCGCTGTTTCATACCCTTCGAGAGCATGGTAAGGCGCTTTTTCCAGTGTTCGGGCGCGAGCTTCACGCGGTCGAGCATGAGCCGCGCTCGCTTTTCTGCTTCTTTGGCTGAGTGTCCGGAGATCATCGCGAGTGCGATGAGCCACTCCAGCGGGCGTAGGCCGGCTGGTACGGATTCGCTCTCAGGACAATAAGCGATTTGTGCCTGAACCACTGGATTGTTCCAAGGTGTCGCGCCGAAAACTTCTAGTTTACCGGAGTCAGCTTTGATCTGACCGGTGAGCAGTCGGAAAAGCGTGGTCTTGCCAGCACCATTGGGGCCAACGATGCCGGTGATTCCTGGACGAATCGTGAACGTCACGTTATTCAGCCCGAGGAAAAGCCCGTAGAAGCGGCTTAGGTTTTCAGCTTGGACGATCGGGTTCATTCGGGGCGCAACTTTCTGGAAAAGACTAGCGACGATACGATCACGAGGCCAGCGAGGCCGGCGTAGGCGCTGGCGATGTCGTGGCTTTGGGCGTGCTCGCCTGCCTGGATCATGGTTCTGGCTACATCGCGATTAATGATAGGAAGTGTTTCGCCAGCTTTAACTAGGATTTCATCGAGCCGGAAGATGTTCTGCCGGATTTCAAATAAGTCGTGGCTGAAACTGGCGGCGCGAATCGCGCTCGGTGTCGTAGGTATGCTGGCGATAGCTCCGGCAATAATCCAGATGCCGATCCAGAGCATCATTACCGAACGAGTGTTTTTGCCGAGCGAGGAGACGCCCAACGCGACTGTTGCGAGCGTCACGAGTGCGATGAGATTGAAAAGTCCTGCGTGGAGGAGCGCCGTGAGCGAGTAAACGAAGAAGTCGCTGTTCGGCGCGAACGCCATACTGAGCAACCAGCCGAAGAGCAGTGGGCCCGTCCATAGAAGGAGCAAGATGCCTACGATGATCCCAAGCTTGCCAACCAGATAATCAAACGACGTGAGCGGGCGCGACAGGTAGATCGTGAGGGCGTTGCTGGCGCGGTCGCGCGCGATCAAGCGCGGCATGACGATCGAAAGCGCGACCAGACTCAGGCCAAGCCCAACGAACGAATGCCACCAAAATACTGTGCTGAAAAGTCCGTGAATACAGATGTCGGGGTAGAGCAACACGAGCGAGCAGACGGCGGAGACGATGGCGTGGACACGAGGGCCGAAGTCCGCAGCCCAGCTTTCGAGCCAACCGCCGCTGGCCACCGATTGTGTGAAGATGAAGCCCACTGCCGCCATGAGCACGCCGGCTGTCCACGCGAGAAACAAAAGGATCTGGAAGATCCGCATGCGCGTGAGCTGTCGCAGCCCGGTGGTTACGATGACCCAGCGCCGGTAGGCTACGCCGGCTGGCTTTTCTTGCCAGCGTCTTAGATCAAGCGGCGTTTCCATTTTGTGGAGTTTTGCTCGCGGCGAGCGATTGCAGGAAGAGCTCGTGCAGTGCGTTGGGGTTGGCGACGATCTCGGCCGGCGGTAAGTTGTGCTGACGCATAAGGCTAAGGATTGGTTCGGCGGACTCCGACGGCGTCTCGACGCGCAAGTGGCCATTCGAGAGACGCTCGACGGGCAGCCCCGCATTTTTGAGCACGCTGATAAAACGTTCTGGTTCGCCTGACGGCGTGAGTTCGACAATGCGACGATGACGGTTTTTCAGCACTTCCATGCTCTCGTGTTCGATCACACGTCCGTCGGCGATGATGATGACGCGGTCGCAGATGCGCTCGATGTCATGCAACAGATGCGAGGAAATCATCACGCTCACGCCGAGTTGTTTCCAAAGTGAGCCGATGAGTTGGAGAATGCTTTCGCGGCCGGAGGCATCGAGGCCATTGGTCGGTTCGTCCAGGATGACGAGCTCTGGATCATGCACGAGAGCTTGCGCGAGTTTCACGCGTTGTTTCATGCCGGTCGAATAGGTGTCGACCGAGCGGTAGCGTTCCTGGCCCATGCCGACGAGATCGAGGATTTCGTGTGCGCGTTGGCGGGCGCGCTGGAAAGACATGCCGGAGAGCTGTCCGCAATACGTCACGTACTCGCAGCCTGCCATGCCGGGGATGTGGCAATCTTGTTCCGGGCTGTAGCCGACGCGTTCACGTGAGGCGCGGTTTTGTGCGCGGATCTCGCAGCCGAGCACGGTGGCCGTGCCGGTGGTCGGCGTTTCGAGATTGAGCAGGCACTTGATGAAAGTGGTCTTCCCCGCGCCGTTCGGGCCGAGCAAGCCGATCGTGCCGGGCGGCACAGCAATGTTTACGTCCGCGAGGGCACGTTGGCTGCCGTAGGTTTTGCCCAAGCCGCGGGCTTCGATGATCACGTCGCGCATCGGAGGGGAAAATTACCTGATTAACCGCGGGTTGCGCAACCTGTTGAGTGTGCAAGCGTGTGCGCATGGGGAAGGGGCGGACATGGGCGGATAATGCGGCTCATTTTAATCTATACACAAGAGCGAAGCCGCGGGTTACAGCAGGCCGAAACTTTTGTGCTGCGCGATTTTGCCGAAACGCGATTGCTTGTGCAAACCGTTGCTTCACCATGTCCGGCAACTTTCCATGCCCGAACTGACCAAGCTCACCGGGGATGTTCGCCGCCCCGCGCAACTTCTCTATTTTACCACTTCGAGTGTGACCACCGACGGTCGTCATCTTGTCGCCGTGCGCGAATCCGCCGATGGAAACCCCAACATCATTTCGGTCAATCTGAAGACCAACGTCGAACGCGAGCTCTCAATCAATCGAGACGGCACGCTGAAATCGTACGTCTACTTTCGCGGCAACCCGCTGAGCGGTCTTGGCAAAGCGAGCATCAACCTCGATGCGAAACGTGGCATCGTCTATTACCTGCAGGGCAATGATCTCTGCTGCGTGAATTTCTCCCGCCAGCGCCGCGTGCTGACGCACATCCCCGATGATCAGGTGACGGCTTTCACACACATCAGCGCCGACGGGAAACGTATTTGCGTCCCCACTACTGACGCCCGCGCGCTCGAAGACGAGACCGTCGAGGGCAAACGTGCAGGCGAAAACTTTGTCGGCGGCAAACGCAACGAGATCATCAGCGATAAGCCCACTTACGACATCGACGAACGCGTGCGTACCGAAAAGCTCAGCTCGTATATCCGAGTTTTCGATACAGAGACCGGCGCGCAGATCGCCTGCGAACGCGTGCCGCAAGCTTGGATCACGCACGTGCAATTTTCTCCCGTGAATCCCGACTGGATTCTCTACAATCACGAATGGCCGTCCGATTGCGGCATTCGACGCATTTGGTTGTGGGACGGGAAAACTCACCGACGCCTCCGCGAGGAAGGCGGCAATCGCAGCCGCAAGGACTGGACTTGTCACGAGATGTGGACCGCTGATGGCAAGTACATTATTTATCACGGTAAATTCGCCGACAACACCGCGTATATTGGCCGCGTCAGCCCCTCAGGTGGCGACAACATCGAGATCGCGCTGCCGAAGGAATATCAGCGCTACGGCCACTTCACCGCCGGAACGGAACACAGCGATTGGCTCGTCACTGATGGTTATTGGCATCCTACTGGTGCACCCGAGAACGGCCTTTGGGGTGGCGAATGGATCACGAAGCTCAAAGTGAATTGGGAAGCCGGTGAGATCGAATGGACGCCCTTGTGCAAGCATCACTCGCTCTGGGACTGTCAAGATAGTCATCCGCATCCGATTTATAGCCCTGGTGACAAGTTCGTCTATTTCACGTCGAACATCGGCGGCGGTCGCTCGGCTTGCCGAATTGCGATACCGGAGTGAGGATGACTGACGTCAATCTATTGGCTTGGGACAAAACTAAAACCAGTCGATATTCTAGGCCAAACCGACAGGATATATGAGCGAACACCGAGTTACTCTTGATGATATCGCGGTTAAAGCAGGCGTTCATAAAACGACAGTATCCCTTGCGCTTCGGAATCATCCTCGGCTACCCGAAAAAACGCGCACTCGCATTCAGGACCTCGCGAAAACAATGGGCTATAGCCCAGACCCGCTCCTTCGCGCATTGACCGCATACCGAAGTTCGGTGATGCCTCGCCGAAACCCTCCAACTATAGCTTATGTTACAAACTGGAATACGCGGCTGGGGTGGAAGACGGTAACCGCCCATCCTCAGTTTTACGCGGGTGCGGAGGCTGCGGCGCGTTCACTCGGCTACAACCTCGAACATTTTTGGTTGCGGGAGCCAGGTCTTACCCAGGAGGAGCTTAACCGCACGCTTCTTTCGAGCGGCGTTAATGGCCTGATTATCGCGTCGCACGGGCGCGAGATGGGCGACGCTCTTCAATTTGATTGGGAGAAATATGCAGCCATCAAAATCGATTATTTCCCGCATAAGCCAGGGTTGCACAATGTCACAAACGACCAATGCGAGATCGTGCGACTTGCCGTTAGAAGAGTGATATCGGCCGGTTACCGACGCATCGGTTTAGTGATGCATCGTGGTTGGGATCATGCGGTCGATAACACCTGGAGTGTCGGATTTCTTTGTGAGCAGGAGACACTTCCTGCCAACGAGCACATTCCCGCGCACCTTTTCCCGTCACTACATCCGATCGAACTATGGTTGGATGAGGGGAAGTCGGCTGTAGAAGTAGAAGTCGAGTCGTTCTCCAGATGGCTGGAAAAATATAAGCCTGAGGTGATACTCAGCAAAGCATCGTTCGTAATGCCTGCGATTGAAAAACTCGGACTTCGCATCCCGAGAGACCTGGCGCTCGCGGATCTCTTTCTAGAGGATCTTTCAGGAGAACAAGCGGGCGTGCGACAAAATCACAATGCGGTCGGAGCGATTGCTGTCGAGTTGCTCACGACTCAGCTCCAATACGGCAAGTTCGGAGTGCCGAAGATTCCCACGACCACTTTTGTCGAAGGCACCTGGTTCGACGGAAGTTCCTGCCCCCACCGATGACGTCGGGATGGGTTGCGCAGCGCGAGAGTTGATCACTTCAACGCTCGCTTGAACTGCCGGGCGCGCGCGTCCGGAAATTGCGATAGTATTCAAGCGATTGCGTTGGTGGTTCGACTCCGGCCGGCAATGGACGTTTCGAGAAGGTCTGGAAATAGAGCAGGCAACTGTCGCGCCAGAAAACTGCTTCGCGCTCCTGCCGTTGGAGCAGTTGAGCAACGTGCGCATGTCGTTCGGCATCGATTCGACTGGCAAGACCGTTCCAGGTTTTCCGCCACGCGCGTACTTCGTCGACCCCCGTCTGATAATGAAGAGCGAGTTCGTCCCACAGCGTACGGCCCGAAGCGAGGGGGCGGTCCCACGAAACGTGATGGAACCAGAGGAGGTATTTTTCTGGGCAACGCGAGGGATCATTGAAGACCTGCGCTACCTCGGGGCGGTACTGACTAACGGCGTTGGAGCCGGTTGCAGTGCGATCGAAGCCGATGCCGCGCTCGTCAGCGCGATGATAATAGACAGAGGTCCAGTCGGCCCGACTGGCTTTGTCGAACCAAGGGCCAGGGCCATAGTGGTGGCCTTCGGCCATGATGTGGTGAAGACCGAGCGGCATTGAGTAGTTCACCACCGTTTCACGAGAAGCGAGCAGCATGGCGGTGACCGGGGCAACGACGGCAGAGTCGTTGGAGAAGGTCATACGCGTCCACTCGTCGGCGATTGCGGCCGACGAAAGTGTGTGATCCCAGGCGAGCCGGCCGAAGGCGAACCAGTTAGCAGCGGCAAGTGGATGGCCGGTCCAGTTGCGATCGGTGCCGGTGTTTGCGACGCCCGCGATGCAGGAATCGGCGAGCCGGTCGATGCTGCCGTCGACGACACGCGCGATGGTTGAGCCGAGGCCGGCGCAATAGGTGTCAGAGTCGAGCGTCTCCTTCCACATCGGAGCGAGGAAGGCGAGTTGCGTGGCGCCGCCGAGGTATTCTTGCGTGATCTGTAATTCAGGAGCAAGGGGTGTGCGCGGCATCGCGCCGAAGAGCGGGTGGAAAGGCTCGCGCGGCATGAAGTCGATCGCACCGTTTTTAACCTGCACGAAAACATTTGGGCGGAACTTGCCGTCGAGCGGAGTGAACTCGTTGAAGGCCTGCTTCGCTCGATCGTCGGGCGTTTCGTGGCTGTAGACGAATGCGCGCCAGATCACGGCGCCTCCGTGCGGCGCCAGGGCCTCTGCCAATGCATTAGCGCCGTCGGCATGGTTGCGGCCATAGTCTTGCGGGCCTGGCTGTCCCTCGGAATTTGCCTTCACAAGGA